>ENA-ORTI01002816-ORTI01002816.1-human-gut-metagenome-genome-assembly--contig:-NODE-2816-length-14529-cov-2.681843_pt1 | contig 14529 bp, 12 predicted proteins | sample MGYA00242071_ERZ509191 | MGnify/ENA primary metagenome ERZ509191 (study PRJEB26280, sample SAMEA2338832) | human gut metagenome | biome: human gut; feature: human-associated habitat; material: faeces...
TTTCTTCTTATATAAAGGGAGAACAGCAGGTATATACCGTAGAGAATCTGTATGCCTATGTGGACAGTGCCCTGATGACTGCGATACTGAAGCTGCAGGGCTTTCAGGAAAGCTTTGTGGTAGAGCCTGTGGATGCCCATATTTCAGAGTATGATGCAGAGAATGGGTATCGGATCGTACCGGAGATACGGGGAAATGTACTGAACCAGACTAAGACGATCCAGACAGTGGAGACGGCAGTTGATGCTCTGCTCACAGAGATAGATTTAGAGAAAGCGGGCTGCTACGAGGAACCATCCGTCTATGCGGATGATGCAAAGTTGACAGAGCGTCTTGCACAGATGAAGCAGTATACGGATCTGCGTATTGTGTATCATTTCGGACAGCAGGAGGAAGTCATTGATGGCAGTGTACTTTCCGGGTGGCTGTTGGTCGATGAAGAGACAAATAAGGTCAGTGTATCGGAGGAGAAGATAGATGATTTTGTTGTCATGCTGCGTAAGAAATATGACACGATTTTTCGAAGCAGAGAATTTCAGACGAGCTATGGCAAAACGATCACGATCGAAGGCGGTGATTACGGCTGGTGGATGAATTACAGCCAGGAGCAGGAGCAGCTGAAAGAAATGATCCGGAATGGGGAAAGCGGAGAGCGTATCCCTGTTTATTATCAGACAGCGGCAGTATATGGCAGTCAGGACTATGGCAATACATATATTGAGATCAATCTGACCGCACAGCATCTTTTCTTATATGTAAACGGAGAAAAGAAAATGGAATCCGAGTTTGTATCCGGGAATGCGGCAAGAGGCTTTGATACACCGGCGGGTATTTACGGTATTACCTATAAAGAGCAGGATGCCATGCTGGTAGGGGAAAATTATGAAACACCGGTTTCTTACTGGATGCCATTCAATGGAAATATCGGACTGCATGATGCAATCTGGAGAGACAGCTTTGGGTCGGATATTTACAAAAAGAGTGGTTCTCACGGCTGCATTAATATGCCTTATCTGAAGGCGAAGGAATTATATGGGGAGATCGCAAAGGGAACGCCTGTCATCTGCTATTACCTAGACGGAACGGAATCGGAAGAAACGATCAGTCAGCCGGATGCGGAAAAGGCGCAGGCAGTTGTTGATTCGATCGCAAAGATCGGAACGGTCACAAAGGACAGCAAAAAGAAAATAGAACGCGCAAGACAGCTGTACAACGATGCACCTGCTGCGCAGCGGGAATACGTAACAAATTATGAAGTACTCACCGCTGCGGAAGAAGCATATCAATCGCTTAAGAAGTGATGCGTGAGCTGTTCAAGCCAGATCGCAATGGATGGATTCAGTTCCTGCGAATAGAGAACCTCTTTTGCACGAACCGGTTCATCCGTGATCAGGCAGTCGATACCGAGGCTGAACATGCGCTCCATGTCTTCGCGTTCATTGACTGTCCAGGCATAAACTGCTTTGCCGTTTGCATGCATATGATTGACCAGCTTACGGGTAATAAATGAAGATTTAATACTGAAACCATCGATATAGCTGAGGTTCTGGTAATTTCCGTAAGCAACAGGTAACAGATAGATCGTCTGGATGGAATCATCCAGCGATTTTATTTTTTTCAGGGAATCCGGTTTCTTGGCAGCAACCACGCAGTGCTCCGCATAGTCATGGGATTCGATCAGAGCAACCACGCCTGCTTCCAGGCCGGTATCGGATATATTTGTTTTCAGTTCGATATTCAGATCGATCCTGTCCTTACAAAGTGTCAGCACTTCATCCAGCGTGCAGATCTTTTCGCCCTTGTAGGCAGGAGAAAAATGAGAACCGAAATCCAGAGAGAGAAGCTCCTCATAGGTCAGGTCGGAAACGTTTTTGTCGATACCGGTCAGACGTTTTAAATTGGTATCATGCACCACGACAATGACATGATCCTTTGTCTGTTGGACATCCAGCTCGATGCAGTCAGCCTGATTGTCGATCGCAGACTGAAAGGCGGCAAGTGTATTTTCCGGTGCATTGTGGCTGTCACCGCGATGCGCGGTAATGGTCGGTGTGGAAAGCAGGATATTCTGGGTCCAGAAGATGCTTGTATTCTTTAACAGATCCAGATAATAAAAGTTGAAGCCTGCGGCAAGGATCACCAGAAGCAGAAGCAAACGCTTACTGATACTGACCAGAACAGAACGGCTTTCCGGAACCGGTGCAGGGACTTCTTCCTTCTGCTTCAGCAGCTGTCTGTAATAGAGTGCACTTAAATAAGAAAATGTCAGTGGGATACTGAACAGAATGTAAAGCTCGAACAAAAAGGACAGGATCGAGCTGAAGATCATATAGATTGTGCTGCTGTTAAAATGGTCTGTCAGGACAAACCGGACAAAGAAAAGGCTCAGCATAAAGCAAAGCAGCAGGATCACCGCCAGAACAGCCAGGATCAGGATATTCCAGGCAAGGAGCTGCAGTGCTGTATGGAAATAGTGTCGTTTTGTCAGCTTCCTGCAGTGTGACCTTGCTTCTTTGAAGTTTCCCGGCTCTAAGCAGTAACAGTGAAGACTTAAGCAGTAACGGATCGAAAGAAGCAGACAGATTACAAGGATTACACAGAGCACGCGAAATACAGTCTGATTCGACCGGATATAATACAGGATAAAATCAGGGATTGTCACGCTTGTAAAATAGCCGGACAGGATGGTGATGTTTGTCAGCGGAATGAGAAACAGGGAAAACAGGAACAGGCTGCGGTTATGCTGCCTGATACTTTTTTTTAATATGAAGAGCCCACGGCTGAGCATACCTGTCAGGAAAATGGTCTGTCCGTGATAAGAGGCATGAAAGGCCGGGATCAGACAAAAAATTTCAAATACAGTGATAACAGAAAGTAAAAGCAGGACAAAACACAGGATCACGATCGTGGTCGGACGTACCAGATAAGAAAAGATACGGTCTTCGGATAAATAATGATAGCCTGCAAGGCGCAGAGAGAGCTGGAAGCATGCGGTAACGCATGGCAGCATCAGTGCAATACAGAATAAGCGGTATACAATTTCAAAGCCTACGATGGAACGCAGGTTTTTTTTAAATAAATAAAAGCTTTGCCGAAAAGTATTCATGTTGTCAGTCCCTGTCTGTAATCTACCTGTCTAGTGTACTGCAAAATTTCAGCGAAAACAAGGAAAAACAGAGGTGCATTCGTTGACAGGTTTCGTCAGAAAGGGTATTCTAAAGGAATAGAAAAGATAGTAGCGAAAGAATGGAACAGATCAATATGCGAAAATATACAATGCGGAAATCTTCCGCGGCCCTTCTGGCAGTCCTGCTTGCAGGTTGTCTTGTGGCATGCGGAAAGAAAACAACCAATACAGACGCCGGAATGGAAGCGGTCAGTGCACAGAATTATGAGCAGGCACGAACCTGTTTTGATAAAGCAATCCTCGAAGGTGAAGATCTGCAGCTTGCCTACAGAGGGCAGGGACTTGCCTATATGGGGCAGACCGATTATGAGAGTGCGATCGAAAGTTTTGACCGCGCTTTGCAGAACGGCGGGATGTTTGTCAGCGATCGGGAAGTGGACATCAATTATTATCTTGCTACAGCGCAGTATAAAAACGGACAACTGTCAGATGCGATCCAGACGCTTGATGCGATCGCAGGCGTGCGTAAGGGACAGGATATGGTCTATTATCTGCGTGGCAGCATTAAAATGGAAAACGGAGACTATGACGGAGCAGTCAAGGATCTGAATGAAGCACTTTCTAAAAGTAAAAACAGCATTCCGATGACGATCCGTGTATATGAAACCTTTGCGGATAACGGACACGAGCAGGAAGGACAGTCTTATCTGAGTTCTGCGATCGAAAACAGACTCGATGCCATGACAGATTATGAAAAAGGTGTTGTCTATTATTATAGCAAGGATTATGAAAATGCCCGCAACTTTTTAGAACTTGCAAAAAGTGGTGCAAAGGAAATAAGCAGTGACACGCTTCTGATGCTGGGTAAGACGTATGAGCAGCTCGGTGACAGCAATTATGCGGCAAGTCTGTATGAAAAATACCTGGCAGAAAACGATGCGGATCCGGTCATCTATAACCAGCTTGGATTATGTAAACTGGAGACGGAAGATTATGAGGCGGCGCTTACCGCAATCAACAGTGGTCTGTCCGTTACGGAAAATAATTCCGTAACACAAGAACTTCGTTTCAACCAGATCGTTGCCTATGAACATCTTGGAAATTTCAAAAAGGCTGCAGCCCTGATGAACAGCTATTTAGACAGTTATCCGGATGATGCGGCGGCGATCCGCGAAAATGAATTCTTAAAGACAAGATAAGTTTTGCCACTATATCTTGTGTTGACATAACAATGTTAACATAAGATATAGTGGTTTTCTTTTGCCTTTATATTGACTTTGCATACCCGCAATGCTACAATAAAACTAATCGGCGCATATGCAGTTATGTTAACTGATGGGGTAAAAATGTAGTAGAAAGGGAGATTTCATGTTAAAGGTAATCAAAAGAAACGGTGATGTAGCGGAGTTTGACTTAAAGCGGATCAGTGATGCGATCATGAAGGCATTTGTTGCAACAGATGTGCAGTATACGAATGATATTGTGGATTTATTAAGTCTCCGTGTCACAGCAGATTTTCAGGAAAAGGTAAAAGACGAAGAGGTGCATGTAGAGGATGTACAGGACAGCGTAGAGCGTGTGCTGGAGCAGGCCGGTTACTCACAGGTAGCCAAGGCTTACATTCTTTACAGAAAACAGCGTGAAAAACTGCGTACCATGAAATCTACAATCTTGGATTATAAAGATGTGGTAAACGGCTATGTAAAGGTAGAGGACTGGCGTGTCAAGGAAAATTCCACCGTAACATATTCTGTCGGCGGACTGATCTTAAGCAATTCCGGCGCAGTAACTGCCAATTACTGGCTTTCAGAGATTTATGATGAAGAAATAGCGGAGGCACACAGAAATGCGGATATCCATATCCATGATCTGTCCATGCTGACAGGCTATTGTGCAGGCTGGAGCTTAAAGCAGCTCATTACGGAAGGACTTGGCGGCATTACCGGCAAGATCACATCCGCACCGGCAGCGCATCTTTCCGTATTGTGTAATCAGATGGTAAACTTTCTCGGCATTATGCAGAACGAATGGGCAGGTGCACAGGCATTTTCTTCATTTGATACCTATCTGGCACCATTTGTTAAGGCAGATCAGTTATCTTATTGTGAAGTAAAAAAATGTATTGAGTCGTTCATTTATGGTGTGAATACGCCATCCAGATGGGGAACACAGGCGCCATTTTCCAATATTACACTGGATTGGACGGTTCCGAATGATCTTGCCAATCTTCCGGCGATTGTCGGCGGCAAAGAGATGGATTTTACATATGGAGATTGTAAGAAAGAAATGGATATGGTCAACAAGGCGTTCATTGAAGTTATGATTGAGGGTGACGCTCATGGACGTGGATTCCAATATCCGATTCCGACTTATTCTATCACAAGAGACTTTGACTGGTCAGATACAGAGAATAACCGCCTGTTATTTGAAATGACAGCAAAATACGGAACGCCGTATTTTTCCAATTATATTAACAGTGATATGAAGCCAAGTGATATCCGCAGCATGTGCTGCCGCCTCCGTCTGGATCTCCGTGAGCTCCGCAAAAAGAGTGGTGGATTCTTTGGCTCCGGTGAGAGTACAGGTTCTGTAGGTGTTGTAACTATCAATATGCCACGTATCGCATATCTTTCCAGAACACCGAAGGAATTTTATCAGCGCCTGGATCACATGATGGATATCTCCGCGAGATCTCTTCACATCAAGAGAGATGTGATCAGCAGACTTCTGGATGAGGGACTGTATCCGTATACCAAGAGATATCTTGGAAGTTTTGAGAATCATTTTTCCACCATCGGTCTTGTGGGAATGAACGAAGCGGGCTTAAATGCATGCTGGCTGAAAAAAGACATGACAGATCCGGAGACCCAGAAGTTTACGAAAGAGGTTCTGGAGCATATGAGAAACCGTCTTTCTGACTATCAGGAGCAGTATCCGGGAGAGCTTTTCAATCTGGAGGCAACACCGGCGGAATCCACCGCATACCGCCTTGCCAAACACGACAGAAGCCGTTATCCGGATATCAAGACAGCAGGAAAAGAGGGCGATACTCCGTATTACACAAACAGCTCCCATCTGCCGGTTGATTATACCGCTGATATTTTTGACGCACTGGATATACAGGATGATCTGCAGACTCTGTATACATCCGGAACTGTATTCCACGCATTCCTGGGAGAGAAACTTCCGGACTGGAAGGCAGCAGCGTCTCTGGTACGTAAGATCGCAGAGAATTATCGCCTGCCGTATTACACCATTTCTCCGACCTATTCCGTATGTCAGGAGCATGGCTACATCAGCGGAGAGCATTTCACCTGTCCGAAATGTGGAAAGAAGGCTGAAGTTTACAGCCGTATCACCGGCTACTACCGTCCGGTACAGAACTGGAATGATGGTAAGACACAGGAGTACAAGAACCGTACCCTCTATGATATTACCCACTCCCAGTTGAAAAAGGTACACACCAGCATGATGACCATGAAAGGCGACGAGGTTGAGATCCAGCCGGTGGCATCGCACAAATATCTCTTCACGACCAGCACCTGTCCAAACTGCCGTATGGCAAAGAAAATGCTGGAAGGTGAGGAACTGGAGATCATCGATGCCGAGCAGAATCCCGAACTTGTTAAGCAGTACGGGATCCGTCAGGCGCCTACACTTGTGATCACTGACGGAGCGCAGGTTAAGAAGTATGTGAATGCTTCTAATATACAGAAGTATGTGGATGAAGAACTGGATTGAGCTCTTTCAAAATAACTGCAAGTAAAAAATGTATAGCTGGACGCATGTCTGTTGGATGTGTGTCCGGCTTTTTTATATGTTATTTTTGTTTTTTATGTTGGGGATTTTTGTTTTGGAAAAGGTGGTTGACATTTCTTATCAGGATGGTATACTTATATTCGAAATTTAGCGATTAAAAGCGTTACGCTTTAATGTGTGAATGCAAACGTATCGCTGTGATACAGCGGGGGAAATCCGGGAATTGTTTCCCGGCGGAAATTTGCGAGGGGGAAAGCGCTCGGAGTTGCGAAGCCCGCGTATTTCCCCCTCGCGCTCCCCCTTTCTGGGCACGCTTTTTTAGAGCGTACGTTGTGGTGTGTGTGACGTTTTTGGTGGGGCGATGGATTCGACAGTATCGAGGACGCCAGGCTGAGCCGATGGATGAGGGCGGACGGGAAAGCGGCCCGCGTAGCGGGCCTGTTCCCTGTGTTTTTGGTAGAAGAGTGTTTGTGAATATGATTAAGTGTGTCATTATAATGGGGGATATGATGTAATATGGATGCTTAAATTATGGGATATTGTATTAGTATTTGTCAGTAATGAGATAACAGTAGAACATCCACTCATATCGGCACAACCTACAACAACCAACACCGTAGAATACATCACCTCACCAGCAAAGCAACACATTCCACAGCGCAGAACAGCGGCGTGGCCGGGAGGGGTGGAGCGCGAGAGCATGGCCTTCGCAACTATGAATGCTTCCCCTCCTCGCAACTGCCGCATGCAAAATGCTCCCGCCGGAAGGAGATATACCTGCCGCATGCGAAATGCTCCCGCCGGAAGGCGATATATCTGCCGCATGCAAAATACTCCCGCTGGAAAGGGAATCCACCGTATGTGGAAATGCTCCATCCCGGAAGGGAATCCGCCACATGCGAAATGCTCCACCCTGGGAAGGGATTCACTTCCCGCAAATTTCATGCTAAAATAAAAAAATAAGAAAAGAATAAAAAGAAAAGAGGAAACACATCATGGTAAAACAGAACATCGTCTTCGTAGAAAACACCCCAGGGAGTCTTCAGAAAGTTACAAAGATTCTTGCAGAGAATCAGATCGACATCTACGGCTTCGGCTGCTTCGACGCACCGGAATTCGCAAACTTCCGTATGGTATGCGATGATCCGGAAAAAGCAGATCAGATCATGGCTGAAAACGGATACATGACCCGTATCACTCAGGCCATCCTGGTGGATCTTCAGGATGAGATCGGCGGCCTGGACAAACTTTTAAGTGTCATGGGCGACAGCAACGTAAACCTTCACTACATCTACACCTTCTTCCACAGAGGCCTGAAAGTCCCGGTAGCGATCATGCACTGTGAGGATCTTCTTGTTGCAGAGAGTGTTCTCCGTAACAATGGCTTCAAGGTTCTGAACCGCCTGGTAGATCCGGATGGAGCGGAAGAAGCGTAAACATAAAAAGGACGAACAGGAATGAAGTATCGTATTTTTATTGTAGAAGATGACGAAACAATCGCGAATCTTCTGAAAAAACATCTCAGTTCCTGGGGATATGAAGTTTTTCTGGCTGAGGATTTTTCCAATGTACTGCAGGAATTTGCGGGGAAAGATCCTCAGCTTGTTCTTCTGGATCTGAAACTTCCCTTTTATAACGGCTTCCACTGGTGTGAGGAAATCCGAAAAGTTTCCCAGGTGCCGGTGATCTTCATCTCCTCCGCAGCGGATAACATGAACATGGTCATGGCCATGAGCCGTGGAGCAGATGATTTTATCGCCAAGCCTTTTGACATGGATGTACTGGTAGCCAAGATTCAGGCAATCCTCCGCAGGACCTATTCCTTTAGAAATCCGGGAAATGTACTGGAACATAAAGGAGCAGTGCTCAACCTTTCCGGGGCTACGCTGACCTGGAACGGGGTGGAGCTGGAACTGACCAGAAATGAACTGCGTATTCTGGAGTTGCTTTTTTCCCAGGCAGGCAGACCGGTATCCAGAGATGCCATTATGACCAAACTGTGGGAAAGTGACAGCTTTGTGGACGACAACACCCTGACTGTAAACATTACACGCCTTCGAAAAAAGCTGGAGGCAGCAGGCCTTGTGGATTTTATTATCACGCGAAAAGGTTTGGGCTACATGGTGTGAGGTTTTTATGGAATTATTACGCGCATATTTGAAACAGACAAAAATTTTTCTCATTGCCTTTGTTTTTGCGGTGGCTGCATCGGCAGCAGTGGTCTGCCTGTACCAGCTTCCCGCTGAGGCAGTGATCTATATGGCAGTTCTGTGGCTTGGAGCAGGAGCTGCCGCTTTTTTATATGGGTATGTCCGCTACCGGCAGAAGGCTCAGACGCTCTGCCTGGTGGAAAAAGCTCCGGAGATCAATCTGGATCGTCTGGACGAGACCACCGATGAGGTGGAACTTCTTTACCGGGAGATCATCCGCAAGCTGGACGGCATGCGGATGGAGGTGGAGACAGAACGGCATCGTTCCCTGGAAGAGATGACGGATTACTATACCATGTGGGCACATCAGATTAAGACGCCGATCTTTGCCCTGCGTCTGCTGCTTCAGGAGGAACCGGAGCGGAACCGGGAATCCCTGGCACAGCTTTTTCGCATTGAACAGTATGTAGAGATGGTGCTGGGCTACCTTCGAACAGAAGACATGTCCGCAGACCTGAAGCTTGCCCGGTCTTCTCTGGATCGGATCATCCGGGAACAGATCCATAAATATGCAGGGATCTTTGTGGCAAAAAAACTCTCGTTGTCCTATGAGGGGACAGATGCGACCGTTCTCACCGATGAAAAATGGCTCGGTTTTGTCATCGGGCAGATTCTTTCCAATGCGCTGAAATATACAAGAACGGGCGGCATTGAAATCTGGCTGGAGGATGAGCGTGGAAACCGGACATCGAATACAGCACCGGCAATCCTTGTCATCGCAGACACCGGCATCGGAATCCAGGCAGAAGACCTTCCACGGATCTTCGAAAAAGGCTACACAGGAGTTAACGGCCGGGAGGACAACCGGGCCACCGGGATCGGACTGTATTTAAGCCGGAAGATCCTGAAAAAGCTGGGCCATGAGATCACTGTGGATTCCCAGGTGGATAAAGGTACGGAAGTCCGGCTGAGCCTGTGGAAAAAAGAGCTGGAGATGTATTGAAATTTTTTTGCAGAAGCCAACCTTACATAAATGTAAGCTTCCCCCACAAAATGTAAGCCACTTCGATGGCAGCCGCCGGAGAATTTTCTTATACTGAAAACATAATATAGCGACACAGGTAATTCCTGTATCGGATTCAGTCACTTATAGTATTTCCATAAATTCCTGCATCAAGTTCAGCACGTCATGCTCTGAACAACTTTCTTTTGATGCATTGATTCCTGGGACTGCTATAGAATGTGATGCACGAATTCCCTGGAACGCTGCAAACACAGATAAGAAAGGAATTGGCATATGGCATTACTGGAAGTAACAAATGTAAAAAAGATATACAGCACCCGCTTCGGCGGAAACAAAGTACAGGCACTTTCCAATGTGACTTTTTCAGTGGAAGAGGGGGAATATGTGGCGATCATGGGAGAGTCCGGTTCCGGAAAAACAACGCTTCTGAACATTCTGGCAGCCCTGGATCGCCCCACATCCGGTGAAGTTCTTCTGGAAGGAAAAAGCATCACCCACCTGACAGAAAAAGAGATTTCCGTATTTCGTCGGAAAAACTTAGGCTTCGTATTCCAGGATTTTAACCTTCTGGACACCTTCAGTCTCCGGGATAACATCTATCTTCCCCTTGTGCTGGCAGGCGAAGATTATCAGGAGATGGAACAGAAGATCCGCCCCATTGCAAAAGCCCTTCACATTGACCAGCTTCTGGAAAAATTTCCCTACGAGGTTTCCGGCGGACAGAAACAGAGGGCGGCAGTTGCAAGAGCGCTGATCACAGATCCCAGGCTGATCCTTGCGGACGAACCAACCGGAGCGCTGGACTCCCGTGCGGCGTCCGATCTTCTTTCCATGTTCAATGAAGTGAATCAGGAAGGCCAGACCATTCTCATGGTAACCCACAGTGCACAGGCAGCCAGCCATGCATCCAGAGTTCTTTTTATCAAGGACGGACAGGTGTTCCACCAGATCTACCGTGGCACAAAAACGAGACAGGAAATGTACCAGATGATCGCAGATACCCTGACGATCCTTACGACAGGCGGTGAGAGCCATGCGTAGAGGACTGTTTGGAAAACTGGCAGTACAGAACATCCGCAACAACCGGAGCACCTATATTCCCTATATGCTTACCTGCATTTTCTGTATTGCCATGATGTATATGATGGAATTTCTGCGGGACTGTCCCACATTGGAGAAAGCAGTGCCCCAGGCATCAGAAGTGCGGCTGATCGTGGGAACCGGTGAAGTGGTTGTTGGAATTTTCTGTGTCATCTTTCTGATCTACAGCAACAGTTTTCTTATGAAACGGCGCCAGAAAGAGATTGGACTTTATAACATTCTGGGCCTGGAAAAAGGCCATATCGGAAAAGTGATGTTTCTGGAAACGATCATGACGTCTCTGCTTTCTCTGGCAGCAGGTATCGGGTTTGGAATCCTTGGAAGCAAGCTTTCGCTGCTTTTGCTTTTCCGTTTTCTTCATGTTCCGGCGGTATTGGGATTTTATGTTTCCATTACTGGAATCCTGTTTTGTATCGCAGGATTTGGAGGGATTTTTCTTGTGATTCTGGCACTGAATCTTACCAGAGTAAGAATGAATAATCCGGTAGAACTTCTGAAAGGCGGAAACACAGGAGAGAAGGAGCCCCGGGCAAAATGGCTCATGGCATTTCTGGGTGTGATCTGTCTTGGCGTGGGATATTATCTGGCAGTAACCACGGAATCTCCGATCCAGGCGATTTTTATTTTTCTTCTGGCGGTAATCCTGGTCATGGCAGGAACGTATCTTCTTTTTACAGCAGGAAGTATTGTGATTCTGAAACTGCTTCGAAAGAACAAAAAGTTCTACTATAAAACCAGCAACTTTATCAGTGTTTCCGGCATGATCTACCGTATGAAACAGAATGCGGCAGGCCTGGCAAGTATCTGTATCTTAAGTACTGGCGTACTCTTGCTCCTTTCCATGACTGTGTCCCTGTATTTTGGAATGGGGGACATTATGGTGAACCGGTATCCTTTTGATACGGATGCCCAAATCTCCGGTATCAGCCAGGAACAGAGTGAACAGTTTAAGAAGGTTTTTGCACAGGCAATCGAAGATTATCAGGTGCCGGCAGAAAAAACAGTGACTGAAACGTATCTCGAGATCGGCTGCAAGCAGGGAAAAAACGGCATTATGATCGGACAGGCCTACAGTTACTCGGAAGATGGGAATTCCGTAGACCTGTATACAATCCGCCAGTCTGAGTATGAGAAACTTACCGGGGAAAAAACAGATCTCCACGATGGCGAGATCTTTGCCTGGTATCCGTCTGAAAGGGAAACAGACACATTAAAAATTGATGACTGGGATTTTGCAGTAAAGAAATGGCTGGAAAAAGCACCTTTAAGTGCGATGACCAATCTGGTTTCCAATATGGCGGCAATTGTTGTAACGGATTCGGACTTTGAGTATATTGACGGGCTCCGGACAAAGATGTACGAAGGACTTGATGCCTACGAGGCGGGAAAAGATCTCACAGTTCATCTTGGTGTAGATATCCGTGGCAGCAGTGAGGAAAAGATCCGGTATGGCCAGGCTGTTTATCAGGCACTGAAAGATTACTGCCACAGTGATGGTTTTTCTGAGAATACCATCGTGATCGGTGGTGTCCGCCAGAGTGAGTATGAAACTTATTATGTGGATAATGGAAGTATCCTGTTTATTGGAATCTTTCTGGGAGCACTGTTCCTTATGGGAACGGCGATGATCATTTATTATAAACAGATCTCCGAAGGCTACGAAGATCAGGGAAGGTTCCAGATTATGCAGAAAGTGGGCATGAGCCGCAGAGAGGTAAAAGGAGCCATCCGCAGACAGATCCTTCTGGTATTTTTTATCCCGCTTGTGATGGCGATGGTTCATATTTCCATGGCATTTCCGCTGATCCGCCGGCTTCTGCTGCTGTTTGGAATGGCCAATACAAAACTGTACGTGGGTTGTACAGCAGGAACGGTTCTGGCTTTTGCGCTGGTCTATGGACTGATTTACTCCATGACAGCCAGATCTTACTATAAAATCGTAGAAAAAGCATAAAATCAGGGAAAAAGCACAGCTGTGTTTGCTGCGAAGTATTGAAGTTTTGATATGGCAATGCTACAATAAAAGAGCGTGTCAGGAGACGTGTAAAGGGTTTCCGGGCACGCTATTTACGTGTGCAACCGGGTTCGTGACAGTACAGGATCAGGCCGTAAACGCGGATGATCTTATGTGCCTGGCTAACATACATACAATGGAGGAAATCGATGAAAAGAGAAAGTTTCAGAAAAGGTATGAAGGATGGCGTGCCCATTGGACTGGGATATTTCGCGGTGTCGTTCACCTTTGGCATGATGGCCGTTGCCGGAGGCTTAAGTATCTGGCAGGCAGTCCTAATCTCACTGACTAACCTGACATCGGCCGGTCAGTTTGCGGGACTGGACATTATTTTTGCGGGAGGTTCCATGTGGGAGATGGCAATGACTCAGCTGATCATCAACTTAAGATACTGCCTGATGTCTTTTTCCCTGTCCCAGAAATTCCGGCGTGAGGAATCCGGCATCCTGAAGTATATCGCCGCCTTTGGTATCACCGATGAGATCTTCGGGATCAGTGCGGCCCAGGAGGGAAAAGTCAGCGTATTTTACAATTATGGAGCCATGTGTGTGGCAATCCCCGGATGGACTCTGGGAACTCTGGTAGGCGGTATTTCCGGAAGCCTTCTTCCGGATTTTATGCTCAGTGCCTTAAGTGTTGCCATTTACGGAATGTTCCTGGCCATCATCATCCCGCCGTCCAAAAAGAGCAGACCGGTTCTTGGAGTGGTTGTGGCATCCATGGCAGTCAGCACCATTTTTGCGGTGACACCGGTATTAAAACAGGTATCATCCGGATTTATGATCATTATCACAACACTTCTGGTAGCAGGCCTGGCAGCTTATTTCTGTCCGGTGGAAGAGAAGGAGGAAGCATCTCATGAGTCATAATGTATATCTCTATATCCTGGTGATGGCAGCAGTCACCTATCTCATCCGTATGCTGCCCCTCGCTCTTGCAAAAAACGAGATCAAAAGCCCTTTTATCAAGTCCTTTCTGTACTACGTGCCATACGCCTGTCTCGCAGCCATGACCTTCCCGGCCATCCTGAAAGCCACAGACAGCATCATCTCCGGCGCCGCTGGATTTTTTGTAGCGCTTATTGCGGCATATAAAGAGAAAAGTCTGATCACAGTAGCGCTGCTGGCATGTGCTGCGGTGTTTATTGTGGAGAGGGTTCTGGTATTTATCTGAAAAATAAAATAAATAAACATTGTGTTCGGAAATAATTATGTGTATAATAAAAAATATAGATACAATATCCTGCTTCAGGAAAACAATTACACAGATATGGGATAAGTATCCGGGACACAACAATTAAGACAGATGAACTATAACCGGGAAAATCTTTTCTGAGGAAATGGCAGTATTTCTT
>ENA-ORTI01002836-ORTI01002836.1-human-gut-metagenome-genome-assembly--contig:-NODE-2836-length-14406-cov-4.799387_pt1 | contig 14406 bp, 9 predicted proteins | sample MGYA00242071_ERZ509191 | MGnify/ENA primary metagenome ERZ509191 (study PRJEB26280, sample SAMEA2338832) | human gut metagenome | biome: human gut; feature: human-associated habitat; material: faeces...
GATAGCATAATGGCGTCGGAGGAGCCCCACGAGGGAACATATGAAACGTCCGCAGCCTCGCCACCCGAGAGCCCGGCATACACATCGATGAAGCGTTCGCGAATACGGCTCAGCAGCGCGAGGCGGTGCACCGTAAGCGCCGCGCCCGTGGATGCGATGGAGTCGTTCCAGGCGTCCAGAAGGTCACGCGTGCAGAACGGCTCCTTGAGCAGGGAGTTGCGCTGCTCGACGGTGCGCTCGTAGGTGCTGGCCAGCTGGGCGTAGCTCTCGTTGAGCTGGATACCGAAGCCGTCGAGCGCCTCGCGCCGCAACCGGGCGCCGCGCTTCACCAGGTCTAGGTCGTCGGGACAGAAGAGCACCGAGGGAACGACGCCGCGCACACCAGCCGCACGGCACCGCTTACCGTTGCGCGTGAACGACCGCTTGCCGTCTTCAACCACGCACCCCATATCGATCACGCGGCCCTCACCCTCGAGCGTGAGCTTCATCGAGCAGCGCGTGCCTCCCGCGCGGACGAGCTCACGGGGCGACGGCTTCCTGAACGACCGCCCCGACGTAAGCGAGGAGAGCCGCCGCCGCGTGCTGGAGGTCATTGCCGAGCACAACTATCTGCCCAACAATTCCGCGCGCAGCCTTGTGCGCACGAAGTCCGACACCGTCGGCCTTGTGGTGCGCGGCGTGCAGAACCCCTTCTACACCGATATCATCCGCGCCATCGAGCATAAGCTCGACCTTGCGGGCTACACGATGGTCATGCGTCAGATCGCCTCCGGCGATGACGAGGTGAAGTGCGGCGCGGTGATGGAGCGCGAAAAGCGCCTGCAGGGCCTCATTTTTCTCGGCGGACGCTCGGATTACTCTCCCGCGGAGCTGGCGCTGCTCAACGTGCCCTTTGTCTGCTGCACCTACACCAACGCCTACGGCACGCTCGATCCGAGCAAGTATTCCTCCGTCTCCATCGCCGACGAGCAGGAGGCCTACCGCGCGGTCATGGAGCTGGCCAAAAAGGGCCACCGCCGCATCGCGGCGCTGACCGCCGACCCCGACGACAGCTCCATCTCCCAGCTGCGCTACTCCGGCTACGCCCGCGCGCTGCGCGAGCTGGGCATCCCGCCCGAGGAGGAGGACGTCATCTGCGCGGACGATTTCACCGTGGAAAGCGGCTGCCGCGCCATGCGCGAGCGGCTGAAGCGTCCGGCGGACTTCACCGCCGTCTTTGCCATCGCGGACGATATGGCGATCGGCGCGATGCGCGCCCTGCGCGAGAGCGGGCGCAGCATTCCCGAGGACTGCTCCATCATCGCCATCGACGGCATCAATGTCTCCGAGTACATCCATCCCATGCTCACCACCCTCTGCCAGCCGATGACGGCCATGGGCACGAAGAGCGTCGAGCTGCTGCTCGGCGTCATCCGCGGCGGCGCGCACGACCATCTGACGCTGCCGACCACCCTGCGCGCGGGTGAATCCGTGCGCGACCTGACGAAATGATTTTCCCGCGCCGAGCGCGTGAAAATAAATTTGAATAAGGAGATCAATGAAACATGAAGAAGTATCTTGCGCTTGTCCTGGCACTTGTTATGGCTCTCAGCCTCGTTGCCTGCGGCAACAAGACGGCCGAGGAGCCCTCCGACGACGGTGACGCCACCGAGGCCGCCGGCCGTGTGTTCTGGCTGAACTTCAAGCCCGAGGCGGACGGCACCCTGCAGAAGGTCGCCGCCATGTACACCGAAAAGACCGGTGTGCCCGTCACCATCCAGACCGCCGCGTCCGGCACCTACAACGAGACCCTGACCGCCGCGATGGATAAGGAAGCGCCTCCCACGATGTTCGTCGTCGGCAACCAGGCCGCCGTGGACACCTGGGGCGACTACTGCTACGACCTGACCGGCACGCCCATCGCGGGTGAGCTGACCACCGACGCCTACAACCTCTACGACGCCGACGGCAAGCTCTGCTCCATCGGCTACTGCTATGAGTGCTACGGCATCATCGTCAACGAGGACCTGCTGGCGAAGGCCGGCTATCAGCTCAGCGACATCACCAACTTTGAGACTCTCAAGGCCGTTGCGGAGGACATCCACTCCCGCGCCGCCGAGCTGGGCTTCGACGCCTTCACCTCCTCCTCCATGAGCGGCGACTCCAGCTGGCGCTTCACCGGCCACCTCGCCAACCTCGAGTATTACTATGAGTCCGTGGACGATCCCGACGCCTGGAAGGTCTGCCCCCCGAGCATCAAGGGCACCTACATGCAGAACTTCAAGAACCTCTGGGATCTCTACATCAACAACAGCGCGGTCGCTCCCTCCACTCTCGCTGCCGGCGGCTATGACGCTCAGGCCGAGTTTGGCAAGGAGCAGGCTGTGTTCTATCAGAACGGCTCCTGGGAGTGGGCGGCTCTGACCGGCACCGGCGATGGTCAGTACGGTCTTGACAACCTCTCCATGATCCCCTTCTACTGCGGCGTTGCCGGTGAGGAGAAGGCCGGTCTGAACTGCGGCACCGAGAACTGCTGGGCCGTGAACGCCAAGGCCTCCGCCGAGGACATTCAGGCTACGCTCGACTTCATGTATTGGCTCGTCACCGACGCTGAGGTCTCCCGTATGCTCGTCGATGAATTCGCCGTCATGCCCTACAAGCAGGCTGCCGAGTCCACCTGCGGCTTCCTGGCCGACGCCAACGCCTATACCGCCGAGGGCAACTACGTCATGCCTTGGGTCACCAACTTCCAGCCCAACGTCGATGCCTACCGTGAAGCCATCGTCGCCGCGATGAACCAGTATGACAACGATCCCACCGACGCCAACTGGGAGCAGGTCAAGACCGCGTTCGTGGACGGTTGGGCCGTGCAGTACGCTGCCGCCAACGGCTAAGCGTCTCCATACCGCAAAACCTACCATTCTTATGAAGAGGGCGGGCCTTCGCCCGTCCTCTTCTTCTACCACGGCAGAGGCCGCAAGAGGCCCGCGCCGTGCTCAGTCAATCTATCTCGATGGGAGTGATCGAATTGAAGCGTAAACACGACGCAGCAGCCGTCAACAGCTCGCTCGTCCGCCGCCCGATCCGGCGGTGGGCTCCGCTGTTCATGGGTCCCATGCTCTGCGCCTTCGCCATTGGCTTCGTCTATCCGTTCTGCAAGGGCGTGTACCTCTCGTTCTGCAAATTCAAGACGACCTCGGACGCGCAGTTCATCGGCTTCGGCAACTACATCAAGGCGCTGAACGACGCGAGCTTTGTCCATTCGTTCTGGTACACGGCGCTCTTTGCGCTCGTCTCGCTCGTGTTCATCAACGTGCTGGCCTTCGCCGTGGCCTATGCCCTCACACAGGGCATCAAGGGGAGCAATCTCTTCCGCACGGTGTTCTTCATGCCGAACCTCATCGGCGGCATCGTGCTGGGCTATGTGTGGTCGATGATCTTCGACGGCATCCTCTCGCGCTACGGCACGTCGATCCTGCTGGAGACGAAATACGGCTTCTGGGGCCTCATCATCCTCATGTGCTGGCAGCAGGTCGGCTATATGATGATCATTTACATTGCCGGCTTGCAGGCTGTGCCCGAGGATATGCTCGAGGCCGCGAAGATCGACGGCGCAAACCGCTGGCAGACACTCTGGAAGGTCACCATCCCGAACGTAATGCCCTCCATCACCATCTGCACCTTCCTCACGCTGACGAACAGCTTCAAGCTCTTCGACCAGAACCTCGCCCTCACGGGCGGTCAGCCCTACATCATCCAGTCCGACGGCTCAGCCATCAAGACGACCGAGATGCTGGCGCTGAACATCTACAACACGTTCTACGGGCAGAACGTCAACTCCCGCGGCACCGCGCAGGCCAAGGCCGTTTTGTTCTTCCTGCTCGTCGCCGCCATCGGCTTGATCCAGCTCCGCGCTACACGCAAAAAGGAGGTGCAGCAGTAATGAACGGTTCCCTTTCCGCCGAACGCCGCCGCAAGACCATTCTTTCGGTCGTGCTGGCCTTCATCTGCATCCTCTACATCCTGCCGGTGCTGGCTGTGGTAGTCAACTCCTTCAAGCTCAACACCTATGTCAAGACCGAGACCTTTGCCCTGCCCACCGCCGAGAGCTTTGCCGGCTGGGCGAACTACATCAAGGGCGTCACCTTCGGCAACTATCCCTTCTGGAAGTCCGCGTTCTACAGCCTTTTCATCACGCTCGTCTCCACGGCGCTGATATTGCTGTGCACCTCGATGGCCGCGTGGTACATCGCCCGCGTGGACAGCAAGCTCTGCCGCGGCGTCTATTACCTCTGCGTCTTTTCCATGGTCGTGCCGTTCCAGATGGTCATGTTCACTCTCTCCAAGACCGCCGACCGCGTGAAGATACCCTACTTTAACTTTGCGAGCGGCAGTCTCGAAAAGGTCGCGCTCAACACGCCCTGGACCATTCCCATCATCTACCTCGGCTTCGGCGCGGGCCTTGCCATCTTCATGTTCGTGGGTTTCGTGAAGTCCATCCCGCTGGAGATCGAGGAGGCCGCCGCCATCGACGGCTGCGGTCCGCTGCGCACCTATTTCTCCGTCGTGTTCCCGATGCTGCGGCCTACGATGATCTCCGTCGGCATCCTCGAGATCATGTGGGTGTGGAATGACTATCTGCTCCCCTATCTCGTGCTCGACAGCACCAAGTACAAGACCATTCCCATCCATATCCAGTACCTCAAGGGCAGCTACGGCACGGTCGATCTCGGCGCGACGATGGCGCTCATCTTCCTGAGCATCGTCCCCGTCATCATCTTCTACCTCTGCTGCCAGAAACACATCATCAAGGGCGTCGCGGCCGGCGCCGTGAAAGGCTGATCTCACATGAATCGTTCCTCCGGCATTCTGATGCCGATCTCCTCGCTCCCCTCGCCCTACGGCATCGGCACGTTCGGCAAGGCGGCGTATGACTTTGCCGATTTTCTCCACGCGGCGGGACAGGGCTACTGGCAGCTCCTGCCGCTCGGCCCCACAAGCTACGGCGACTCGCCGTATCAGAGCTTTTCGACCTTTGCGGGCAACCCGTACTTCATCGACCTCGATCTGCTCATCAAGGATAAGCTGCTCACGCGCAAGGAGGTCACCTCCTGCGCGTGGGGCTCGGAGCCGCGCTACGTCGACTACGGCAAAATTTACGAGAGCCGCTTCGCGCTGCTCGAAAGGGCCAAGGCGCGCGGCTGGGAGCGCGACCGCGAGGCGGTCGCCGCCTTCGAGGCAGAAAACAGCCGCTGGCTGCCGGACTACGCGCTCTTCATGGCGCTCAAGCGGCATTTCGGCATGAAGTCCTGGACCGAATGGCCCGACGAAGGCGCGCGGCTGCACCGGGCCGACTCGCTCGAGCGCTACCGCGCGGAGCTGCGCGGGGACGTGGAGCTGTTCACCTACATTCAGTTTCTCTTCTTCCGGCAGTGGAGTGCGCTCAAGAGCTACATCAACGGTCTCGGCATCCGCATCATCGGCGACATCCCCATCTATGTGGCGATGGACTCCTCCGACGTGTGGAGCGAGCCGGAGAAATTCCAGCTCGACGAGCGAAACGTGCCCGTTGAGGTCTCCGGCGTGCCGCCGGACTACTTCAGCGCCGACGGTCAGCTCTGGGGCAACCCACTCTACGACTACGAGGCCATGCAGAAGGACGGCTTTGAGTGGTGGATCCGACGCATCGGCGGGGCGGCGAAGCTCTACGACGTCATCCGCATCGACCACTTCCGCGGCTTCGAGAGCTACTGGGCCGTGCCCTATGGCGAGACGACCGCGAAAAACGGCCGCTGGGTCAAGGGCCCCGGCATGGCGCTCGTCGGCGTGCTGACCGGCTGGTTCCACGACATCGAGTTCATCGCCGAGGATCTCGGCTATCCCACGCCGGAGGTCACGCAGCTGCTTGCCGACTCGCGTCTGCCCGGCATGAAGGTGCTGGAATTCGCCTTCGACTCGCGCGACACGAGCAGCTATCTGCCGCACAGCTACGGGGAGAACTGCATCTGCTACACCGGCACGCACGACAACGCGCCCCTCGCCCTCTGGCGCACGGAGGCGGATAAGGCGGATATTGCCTTCGCCGTGCAGTACCTTGGGCTCAACGACCGAGAGGGCTTCAACCGCGGCATCATCCGCGGCGGCATGAGCTCGGTGGCAAAGCTCTTCGTCGCGCAGATGCAGGACTGGCTCGACCTCGGCGCGGGCCACCGCATGAACATCCCCGGCACGAGCCGCGGCAACTGGGAGTGGCGTATGCTCCCGGGTGAGGCGAGCAAAAAGCTCGCCGGGCAGATCCGCGAAATGACGCGCATCTACGGAAGATCATAAAAGCTGTGAGCGAAAGGGCTGCCGCCGGCAGCCCTTTTCCATTTGACGCGGGCGCAAAAGCATGGTATCGTAGAGAAAAACGGATGCGCCGCGCCGCGGCGCTTTTTCAGAGGACAGGCCATGAAAAAACTCACCATCGGGATACTCGCCCATGTCGACGCGGGCAAAACGACCCTCTCCGAGGGCCTTTTATATGCCGCGGGCGCGCTGCGCACGCTCGGCCGCGTCGATCACGGCGATGCCTTTCTGGACACCGAAGCGCTCGAGCGCGAGCGCGGCATCACCATCTTTGCCAAGCAGGCAGTGCTCGACTGCGGCGGCACGCACATCACGCTGCTCGATACGCCGGGCCACGTCGATTTCTCCGCCGAAGCAGAGCGCACCCTGCAGGTGCTCGACTACGCGATCCTTGTCATCAGCGGCACGGACGGCGTGCAGGGCCACACCCGCACGCTCTGGCGGCTGCTGGAGCGCTACGGCGTACCGACGTTCCTCTTCATCAACAAGATGGACCTTGCGGGCGCGGACCGCGCGGCGCTGCTGACGGATCTGCAAAAGAGCTTCGGCGCGTGCGTCGATCTCGGCGCGGAGCCGAACGAGCGCGACGAGCACGCCGCGCTGACCGACGAAGCGGCTCTCGAGGAGCTGCTGGAGCGCGGCGCGCTTTCGGACGACACGCTCGCCGCTTTGATCTCCGCGCGGAAAATTTTCCCCTGCTGCTTCGGCTCCGCGCTCAAAAATGAGGGCGTGGCGGAGTTTTTGCAGCTGCTCACACGCTTCACGCGCGAGCCAGCGCGCGGCGCGGACTTCGGCGCGCGCGTCTTTAAGATCTCCCGCGACGCGCAGGGCACACGGCTCACGCACCTGAAGGTCACCGGCGGGACGCTGCGGGCAAAAACGCAGCTTCCCTGCGGCAAGGCCGACCAGCTCCGGCTTTACTCCGGTGCAAAGTTCCGCCCGCTCGACGAGGCGGGCGCGGGCGAGGTCGTGGCGGTCACGGGCCTTGCAGACACCTATCCAGGGCAGGGGCTCGGGGCGGAGGCGGACGGCGAAAAGCCGGTGCTGCAAAGCGTTCTGACCTACCGCATCCTCCTGCCCGACGGCACAGACGCGCACACCGTCCTCCCGAAGCTGCGCGAGCTGGAGGACGAGGACCCGATGCTCCGCATCGTGTGGGAGGAAGCGTCCGGCGAGCTGCACGCCGAGCTGATGGGCGAGGTGCAGCTGGAAATTTTGCAGCGACTCATATCCGACCGCTTCGGCCTCTCCGTCACGTTCGGCGAGGGCAGCATCGTTTACAAGGAGGCCATTGCCAACACCGTCGAGGGCGTGGGGCACTTTGAGCCGCTGCGCCACTACGCCGAGGTGCATCTGCTGCTCGAGCCCGCCCCGCGCGGGAGCGGTGTTCAGCTTGCCTCCGCCTGTCCGACGGACGAGCTGGACCTCAACTGGCAGCGTCTCATTCTCACGCACCTTGCCGAGCGCGCGCATCCCGGCGTGCTGACGGGCAGCGCGCTGACCGACGTAAAAATGACACTCCTCGCGGGCCGCGCGCACCTCAAGCACACTGAGGGCGGCGATTTCCGGCAGGCGACCTACCGCGCTGTGCGGCAGGGTCTGATGCAGGCCGAGAGCGTGCTGCTCGAGCCGTTCTATGATTTCCGTCTTGAGCTGCCGCCGGAGTGCGTGGGCCGCGCGATGACCGACCTTGCCGCGATGGGCGGCTCGGCGGACGCACCGGAAACGGTCGGCGAGGAAACGGTGCTCACCGGCTTCGCGCCGGTCAAGGGACTGCGCAGCTACGCGCGTGAGGTCGCAGCCTACACCCGCGGACGCGGACGTCTGAGCTGCACCCTGCGCGGCTACGAGCCCTGCGCGGACGCGGAGAGCGTCATCGCCGCCATCGGCTACGATCCCGAGCGCGACGCGGAAAACCCCACCGGCTCGGTGTTCTGCGAGCACGGCACAGGTGTCTACGTTCCGTGGAACGAGGTCAAGGCCCGCGCGCACGTCCCCTGCGTCCTACAGGAGCACCCCGCCGAAGCCGCCGAACCCATGCCGACACGCAGCCGCGCGTCCTCCGGCTCTGCCGCCGAGGACAAGGAGCTGCTCGCCATCTTCGAGAGCACCTACGGCAAGGTCAAGCGCCGCGCGTTCGAGCCCAAGCGCGCGCCCGCGCGCACCGCGCTCGACGAGACGCGCTATAACATCAAAAATCAGAAGACCGGTCCCGAGTATCTGCTCGTGGACGGCTACAACATCATCTTCGCGTGGGACGCGCTCAAAAAGCTCGCCGCGCAGGACGTCGCCGCCGCGCGCGAGGCGCTCGCGGGCATCCTTGCCAACTACCGCGGCTGGCGCAGGTGCGAGATCATTCTGGTCTTTGACGCTTACAAGGTCAAGGGCAATCCCGGCTCGATGGAAAAGAAAAACGGCATCTACATCGTCTACACCAAGGAGGCGCAGACCGCCGACAGCTACATCGAGCGCGCGACCTACGACCTCGGCAAAAACCACCGCGTCCGCGTCGCCACGTCGGACAACATGGAGCAGGTCATCATCCTCGGTCACGGCGCGCTGCGCATCTCCGCCCGCGCGTTCGAGGAGGAGGTCACCGAGGCCGAGGGGCAGATCAGTGACCTCATCGAGCGCTGGAACGTGCGGGACTTCGATCTGCGCCGCGTGCGCGCCACCGCGACCATCATTGACAAAAAGGAAGAGAAAGGGTCCTGAGACCTTTTCTCTTTTTTCTCTTGACAAATACCCCGTAGGGGTATATAGTGCAGATACCCCCAAGGGGTATATCGCTATCAGGGAGGCACGGTATATGGACCGATCGGAATGCTGCCGCTGCTCGCAGCGCAAAAAGGAGCGCTCGCCGGAGGAGTACAAAAAGCTCATTCACCGGCTCAACCGCATTGAGGGTCAGATCCGCGGCATCCGCAGCATGGTGGAGTCCGGCGCGTACTGTCCCGACATTTTAGTGCAGGCCGCGGCGGTCAACGCGGCGGTCAACGCCTTCAACAAGGAGCTGCTTGCCGCACACATCCGCACCTGCGTGGCGGAGGATATCCGCGCCGGCAGGGACGAGACGATCGATGAGCTGGTGACGACGCTTCAAAAGCTCATGAAATGAGTGAAAAGCGCACAACCTAACCGCAATTTCACAGAACCGAGGAACACGCAATGACACAATACAATGTGACCGGCATGAGCTGCGCCGCCTGCTCGGCCCGGGTCGAAAAGGCGGTGAGCAGGGTCCCGGGCGTCACGTCCTGCTCGGTGAGCCTGCTGACGAACTCGATGGGCGTGGAGGGTTCCGCCGCGCCGCAGGACATCATCGCCGCCGTGCAGGCGGCGGGCTACGGCGCGTCCTTAAAGGGCGCGGGCAAAGCCGCGCCGAGCGCCGCCGAGGCGGAGGCCGCGCTGGAGGATCACGAAACGCCGAAGCTGAAGCGCCGGCTGCTCTGGTCGCTCGGTTTCCTGCTCGTGCTGATGTATTTTTCGATGGGACACATGATGTGGGGCTGGCCGCTGCCCACGTTCTACACGGACAACCATGTGGCGATGGGCCTGACCCAGCTGCTTTTAACGGTCGCCGTCATGGTCATCAACCAGAAATTCTTCATCAGCGGCTTCCAGAGCCTGTGGCGCCGCGCGCCGAACATGGATACGCTCGTCGCCCTCGGCGCGACGGCAGCCTTCGGCTACAGCACCTACGCCCTCTTCGCCATGACCGGCGCGCAGGTGCGCGGCGACACGGAGGTCGTGATGGCCTACATGATGGACTTCTACTTCGAGTCCGCCGCCATGATCCTCACGCTCATCACCGTCGGCAAGATGCTCGAGGCCCGCTCCAAGGGCCGCACGACCGACGCGCTCAAGGGCCTGATGAAGCTCGCGCCGCAGACCGCGACGGTCGAACGCGACGGCCGGGAGCTTGAGGTCCCCATCGAGCAGGTGCAAAAGGACGACATCTTCGTGGTCCGCCCGGGCGAGAGCATCCCCGTGGACGGCGTGGTGCTTGACGGCGCAAGCGCCGTCAACGAGGCGGCGCTGACGGGCGAGAGCCTGCCGGTGGACAAGGCCGCGGGCGACATGGTCTCCGCCGCGACGGTCAACCAGTCCGGCTTCCTGCGCTGCCGCGCCACGCGCGTCGGCGAGGACACCACGCTTTCGCAGATCATTCAGATGGTCAGCGACGCCGCCGCGACCAAGGCCCCCATCGCAAAGATCGCGGACAGGGTCTCCGGCATATTCGTGCCGGCCGTCATTGCCATCGCGGCGGTGACGACCGCCGTGTGGCTGCTGCTCGGTCAGAGCGTCGGCTTCGCCCTCGCGCGCGGCATTTCCGTGCTCGTCATCAGCTGTCCCTGCGCGCTGGGGCTCGCCACGCCCGTCGCCATCATGGTCGGCAGCGGACTGGGCGCGAAGAACGGCATTCTGTTCAAAACCGCCGCGTCGCTGGAGGAGACGGGCCGCGTGGACATCGTCGCGCTGGACAAGACCGGCACCATCACCGCAGGCGAGCCGCAGGTCACCGAGCTTCTTCCCGCGGACGGCGTGCGCGCATCGGAGCTGCTTCGCGCGGCGCTTGCGCTCGAGCAGAAGAGCGAGCATCCGCTCGCCCGCGCGATCCTCGCCAGGGCGCAAGCCGACGGCCTGACCGCGGATGAGGTCACGGACTTCCGGGCGCTCTCCGGCAGCGGCCTGACCGCCGTGCGGAACGGGCAGACGCTCTGCGGCGGCAGTCTCGCCTACGTTTCCGCCGCGGCGGAGGTCTCCCCCGCCATGCGGGCGCGCTGCGAGGCGCTCGCGGAGGACGGCAAAACGCCGCTGCTCTTCAGCGAAAACGGCAGACTCCTCGGCGTCATCGCCGTGGCGGACGTCATCAAGCCCGACAGCCCGCAGGCCATGCGCGAGCTGCGGAATATGGGCATCGAGGTCGTCATGCTCACGGGCGACAACGAACGCACGGCGCGCGCCATCGGCGCCGCCGCGGGCGTGGACCGCGTGATCGCCGGCGTACTGCCCGACGGCAAGGAAGCGGAGATCCGCTGCCTGCGCGAGCGCGGCAAGGTCGCTATGGTCGGCGACGGCATCAACGACGCTCCCGCGCTCACCCGCGCGGACGTGGGCATCGCCATCGGCGCGGGCGCGGACGTAGCGCTCGACGCGGCGGATGTGGTGCTGATGAAGAGCCGTCTGAGCGACGTGCCCGCCGCCATCCGTCTGAGCCGCGCGACGCTGCGCAACATCCACCAGAACCTCTTCTGGGCGTTTTTCTACAACACGCTCGGCATCCCGCTGGCCGCGGGCGTGTTCGTCCCGCTGGGGCTGACGCTCAACCCCATGTTCGGCGCAGCGGCGATGAGCCTGTCGAGCTTCTGCGTGGTGTCCAACGCCCTGCGGCTGAATCTCTTCAAGCTCCGCGACCCAAAGCACGACCACAAGCGCAGAAAAAAGCCTGCCTCTGCAAACACAGCACCGGCAGAAGAAAAAGCTACAACGAAAAAGGAGAAGGAACCCATGAAAAAGACGATGAAGATCGAAGGCATGATGTGCGCCCATTGCGAGGCGACCGTCAAAAAGGCGCTCGAGGCCATTCCCGAGGTCGTGGACGCTGAGGTCAGCCACACCGCCGGCACCGCCGTCGTGACGCTGCAGTCCCCCGTGGACGACGCCGCGCTCAAGAAGGCGGTGGAGGACAAGGACTACAAGGTCCTCGGCATCGAATAAGGCAAAAGAGAAGGAAAGCGCGCTCGGATCCGAGTGCGCCTTCCTTCTCTCTTTTCTTTATGCCGCGATCGGCATTACCGGGGGGAGCGTGATGATCGTCGCGCCTGCGGGCGGAGCCGTGAGCGGCTTTTCGCTCGTCGTGCGAACGCTGATCGCCGCATCAAAGCGCACATCACAGATATTGCGCAGCTGGACCGCTCCCTTGACGGTCATGCGGCTGCTGTTCCCCGTGAGTGTATAGTCGATGCGGAACGCCGCCTCCTCCTTCGCGTTCATCGCCGCCGTGTACTTGAGCTCCACGCTGCCGTCGCTGCGCAGCATGAGATCTATGCTCAGCTCCTCAAGCCCCTCGTCCTTGGCGGTCTGTGCGGTAAGCGTCCCGCCGCCGGTTCTCCGACCCATCAGCTTTGTCAGCTCGTCGATACCGAGGTGCCACTTATAGCTGCCGGCGGACTTCGTAAAGGTCTCGTCGCCGAACATCTCGACCGCGGCGGCGGCAAGCTGCTCCGTACCGCTCCAGCTCTCATAGAATCGGTTCGCGTCGCCTTGCTTCATCATGGCATAGAGGGCTTTGCCGACGGTGTAGTCCTCATTGCTGCCGTACATCGACTCGTAGAGGTCGGGGAAGCTCATCACGGCGTCCGTCGCGTACCATGCGCCGGAAACGGCCTGCGTGCCGTCTACCTTCGCCATCGCCGCGTCAAGGAGCGGGGACCTAAAGTAGAGCTTATCAGAGAATATAGCCTCCAGCTCGGGCTTGACGGTCAAGGCGCGGTACGCCTCCGGCAGCTTTCCGCCAAGCCCCTCGAGGAGCTCCGCCAGATCGCCGAGGTCGGCGCTCAGGCTCATGCTCATGCCGTCCTTGCCCAGCAGCACGGACGCCTTGCCGGAATACGGATAGCTGCGGTCGCCCTTGATGGAGTCGATGACCTTGACCGTGCCGGAGAGGGTCACATCCTCCTTATAATTCTTGGAGGCGTCAAAGCGCTTCGCATTTCCGGCCAGATAGCCGTTGAGAATGGTGAGACGGCTGTCCACCTTCTCCGCGAAGGTCTCCTCGTCGAGCAGGAACGCCATGCGGTAGCCGTTGTCCCAGAACACGTCGTAGCCGAGCACCTGCGAGAAGAAGCGTACCGGCACCATCGTGCGGTTGGAGGGCGTCACATAGGAGTGGACGTCCATCTTCACCGTCGAGCCGTCGGCGCGCGTGATGACGTCGCTGCCGACAACATGGGTAAAGCTCGCCTTCTCACCCGTTACGATAGCGGTCTTGGTGGCCTGGTCAAATTCGATCCTTGCGCCCATGGCCTCCAGCGCGGCGCGCAGCGGCACCATCGTGCGCCCGTTCTTCACCTCGGGCACCGCGTCGGTGAAAGCAATGCATCGGTCGCCCAGCAGCACATTGACCTGCCCGGCCACGCCGCCGAGCGCCTTGATGGTCTGCTCGCGCTGTTCCTTTGAAACCGTCGCGGCAGCCTTCGGATCGGCGCTGACGAGAATATAGGTCGGACCGTCGGCTCCGCCGATGATGCCAATATCCTCGCCCGCCGCGCTTGCGGGGACGGCCAGCGCCAGCGCCAACATCAGCGCCAGCAGAAGAGCGATCAGTTTTTTCATTTTTCCATTCTCCTTCCCTGTGTGGGTCCATTGGGTATCCTGTTCCTTCAGCGTACCATAAACGCCGCTCTTTTGCAAGGGCTTTGCCCCGTTTTCCGTCCTCCTACGAAATGTCCGCCAGTTCCAGATACTTGTAGCCGTTCTCTGCGATATGGTCCTTGCGGCCCTGCAGATTGTCGCCGAGGAGCAGATCGAATACCTGCGCGGTCGCCTCCGCGTCCTCGGGCATGACCTTGATGAGACGGCGCGTTTCGGGGTTCATGGTCGTCAGCCACATCATCTCCGGGTCGTTCTCGCCGAGGCCCTTGGAGCGGTCGACCTTATAGCGCTTGCCCTCAAGCGTTTTTACGATGTCGTTCTTCTCCTTGTCGGAGTAGGCGAACCACGTCTTGTCGCCGCAGTTGATCTCAAAGAGCGGCGTTTCCGCGATGTAGACGTAGCCCTCGCGGATGAGCGTGGGGCAGAGACGGTAGATCATCGTCAGGATCAGCGTGCGGATCTGGAAGCCGTCCACGTCCGCATCGGTGCAGATGACGACCTTGCTCCAGCGTAGATTGTTGAGGTCGAAGGCGTTGAGCTCCTTGACCGCCTTGCCCTGCACCTCCACGCCGCAGCCGAGCACCTTCAGAAGATCGGTGATGATCTCGCTCTTGAAAATGCGGGCGTAGTCGGCCTTGAGGCAGTTCAGGATCTTGCCGCGCACGGGCATGATGCCCTGAAACTCCGCGTCGCGCGAGAGCT
>ENA-ORTI01002837-ORTI01002837.1-human-gut-metagenome-genome-assembly--contig:-NODE-2837-length-14406-cov-3.433001_pt1 | contig 14406 bp, 10 predicted proteins | sample MGYA00242071_ERZ509191 | MGnify/ENA primary metagenome ERZ509191 (study PRJEB26280, sample SAMEA2338832) | human gut metagenome | biome: human gut; feature: human-associated habitat; material: faeces...
CCCTTGGCAAAGCCTTGTGTAAATACTGTCTTACCAACTCCAAGCTCGCCGTCAAGACAATATATATCTCCTGCCTTTGCCTCACAGCCAAGCTTATAGCCAAGTTCATATGTCTGCTTTGAATCAAATGTCTCTATTATCATATTTAATTCCTTTTATGCTGCTTTATTCATTTTCTTAACATCAACTTTTATCTGGAATGGCTTCAGATGCTGCTGTGCCATTCTTATAAACTCATCTGCCCTGCCGTTAAAATCCCTTACAGGAATAATATTGGCATTGACTGTTGTCATATAAACATCGATATTAGCGCCATCAAATTTAATCTTGTAAATCTTGTCCCAGCCAAGTGTTTCTGTTACATCATTAAGACTCACAGTTATGCCTTTATTATCTATTCTATAATGCACCTGCTCCTTAAATGTAACAACCTTTTCCATCTGTCTTTTAGCCCTGTGCTTCATATCAACCGATGGGAACACAAGAAAGAATACACCAAACACACCTACCATAAGTGAATATGAAGCGTTAACCCTGCCTATTGATATAACACAGAGAACTATCATTATCAGGGCCAGCATTATCTCTGCCATACCTGATATTGTGTGATACTTATGATAAAACTTAAATCTAAGTAAATCCTTTTCTGTGACCTTGCTGTCAAATTCTATTACATTATTGTCTGCATTATTATCTTTTGCATTATCATTCATAATATTATCAGCCATACACCTTCTCCTTAACAAAACGCATTCCAATCATCTTAAATTTCAACCTGCCTATAAGCCTGTTTACGGCTTTCTGTATACTTTCTTTGCTGTCAGTGCAGGATAATTAGTGCATAAACTTCTCAAGGCCTCTTAAATTAAGCCCTTGCTGTTTAGATGACTTTCTGCCAGCATTATTTTTATTATTCCTGCTGCCATTATTCTTATTATTCTTCCTGTCGCCATTCTTGTCTGAATTGTTCTTATAGCTTCTATTGGCAGCTTCCTTTTCATCTAAAATCATAGATAATGATATTCTGCCCTTGTTAGTATCAACATCTATAACCCTGACATCTACAATATCTCCAACGCTCACAATATCAAGAGGGTGTTCAACTCTTCTTTCTGCGCTCATCTGTGAAATATGTACAAGTCCGTCCTGATGTACTCCGATATCGACAAATGCACCGAAATCTATAACATTTCTTACTGTACCTTTAAGTATCATACCCGGTGTAAGATCTTTCATATCAAGAACATCTTTTCTAAGTATTGGCTTTGGCATTTCATCTCTTGGATCTCTTCCCGGCTTTTCAAGCTCTTTAACGATATCCTCTAATGTCATAGTTCCTATTCCAAGTTCATCTGCAAGCTTACTCATATCTTCAATTCTTGATTTAAGACCGATAAGTTCTCCTGAGCTTATCTGGTTAATATCATAGCCCATAACTTTTAAAAGCTTAGCAGCAGCTTCATAGCTTTCTGGGTGAACGCTTGTTGCATCAAGAGGATTATCACCGCCTGTTATTCTCATAAATCCTGCACACTGTTCAAATGCCTTAGGTCCTAACTTGGCAACCTTTAAAAGCTGCTTTCTGTTAGTGAATCTTCCGTTAGTTTCCCTGTAATCAATTATGTTCTTGGCAACTGACTTAGATATTCCAGAAATGTATTCAAGAAGTGAAGCTGAAGCTGTATTAAGATCTACACCAACCTTATTAACGCTGTCTTCAACTACTCCTCCAAGCGTCTCACTTAACTTCTTCTGGTTCATATCGTGCTGATACTGTCCTACACCTATTGATTTAGGATCAATTTTAACAAGCTCTGCAAGTGGATCCTGCACTCTTCTTGCTATTGATACGGCACTTCTTTGGTTCACATCAAAGTCAGGGAATTCTTCTGTAGCAAGCTTACTTGCCGAATATACAGATGCTCCTGCCTCATTAGTTATAACATAATCTACGCCTGCAAGATTATATTCCTTTATCATATCTGAGATTATCTGTTCTGACTCTCTTGAAGCAGTACCATTTCCACAAGATATAAGTGTAACACCATATTTCTTAATAAGGTCTGCTACTATTTTCTTAGTCTCCTCAACCTTGTTAAATGGCTCTGTTGGATATACAACCTTAGTTGCAAGCACCTTTCCTGTGGCATCAACTATAGCAAGTTTACAGCCATTTCTAAAGCCCGGATCCCAGCCTAACACAACCTTGCCTGCTATTGGTGGCTGCAATAAAAGCTGCTCTAAGTTCTTTCCGAACACCTTGATAGCCCCGTCCTGTGCATTATCTGTCAATGTGCTTCTTATCTCTCTTTCTATTGCTGGTGCAATAAGTCTGTCGTAAGAGTCTTCTATACATGCTGTAAGATATGGTGTTGTAAATTCATTATCTGCTGTTATCTCCTGCTTGGCAAGATATCTTAATATTCTGTCCTTAGGTGCTTCGACCTTTACTGTTAAGAACTTCTCGCTCTCTCCTCTGTTGATAGCAAGTATTCTGTGTCCTGGAATAGAGGCTATAGCTTCATTGTAATCATAGTAATTCTCATATACCGAGTCTGCATTTTCGTCCTTGGCAGTTACTACAAGCTTGCCCTCTTTAAATGTTATATCTCTTATATATGTCCTGTAATCAGCGACATCTGATATCTGCTCTGCAATTATATCAAGTGCTCCTGCAACAGCTTCATCTGCCGAATTTACTTCCTTACCTTCTTCATCAGATATATACTTAGCAGCTTCTGTTAATATATCTTTAACAGCATTCTGTTCTTTAATATAAGCTGCTAATGGCTCAAGACCTTTTTCCTTGGCAATAGTTGCTCTTGTTCTTCTCTTCTGCTTATATGGTCTATATAAATCCTCGACTAAAACCATAGTTTCAGCCTTTATAATCTGTTCCTTTAACTCCTCTGTGAGCTTTCCTTGCTCCTCTATACTTGCTATAACCTGCGTCTTTCTATCCTCAAGATTACGAAGATATTTAAGTCTGTCATCAAGAGCACGGAGCTGTTCATCGTTCAATGCACCCGTAACTTCCTTTCGGTATCTTGCAATAAATGGTATTGTGCAGCCCTCATCAATAAGCTTGACTGCTGCATCTACCTGTGATGTCTTAACTTCAAGTTCTTCCGCAATTTTCTTAATAATATCCATTATTAAACTCCATTCAACTATATATTTATAATAATTATCTAACGATTAATTATACCAATTGAGCAATCTATTATCAAGCCACATTAAATTGTAAGCCTTAAATGAAAAAGCACCATATAAGCAATATCTTATTATACCGTGTATACAGTATGATTTAAGATACAGCTTATATAGTGCTGTTTTATGCCGTTTGAGGCATTTTTTATTGTGAATATATCATCCCTTAATAAATATTTATCATTCCACCAATATTGGTTGTGAGCCTGTATTTACTTTATGTTCTTTTTTAACTGCTCAAGCTCATCATCAATATTCTTTACGCTTGATGAAACATCATCAGCTTTCTTATTTCCGCCTTTTCTGCCTTTGTCATCTGAGAAATTGCCAGCAAAAAGCACTTTTCCAACAAGTCCGGCACCGCCGAATATAAGAACAAGTATAAGTATCCAGTCATAGAGTGTCATTGCACTTAAATGTATATTAGTTGTCATAACAACTGATGCAATTATTATAATCGCCGCTAATACTGTAAATACCTTTGAGGCGAAATTCGCACCGCTGACAAACATCCATACTATGCCTATTATCAATGGCACAACTATTAAACCGGAAGAAAATCTTCCTCCACCGAATGAGAAAAAGCCTGAAAATACAATTACCTTCTGAGAGAATATATACAAGCCTACAACAAGCATTATTATGCCTGCAACAAACTGCATTAATTCATTCTTTGCTTCCTTCATATGTAAAACCCCCTTATATTATGTTTTATTTATTATTTGTTATTAGGAACAAATACATCATAAATAGTCTTAATAGCATCTTCAAAGTATCTGTTTCTTACACCAATAATAATATTAAGTTCACTAGAACCCTGATCAATCATCTTAATGTTAATCTTTGCCTTTGCAAGAGCCGAGAATATATTAGCTGCAAGACCTGAGTTATTTCTCATACCACGTCCAACAACAGCAATAAGTGAAAGATCTGATTCAAGTTCAATGCTATCTGGATTAACTGCTCTGTGTAGCTGTGCAAGAACCTTCTGTTCCTTCTCAACAAATTCATCCTGATGTACAAATACAGTCATTGTATCAATTCCTGATGGCATATGCTCAAATGATATTCCATTGTCCTCGAACACCTGAAGCACCTTACGTCCAAATCCTATCTCCGAGTTCATCATATCCTTATCAATTGTGATTGATACAAAACCTTTCTTACCTGCAATACCTGTAATTATGCAGTCTGGCTTGTTACAAGTTGTCTCAACAATCATTGTACCCTTATCCTGTGGTGCATTAGTATTACGGATATTGATTGGAATTCCTTCCTTTCTTACCGGGAATATTGCTGATTCGTGAAGAACTGTAGCACCCATATAAGAAAGTTCTCTTAATTCCTTGTATGTAATAACTTCAATTGATCTTGGATTGTCCACTATTCTTGGGTCTGCTGCAAGAAATCCTGATACATCTGTCCAGTTCTCGTATACATCAGCCTTTATTGCCCTTGCAACAATAGAACCTGTAACATCTGAACCACCTCTTGAGAATGTCTTAACTTCTCCGTTAGGCATAGCACCATAGAAGCCTGGAATTACAGCTTTCTCAACATTAGCTAATCTGTCAGCCATAACTTTGTTAGTCTTCTCACCATCAAATTCTCCTTCTGGGTCAAAGCAGATAACACTTGCTGCATCTATAAACTCATAACCAAGATAATTAGCCATTATTATACCATTGAGGTATTCACCCCTTGAAGCCGCATAGTCCTTGCCCGCCTTACTTTCAAAGTTCTTCTTGATAGTTTCAAACTGTTCCTTTAATGAAAGTTTTAAGCCAAGTCCTTTAATAATCTCATTGTATCTTTCTTCAATAGCCTTTAACTGCTTGTCAAAATTCTTTCCGGCTTCTGCCTCTGCATAACACTTATAGAGCATATCTGTTACTTTGGTGTCCTCTGAAAATCTCTTTCCTGGTGCAGATGGAACTACATATCTTCTGCTTTCCTCAGCTCTTATTATGTTACCAACCTTCTTAAACTGATCTGCACTTGCAAGTGAACTTCCACCGAATTTAACTACTTTAACCATTACTAATTCTCCCTTATAATTATATCTTAATTGTTTAGTATTTATACTCTAAATATCTCGGCATTCTTATATATTCAGCACTCTCATACTTTTAGCACTCTTATATATTCAGCACTTTCATATATCTATCATCTGACTATATTAACACCCATTGATATCACTGAAGCTTTGTATCGTCTATTCTTATTCTTGAAATCATATCTACATTAGCTGCTGCTTTATCAAATGCTTCTTCTGTCATCTTGTCGGTTATAAAGCCGAATTCATTATCAAGACCATCAACTGTGATAATCTCTACATCACCGAACTGTTCTTTAACCATAGCTGTATCAGAAGCATTACCTTTAACTCTTACAAAGAAGCTTCTGACTTCATCTCTGGTAGGTGCAAGTTCGAGCTTTTCATCATCCCAGATTACACAGACATTAGTTCCCTTATGTTTAACACAATCTATTATATCTCCAACTACAGCACTTGCTGTTGGAAGCTTTCCTGCACCAGCACCAAAGAACATAACATCGCCTACCATATTACCATTAACATATATTCCGTTAAGAACTCCATTTACATTGTAGAGCGGATGTGTTGTATCAATAAGGAATGGTGCTGTAATAGCATATACCTTTCCGTCTTTTCTGTAACTTGTTGCCAAAAGCTTTATAACGCTATTAAGTTTTCTGGCATATGCAAAATCTTCATTGGAAATCTTAGTAATTCCCTCTGTTGTTATCTCCTCAAAATTAACCGTCCTGCCATCTGCTAAAGAAGTAAGAATAGCTATCTTTCTACAGGCATCATATCCTTCAACGTCTGCCTCCGGATTTCTTTCAGCATAACCTAATGCCTGTGCTTCCTTTAACACTTCTTCATAAGAACTTCCATCATTACTCATCTTTGTAAGAATGTAATTAGTTGTTCCATTCATAATACCTGTAATCTTAGTTATCTCATCTGCTGTAAGTGCCTGATTAAGTGGTCTGATAATAGGAATTCCACCGCCTACTGATGCCTCGAACATAAAGTTAAGGCTGCGTTCCTTAGCCATAGCAAGAAGCTCTGCTCCGTGTGCCGCAACAAGCGCCTTGTTAGATGTACAGACACTCTTCCCAGCTTCAAGTGCTCTCTTAACAAATGTAAATGCCGGTTCAACACCACCCATAACTTCTACTACTACATCTATCTCATCATCATTAATAACAAGGTCTATATCGTGTACAATCTTTTCCTGAATTGGATCACCAGGGAAATCTCTTAAATCTAATACACTCTTTACCTCAATAGGCTGGCCTGCCTTTTTTGATATCGACTCTGCGTTCGCATCAAGTATCTCTACAACACCTGATCCAACAGTACCATAACCTAAAACTGCTATCTTCGCCATATTATCCTCCATTTAATCTTATTGTTCTTCATTATGCAGGTTCAAGAAACTAATATGTTCACTAATATATCAGTTCCCCACCAATATATTAAAGTGACGCATCACTGCTTAATATCTTTAAATATCTTACTCCGTTAAGCTGTTCAATCTCTTCTATCATCATAGAAGCATCACCTGTCGTTGGAAGTATCTCAACACTAAGCGTAAGAGAAGCAATGCCATTAACAGGAATCGTCTGGTGAATTGTAAGTATATTTGCCTTAAATTCTGCAACTTTCTTAAGCACAACTGATAAAAGCCCCGGTTCATCTTCCATTGATAATACAAATGTTATTGTCTTACCTTTAGAATTGTCCCTGAATGGAAATATATCATCTTTATACTTATAATAAGAGCTTCTGCTTATTCCCACTTTTTCTGTCGCATCTGCTATGGAGATATTCTGATTTTCTATAAGTCTGTTAGCTTCTGCTACCTTCAACAGTACCTCTGGAAGAGCTTTCTGCTTAACAACATAATACTTAATATTCTCTTTCATACTTCTCCTTATATATATAGTCCTGCTGCAGCAAATTGTTCATCTCAGAAAGACAATTGTGCTACGCACAAAGAATGGTATCATAAATTACACTTAATTGCAAGAGATTTTCTATTACAAAAAAGAATGTGCTTTGCACATTCCCGCGCCGAGCGTGGTCGCTTGCGCCAAATTGCATCTTCACGCGAGTGTGCATCACCAGCACATAGTGCCTTTATTGTAACAGGAAATTCTATAAGAATTTCCTGTTACAATAAAAATAACCCTCGCACAACGGGAGAGGAATGCGAGGGTTAGTATATAAAAATAATGCTTATGCATCATCTTTACCAGATATTAAACGCAAAACAAAAAGCACCCGTTACCGGATGCTTTAAATGTATACTTCATAATATATCAAACAGACCTTACTAACATCAGCCACGCTAATAATATTACAGGCAAATGTTAATTAAACCATTATAATAACTCAATGAATAAACAGTGCAACCGGCTGTCTTTCCTTAACATAAGCAATATTAATATTCCTGCTGGTGTTACCAGGCTGCCATATAAATACTGCTATAAAGGTGAGGACCCTTTGGCTTTGCGTCACAGCTTTTCAACTGCTTTGCTAAAATATTAACTTATGAAATAGACTATATACATTTTACTTTTAATTGTAAATAGTACCTTAGTACCACATCATTTTCTTTCTCTGTCGAATACACTTGCCAGATATCTCATTGCATTAAGATGATCCCAGTTAAGCTGCCCTTTCTGCATACGCCATTTCCAGTTATTACCAAAGCTTGATGGGAAGTTCATTCTTGCTGAATTATCAAGCTTTAATATATCTTGAACAGCAAATATTGTAAGCACAGCAACACTTGAATATGCAGCTCTGAACACCATATCTACCATTCTGTACTTATCCCTTGTATCAAGATAATCAAATGCATAACCTAACTCGCCATCATTTCTGTCATTAAAAAATCCAAGAAGTGTTTCATTGTCGTGTGTTCCACCGTAGCATACACAATTATTAGTGTAATTATATGGAAGATGTGGATTCTTTCTGTCGCCACCAAATGCGAATTCAAGCACCTTCATTCCCGGATAATTATTATCCTTTAATATCTGGTCAACCTCCGGCATACATACTCCAAGATCCTCTGCTATTATCTTCTTATCGCCGATTGATTCATTAATAGCATCAAGAAGCTTCTGCCCTGGTCCCTGCTCATATGAGCCCTGTCTTGCATCAGGCATTTCATATGGAATAGTATAATATTTAATAATACCAAGAAAATGGTCTATTCTTATAATATCATACAGGCGTGCAGAATTAGCCATTCTCATTCTCCACCATCCAAAATCACTGTTCTCCATCTTAGCCCAGTCATATAATGGATTGCCCCACTTCTGACCCATATCTGAAAATGCATCTGGTGGAACTCCTGCTACCTTTACCGGTGTGAGATTCTCATCAAGTTGGAATTCTGCCTGATTGGCCCATACATCAACACTGTCGTAGCCCATATATATAGGTATATCGCCAATTATCTCAATTCCGTTAGAATTAGCATATGCCTTTAACTTACCCCACTGTGTATAGAACTCATACTGGATAAAATTCCAAAATCCTATATCATCAGAAAGTTCGTCCTCATATCTTTGCATAGCCTCTGGTTCTCTGAACTTAATATCCCTGTCCCATTCTCCCCATGCTTTCTGGTTAAAATACTCTTTCAAAGACATAAACATTGCGTAATCCTTAAGCCAATATGCATTATCCTTAACAAAATTATCAAAACGCTTGTAAAGTGGAAGTCCCTTATCAAGGGTAAGCTTTGCTGAAACACATTTTCCCTTAAAACGCTCATATGCTTTTCTAAGTACATTAAATCTTTCATTATACATTTTCTCATAACTTACATATCGGTCATCACCAAGATAGCCGTCATGGTTGACTGGATATCGGTTATTGACCGCATCATCTTCTGACACCTCAACCGGTATTATTCCATCTCCCCAGTCAACTGCTATAACCTCTGATTTAAGAAGAAGTCCTTCTTCTATCAGCATATCCAGATCGACAAAATAAGGATTACCCGCAAATGCCGAATATGGCTGATAAGGACTGTCACCGTATGTTGTTGGTCCTACCGGAAGTACCTGCCAGTATTTATGATTGCTGTCCCTTACAAAATCCACAAACTCATAGGCATCTTTTCCTAATGTTCCTATTCCATAAGGTGATGGAAGCGAACTGATTGCCATAAGAATACCTGCATTTCTTTTAAATACATTGCTATTACCCATATACACTCCTTCTCGCTATACACTTAATTAACAGTTACTGTATTAGTCGTTCCTGCTCATCTGTTCAGCAAATTCCCTAACGCCCTGTGCTTCATCCTCTGATAATATCTTGTTAATATCAAGAAGAATAACTAAATCACCATCTACACTTGCAACTCTGTCAAGGTATTCTGTTTCCTCATTCTTAGCAAGTCTTGGCATATCAACAATCTTCTCTGCGTTAAGTTCACCAATTTCAAGAACCTCATCAACCTCAAGTGCTATCTTCATATCCGGAAGATTAACGATAACTGTATTATTACCCTTAGATTCAGCGGTATCATCCATAGAGAACTTCTTCTTAAGACTCATTACTGGTATTACTTCTCCTCTAAGATTAACAATTCCACTTATGTACTTCATAGCATTAGGAACTGGAACAACATCTACCTGTCTTTCAATTGACTGAACGAGGTTAATATCCACTCCAAACTTCTGACCTCCAAGTGTAAATACTACCGGTCTGATATAATCTGCCATAATTACTCCTTTCTTAATGCCACTGCATTTTATAGTTATTATAAATTAATTATCTCATTATTCTTCATCAGCTTTCTTTCCTGTCGATATCCAGTTAAGATATGCGTTAATAAATGGATCTATATTGCCATCTAACACACTTGCTGCATTACCAATATCTTTATTAGTTCTATGATCTTTTACCATTGTGTATGGCTGTAATACATAACTTCTTATCTGATTGCCAAAATTAATATCTTTAACATCACCTCTTATATCTGATGACTTCTGTGCATTTTCTTCCTGCTTCATCATATAAAGCTTTGCCTTTAACATCTGCATTGCCTTATCTTTATTCTGGTGCTGTGATCTCTCATTCTGGCACTGTACAACTATTCCTGTTGGAAGATGTGTAATTCTGATTGCTGATGATGTCTTGTTGATATGCTGTCCACCCGCTCCACTTGAACGATATGTATCAATTCTTAAATCATCATCATTAATCTGTATATCAATATCCTCATCTATATCAGGCATTACATCACACGATACGAAAGATGTCTGTCTCTTTCCGGCCGCATTAAATGGAGATATTCTTACAAGCCTGTGAACCCCATGTTCTGACTTAAGATGTCCATATGCATTATCTCCTGAAATCTCTATAGTAACAGACTTTATTCCAGCCTCATCGCCTTCAAGATAATCAATTGTCTGCGTTGAATAGCCGTGCTTTTCTGCCCATCGCGTATACATTCTAAAAAGCATCTGACACCAGTCACAGCTCTCTGTTCCGCCTGCTCCGGCATGTAATGTAAGTATTGCATTACATTTATCATATTCTCCTGAAAGAAGTGTCTCTGTCCTTATTGAGTCCATTTTCTCCTCGAATACAGTTATCTCATCTTCTATCTCAGAAATTAATGAGTCGTCCTGCATTTCATCTGCCATCTCAATAAGTGTATTAATATCCTCAAGCCCTGACTTTAAGCTGTTATAACCTTCAAATGAGTCCTTTAAAGTCTTAAGCTCTTTCATAGCCTTATTGGATTTATCTGGATCGTCCCAAAATCCGGGTGCTTCCATATCTGCTTCCAGTTCTTCTATTCTTTTCTTCTTACTGTCAAGGTCGAGCGACTGTTTTATATTCTCAATCTGTGCATCATACCCTGAAATCCTATATTTAAACTGATCTAATTCTACCACTATATACCTCTTTTATTAACTTACTTATTCTCTTATTAACGCTCTTGTTCACAGGCTCATTGCTATCCGTATATAATTACAAATCACCATTCTATATTAAGGTCCTATATTAAAAAAGGAGCTGCACACTATGTTAAACATTCCAAGTATTATGATTAAGTGTCAAAGCCTTAACTCTTTTAATATATTAACATAATATATTAACACTTACATCATATTATAATACCACAAAATGTCATATTCGCATAGTGTGACAGCCCCAATCCGTCAAATATTATAATCTATAAATTACTATATCACTTCCCGGACATTATGCCTGACGTCCACAACAATTCTTATACTTCTTCCCACTTCCACAAGGGCAGAGGTCATTAGGATAAATCTTCTTATCTGTACGTCTTACAGGTCCTTTTACAGAAGGTCCTTCGTCTTTGTTAGTGCCTGTAACTTTAGCTACCTGCTCTCTTTCAACCTTTTCTTCTACCTGAATGTGCATAAGAAGTCTTACTGTATCTTCTGTAATAGCTCTTGTCATCTCATCAAACATATCATATCCCATCATCTTATACTGTACAACAGGATCTTTCTGTCCATATGCCTGAAGTCCAATTCCCTGCTTAAGCTGATCCATATCATCAATATGATCCATCCATTTCTGGTCAATCACGCGCAGCATCACCACGCGCTCCAGCTCACGCATGCGTTCTTCGCCCTCAGCCTGTCCCTGACCGATTTCCTTTTCCTTCATTTCATACAGCTGATTGCCCAGCTTTGTCAGGGTTTCCTTCAGCTTATCCTTTGTCATCTGAGGCAGTGCTTCATCCTTGATATTCACCTTGCCGACAGGAATAATTGCACTCAGAGATTCGCTGAATGCCGCCATATCCCATTCCTCAGGCAGCTGGTCATCGCTCATATGTGCGTCCACTGTGCGTTCCACAACCGCGCCAATCATGCCGACAATGCTGTCTCTCAGGTTTTCACCGTAAAGCACGCGTTTTCTTTCGCCATAAATGATTTCTCTCTGCTCATTCATGACCTGGTCATATTCCAGCAAATGCTTACGAATGGCAAAGTTATTGCCCTCCACCTTTTTCTGTGCGTTTTCAATCGCTTTGGAAAGCATCCCTGCTTCAATCGGCTCGTCCTCTGTCATGCCCATCGCATCTACCAGCTTCATTGTCTTTTCGGAGCCAAACAGACGCATCAGGTCATCCTCCAGAGAGATATAGAAACGGGATTCGCCGGGGTCACCCTGACGACCGGCACGCCCACGCAGCTGGTTATCAATACGTCTGGATTCATGACGTTCCGTACCGATGATTTTCAAACCACCCAGCTCTGCAACGCCTTCGCCCAGCTTAATGTCCGTACCACGGCCGGCCATGTTTGTCGCAATCGTAACTGCGCCCATCTGCCCTGCCAGTGCAACGATTTCCGCTTCCTGTGCATGATATTTTGCATTCAGCACCTGATGCTTCACGCCCTCCATCTTCAGCAGCTTGCTCAGTGTTTCGGATTTTTCGATTGTAACCGTACCAACCAGTACCGGCTGTCCCTTTTCGTGCGCCGCAATGATATCTCTTACCACCGCGCGGAATTTGCCCGCCTCGGTACGATACACAACATCATCCAGATCCTTTCTCTGTATAGGGCGGTTTGTGGGAATTTCCACAACGTCCATCCCATAGATATTACGGAATTCTTCTTCCTCTGTTTTCGCCGTACCTGTCATACCGCATTTCTTAGCATATTTATTGAAATAGTTCTGGAAGGTAATCGTTGCCAGAGTTTTGCTCTCTCTGCGCACCTGTACGTTTTCCTTCGCCTCGATTGCCTGATGCAGACCGTCGGAATAGCGTCTGCCCGGCATCATACGCCCCGTAAATTCATCAACGATAACGATTTCGCCCTCATGAATCACATAATCCTTATCCAGATGCATGTTATAGTTTGCCTTCAAAGCATTGTTGATATAATGTTGCAGTTCCAGATTTTCGGGATCGGAAAGGTTGTCCACGGAGAAATATTTTTCCGCCTTTGCAACACCTTCCTGCGTCAGCACAACAGATTTCGCCTTTTCATCCAGAACGAAGTCGCCTTCCTCCTGAATTTCCTCCTTCAGAAGGGCATTCATTGCCTCATCCTCATTTAAAATACGACCCTTTTTCAGTTTTTTAACAAACAAATCTGCCACGCGATACAAATCCGTGGACTTGGAACCGCTGCCGGAAATAATCAGGGGTGTTCTGGCTTCGTCAATCAGAACAGAGTCAACCTCGTCGATGATGGCATAATGCAGGTCTCTCTGCACCATGTTTTCCTTTCGTACTACCATGTTGTCACGCAGGTAGTCAAAGCCGAATTCATTGTTTGTACCATAGGTAATATCGCAGGCATACGCCGCGCGGCGTTCGTTGTTATCCATCCCGTTCAGGATGCAGCCCACGCTCAGCCCTAAGAAACGGAATACCTCACCCATCCAGTCAGAGTCACGCTGTGCCAGATAGTCATTGACCGTAACCACATGTACGCCCTTGCCCTCCAGCGCATTCAGATATGCAGGCAGTGTTGCCACCAGTGTTTTACCTTCACCTGTTCTCATCTCGGCAATACGTCCCTGATGCATCACGATGCCGCCCATCAGCTGTACGGGGAAATGCTTCATATTCAGCACATTGGGACGGGAAGCCGCCTCTCTTACCACTGCATACGCCTCAGGCAGAATATCATCCAGTGTTTCGCCCTTTGCCAGACGATCCTTAAATTCCTGTGTCTTTCCTCTCAGTTCTTCATCCGAAAGGTTTTCATACTGGGGGCCCAGTGCTTCAATCTTCGCCACGATGGGCTTGATTTTCTTGATTTCCTTTTCACTGTAGTTCCCAAATATTTTTTCCAAGAAACCCATTTGGTTCACCTCATTTTTCTTTTCTCACATGTGCCGAAAGCAGACAGCCGCTCGATAGGCACACTTTTACATTATTATAGTATAGCAGAAGAACACCCCCGTACACAAGGAAAACTTGCGCATTTCAGGGGATGTTCAAAAAGTTTTAAGAAATCTTTATATGAATTTCACATTTTTTCTCAATACCACTATTCTTCTGACGAAAAACAGCGCATTTTGTTCCGCTTCTGCTTTATTTCTCTGATTTCGACTCAAGCGCCGCCTTCTTCCAGCATTTATAGCACATCGGACGATAGCTTTCGTTGCCCCCCAGAAGGAACTGCTCC
>ENA-ORTI01002840-ORTI01002840.1-human-gut-metagenome-genome-assembly--contig:-NODE-2840-length-14400-cov-3.141931_pt1 | contig 14400 bp, 14 predicted proteins | sample MGYA00242071_ERZ509191 | MGnify/ENA primary metagenome ERZ509191 (study PRJEB26280, sample SAMEA2338832) | human gut metagenome | biome: human gut; feature: human-associated habitat; material: faeces...
AAGCGCAAAATAGCGCGGCAATCCCCCCCTTCTGCACCACCTTATACTGGAATTTCTTATTGTCTTTGGCCAACTGCGCCGGAATGGAATTGTAGCAGGCACGGATCTTCACGCTATCCGTATTACTGGCGTACTTCGCCATGTCCGCAATGTAGTTATCCAAAATCTCATTCTGCACCAGTGGAACATCCAGAAAACTGCCGCTTTTCAAAAAGGCGTTGATACAGGCCGGCATCCCGCCGATAAGCAGATATTCCCGATACAGTTCGATTGCCTTCTGATGCAGTGCATCAGGCAGCGGTTCCATTTTCTCGTAGGCTCTGCGAATCTCTTCACTAAGGAGTTTCTGGCTTCTTGCCCCAAGGTACTCCTCAAAATCCAGCGGATAGAGCGGAAGCGTCTCCACCTTGCCCACAGGAAACGAATAGTGCTGGCGGTTGATTGCCACACCCAGCAAACTCCCTGCCGCTGCAATATGATACTCCGGCGTTTCCTCGCAGAAATACTTTAGAGCTGTCAACGCACGCTCACTGGATTGGATCTCATCGAAAATGATCAGCGTCTCCCCCGAAATGATGCGCTCCCCGGTGGACGCCTCCAGATACCGCAGGAGGCGCTCCGGCTGGATATTCTCATCAAAATAGGAGGCCACCGTCAGATTCGTCTCCAGATTGATATAGACAACGTTGCTGAACTGCTCCTCTCCGAACTTGCGGAGGATATAAGTCTTTCCCACCTGCCGGGCGCCGTTGACGATCAGCGGCAAACGGTCGGAAGTCTTTTGTTTCCAGGCAAGCAGCTGTTCCTCGATCTTGCGCTTCACATTCCTCACCTCACGAGTACAGCATATCTTTGATTTGCAGTTAAGTCAAGAAAAATATGTTGAAATATGATTTTTCTCGACTTAACTCTTTGCAATTGGTTTATTTGTTCTCCTGTTCCGACAGACGGATGGTATCCCTCTCGACCATATCAAACATCATTGCCGCAAGGTGAACACACAGGTTTCCAGCGCCGCAGGTACAATACAGATCCTCTATCTCCGCGTTTTCGTCCAACGTGATCTCCGCGATGATGCGCTCCCCGTCTTCGGCGGGGAATTCCGCATCAAATTCATAGGTATCGCTGGGCTGGACTTCAAAGCGCTGGATGCTCTCGTAATACCGTTTGGTGAGTGCCAGCTCCTTCGCCGACAGGCTTTTCAAAATCCCATGAATCGTCATGGCATATTCCTCCAGCTAAATTTTTTTCAGCGTCTGTGCGCTGGCCAGTTTTGTCTCATATTCCAGGTGGGCATACAGGTCTGCCGTTGTGGACAGCGTACTGTGTCCCAGCCATTGCTGCACCTCAATCAGGGGCGTCCGCTTCTGGATCAGGAGGGAGGCGCAGGTGTGCCGGAGGTCATGCAGGCGGATCTCCCGCAGGCCGTGATCCCGGAGAAACTGCTTGAAGCTTTGATTGAGGTAGTTGGACGCGATAGGCTCTCCCTCCGGATTCAGGCAGAGGTAGTTCTCCGGCGGCGGAGTTCCCTCCCCGTAGCGGTTTCGTTTTTCCTCCTGCAAAATGGCGGCGATCTCCTCCGGCATGGGAAGCGTACGGCAGCTGGCTTTCTGCTTCATGGTGTCCCTCCCCACGGAGACCTTTCGGCCGTTCACCTCCTGATAAACCCTGGTATGCTGGATCTGGATGGTGCCCACGGACAAATCAACGCTCCGCCATTGAATCCCTAGCACCTCGCTGCGGCGCAGGCCGTAGAACAGGCACAGCATTACGGGCAACCAGAGCCAGTGGCCCCGGAGCTTGTCCAGCAGTTCATTTGCCTCTCCCAGTGAGTAATACCGCGGGATATATGGTGTTTTCTTCGGCCGCTCCACGAGGTCGGCTATATTCCGATCCACCAAGTCCAGCCGCACCGCGTCTTTCAGCGCCTTGTGGATATTGGCGTGATGGTGTAGGGCGGTATTACCGGATACCCCGGACGCCAGGAGGTAGTCGTAGTATCCCTGTAAGTCTGACGGGCGCAGCCCGGTCAGCGTAATGTGTCGCTCCCGAAAGTAGGGGAAGATGCTGTTTTTTACCAGATTTTGATAGCCGGTATAGGTCGTTGGGGACACTTTTGCCCTCATGGTCCCCAGCCACTGGAGCATATAGTCCGCAAACAGCAACCCGCTGTCCTCCCCGGAATCCGCATACTGATGTCGGATCTGAAAGAGCATTTCCTCCGCCCGCTTTCGATTGCCCGGCACCGGGAGATGGGTGGCGATCCACTTCGTCTTTCGTCTCCCGGCCTCGTCATGCAAATTGAGTACCATATACCAATAACCTTTTTTCTGCTGCAAGTGTCCTGCAACCATCTTTTCTCCTCCCAATAGATAAGGTCAAGGGAACACGGCCCGGCGTACTCCCCTTTACAATCCGTGTAAATTCACTTTTAAGCTGTCCATATGGAAATGTTAGATGTAGCGGACTCAAAATCCGTTATGTACATGACGGTGTGGGTTCGAATCCGACCTCCGATGTAGCGTGCCCTTACCCGGGGCGTGGTTTGATGATCAACTCGTTACGAGCCGTAGCGGGTTAATTTTTTTAAGCAGTTACGCCTATTTTTGAATGCCTGTCCCATAAAAGTGTCCCAAGTAACCGTACCCGGTGCTGGTGCCGTCCAAAAGTCGATCCCGCAACCCCTTGCAAATCCTGATTTTTTCACAGGGTGTCCTAATGGTGCCATGCCATGGGGCGACGTACCATCCACCACGGCGCAGCGGAGCTCCGGCAGCACCACGCCGTCCAGGGAATCCGGGTCGCCGGAACACCATAAGTACTCCACCGGTGTGCCGGCCTCCTCCATGCTTCGGCCGACCTCCCGCATGAAGGTGGCCTTGCCCACGCCGGGGCCGCCTTTCAAAACCATCAGGTCATAGGTGTCTTCCAGGTCCACGATCTCCGAAAACAGGTTCTGGAAGCCGTCACCGCTGTTAGCGCCTGCGAAAAAATGGGTAACTTGAGCCATACGCTCCCCTCCAAGTGTTGTTCTTACACTCAGGCTATGCAAAAACAACTTGGCCTGACAGCGGTTTTTCACGGGTCAAAAGCCGGATGGATAAAATTCCCTCTGCCAAACCGGAAAATAGGAGATGCATTTTCTTCCATCATCTGTTATAATGAAGAGTACGAGACTGCGGCGGTGCCGGACAGGCCCGCCTTTCAGATAGGAGCGCCGATATGGACGAGGAGTACAAGCCCATTATCACGGACGAAGAGCGGGCCACCCGGCGGGCCCAGCGGGCGGAGGCCCGCCGAAAGAAGCAGCGGGAAAAGCGGCGGCGGCTGCTTCGCCGTCTGGTGCCCTGCGGGCTGCTGGCCGTTCTGTGTGTAGGCCTGGTGACCGTGGGAGCCCAGCTGATTGAAAAGCCTGCGCCGGAGATGGTTAAGGCCGAACGGCCCTTTCAGGTGACATCCGTCGCCAGCTCCCCTGCGCCGGAGCCCTATGCCAGGGCCGTGTCCGGCCCGGACACGATCCAGTTGGGAGAGGACTTTCCCAGCCGCTGCGCGGTCCTGGTTGACCTGGACACCCGGACGGTCCTGGCGGAGAAAAACGCGGATACTGTGATCTCTCCCGCCTCCATGACGAAGGTCCTGACGGTTCTGGTGGCCGCTGAGCACATCACAGAAGCGGAGCTGGACGACACCTTCACCATGACCATCGACATCACCGACTACTGCTATGTCAACGGGTGCAGCGTGGTGGGGCTGATGGTTGACGAAACGGTCCCGGTGCGTGAGTTGTTCTACGGCACCATCCTCTCCTCCGGTGCGGACGCGGCGCTGGGGCTGGCCACTTATGTGGCGGGCTCCCAGGAGGCGTTCGTGGCGCTGATGAACGAAAAGCTGGAGGAGCTTGGCATCGCGGACACCGCCCACTTCACCAACTGTGTGGGACTGTATGACGAGGCCCACAAGTGCACGGTCTCCGACATGGCGGTGATCCTGGAGGCGGCCATGGACAACGACCTGTGCCGGGAGGTGCTGGGGGCCCGGACCTATGAGACTCTCCCCACTGCGGACCACCCGGAGGGGCAGATCCTCTCCAATTGGTTCCTGCGGCGGATCGAGGACAAGGATACCGGCGGCATTGAGGTCACCGGCGCCAAGACCGGCTATGTGGTGGAGTCCGGCAACTGCGCCGCCAGCTGCGGCGAAACAGCGGACGGCAGACGCTATATCTGTGTGACGGCAGACGCTTACAGCTCCTGGCGGGCCATCTATGACCATGTGGCGCTGTACAAAACCTATTGTTCCCCCGCAGATGACACCACAGAGGATGGCGGGGCGGCGGATCCCCTTGTGGAACCGGTGGCCCCCACCATAAAAGACACCACGGAACACGAAAGCGGAGCGTCCCTGTGACGCTCCGCTTTTTTCCGCTCAAAAGCCTCTGTTTTTCAGATCCGCTACCAGGGAGACATAGAACTCCCGGACGTCGAAGCCGGGAATGTTCTCCCGATTCAGATCCACCACATCCCCGTGTGAGATGCCCCGGTGCCCCCTTGGCTCCAGCAGGGTGAACTGATCGCCCCATTTGGCGGAGTCCACCGCCACCAGCCCGTCGTTCAATCCATCAAAGTGCTTGACGATGGGATAGGTCATGTTCAGAGGGAACTTGCCGTGCTGGGCCTTTCTGCAATAGGACATGACGCTCTGGTAAAAGACGCCGGGGGCGTCCGGGGTAGCCGCGTTCCTGGCCTCGCAGGCAGAGGCGGTCAGATCTGTCACCGCCGCCAGGAAGTCCGGGGCCTCATCCCCCAGCCGCTTCAGGGCGGCGTTGTAGGTATCTGCGATCTTCTGCCGAGCCGCTGCAGGGATCTTCTCCAGCAGATATTCGGCAAAGATGCAGCCCCGGTGGGGCGTGTTGATGGTGGTGAGGCTGGCCACACAGGGGGCACATCCAGCGTGGGCGATGGCGGCCCGGCTGTCCAGTCCCCCCTTGGAGTGGGCAATGATGTTCACCTTCTCACAGCCGGTCTCCGCCAGGATCTGCCGGATACGGTCCGCCAGCTCCCGCCCGCTGTCCTCCACCGCGGCGGCGGACTGCTGCTGTCCGTAGTACACTGTTGCGCCGTTGCGCTGGAGCTCCTTGGGAATGCGGCCCCAGTAGTTGACATAGCGGAAGTCCCGGAAGAACACCCCGTGGACCAGAAGGATCGGGTATTTCGTCTTACAGATCTCGCTCTCCGCCCGGGCGGTGTCCAGCTCCCACTTCTCCGTCTCGAACTCCGCCTCGTCGGCGGTGATGCGGATAATCTTCCGCAGATACCAGATGTTGAGAATGGGGATCCACCCGCACAGGGCCGCCAGCACCCGGTGCTTCAGGCCCAGCTGGACGGAGGTGAGATACACCCGGATCATGCCGTTCCAGAAGACGATAGCCTCCAGCAAGACAGCCCAGAGAACGCCAAAAGCCGCACCTGCAACAGCTGTTCCAGCGGCAAGGCTGTTCTCCGGCGTTATCATGGAAATCTGGCACCACAGCCATACCATCTGCACAAAGACTGTGACCGTAGCTGTAATCAAAAACAGGCGCAGCAATTCGCAGCCGCTTTTCAAATACCAGATCCGCTTTGTAGGCGCACCGCTCTTCTCAATGGGCCGCAGATTAAAATAGAGGAACTCCCCCAGAAGCAGTATCGTCGTCAAGAGCCAGCTCACCGGGCCAAACGCATAGATCAGAGAAACCCAGTTGGCTGTGACCGCCATCAGAAAGGCAAGAACCCACCGCCTCACAGATACACCTCATTCTCCTTGGGCTCTGTGAAGTTCTGCTCCAGCATGGCCACGTGGGACAAAAAGGCCGGGTCGTCAAAGTACTTGGCGTGCTTCGTGCACTTGCGGACACACCGCTGGCACTTGATGCAGGTGCCGGGCACCTCCGCCACGTTGGAGGGATTGATGGCCCCCATGGGACACAGGCGGGCGCAGGCGCCGCAGTCGGTACACTTGCCCAAATCCGTCTGGGGCTTGGCCTTCAGGAACTTGACGGGCTGGCCGTCCGTGCCCTTGGGCACGTAGTAGGGCGCCGCCGCATCGCCCGGCACGGCCACCGGAGCAGGGATGTCCGTCAGGTCTTTTACCTTGTCCGCAATGCGGGCCGCGAACTCCCCCATCTGCCGCTTGTCATCCCAGTCCGGGCGGCCGTCCGCCAGCGCGTCCGTAAAGGCGTGGCGGCACGCAAAGGCGCCCCCGGCCACGGTGTGGAAGCCGTCCGCCTCCAGCGCGGCACACAGCTCCGCCAGGGAGTTGTCGTAGGACCGGTTGCCGAAGGTGACCACCCCCACCGCCAGGGCGCCGTTCCCGTGGATCTGCTGCTGGACATAGGGCAGCATCTTGTTGGGCAGCTTTCCCGCATAGGTGGGCATACCGAACACCACCAGGTCTCTCCCCGTAAAAGACAGATCCTCCGCCCGGTCTGACGGGCGTGTGAAGTTCCTCCGCTCCAGAGGGACGCCCAGCTTCTCCGCCAGGGTCTCCGCGATGGTGTTCACCGTCTTGTCTGTGTTGCCTGTGGCGCTCCAGTACGCCGCGCAGATCCGCTTGACTTCCATGATGTCTCCTCTCCTTCCCATTTGTGACAGCGCCCGCCCGGGGATTTTCCCCAGGCGGGTGCTGAACGCTGCTTACAGCGAAAAATCTTCCTCTTTCAGCCGTTCAGTCTCCAGCGCTGCCGGCCGGGGCGGCACCCGCTTCAAGGGGTCGTATTTGAATGCCCGGCAGTGGTGCTCCACCGCCACGATGCCCCGCTTGACGCAGGCCACCTCCCGCTCGTTGATCTGCTGGCCCCGCTGGCAGTAGGCACAGCGGGGATCCATATCCTTCCGAAACAGCATGGTCCTCCCTCTCCTCTTCCTCCGGTCACAGGGTGTACAGCCGAATGGCACCGTCCTCCACCGTGGCCTTCACCTGGGTGATGGGATGCTCGTAGCTGTCGATGATCTTTGTGGCCATGGGGTCCTCCAGCTCCTTCTGGATGGTGCGCCGCAGGTTCCGGGCGCCGTAGGTCAGGGAGTAGGACTTCTTCGTCAAAAGCTCCACCAGTGCGTCGTCGTAGGTGAAGGTGATGCCTTTCTCCTTCAGGGAACCCACCAGTTCGTTCAGCATGATACGTGCGATGCCGTGGAAGTTCTCCTCGCTGAGGCGGTTGAAGGTAATGACCGCGTCCACCCGGTTGATGAACTCCGGCCGCAGGAACTGCTGGAGCGCCTTCATGGCCCGGTCGGCGTCCTGCTCGTTCACGGAGCGGCCGAAGCCCACGGTGCCCTCCTTGGTGGCGCTGCCGGCGTTGGAGGTCATGACGATGATGGTATTCTCAAAGTTCACCTTGCGGCCGTGGGCGTCGGTGATCTCGCCGTCATCCAGGATCTGGAGAAGGATGTTCAGCACATCGGGATGGGCCTTCTCAATCTCGTCGAAGAGGACCACGGCGTAGGGCTTGCGGCGGATCTTCTCTGTCAGCTGGCCCGCCTCGTCATACCCCACGTAGCCCGGAGGGGAGCCGATGATGCGGGAGACCGCGTGCTTCTCCATGAACTCCGACATATCCAGCCGGATCAAGGCATCCGGCGTGTTGAAGAGGTCTGTTGCCAGCTGCTTCACCAGCTCTGTCTTGCCCACGCCGGTGGGCCCCACAAAGATGAAGCTGACAGGCTTGTGCTTGGGGGAGATGCCCACCCGGTTCCGCCGCACCGCGGCGGCTACGGCGCACACGGCCTCGTCCTGGCCGATGATATGGCTCTTGAGCCGCACTTCCAGCTGGCTCAGGCGCTGGAACTCCTGCTCCCGGATCTTGGCCGCCGGGATTTTGGTCCACAGCTCGATAACATGGGCCAGATTCTCCATGGAGAGCTGTGGATCGCCCTTTTCCAGCAGACTGTTCAGCTCTGTGTTCAGCTGGAGTTCCTTGCTCTTCAGCTCCGCCATGCGGGCGTAGTCGCCCTCGGCCTTCTCCTCCTGCTCCTCCAGCATGGTGCGCTCTTTCTCATAGTCGTCCAGCTCCCGCTGAATCTCCATGCGGCGGGAGATATCCGGGTCCTTCAGATTCAGGTCGGAACAGGCCTCGTCGATCAGGTCGATGGCCTTGTCCGGCAGGAACCGGTCGGTGATGTACCGCTCACTGAGCAGCACCGCCTGACGCAGGATCCCCTCAGAGATCTTCACCCCGTGATACTGCTCATACTTGGGGGCCAGGCCCTGGAGAATCTGCACGGAGTCCTCAATGGAGGGCTCGTTCACCGTCACCGGCTGGAACCGCCGCTCCAGAGCGGTGTCCTTCTCGATGGACTTGCGGTACTCGTTGAAGGTGGTGGCGCCAATCACCTGGATCTCGCCCCGGGAGAGGGCGGGTTTCAGGATGTTGGCGGCGTTCATGCTGCCCTCGGCGTCGCCGGCGCCCACAATGTTGTGAACCTCGTCGATCATCAAAATAATGTTCCCCAGGCGCTTCACCTCGTCGATAAGGCCCTTCATCCGGCTCTCGAACTGGCCCCGGAACTGGGTGCCGGCCACCAGAGCTGTCAGATCCAGCAGATAGACCTCCTTGTTCCGCAGCTTGAAGGGCACGTCGCCCTTGGAGATCCGCTGGGCCAGCCCCTCCGCGATGGCGGTCTTACCCACACCGGGCTCACCGATCAGGCAGGGGTTGTTCTTCTGGCGGCGGTTCAGGATCTGCACCACCCGCTCGATCTCCTGCTCCCGGCCGATCACCGGGTCCAGCTTGCCCTCCTGGGCCCGCTGCGTCAGGGAGATGCAGTAGTTCTCCAGATATTTGCGCTTGCCGTTCTTAGGGTCCTTGCGCTCCTTTTCCCGGCTCCTGGCACCGCTTTCCTCCTGGCCGCCGCTCTCGCCGCCCTTGGCGGCCTCGCCGGAGAACAGGCGGTTCAGGAAGGGGAAGGTGGCGGTCTTGCCCTCTTCCTCCTCTTCCCCGGCGTCCTCGCCGCCGGGCAGGTCCTCGATATTCTCCACACCGCTCATAGCCTGGAGCATCTCATTGTTGAGCGTGTCCAGATCCTCGTCGGAAATGCCCATGCGCTTCATCATATCGTCCACCTGGGGCAGGCCCAGCTCCTTGGCGCATTTCAGGCACAGGCCCTCGTTGGTGGTCTTGTCCCCCTCCATTTTGGAGATGAAGACAACGGCCACGTTCTTCTTGCATCTTGAACAAAGTGTCGGCTGCATCGTGTAAATCCCTCCAGAAATCGTGACGCCGGCGGGGCAACGGCCCCGTTCGTCATTGCAGAAGCGACAGCGCGCTCAGGGGCGTGTGTGTCGCAAAAAATCGTAAAATATGGGTGGCTGAGACGGTGTCTGTCTCAAAGGAGACGCCGAAGCGCCGCAGAACCCAGATGGCTAGAAACAGCACCAAGGCCCCCTCGATCAGGCCGATCACGGCGCCGCCCAGGGCGTTAACCAGGTGCAGCCCCGGCAGCTGCAGCACCAAGTCCATAGCCCGGATCAGCAGCTTCAGCAGGATCGTCAGTCCCACGAAGGAGACCAGGAACAGCGCCGCATAGAGAATGGACTGGGCCAGACTCTCCACCACGGCCATGACCAAGGAGACGCCGGTGTCCTGGATCTTCTCCTGCGTCTGGCTGGCCAGGGAGTTCCGCACGTCCTCGTCCAGTCCCATCAGGGCCAGCAGGTCCTCGATGGCGAAGCCCTCGTCCACGTCCTCCTCCGGCATCTGGACCTCCTGGGACTGCCGGGCCATAGCCTCGTCCACCTTCGTCTCGATTTGCTCCCGGATCAGGGGCGTCACCAGACGGGCCGCCGGGGCGGCCAGGGTATTTGCGATGATGGCCGCCCCCACCAGGGCCACGATCACCACCGCCAATCCCGCCAGGGCCCGGAAAAGGCCCCTGTGGGCACCGTAGATGACCGCAGCGATCAAAACCACAGCCATAATCACGTCTATTATAACAGGTGTTGTCATGCTTGCCTACCTTTTTGCTCGTAAACGTTTTGTGAATTCCAAGATCAATGTTTCCCACTCAAGGCAGGAACAGGTGGGCGCTCTCTGCCGCCAGCAGCAGGGCGGAGCCATCCTGGCGCATCAGAACCGACCGGGCGTAGTCCGTGCCCTCCAGCTGAGCATAGATCTCCAGCTCCTCTGTGTAGATCACCACGCTGTCCATATACAGCACCGCCAGATACCGTCCGGCAGCGGAGATGCTGAGGATCTCCTCGTTCACGTCCAGGGCGGCGATCTCCTGCCCATCCGTGTCCACCGTCACCAACCGGCCCACACCGCCGGACTTGTACCGGTTCAGCAGCAGGGCGGTGAAGCCGTCCCCGTGCAAGTCGTATTCCCGCAGATAGCTGCCGGCATAGGAGTAGGTAGCGCGCACCTCCCCGGCCGGGGACGCGTAGGTCAGGCAGGTGTCGGACACCGTCACCAGCTGGCCGTCCTGCTCTCCGACGGCAGCCACCAGACCGTCGGTCACATCGTAATCGGCCGCCGGGTCCTCCTGATCGAGCTCATACAGCACGATGTTGCTGACGAACACGCTGTTCTCCTGGCCCAGCGTCACTGCCGCCAGGGTGGAGTTGTCATCCGTTACGTAAGCGTCGATGACAAACCGGTCCGACGCCCGGAAGAGAAATACCTCGTCCATCTGGCTGTTGTAAACGGTGACACCGCCCTTGTAGTTTTCAAGCCCCGCTGTCACAGCCAGCCAGCCATCTTCATTCAGCCGGGCGGAAATGAACGGGTCCTCCTCTGTTGCAGTGAGGGAGCCTACCTCGCCCCCCTCGTCCACCACATACAGCTCTGTGCCCCCCACGTCGTAAGCCACAGCCCGGCCGCCGCCCGTCTCCAGGGCAGGGGCGCTCATCCGCACGGATGTGGACCAGATCTCCTCTCCGCCCCGCGCCAGGACCTGCAGCTTTGTGTCGGAGAGCACCACCAGGGAATCCCCCAGGACGGCAAAGCGGTTGCTGTCGGAGGCGTCGTAGTCGTACTGGGCCTCAGCAGTGCTCTCCTCTCCGCTGCCGTAGGAAAACATCCGCCGCAGGGCGTCAAAGCCGGTGCCGTCCCGGTACGCGGCCACGAGCACCACGCCCAGCACCGCCGCCAGCACCAGAAAGAAGATCCCAAAGCGGCGCAGCCGTCCGCCCTTCCGGGGAGCCTCGTCCTCTTCCCCGTCGTTGTCGTTCCAGATGTCGTTCGTCGTATCAGCCATTGAGCCGTTCATCCTCATACCAAAGTCTTGTCAGGTACAGTCCCCCCGGCGGCACCGTGGGACCGGCGGCGGTGCGGTCCCCCCGCTCCAGAATGCCGGGGATGTCCTCCGGGGTGAACTTGCCCTCCGCCGCGTACAGCACGGTGCCGGTGATGGCCCGTACCATGTTATACAAAAAGCCGTTGGCGCAGACCTTCAATTCCAGCAGATCTCCGTTCCGGGTCACGTCACAGTAATAGATGGTGCGGACAGTGGACTTCGTCTCCGTGCCCACGGAACGCACCGCCGCGAAGTCGTGGGTGCCCACGAACATCCCCGCCGCCCGGTTCAGGAATTCCTCGTCCAGGTGCTTGGGATAGAAGTAGGCCCGGTTGACGTAAAATGGGTTCTTGAACCGGGAGTTGTAGATGCGGTAGGTGTACTCCTTCTTGATGCAGGAGCCGATGGCGTTGAAGTCCTCCGCCACCTCGAAGGCCTCCTTCACCGCGATGTCCTCCGGCGTGTGGGTGTTGACGGCGAAGGGGAGCCGGTCCACGGGAATGCGGCTCTCCGTGCGGAAGTTGGCGATGTAGTGCTCCGCGTGGACACCGGCGTCGGTGCGTCCGCAGCCGGTGAGGTGTACCGGGCCGCCGCAGATGTCAGCAATGGCCTTCTCCAGGGTCCCGCAGACGGTGACCGCGTTCTTCTGCACCTGCCACCCGTGGTAGGCGGTGCCGTTGTACATGAGTTTCAGGGCAATGTTGCGCATAAGCTCTCCTTTGGCAGTTCCGCCGCCCGGGGTTCCCGGCGGGAACGCTCTTTTTATCCGGCAGGGCAACTCAGCGGTTGACCGCCGGGTTGTCTGTCCGCCCCAGCAGATAATCCACAGAGCAGTCCAGATAGTCGGCGATGCGAGCAAGGGCAATACAGGACATTTGCTTGCCTTTTGCAAATTCTGATATCGCGTTAATTCCCATGTTCAAATCAGACAGCATATCTTTTGTGCGGATGCCTTTTTCTTTGAGGCGCCATTTAATGCGGTCTGCAATGTCTTGTGTAACATACATAAAATTTGCCCCGCCTTTTGTAAAGCTCTAAAATCACGAAAAAGCGTGAAAAGCATCTTGATAATCACGCTATTACATGATAAAATCCATTTAGCGTATAAATAAGAAATACCATACCACAAAAAGGATATCGGAACAACACATATTAAGGAGGAATCCCCATGACAAGCATTTCGGAAACTCTGTTCGACACCTACGGCGACAGCCTGATGCAAGAGTATGCGCCCTATGATGAGGCGGAAATCCTGGCGGCGCTGGACCGGATGTCCATGCCGCAGGACATGCAGATCCAGGTCTGTGATCTCCTCTCCAGCCGCTATCTCCGCTGGGGCACGGCTGCCTTCGCCATCGGCCTGGGGCTGGGCCTCTCGCTGATGCAGGATTGCTCCGGTCGCCGTCCGCGGATCTGACGGACTCCCCTGTGCGGCGCCGCAGTTCATGTATCCGGGGATAAGCCTTCCGGGGCGGCCGGAATCTCCTGCCGTCCTGCGCCTCTTCCGCCAGCGCCCCGTCCCGTTTACGGCCAGACCAGCACCGGGGTGTTGGTGACGGGCCAGCCCGGCGCCAGCCGGTCCTCCTTTACCGTCCAGGTCCGGACAGGGAACTCATATCCCAGGCCCAGGCCGTCCACGCAGAAGAACCGCACCTCCAGCTGGTCCCCGGCGGCGCAGGATACCGTCCCGGTGCCCTCCCAGGTGCCGGATTCCTGGCCGGAGGCGGCCGGGATGGTCTCCTCCAGCTGACCGTTCCGGTACAGGCGGAATGTCTGCTCGGAGGCTGCGGCCGCCTTTTCACGCAGCCGGACGGCGGCGGTAATCCGGGCTTCTCCTTCCTGCAGGGCCGCCTCTCCGCTGCGGCTGGACAGCGCCATCGGCAACAATCCGGTGGCACGGCCCTCATAGAGCCGCTCTGTGGCCGTATCGCCGCCGGTCCGGACCGTCACCAGAATCTGGAGTGAGGTGCTGTCCGCAGGCACCGCCGCCTGACCGGAGAAGATTCCATCCCCGGACCGGGTCAGCTCCACCTGGGCCAGACGCTTGCGCTCCGCGCCGCCCTGATAGACATTCAGGGTGGCTTCCGCCGACTGGTCCGGCGTAGTCAGGGTCAGGGACACCCCAAGCTCCACCTGATGGGCCGCGGCGTCCAGCCGAAGGGGCGTCAGCTCATAGCGCTCCAGCAGCGACTCCTCCGGCTGCGGGGCGGTTTGGGCGGCCGCTCGTTCCAGCGCCTCCTCCTGCTCCTGGAGGCGGTTTTGTGTGCTTTTCAAGTCCAGGCGGAGTTCTCCCACCTCCTGTTGGAGCGCGGAATACGCCGTCTGAAGTTCCCCCAGCTGTCCTTGCGTCTCCGCCAGGGCTGCTGCCAGCAAAACCACAGCCGCAGTCAGGGCCCAAAGCCAGATGTTCTGCTTCTTCATAGGACTCTCCCCTCTCTGCCAAAACACAGCCGCTCCGAATCAGGCCATGTCCACTATCCATGATTTCCAGTCATGCGTCCGGACGGATCTCGATGATTACCAGCTCCGGGCGATTGAAAATGCGGGGCAGCCGGACTGCAGACTGTCTCCCCTACATTCCCCCCCCGGAGAAAATTCTCTTCCGGTGAGTCCGGTCAGCGGTTGACCGCCGGGTTGTCTGTCCGCCCCAGCAGATAGTCCACAGAGCAGTCCAGATAATCAGCGATGCGAGCAAGGCTATCTCCTTTGAGCATCGACCCATTATACATAGTAGACAGCGTGTTCTTGTTCAACCCCAAATCCAAAAGCATATCTTTCATCTGAATATTCCTCTCTTTTGCCCTATTCTTTATAGAGTCAGCAATCTTTTCTGGGTCGTACATCAAATTTGCCTCCATTTTGCGGAGAGTGTATTCCAAATATTTTTGGAATATACTCTTGAAATCCAAAAATATTTGGAATATACTGTTCTCAATCTCTTGTCGCATACTACCATACTACAAAAACTCTGTAAAACAAAGGAGTGTCTCCTATGTCATCCGTTTTTGAGCTTCTGTTCGATACCTACGGCGACCATCTGATGCAGGAGCAGGCGCCCTATGATGAGGCGGAAATCCAGGCGGCGCTGGACCGGATGTCCATGCCGCAGGACATGCAGATCCAGGTCTGTGAT
>ENA-ORTI01002851-ORTI01002851.1-human-gut-metagenome-genome-assembly--contig:-NODE-2851-length-14356-cov-4.575904_pt1 | contig 14356 bp, 10 predicted proteins | sample MGYA00242071_ERZ509191 | MGnify/ENA primary metagenome ERZ509191 (study PRJEB26280, sample SAMEA2338832) | human gut metagenome | biome: human gut; feature: human-associated habitat; material: faeces...
ATGGCGTATTATATGGAACTACAGCATTTGGAAAAACCGTAGCGGCTATCGGATTGATAGTGGAGCGCAAAGTAAACACACTTATTCTTGTACATACCAAAGCCCTGCTCGACCAATGGAAAACCCGATTGGAAGAATACTTGATGATAGATTACAAACAAGAAGATACACCACACAAACGTGGACGCAAAAAAGTATTTTCTCCTTTTGGGACCTTGGATTCCAAAGGAAACAATTTACATAGTATGGTAGATATTGCCCTGATGCAATCCTGTTTTGAAGAAAATGATATAAAACCCTTTATCCGAAATTACGGCATGGTGATAGTGGACGAGTGTCACCATGTTTCAGCGGTAAATTTCGAACGGATATTGAAGTACTCAAACGCCCGTTATGTATATGGACTGACGGCAACGCCCATTCGCAAAGACGGACATCAACCTATTATCTTTATGCAATGTGGTCCTATCCGTTATTCTGCTGATGCAAAAACACAGATGGCTTCGCAAACATTCGAACGGTTGCTTATACCTCGTTTTACAAATTATCGGGAATTGACGGATGATAAGAAAACATATACTCAAACCATACAAGGAATGAGTAATGACATCTGTCGGAACACACGCATCATAGATGATGTATGTAAAGCATTACAAGATGGACGTTCTCCTATTATTTTGACAAATCTGACCTCTCATGTGGAAATATTGGCAACCATGCTTACTTCAAAATGCAAGAATGTAATAAGGCTCAGAATCAGTAAAAGAAAAACGCTTGAAAATGGAACGTTTACAAAATATTCGAAGAACAGAACTTCTTGCAATCGTTGCTACAGGCAAGTATGTAGGAGAAGGCTTCGACTATCCTCGTCTTGATACGCTATTTCTCACCTTGCCCGTTTCGTGGAAAGGCATCGTAGCACAATATGCAGGTCGTTTGCACCGTGAGTATCCAGGCAAGAAAGATGTTATTATTTATGATTACATTGACATTCATCTGTCCTTATGTGACACCATGATTGAAAGGATATGCAGCGGTTGGCTATAAATTGAGTACAATTAATCCGACAAATCTTTTCCACGATTCTCCAGATATCATATTTAATGGAATGAATTTCTTAAAGCCATTTCTTTCCGACCTATCATGTACTCGTAAATCGGTAGTAATATCCTCTTCCAAATTGTGGTTTAGCATACGGACTCCCACGCTTGCTATGCTACAAGAACTTACCTTGCGAGGCGTTCAAATTATAGTATTCGTAAAATGCCATTCAGAAAAGGATGAATTATTGAAAAGGATTGGGGTTAAAGTAATTGCCAAAGAGAATTTGTCCTTACATATTACAGTTATTGATAAATCATTAATATGGTATGGAAGTGTGAATTACCTCGGTTATAATACGGAAGAGGATAATGCGATAAGGATTTCAGAGAGTGTGATTGCGGAGGAAATGTTAGAGTTGTTGTATAATAATAAAAAATTATAGTAAGTAGCAAATATGAAAAAAGAGTATGTCTTTTCTTGGGCTGAAAATACCGAGGGGAAAATGGTACATGTTGATAGTGTATCAAGAGGTTTACGTTGTGAATGTACTTGCCCGAATTGCCATGAAAAATTACTTGCCAGACATGGTGATGAAAGAGAACATGGATTTGCCCATCATAGTGATACCCGAGGAGCCCGTCTTGAAATATGTTACATGGTTATATTGTATAAATTGGCAGAGCAAATTATACAAACGAAGAAGCGGATTCATGCGCCGTCTTATTATGGTATATATAAGGAGGAGGATATTGAATTTGTTGATGTAAAAATCGATAGTCGTTTTGAGCGCGAAGACAAACAACCCGATGTGATTGCCACAACCCATGATAATAAACAATACCTGATAGAGTTCGTATTTAATTATAAAGTGCAACATAAGCAAGATATAGACTATCATAATCTGACTTGTCTTGAAGTTGATCTTTCCAATCAGACTTTAGAAACATTAGAGCAATTTCTTCTATCATCAAATGCGGATAGAAGATGGATTAACAATGAAGTCTATTTTAACGAAATAGAATCGATTTATCGGAGTAGAGGAAAATCTGTCAAGGTAGCATCTGAAACAGATTGCCAACAATGTAATTTGAGATATTCGTGTTGTGCAGTAAAGGAAACCCCTACCTCATCAACTCCCATACTCATTGAAAATAATGGGCAAAAGTATAGACTTTGTAAAACGGAACTTCGTGAGCAAAAAGAGCATCGTCAATCTATTCAAACAGAACAAATTGAGATTGAAGATAATACCCTGAAAAAAACTTGTTTTAATTGCGAGTATAATCTTAGTTGGGCTAATAAAAATGGATTAGCTAATTGCGGCCTACAACGTCCCAATATCCCTAAACGGCCTACTCCTGATTATGCAATATCTTGTCCTATGTTTAAACGGAAACGATGATAGATTACTCTTTCAAGTCCCTTCGATGCCCTTAAGCCAGCATAATGGAGATAAAAAAGATAATCATATAAAGAATTTTGCCTTCATCTATCGTGATGATGATTGGTATTTTGTATCTACATATAACCTACCTTTAAACTATAGTATCACAGATTCCGTCATTGTATCATATTCCGCAATTTTCTCTTTACATAAGCGTTCAGTAATATCTTTCAGAATATCTATGCGGGCAATAAGGTATTCCAGTTGTTCTTGTGAGATACTGAAATCTTTGTTATAACGAGCCTCGATATACGAACGGCATAATAAATCAAAACATTCTTTCTCTTCATCCGTATTTTGAGGAAAGACTGTGGTCAATTCCTGTGAGAAACGTTTTACCATCCCACTAAGCTCTTTAATTTTATGAGTTTTTGGAAGATAATTCGTAAAAACCATCAGGATAGTATAGTATAATTTTTCACAAGTCTGATGAAGCATGAAAGCTGATAAGTTATATTGTTCTTTAGGCATGAAATATTCCTTCACAACACCCAAAAAGTCACACGCATAAGGATACAACCTATCAAATTCACTCTGCGCAATATCCCGAATCTCTCTAAAACTCAACTTTCGCGGTTTTGCCAATTCACATTTACCACTATTGTAAAGCATAATTCCTTCCTTTACTATATCTGTAAAGAAATATTGGCTGATTTCCAAATTACGGTTTACTGTATTAATATGTTCTACAACAAATTGTGGAAAAGCATGACGACGGTCTGCAAACAAGTCATGATATTTATTCGTAATACGGTTCAATTTTCTTTCCACATATTTAGTCTGCCCGGTCACAACAAGAAGAATATCATAATCGCTTTGATAGGAAGTATGAACACCAAATTCTATATTAGTGTCCCATAAAACATAGTTTCCCCTTGCATAACTCCCGAACAGGATAACCATCTGACAATTCTCGATGTTTTTACACACTAAATCCAGCAAGACTGTCAATTCTTCCTGTGTACGTTTGGGTAAACGTTTTATAGACTTCTTCATTATCATTCTTATTTGTAACTTTACAAAGGTACGAACTTTATCATCCCTAAACTACAGAGATGGAAAAAACTTATAATAAAATCTTTTCAAAAATCCTTCAACACTTCCATCATTGCCGGACGACGTTTATATTTTATCCGAAATTCCGCTACTATGTTTTTCACCGCAGCCTGTCCTCCCTTTAGTTTATGTATGCACGGTAACACTTGTGCGATAAATTCATAATTCCTCCGTCCCATTTTCCGTTCGGCATAGTCATTCAACGAAGAAGTATACATAGCAATCAGCTGTTCCGAATGAGTATCCTTCAAATAATGAGCATACCGCATCAATGCTTCCAGTTGATCATATCTAGTTGATGACAACAGGGTGAACAGACGCTCATTATCCTGTTCTTTCACATAGATATCAGCTTCAGCACTTCCACCGAAAGAAAAATAGTTACTAAATTCTGTTTCCTTCATCATCGCATCCAGAAAATTCTTCCATTGTTCTTTCGGAATCAGAGTTTTGAGTTTATTGTAATATGTCAGTTTATCCCTGCCTGTCACAAACAATAGACGACATGTATCAACTACTTCGGAAGTCCGGTTGGTCGTCTCGTAAATCTTCAGTTTTATTTCCAACCATTTACTATCGGTACCGGGATATATCTCTTCTTTCGCAATCTCTATTCCTTCATCCAGCAAACGGATGGCTTCATCGTATTGGCAACAGACAATCAATTTTTCAACCTCCATCTCCCGTATTTCAGTCAGATAAAGATATTGGCGGATCGTTTCATTCGCTTTTTGCTCTTCATTCTGCTCCAATAACAAGTTGACTTTGCGAAGAACTAACTGATATAAATCATGAGTGTCCTTTCTTGTTTCAAGAAGTCCATCAATCAATTCCAAGGCTTTTTCTGTCGGCTGAATCGAAAGATTGATTTGCATCATAAGTTCATCTATATCATAGATTCCGTAATTTCGATAAGTAGATATTTCAGCAATCTGACGTAATTCCTGTAGAATATCCGTCTTTTGTTTCTGAGTTGTTTTAGGATGTCCAACCACTTTCATGAGTAAACCTCCTGCATGCTCACAATAAAGGGAAGTGCCAAAGTCATCATCATCGTCAATATATAGTAATTCATCCTCATAATTCTCACCGATAGAACGAAGTGTTTGAAGAGCTATGGCAATAGTACTATCCATATCTCCCAGACTCAAAAAGAAGTCTGCTTTCTTCAGATAAATATCCATTTGATTGAAAACAGTTTCCCAATCACGACTGTAATCATTATAACGATTATGATAACGAGACTTTTTACTGTCACCGAAACTATTAAAAATCTTTTGGATTTCCATTCTATAATCTTTTCCCTTTGATGTCGAAGACGATTCCTTGAATATAAAACGCTTCAAAAACGCTGCCTTAAATTCCGGATTCGTTGAGGCATATTCACTGATAAATGTAGAAATTTCTTGCGGACTAATGAATGACAGCAATTGTTTGATGTCCACATTGGGCTGTACAACCTCTTCTTCCTTTGTAACTATTCTCATTTTTGAAAATGCACTACGACTTACTCGTTTATTATTATCACGAATTGCCAGAAGTGCTGCCACGACATGCTTGCAGATTTCTCCATCATACGGACAATCACAGTACCAGGATTCTACTTCCTTTCCGTTCATAGATATTTCTACATTATAATCATCCGTTCCCTCTACGGTTGCAGTCCATTCACCGGGTGAGGTTTCTTCCAGTTCGGAAACGGCATCTGTATCATAATACTCTTCCCCGCGCATCAATATCTTATAGGGGACAAAGTTCTCAAAATTATCCAGCGTAATCATATGACTAATTTAATACTTTATATATCCTTCTTGTTCATACGCTTTCCCATATTTATGAATCATTGCCACCAATGGTCTTAAACGTTCGTCAGAAACCAACATAGCCCTATAACGCAAATACTGATTATCATAAAGCTGCCGGTTTCCGTCCTTGAGGCGTTTCTTCACATCCGCAGGAATGAAAAATTCCGCACGATTGCCCAATTTTACATAGAATTCATTTAAAAAGATAGAAATGCCAGCCAAATCTATGTCTCCGAAATGAATATAGCGATTGGGGATTATCTTTAGCCAGTTACACAAATCCTTCGATTGCGGATAACGGGACACGAAAAGAACTTTCATTCCTTCAAACAAGTACTTTTGGGCACGGATATGCTGGAAATTTTCTCCATTCTCTATACCCACTACTACAACATCTTCAGGAATACGAAAATATTCGTAATCCTGCATGAAAATAGAAGTGCCTTGCAAGGGAGAAAGCACACATGGTTCGCCATGAAACGTAGCTTCTATAGGCGTATAACAATTGAGGAGAAAACCTTTGAACGTACGAGTATATCTCAATTTAGAGTCCCCCGCCTTCGCCACTTGCTCCGAACGTAACACTTCATCCGGACAGTTCTTCATCTCAATCCAATCTTCCAGCTCCATGCCGGAAGTATAATTCTGGGAGATGTAGATACGGCATCCTTCCGGGTCAATCATACGAAAACTACGCTTACTCCCTCGGGGAACAATAGTGATGATTCCCTCATCCATTAATCTATTTGCTATCAGTCCATCAAACTTTGTGTAAGGTATGAGCTCGCCGCCCAGCATTTTCAGAACCAGCCTCGCCATCGCCAATGTAAATAAACTGCCACTCATTTTTCTATCTTATTATAGGTTAACAATGGGACAACCTGGGTATTTGACCGCCCGTCTTTACTCAATAAATAGGTATAACGATAGTCTTCCACATTGTAAGTAGTGGGAGAACTGTTTACCAACAAAATATTCCGGCAATTGGCAAAGTCCAAAATACCTTTCACATTGTTGGGGTGTAACTTGCCTATTTCATCCATCATACAATGGATTTTAAAGTCACCAAACTTACGTGACGCCTTTTCTTTGAACACATTAATCAGCATGATATTGACCATTGCTTTTACCAGAATATCCGTGCCGTCAGAACCTACATTGGCAATCTTCTCCACCCATCCCGTATCGTTATCATTCTCTTTCACGCGGAACTCCAGTTTGAATGTATCGGCAAGCGCCAACCGTCTGCGTCCCGGCTCGTCAAGCAGGAATTTCATAAACGACAACAAATGCTGGACAACCACCGCATTGACATCTTCACGGGAATCCTGCGAGAACAAGTCAACCTTTCCCATATTATATTGGTTCTCATCACTAAACCGTTTAATCTCCAGCAATAGCTGCATCAGTTTATCGCTGCTCTGAAGCGGGCGAAGAGCTATTTCCTTTATTACTCCGGCAAAATTCCGCTTGACAAAATCGTCGTTGATATCCTTTATTGTTCTGTGTATCTCGCTTTCATTACGGGTCAGTCCTCCCACTTCCTGCGAAATTCGGCGGATTATATCTGTATACCGTTCACTGATATGTTTCTGATAGTCGGAAATCTTATCATTATCCACAAACTCGCACAGATTGGAAGCGAAATCGTAGTAATCCTGTTCTCCAACCAGTTCCGTACGGAAATGAAACGTGTTTTTTGACGAGAAGTTTCCATTGAACTGCGTCACCGCTTTCTTGAATTCTTCTGTTTTTCTGATAGTGGATACGATGAGCGACTTCAACTCTTCCACAATAACATCGCAATTTTTCCGGGTAGGCTTCTCTCCTATTTCTGTCACAGAAGGCGGACAAAAAGTTTCATCTTTCCGGAACATATCCACTTTATTCAATCCATCCTCCAATAAGTGCAATTCCTTGTTAATCCGGTCGAGGTGCTCGTCCGCCCCTTTTTTCTGAACCTGCAACTTCTCCTTTTTCAGAGCGAAACGTTCGTCCAATGCAACTAGCTTCGCATCCTGTTCTTTCTTCCGACTTCGCGTAGCAGGTTCTTTATCAAACAGTTCCTCCTTGTCTCTTTCATAATAAAGAACTTGCGGGCGGGATCTACCTATATAATCCAATTCTTTATTTATTTCGGCAAGCCTGTCATCATACTTGCGGATAGTGACCGTATCAGCACCCTTTCCATTCAATTCATTCTCCTGCGCCTGCTTCAATTCCTTTTTCCGCTCTACAATTTGCTGTTTCATCCGCTCTATCTCTTGCTGAATGCCGGCAACACACTCCTCCAGTTCCTTCCGGAATTCAGTCCTGCCGTCATTATACACTTTCCGGCAGGCTTTCAACAGTTTTTCCCGTTCCGCCAAATGCTTCTCCTTCTCTCCTTCCGCCACATAAAGACGATGGCCGATTTCATTCAGTTGCGCCTGCAATTCTTCTGTACATCCTCTTTTCCATTCCTCTTCCTTCGTCTTCCATGAGGCGTAATCGGCCTGCAAATTCTTCAATTTTGCTGGAATCTGCATTCGCTCAGCTTCCATCAGATGTTGTTCTTCCAAAATACTATGTATTTGCTTCGAATACTTCTTCTCCAAAGAAGAAACAGCTTCCCCCTCTTCTTCTGCCAATCGGGTGAGACGGTCGGTACAGAGCTGCCGGGCTGCTTGTTGCCTGTCGCGCTCCTGCTTCATTTCCTCGGGAGTGCGGACAGAACGCTCGATTGCTGTCAGATTGAGTGAAACACCGAACAAAGTAGCTTCCTTATTCACTAATTGAGGTTGTAGTTCATTGTTGTACAACACCAGTTCCTCATCCGCCACCTTACCTATCGTCTCCTGCCAATCCGGTTTGTTCTTCTCCAGCCATTCACACAAAGAACCTTTTCGTTTCTCAATCAAGGCATCCAATGTTTGTAACTGTTCTTCAATCGCGCTCCGTTCTTTACGAACGGTCTCCATCTTTGCCTGAAATTCCCATTTCAATTTTTCCACTTTCCATTCACACTCCTGCCTCAACTGCTTTATTTCTCCTTGTTGCTGACGGATGCTATGTTCCAGTTCCTTGTCCTTTTTGCGCAGTTCGTTGATGCCGTCTTCACAATCGGACATTTCCTTTTGATGGGGATGTTCGTATTTCACCTTTTGAAGTTTCAGGTTACACTGTGCCTGTTCGTCGCGCAACTGCCGGATACGATTATCCACAGTCTGCACTTTCTCTTCTTGCGTTGCCCTTACTTTCTCTTCTTCCACACGAAGTTGTTGCATCAATTCTTCCTGCTTGCCGGCAATCTCCGCATTCCGAGCATTTATCCGTGCTTGCTGGCTATTCTCAAAAGTACGGAAATCAGCTTCCAGTTTTTCAAACAACAATCGGTACTTACTCAATACATCCTCATAAGCCCTTGTCAGTTCCGATTTCATATTCCGGACTTGTTCAAGTTCCTGAATCAGTAGTTCTTCGCAAGATACCCGTTTGATGATTTCTTCAATCTGCATCTGCTCGTAATGCAGACGTTTCTCACGTATCTTTTTGAGCAAATCGTTTATTATACCTATATCCCTAATTAAGCCATCACGCTCATTGGTGTACTTTTGTTGCAGTTCACCCATAAGCCGCAGCAACCGTTCACGTTCCGTCTCCGCTTTAGCCTGTTCTTCCTTCACTAACGGAATCTCATGCAAAGCCTGTTTCTCCGCAAAGTTAAGCTCCGCACGCCCTTCACCAATCTGCTTTTGGGTATAAATCAAGTCACGATAGGCGTTCATTACTTTCTCCGCCATCTTCCGGACAGGCACTTCTCCATTCTTGTTCTTTGTAAACCAAAGCATCACGTCCCTGTATTCCTGCTCGAATTCCTTTATCTGGCTACGATAGAAGTCCAAATCAACAGAAATATCCTCATCACTCATCGAACGGATAATGGTATCTTTTATAAAGTCAGCATCCAGTTTGGAATTTAAAAAGACGTTCTGTATCGTACGGGGAATATTCTGATATTTTGCACTTTCCACAATGGCAAACTTGCGGTAAGGTATCATTTCATGCTTGCGGTTATTACCGAAAATAATGTCCCGATACATTTCATAGCTAGTCACTTGTGCAGTAATCTGAATCTTCGAACCGATATGTTCGCGGATGCGTCCCCACTCGGAATGTACCACATTGTGTTCGTCAATGAACCAGTCCTGTTGGAATGGCGCATCAATAAAACGGAAAAACACCCGTCCCTGGGATTTGGCAGCTACCACACAATACGCCCCATTCTCCCGCATCACTTCATAGATAATGTAAGAATTGGCGTATGGAAAGTAAAAAGCATCGAAGCTTTTCTTCTCCTTCGGAATGCCTAGTCTTAGTTTGTCAGCATTATAAAAGAATAGGATGGCACGGAGCAGCGTACTCTTACCGACACCTTGCGTACCTATAAAATGTACGTTCCCATCCAACTTCACTTCCGCATACGGAATATGGGCACTGTTCAGAAAAATAATCTTATTCAGGTATCTCATCTTGCACCTCCTCTGAAATTGTGATACAATCAACCAAGTCCTCCATATAATGGAAAGCCGACAATACTTTATACATCCCGTCAAGTTCGTTTTCTTTCTCTATCAGTCCTATACTCTCCAGTTCTTTCAACAGTTTGCCGACAACTTCATCATATTTCTTCTTATCCGAGAACAGTTTGGTTGCCTTTTCTTTCAGTTCGATATCGCATCCTATCTGAATCTCAATATCAGCAGCACGAAACAGAAAGCCCGGGCCGAATGCCGAATGATAGGTTTTCAGGAAACTCAAGTAATCAATCCACTTCTGAATTGCTTCCAGTTTACGTTCCAAATCGACTTTCGATTCCTTGCGAGTAAAGTAGTAATAACCGTCACCGCCTTCCAGATAAAAACCGATGCCTTTGTAGTAATCATAATAATCGGGCAAATCTTCCTCAATGGCATCATACAAGCGTTTCACTTGGGTAGAGACACTATTGGAAGAAATAAATCCCCCTTTGCTAAGTATATTAAATATCTCTTCAGTGTATTTCATGGTCATCTGTTTTTAGTATTCAGCATACATTATTTGGCATATATTAAAGGGTATTCCACTTCGTCGGAGATTTCATAAGTATCCGTAAAGCGAAGTTCGTCGGCATACTGTGACGCCAGTTGGCAGAAAAAGATTAATTTCTCTCCACGTGTCACCTCTTTCCGGTAGCGATAGTTCATCACAAAAGAGAACAGATGGGTGCTGGACGCCATAAATGAATTATGCACCTCCTGCAAGTTTACGGTATCTATCATTTGCGACTGCCCATCCAGGTATCCTTCCGGAATGGCATCTGCCAGTTGTTTCATTCCTTTCGGAGAATTTCTCTGCCGCGCGACAAGTTTCTTCAAAATCTGAAAAGCCTCATCGGAAGTCCGTAGATTATCAATGGAAAGCTTGATGCGATAACCGACCTGCGGCTCCATCCAGACAGGATTTTTTTGTGCGGCAACAGAACGGATACTTGTATGTTCTTCCAACAAGAACTGGTCTTTCAAGTACTTCAACTTCTTTACTTTCTCAAAGATACGGTTCTGATAATCTATCAGATTCAGATAATGAATGATTTGTTTCTGGATTTCAATCAGATTATGATACGAGTCATTTAGCTGAAGTTTTACGTCACTTACTACATTCCGCATTTGTACGTCCATCGCCACCCGGAAGAAAACAGGCTGTCCGTAGTCTATCAATTCCTCACTTTTACGAATCAGCAGAGCAATATTATTCCGTTTCTCATCGAGGCGGACAAGTTTGGTCTTTTTTATCTTATAATTAGGTTCGTTCTTATAGGTATTATCCATGTTTCTTTTCAGATCCATCACATTGCGGACTGTAGTCAGAGCGATGTTTTTCAGGCAGCGTTTCACTTCACGCTGGTAGTTGTATTTACGTTGTTCGTTATTCTCTTTCAAGTAATAGTCAATGTTTTCATTCAGTCGTGTCAGGTAATCCTGCACGAAAGATACATTGATTTCTTCATTTACTTCGAGCACATCTTCAAAGAATTTCAGATAAATATCCTCCATTTCAAGGAAGTCGCCAGTGTCCCGGATGACTCCATAGTCTATCAGATAGCGGATACGCTCTTCTTTGTACTCCGTCATTTCAAGCGCATAATCATAACGGAACGAAAGAGATTTCCGTTTAGCAAACATTTCTTTCAAGAGTTCTTTCTCCCGGTCCAGACTTTTGACAAGTTCTTCTATAGAACGAAAAGTGCTCATATTAGTTTTGTCTTTTAATGGTGTGTTACTACTTCCAAATATTTACATAGTATATATTTCAGTAATAAGATATCACAAAAATAACATAAATGAAATAGTAAACCTAATTTCTGTATCAATATTTTTATTACTACAAAAATTAAGAAACTAACTCTACATATTCATTATACAACTATAAATTTCAAGTAAGAATTTGCAAAGGCAATTACTATTTATACCTTTGTGACTTCAACAGAAAATATGATTTCAATAGAGAATTAGTAACCCGTTAAAAGAGAAATTGATTATGCGTTCATTCATAGTATTTCTTTGTTTAGTCCCCACCCTCCTGTTTGCCCGACAAACTCAACTTGAGACACAGTTGAAAGAAGCCATCAAGGGAAAGAAGGCCGAAATAGGAATAGCCGTCATCATTGATGGGAAAGATACGGTAACTGTCAATAATGATATTCACTATCCACTGATGAGCGTATTCAAGTTTCATCAAGCATTAGCATTGGCCGATTATATGGGAAAACAGAGGCAATCGCTGGAAACCCGGTTACCCATTAAAAAATCGGATTTAAAGCCAGATACTTACAGTCCGCTACGGGATAAATATCCGCAGGGCGGAATTGAAATGAGTATTGCCGACCTGCTAAAATATACACTCCAACAGAGTGACAACAATGCCTGCGATATTCTTTTTGATTATCAGGGAGGTCCGGATGCCGTAAACAAGTATATCCATTCACTGGGAATTCGGGAATGTGCCATTGCCGGTACGGAAACTGCCATGCACGAAGACTTGAACCTATGTTATGAAAACTGGACTACTCCGTTAGCCGTAGCCGAATTAGTGGAAATATTCCGTAAGAAGCCATTGTTTCCCAAAGTGTACAAAGACTTCATATTTCAAACAATGGTAGAATGTCAAACCGGACAAGACCGTCTGGTTGCTCCGTTGCTCGACAAAAAAGTAACCGTAGGTCATAAAACCGGAACTGGAGATCTTAATGCGAAAGGACAACAAATCGGTTGTAATGACATCGGTTTCGTTCTTTTGCCCGGTGGACGTACTTATAGTATAGCTGCCTTCGTGAAGGATTCTGAAGAAAATAATCAGGCGAACAGTAAGATTATCGCTAATATTTCCCGTATCGTTTACGAATATATAATGCAGCATTAAGATGGAGACAAAGTACGTTCGGTACAAATGAAGATAGAAACAAAGTAATAGAAATTAGAAAATTCATTTATATGAAACTACATCATATCGCTATCTGGACTTTTCGTCTGGAAGAACTAAAAGAGTTCTATGTCCGCTTCTTCGGAGGAAAAAGCAACGAAAAATATATCAATCCCAAGAAAGGATTCGAGTCCTATTTTATCTCTTTTGGAGAGGGAACAGACTTGGAACTGATGAGTCGTACAGATGTACAGAACACTCCCATTGAAGAAAACAGGGTTGGACTGACACACTTTGCTTTCACCTTCCCCAGCCAGGAAGAAGTATTACGCTTCACCGAACAAATGCGTTCGGAAGGATATACCATCGCCGGCGAGCCGCGTACTTCGGGAGACGGATACTTTGAAAGTGTAGTCCTCGATCCTGACGGAAACCGGATTGAGTGCGTATATCGGAAAACAGCAAACGAATCGAAAAACAAAGCAAGACAGGAAACTGACATAGAAAATATTCCCCCCGTGACGCTCCATACAGAACGTTTATTTCTCCGCCCTTTCGAAGAAAGAGATGCAGAAACATTTTTCGCTTGCTGCCAGAACCCGAATTTGGGAAACAATGCCGGATGGCCGCCCCATCGTACGTTGGATGAATCCCGCCGGATACTTCATTCCACATTTATCAACCAAGAGGGGATATGGGCAGTGATACTAAAAGATACAAAACAGCTAATCGGTTCCGTAGGAATTATCCCCGATCCTAAACGCGAAAATCCGCAAGTGAGAATGTTGGGTTACTGGCTCGACGAATCTTATTGGGGCAAAGGATACATGACCGAAGCAGTGCAGGGTGTCCTCAACTATGGCTTTGAAGAATTGCGGCTTAGCCTCATCACAGCTACCTGTTATCCGCACAACAAACGTTCGCAGAAAGTACTGAAAAAGAACGGTTTCATCTATGAAGGTACACTTCATCAGGCAGAACTGACTTACAACGGAAACATCTACGACCACCAGTGCTACTACCTGCCCGGCATCTCCCAACCTACTCCGGAAGACTATGATGAAATCCTCCATGTATGGGAAATGTCCGTTCGCCACACGCATGATTTCCTGACGGAAGAACATATCCAGTTCTATAAACCACTGGTGCGGAAGCATTATCTACCCGCTGTTGAACTTTTTGTTATCCGGAATGCCAACGGAAAGATTGCCGCCTTCATGGGATTGAGCGACGAACTGATCGAAATGTTATTCGTACACCCCGACGAACAGAGAAAAGGATATGGCAAACGATTAATGGAATATGCAAGAGACAAAAAGCAGATGGATAAGGTGGACGTAAACGAGCAGAATGAAAAAGCACTCCAGTTCTATCTCCATTTGGGATTCCAAGTCATCGGCAGAGATGAAACGGACAGCATGGGTAAACCTTTCCCTATTCTTCATTTGCAACTGCCGGAAGCTGATTCCACTAATAGAGATTAATTTCCCAAAAACGAAAGAAACATGAACTTACGTGCCAGATTATCCGAACGTGTACACATTGAAGATATCAGAGAAGTACTCCA
>ENA-ORTI01002866-ORTI01002866.1-human-gut-metagenome-genome-assembly--contig:-NODE-2866-length-14321-cov-2.952124_pt1 | contig 14321 bp, 10 predicted proteins | sample MGYA00242071_ERZ509191 | MGnify/ENA primary metagenome ERZ509191 (study PRJEB26280, sample SAMEA2338832) | human gut metagenome | biome: human gut; feature: human-associated habitat; material: faeces...
CAACACCTTTTTTATCATTTTTTGAAAAAAAGAAAAAGGAAATCGCGGTACAAAATTTAGTAAACAACAAAGGAATGGATTTTAAAAAGAAAAAGCGGTAAGGAACTTTCTGTAAATAATTACAAAAAAACTTGTGAAAGCAGAAAATATCTGATAAAATAAAGAATAGACTGGTGGAAGAGCAATCCGATTTTCCGTCAGAACAATTTAGTTAAAGAAAGTGGAGCTGATGAATTTTGGACAGTAGCAGCGGATTATCTTACATATTATTGGTGGTTTTAGTGGCGCTTTCGGCGTTTTTCTCCGCATCGGAGACAGCGTTGAACAGCATCAATAAAATTCGGTTGAAGAATATGGCAGATAACGGCGACCAAAGAGCAGCCAAAACCCTGGAGGTTGCAGAAAAATATGAAAGCATGATTTCCACCATCCTGATTGGAAATAACATTGTCAACATCGGTTCGGCATCCATTGCAACCACCCTTTTTACAATCTGGTTGGGGGCAGATAAGGGTGCGGCGATTTCGACCGTGGTGATGACCATCGTTGTTTTGATTTTTGGTGAGGTTTTGCCAAAAAACTATGCAAAAGCCAATGCGGATTCATTGGCAATGACGGTGGCAGGTCCAATCAGCGTTTTAATGGTTATCTTCAAACCGCTTTCGGCTGTGCTTAATTTTCTGTCCGGCATCATGACCAAGCTGACCGGCGGCAAGGAGGACAAACCTTCTGTCACCGAGGAAGAGCTGAAATATCTGGTGGAATCCATCGAGGAAGAAGGGGTGCTGGAGGAAACCGAGAGCGATCTTGTGCGTTCTGCGCTGGAGTTTGACGAAATTGAGGCGCAGGAGATCATCACCCCGCGTGTGGATATGATTACACTGGACGTGGAGGACAGCTGGAAGGAAGCGGTCGAGCTTGCAAAAGAGAGCAAGGTTTCCCGTATTCCGGTCTACGAAGGCTCCATCGACAATATCATCGGCGTTATTCATGTTCGAGATATTCTGGAGGCACAGATTACGGGAACACAGCAGGACATTCGCAAACTGCTGACCCCTTGCCTGTTTGTCCATAAAACAATGCGGCTGGCAACCCTGCTGGAAAAGCTGCGCAAAGAAAAGATGCCTTTGGCAATCGTGACCGATGATTACGGAGGCACCCTGGGACTGGTCACCATCGAAGATTTGGTGGAAGAACTGGTCGGAGAAATCTGGGATGAGTACGACGAGTTTGAGGAAGAATTTGTCAAGAAGGACGAGAAAACATACGAGGTCAGCGGTGACTACAATGTGTACGACCTGATGGAAGAGCTGGATGAGGAAAACCGCTCCTTTGAAAGCGATTACAACACCGTCAGCGGATGGGTGCTCGAGCAGCTGGAGCATATCCCGCGTGTGGGAGAAAACTTTATTTACAACGACACCATGCGGGTTACCGTTACAGAGATGGAAGACCAGCGCATCACCAAGCTGAAAATAGAGCTTTTGCCAAAACACCAGCCGGCAGAGGCAGAATGAAATGAGGCTGAGATATGTCAACAAAAAAAGGAAAGAAAAATGTCGCGGGATGGCAGAAATTGGAACCGACAGACCCACGGCAGTCCAATGTAAAGGAATCGGAGCAGCCTGCTGCTGAAAAAGAACAGGAGGCAAGTTCGGATACCGCACCAACCGAAACCAACCCTGCAAAGGAAGAGCAGGAGGAAGCTTTGCCGACAGACGAAAAATCACCCGCATCGCAGCCGGTGCAGGAAAGTACCTCTCCGAAGGAAACACCAAAACAGAGCACAGCAAAAAGAAAGAACAGCCGCAGGAAATATTCGGTAGCGGTTCCCATCGGCGGCTTTTTTGTGCTGCTGGCAGTCATCGGACTGATTACCGTTATTACCTTCGGTGTTCGGGCAACCGAAAATTTAATTGACAACTCCAAGCAGAAGAGGGAATTTGAAAATATCATTCTGCCGGTTCTGATGTTCGATCCGGTTCCGTTTGATGACCCCAATGAGATGGGTGATCTGGCGTTGCTGCGTTCCTCTATCTGGGCTTCCATCATCCAACATAACCAGAAATATTCCATCAGCGACGGCAACATGGTGGCAGTACCGCAGAGCGACGTCGACGTTGCCTGTGCAAAGCTGTTTGGACCGCAGGTCACCTTAAAGCATCAGGCGTTTGAGGATTACCTTTCGATGTACTCCTACGACGAAGCGACCAAGACCTACTATGTGCCGGTGGATGCCACCATGCTGTACACTCCACAGGTGGAGGAAATCACCCGCAATGGAGATGTCTTCGAGCTGACGGTTGGCTATCTTGTGCCGGACAACCAGTGGATGCAGAGCATCAAAGGGGAGGAATCCACCCCGACCCCAAGCAAATATATGATTTATGCGCTGAAGAAGGTGGACGACCACTATCAGCTGGTGGGCATCAAGGACCCGCCGGATGGTGCAGTACCGGGTATCCCGCAGATCAATAATCAGCCGACGGTACCACAGACCACAATAGAGCCGGAACAGCCGCAGACCATTCAGCCGGAGGAAACCGAGCAGTCGCAGCCGGAAGAGACCGAGCAGCCGCAGCAGCAGACCAAACCGGCGGAGGATACCGAAAGCGCCCAGCTTTAAATGAGCGTTTTTGTGGACCAACCGACAGGACAGTGTGAGCATTCTTTCACGCTGTTCTGTTTTTTGTTTTGAGAGAAACGAATCGTTTCAGGAGGGAAAGCAGAATGAAAAAAGTACTGGTCATTGGATGTCCCGGCAGCGGGAAAAGTACCCTTTCCCGTGCGCTGCAAAAAAGAACCCAGCTGCCACTGTTTTATCTGGATAGGATGAACTGGAATCCCGACCGGACGACGGTGGAAAGAGAGGTGTTCCGAAAGCGTTTGCAGGCTGTGCTGCAGCAGGAGGAGTGGATTATCGACGGCAACTATGCTTCTACCATGGAGCTGCGTTTGCAGGCGTGTGATACCGTCATCTTTCTGGATTATCCGACACAGGTCTGCCTGGATGGCGTTCGGGAAAGACAGGGAAAATCTCGCCCGGATATGCCATGGATTGAAACGCAGGAGGACAGCGAGTTTATCGAGTTCATCGAACGGTATCACCAAGAAAGCAGACCGCAGGTGATGCAGCTGCTAGAAAAATATGCCGACAAAAAAACGGTTATTCTCCACAGTCGGGAAGAAGGGGAGAATTTCTTAAATCATCTGCTCTGATTGGAACGGACAAAGCTTTTTTGTGCATCTTTTTAGCAAAATCCTATTGAGCCACCCCACAGGCTGTGCTATAATAAAAAACTGTTTGAGAAGAAAAAAGCCCGCCTTCTGTACGGGCGCAAAAGATAGGATGATAAAATTGAAAGTAAAGCTTCTGGTCCAGATTGGAATCGTCTTTGGAATCTGCCTGGTAGGGGAGGGGATTGCCGCAATTCTGCCCTTTGCGTTTCCGGCAAGTGTCTTGAGTATGCTGCTGCTGTTTGTATTGCTGCTGTGCGGTGTGCTCAAGGTGGAACATATCCGGGAAAAGGGAGATTTCCTGCTGAAAAACATGGCATTCTTCTTTATCCCATCGGGCGTAGCGCTGTTGGAGCAGGTGGATTTTCTCAAAGGGAAAATCATGATTCTGCTGCTGATTTGCCTGATTACGATGGTGCTGACCTTTGCTGCCACCACTTTTACCGTGCGGCTGGTCAGCCGTTGGCAGAAGCATCTGAAAAAGGAGGAATGTTAAATGGACGCCGTTTTTTCTTCCCCGCTGTTTGGAATTGTTCTGTGCATCTTTACCTTTGAAATCGGCGTGTGGCTCAACCGCAAGACTCACTCGCCTTTGGCAAATCCGCTGCTGATTGCCGTCGCGCTGTGTATTGCTTTTTTGCAGATTTTCTCGATTCCGCTTGCGGACTTTAACGAAGGCGGCAGGATGATTTCGATGTTTTTGGCGCCTGCCACCGCTGCGCTGGCGCTGTCCATCTACGGTCAGATTGACGTGCTTAAAAAGAACCTTCTGCCGATTGCCGCAGGAACGCTGGTCGGTTCCCTGACCTCCATCATCAGCGTGTTGGGATTGTGCAAATTGTTTGGACTCAGCGATGAACTGACGGCTTCCCTGATTCCAAAGAGTGTTACCACACCGATTGCGATGGAAATTTCCCAGCAGCAGGGCGGCATCGTTTCCATCACCGTAGCGGCAGTGATTGTCACCGGGATTTTTGGCGCCATTTTTGCGCCGACCCTGCTCAAGCTCTTTCGGGTCAAGGACCCGGTGGAGGCAGGAATCGCCATCGGCACCTGTAGTCATGCGTTGGGCACCTCCAAAGCGGTTGAGCTTGGTGAGGTGGAGGGTGCGATGAGCGGAATTGCCATCGGCGCTGCCGGCATCTTTACGGTTTTGCTCAGTATGTTTTTATAGAAAAGCCTCTGCTTGTTTCCAAAGGTGACAGGCAGAGCTTTTTTATTGCAGCCTTTATCTGAGGGACAGCGGTCTACTTTGGTAAAAGTATTTTAACTAAAAAGATGCACCACCACTTTTCTTTTTTGTAAGAAGATGGTATAATGAAGTAACCGCAAATATCAAACAGGGAGTGAGAGGCTTGGAGCAGAGACCCGCATTTAAAAAACAACTGCTGGGATTGGAACAGGATGCTGTTTTTCAGTATATCGAACAGATGAGCCGCACCGCATCCGAGTCGGAACAAAAGTTGCGCGAGCAGATTGATCAGGTCACTCGTTCCCGCGAGGAGTTGGAAGGGCAGATTGCCTCCTTTGAGGAAAAACTGCGCTCGGTCAATGAAACGCTGGACACAGAAAAAGGCAAAAATAAAAAGCTCAGTGAAATGATCGGGTTGCTGCAGGAAGAAATCGACCGCCAGCGCCGCCAGAGCGAAGCACACAGCCGGGAATATCATGCGATGCAGGAGAAAAACCGACAGCTCAGCGAACAGCTGTGTGCAAACCGTCAGCAGCGCGAGCAGTATGACCAGGCGGTTGCTACCATCGGTTCTGCTATTTTGGAGGCTAAGCAGACTGCCAAGACGATTGTCGAACAGGCAAACGTTCAGGCACAGCAGGTCGTTGAGCAGGCAAACTCCCGGGCACAGGTCATCGAACAGGATACCGGACGATTTTTTGACAGTTTAATCGAGCGGATCGACGGGATGCAGCAGGACTTTATGCTGCTGCACCAGCGGATGGAGGAATCAGTCAACTGTCTCAATAACCGCTTTGCCCAGTTGGATGAGGATATTGCCCATGCCAGAGAGATTGTTTTGGAAGCAAAAGAAAGGTTTGGGCAGCAGGGAAAAAAGTAAGTCCGGTAGAGCAGGGCGCAGAACACTCTGCCGGACAGGAAACAACTGCGCAGCCCAATACCGAGCTGACAAGGCTCAAGGAGCAGCTGAAGGATAAAAAATTCTGGATGCGCGCGGTGAAACGATATGCCGGACGCGGCAGAAAGGATGTTGAGGAATTATGACAGAAGCATTGAGAATGGACGTGGAGCAACTGCGTGAGCAGGCAGGAGAACTGGCAATCGAGCAGCATCTGCTGCTTTCGGGATGGGTATACGGCTTCACCGACCAGGCACATAAACGCATCTATGACCTGCTGGCAGACGACAAGGTGTTGCCAGTGGATTTGGATAAAGCAATCATCTTTTATACCAATCCGTCTCCGTCCCCGAAAGGGCAGAAAATCGGTGCGGTGGGACCGGCGGCTTCGCTGAATATGGACATTTATCTGCCGCAGGTGATGGATTTGGGCGTAATTGCCACCATCGGCAAAGGAGAGCGCTCCAAAGAGGCGTATGAAACCATCCAGAAGCATGGCGGTGTTTATCTGACCGCAGTGGGCGGAACGGGAGCATTGCTTTCCAGCTGCATCGAGGAATGGGAAACGATTGCCTTCGAGGACCTCGGCGATCAGGCGATCAGACGCTATCTCCTGAAGGATTTTCCGGTCACCGTGGCAGCAGACAGCACCGGACGCAACCTGTTTGAGATTGGAAGATTCAAATACCGCAGATTCTAATCGAAAAATTAAATTTGATTCATGCCGTCTTTGTAATTTAAAGGAAGGACAACTGCATGGAAAAAGTGGGACGGCAGACCCTGTTGGGTCTTGCCGTCCTTTTTATAGCTGACAGGGGAGTTTTCCCCTTTCTTTTTAAAACAGCAATTGACTTTTGTGGCTTGGTAGAATAAGGAGGGAAAAAGATGAAAGCAAAACGAATCGTTTGGTTGGTGCTCAGCTTTTCTGTTTTGTTGCTACTGCTGACCGGATGCCAGCGGAATGCGGGGAATCATTCGGAGATTCAGCAGGTTGTTCCACAGCAGCAAAATGAACAGGGAGTAGCACTGGACAGCCAATTCCAGCTGTTGTTGTCCGATGGAATGAGTGAGGAACAGATACGAGAACAGCTGCAAATCGTTCCGCATCTGGAGTATACCCTGCAAAAGGCGGACGGGGGATGGACGCTGATCCCCGCTTCTGCCTTAAAAGAGGACGAGGTCTATACATTTCGGGTGAAGGACAGCAAAGGGAATCCCCTCCACTCCTTCGCTTTTCAAACGCAGTCGCCGTTGAAGGTGGTGTCGACCTATCCGCAGGACGGAGGCTATCTCTGGGACGACAACGGCATCGAAATCGCCTTCAACAAAAATATCGCCGGTTCTGCAAGTCAACTGCTGCAAATCACACCGCAGGTCGAAGGCACGACCCAGGTGAGGGGAAAGAAGCTGGTGTTCTATCCGACCCAACCCTTCGAGGAAGGAAAGGGTTACCAGGTCACGGTGAAACAGGGAGTGACTGCCTTGACCGGCGAACAGCTGGAAGAGGATTACCGGATGACACTCAAGGTGAGCAGTCGGAATGAAAAAATCACCATCAGCGAAAAACGGATGGAAACCTTTTTGCCGGGAGATTTGACCGTTGCCCAACTCTACGGCGAGTACAAGGGAGTTTTAAAAACAGACCTCTATCGCTTTTCGGATGCGGAGGATTACATCCGCGCAGCAAAGCAGGTCAATGCGACCGTCCGCTACGATAAAATCTCCCACAACCGTCTGGACCCGAAGCAGTTTTCGGTGGAGGAATACACCAGCTTCGAGCAGATGCCGCTGAGTCAGGAGAACTATTCGCTCAAATCGCTCATCCTGCCCGATGGGATGGAGGAAGGCTGGTATCTGGCGGATATTTCCATCCCGGACGGAGAGGAAAATGACTGGGTGCAAAAGCTCATCCAAATCACCAACACCTCCGTCTACACCCAATCGCTGGGTGGCAAGCTGCTGGTCTGGCTCAATGATGCCGACACCCATCAGCCGATGGCAGGCTGTACGGTCCAGATTTCCGACTGCAAAAGCGACCGAACGGTGGAAGGTGTTACCGATGCACAGGGCATGGTGACGATAGAAACCGGCGAGATGGCGGACGGTTGGCTGTCTGTTCGCAAGGATGACAAGCTCACCTATTTCCAGCGGGTTCCATTGGACCAGGAGCGGGAGGAACCGCTGGACGAGCTGTATTATACCACCCTGTACACCGACCGCGAGATCTACCAGTCGACCGATGAGATTCGCTTTTGGGGAAATATCGCACCGCGCCGTGAAGGATTGGAGCAGCCAAAGCAGCTCGAGATTGCCCTGGACGATGTGTATGTGCAGCAGGTGGAGGTGGATGAAGAAGGATACTTCACCGGATCCCTCTCCTTCACCGCCCTCAAACAGGGCGCCTACTCCTTTGCAGTAAGAAGGGAGCAGGACAAAAACTACCGCATGGAATATCTGTCGATTGGAGATTACAGCAAGCCGGCGTATATCATCGACGTGCAGCCGGACAAGGAATATTTCACCGCAGACGAGGAAATTTCCTTTACGATACAGGCAAACTACTTTGACGGACTGCCGGCGGCAAATGTTGCTCTGCGAGCGAACTGCTACTGGCTGGATTTGGACAATGAGGAGTTTGTGTTGGATGAAAACGGAAAAGCCAGCCTGCGCACCAAGCTCAAGTCGGACTATGAATTCGCAGACTGGACGCCGGAGCAGCTTTATCTGTATGTGAACAGCGCCGGTGAGGAGGAAATCGAAGTCCAGTCGGAGTGTGATTTTACCGTCTTCCCATCCCGATATGCAGTGGACCTTTCGCTGGACACACCGGGACAGCTGAAGATACGAACCGCAGAAATCGACCACGACCGTCTGCTGGTCCAAAAGGAAGAAAAGGACAAGAGCGATTTTGACCATTACAGCAAGCAGGCTGTCGACCTGCCAATCCATCTTCGCATTTACCACGAGGAGTGGGTGGAAACGGTTGTCGATACCTACTACGACAGCATCAATAAACGAAGTATCCCGGTGAAAAAGGGCGAGTGGAGGACCGAGGAGGTGTTCAGCCGTCAGCTGAAGACGGTCGATGGAGAGGTCGTTTTGGAAAATCTTCCGATAGAGGAAAGTAGGAGCTGGAAAAGCTATTACAGCTACCAGATTTCCTTTGACGGCGATTACGGCTGGCAGATTCAGCAGAGGAAGAGGGATTATCGAAGTTCGCTTGCCCTGAACGGAAGCGGCAATTCCTATTCCTTTGTGCCGGATGACCGCTATGAAAAGGGCTCCTTTGCAATCGGGGAATCGTTGGAGCTGGGCTTGTATCAAGACGGTAAGCCGGTGGAGAATACCGGTCGGGTGCTATACACCCTTTTGCAAGACCGGGTGATCGAGCAGGGCGTCTACGGCAAGGAGAATCAAACGCTGACGATGAAGGAGGAATATCTGCCGAACTTTGCAGTATTCGGCGCCTACTTTGACGGCAGACACATTTATCAGGTAGAGAGCTACGATATAGCATACCGCTATGACGAGAGAAAACTTTCGATTGATATTACCACCGATGCAGACAACTACCAACCGGGCGAGGAGGTGACCGCCTCCTTTACAGTCAAGGATGCAAGCGGTCAGCCGGTCCCGCAGGCAAGACTGTGCGTCGGTGTCGTGGACGAGTCTGTTTTTGCCGTACAGCCGCAGGATGTCGATTTAATCAGGCAGCTGTATCAAACGGTTTTCCATTATTACCCGGAATGGGATGTTTCCTATCATGAGTACAACTTTGGAGATTACCCGATGGAGGGCGGACGCGGCGGCGGTGACGGCGAAGCCAACGTGATGCGTTCGGAGTTTGTGGATACGACCGCATTTGAACAGCTTACCTGTGACGAAAACGGCAAGGCGCAGCTGACCTTCACCCTGCCGGACAACATCACCGACTGGCGCATTACAGCAGCGGCGATGAAGGGCAAAACGGCTGGGGACAACATCGGTCATGCCATCTCCTCCAAGCCGTTCTATCTGCTGCCGCTGGTGACCGAAAGCTACCTGACCGAAGATGATTTGACGGCAGCAGTCGGTTACAGTACATTGGAGCAGACGAGCCAATCGGTCAACTGCACCGTCAGTCTGCTGGATTTGAGCGGAACGGTACTGGATTCCAAGCAGGTCACCCTCTCCAAGGGCAAGAAGAGTGGGGTCAATTTCGGCAAACAGCCGCAGGGGAGCTATCAAATCTTCTTTGATGCCACTGCGGGAGAATACAGCGACATGGTGCTGCTGCCGGTGCAGGTCAATCCGACCAATCGGGAAACGACCTTGGCGCACAGCGTTTCGCTGGAAGAGCTGCCAAAGCTGGAATCGATCCGCTATCCGGTGCAGGTGGTCTTTTACGACGAGCAAAGGCAGCTGTATATGGATGTGCTGGAATGGCTGATGCACCAAAACGGCAGCCGCACCGAGGTCATTACAGCAAACTATCGGGCAAGCGCTGCCTATGCAAAGCTGCTGCCGAAGGAAAGCCGCTGGGAGGTTTCCTACGATAAACGTCTGGATGAAACCAGAGGGATGTGTATTCTGCCAAATGCACAGCCGGATGCAGCCACCACCGCCAAGATGCTGCTGGCAGCTCCCGAGCTGGTGGACCGCTACTACGCAGAGGAATTTTTAGGAAAGACCCTTTCCGATTCCCCGAAGGCAAGCGAAAGCAGCGTGATGACCTATGTGGCACTGGCAGCGATGGACCAGCCGGTGCTGTTGGAAATAAAATCCTACCTGAGCGACTGCGACCAGTTGCTCACCGACAGCCAGAAGCTGTGGCTGGGCTGTGCGCTGGCAAAGCTGGGCGATTTTGAAGGAGCGCAGCAGGTCTACCGCTCGGTAGAGGAACACTTTACCGAAAAGGACGGCAAGCTGTACCATCAGGACGACCCGGCAGCAACCGCCGCTGCGATGGTTCTGCACTCGCTGTGTCAGAGCCAGCAGGCGCAGCCGATGGCAGCGTACCTCTTGGAGGCAGCCAAACAAAAGACGCTGCCGGAGGAGATGCTGCCGCATCTGGAACTGTTGATCTGGGCAAAAGGGGAGGAAGCCCGCCTGCAATCCATCCAGCCTGCGACCCTTGGCTGGGAGGATTCGTCGGGTAAACAGACCCAGCAGCTCAATGAACAGGGATTCTTTGCCAAGGATTTTTCGTATGAGGAATTTTCCGACATTCGCTTCCAGGCAAAGAAGGGCGAAATCTTTGCAAGTGTCAGCTATACCACCTCGGCAGTCCCCGAGCAGCTGGAAGAACAGCTGGACAAAACGATTACCGTCCGCAAGACCTATCAGCCGATGGACGGTGAACATAAGGTCGGTCGGATGACGCGGGTGACCGTCGAGGTCATCCTGCCGGAGGATGCGCCGGATGGCATCTACCAGATTGTGGACAGCATCCCTGCCGGTATGCGGCTTATGAACAACCAAAATATGCAGTATCGTCCGAACTTCTGGCTGCAGGAGGAAGAGCAGCTGCTGCACGGCGGATTCTACCGCCATACGCAGGATGGAGTGCTTCGAGATGAGGAAGAGGAGGAGAACGCCAACCGCTTTGAAACGGTCTACTACCTCAACGGTGTGATGGCAGGAGAATATGTGGCAGAAGGAACGGTGGTCACCTCTCCACAGGGAAGCTATGGATTTACACCGAACCAGAAAATCGTGATTGAGCCGTAGTTTATGCAGAAGGCGGTCGGAGGAGAGTTTTCTTCTCCGGCTGTCTTTGTGTAGATGCCTGCAAAATGCTAATAAATAGGAAGATATTAACACAATATTTAAATTTGACCTCCGCAGAGCAGCAGAAAATATGATATACTGAAATAGTATTGAACGAAAATAAGGAGGTTGGTGTTTTGAACGGTTATCTGCTGCTGATGGGGATTGTGATTATTATTTGTGTGGGATTGCATCGCTTTACCGAAAAGATACAGATTCCCTCTCTGTTGATTTTTATTGGACTGGGAATGTGCTTTGGAATCAACGGAATCTTCCGAATCGACTTTAGCAACTATGAAGCTTCGGAGATGATTTGCTCGGTTTGCCTGATTTTTGTCATGTTCTACGGCGGCTTCGGTACCAGTATGCGGGAGGCGCATCCGGTTGCGGTGCAGTCCTTCCTGCTGTCTACCCTGGGTGTGGCGATGACCGCAGGTCTGGTGGGTGTTTTTGCGCATTTTGCGCTGGGCTTGGAGTGGACCCAGAGCCTGCTGATTGGCTCGGTCGTGGCATCCACCGACGCAGCTTCGGTGTTTAACATCCTGCGAAGCAAAAAGCTCAACCTGAAAAATAATACAGCATCCCTGTTGGAGCTGGAATCCGGCTCCAACGACCCGGTGTCCTATATGCTGACCATTGTGATGCTCAGCCTGATGAGTGGAGAGAGCATTTCCATCCCGCTGCTATTGTTTAAGCAGATTGCCTTTGGTTTGCTGTGCGGTCTGCTGCTGGGTAAAATCTCGGTGTGGGTCCTCAACAACATCTCCATCCGCATGGAGCAGGGGGAGACCATCTTCGTTTTTGCGATGGCGATTTTAGCCTATGCGCTGGCAGGACAGCTGGAAGGAAACGGCTATTTGAGCGTCTATCTGTGCGGCATCCTGATGGGCAACAGCTATCTGCCCAAAAAGAGGGATTTGGTTCGCTTTTTCGATGTCATCACCAATGTGGCGCAGATGATGATTTTCTTCCTGCTGGGACTGCTGGTCACACCGGTCGAACTGCCGCAGGTGCTGCTGCCCTCGCTGCTGATTATGGTGTTTATGACCTTTATCGGCAGACCGATTGCCGTGGGGACCATCCTGCTTCCCTTTAGGACTTCGATTCAGCAGGTCGGCGTAGTTTCCTGGGCGGGTCTGCGCGGCGTGGCATCTATCGTGTTTGCCATCTATGCAGTGCTGTCGGGTGTGCCGATGAAGTACAACCTTTTTAACCTGGTGTTCTGCATCGTTCTGCTCTCTCTGGAGTTTCAAGGCGCACTGCTGCCTGCTGTCTGCCGCAAGCTAAAGATGATTGACCGCAATGCCGATGTCCTGCGCACCTTCAATGACTATCGGGAGGTAAATGACGTCAGCTTTGTCAAGATACCGGTGGGAGAGGACCATCCCTGGAGCAACGGCAAGGTCAGCCAGCTGCCGCTGCCCAAGGATTTTCTGATTGTGCTGGTGATGCGCAAAGAGGAGAAGATTGTTCCCAACGGGGACACTGTCATTCAGCCGGGCGATTTGCTGGTGATTGCAGCCCGAGCCTTTGAGGACCGGGAAAACCTGACCCTGCGGGAAATCACGGTGGACAAAAACCATCGCTGCAAAGGCAAGACGCTGGAACAGGTGGAGATTCCGCAGGGAATGCTGATTATCATGGTGCAGCGCGGCGGACAGACCATCATCCCGCGGGGAGATACCCTGATTGAAGAGGGAGATATGCTGGTAGCGGCGCAATTTTAGCCGGTTTTGTCGCAGAAACGTCTTTATGGCTTGACCGAACTTGTGCGGCTATGCTATACTCTATGCAAACGACTTTGGAATGGAGAATGAAGCGATGATTACAGTCAACAACGTCAGTCTGGATTTCAGCGGACAAAAGCTGTTTTCCGACGTCAACCTTTTGTTTAATGCCGGCGAGTGCTACGGCGTCATCGGTGCAAACGGCGCCGGTAAATCCACCTTTTTAAAGATTCTGTCCGGCGAGCTGGAGCCGACCACCGGCTCGGTCGAAATCCCGGACGGGGAACGTATGTCCGTCCTCAAGCAGGACCACTTTGCTTATGACGCTTTCTCGGTGCTGGATACCATCATCCAGGGCAACCCGCGCCTGTATGAAATCATGCAGCAGAAGGATGCGCTGTACAACAAAGAAGATTTCACCGAGGAGGACGGCGAGCTGGCAGCAGCGCTGGAAGCGGAATTTTCCGAACTGGGCGGCTGGGAAGTAGAAACCGAAATCAGCAAGCTGCTCAAGGGTCTGGGATTGGACCAGAACCTTTTGTATGAGCAGATGTCGGCAATGGGCGACAAGGAAAAGGTCAAGATTTTGCTGGCACAGGCGCTGTTCGGTCAGCCGGAAATCATCCTGCTCGACGAGCCGACCAACCATCTGGATATGGCATCCATCAGCTGGCTGGAGGATTTCCTGATGGACTATGTCGGCACCGTTATCATCGTATCCCACGACCGCCATTTCCTCAACAACGTCTGCACCCACATCGTCGACATCGACTACAATAAAATCAAAATGTATGTGGGCAACTACGATTTCTGGTATGAGTCCAGCCGCCTGATGCAGCGAATGATTGCCGACCAGAAACGCAAAGCCGATGAAAAGATTAAAGAGCTGCAAAACTTTATTGCACGCTTTGCTGCAAATAAATCCAAATCCAAGCAGGCAACCTCCCGCCGCAAGCTGATTGATAAACTGACGGTAGAGGAGCTGCCGGCATCCTCTCGTAAATATCCTTATGTGGGCTTTACCATGGACCGAGAAATCGGCAAGGATGTCCTGACGGTGGACCGCATCAGCAAAACGGTGGACGGTGTCAAGGTACTCAACGACATCTCCTTTACTGTGTCCAAGGGTGATAAGATTGCCTTCATCGGTGACAACGAGATTGCACAGACCACCCTGATGCAGATTCTTGCCGAGGAGATAGAACCGGACGAGGGCTCCATCAAATGGGGTGTCAGCACCTCCCGTTCCTATTTCCCGAAGGATAACTCGGAATATTTTAACGGCTGCGACCTCTCCATCCTGCAATGGCTGTCCCAGTACTCCAAAGACATCACCGAAACCTACCTGCGCGGCTTTTTGGGCAGAATGCTCTTCTCCGGCGACGATGTTTACAAGCCGGTACAGGTGCTGTCGGGAGGAGAAAAGGTTCGTTGTATGCTTTCCAGAATGATGCTCTACGGCTCCAACGTGCTCATCCTCGACCAGCCGACCAACCACCTGGACCTGAAAACGAAAGAT
>ENA-ORTI01002873-ORTI01002873.1-human-gut-metagenome-genome-assembly--contig:-NODE-2873-length-14300-cov-4.072166_pt1 | contig 14300 bp, 10 predicted proteins | sample MGYA00242071_ERZ509191 | MGnify/ENA primary metagenome ERZ509191 (study PRJEB26280, sample SAMEA2338832) | human gut metagenome | biome: human gut; feature: human-associated habitat; material: faeces...
GCATTGGGGAGGGGGAGGAGAAACTTTCTTCAGAAAGTTTCTCCTCCCCCTCCCCAATATCTTCACATTCTTTCAACGTTCAGCGCTTAAAACCCGATGGTCTTGCTTTCCCCCCACGTAATCGCCGGATGCTTGGGATCGGCGTTCCAGAGGGCTTCGCGCACGGTCATCTTCCGGGCGTCGGTATCAATGCTCACCACCTGAAAGGAAAGGAGCTTCTCGTCCTTGCTGGACGCATTGCCCTTCATGGGAGAATCCACGCGGAACACGGGCATGGCGATGTCGTTGTCCGGGCCGCCCCACGTGTAGAACTCGTTGTAATTCTCGTTGCCGTGGAAATACGCAACGATGGAGGGATGCTTCTTGAGGAACGTCGCAAGCTCCCGGTGTTCCTTGACCGGGATTTCCTTGGCCTTTTGAACGCTGGACACGTCGGAAACCAGATTCTCGAACTTGTCCTTGGCGTTGATGTCCCTGGAACCGTTGGGATTGATGAGGTGCTTGGCTTCAATATCCGGCTGATCGTGGGTGAACAGCAGCACCGGCTTTCCGGAAGGGACGTTGGCCAATTGCGCGTCGAGCCATGCCCGAGCCGCGCTGTCGGGCCACATCTGCACGAAAAGCAGACGCACGCCGCCGTATTCCCGGTTCAGGAACACCTTGTCCCGCTTGGCGTCAAAGGCTTCGGGCGCCAGCGAAGTGTTGTTCGCGCGATTGTACATGGCGAGCAGAGAGCCGTTGTCCTTCGCCGGGGTCATCGCCTTGTAGAACCCCACAGCGTTGGTCACGTCGTGGTTGCCGGGAATGGCCAGCACTTCAGCCGCCTTCCCCGCACGGTCCTTGAGCGAAACGCCGTTGATATACTGCTTCTCGAACAGGTCCCAGCACTCCGTGGCCGAGGGGATCAGGCGCTCGTCGGTCCCTTCCATGCGGTTGGCGATGTCTCCGGTGGAGATCACCGCATCGGCCCACTGAACGGGCTGTCCGGCCCGGACGCCGCCGTCCTCGGGAAGCGAGATCCCGGGAAGCGTATTGATGGCCTGCACCATCGCCGCGTTGACTTCGCGGGAGGACACCTTGTCCAGCCCACGGAATGCCTTACGGGTGATCCCGTAATGCTGGTCAGAGGTATAGACAAACTGAACCAGCTCGGCCCGTGCCGGAGCCAGCAGGCTCATCAGCAGAAGCAGTGCGGCCACGGCACCCATGAGGCCCTTGTTCAACAGCCTGCCGGAAAGTCGATACGTCATTTTCATTCTCCGAATAAAAGTTTGGCCCGTCTAGAGACAGGCCCAACTGATACGCCGCTTCCGTGACGCCTTGGCGAACGGACGGATACAATTCCGTGAAGGACGAAACGAAAACCCTCCCCCGTTTGGACGGAGGAGGGAAACTTACTCCGCCACGTATCCCTGCGCCTCCGCAAGGCCGAGAATTGTATTGGCGTAGATATCTATACGGTTATAGGTCTTGATGACCTTCTGCTTCTGGGCGCGGGTCGCGGCCTTGTTCCAGCCGTGCTGCGCGAGGTAGTTGGCGAGGCTCGCCACGGCGTCGGGCACGGTAAACAGGTTCACCACGCCGTCCCCGTTGCCGTCGGCTCCGTAGTGGCTGATATTCGTGGGCATGAACTGGCACAGCCCGATAGCCCCGTAAATGGAGCCCGGCATGGCCAGCGCGTCCTCGCCGGACGAGCGGATATTCTTGAGCAGAGCGACCAGTTCCTTGTAGGCCCAGTCCGAACGCTGCTCCATGCGCTGCTGAATCCAGCTTTGGCGATCGGCCGCTGTGGAGCCGGGAAGCTGCGCCACATACGTGGAAATGGCCTCGGGCCGCCGGGATGAGGCCATGCTCGCCAGCGTGTAGAACGCCTTCTCCTTGCCCAAGAACGTGCCGAGGCGGGTTTCCACGAACAGGAGCGACACGGAAATCTGGCGCGGCACGCCGAACGTCCGTTCGGCATAATCGAAGGCTGGCTTGTTGGCCTCAAGGAAGGCCCGGCATTTCTCCACGTTCTCGGCGGTGATCACGCCGGGATAGACCAGCGGCTTGGGCCGGGCGGGCGTTGTGGGCTTTGAGGACGGCGGCGTGGGTTTCGGCTTGGGAGCGAAGGCCTTGGTATACAGCTCCTTGATCTTGCGGCCCATGGGGTCTTGCGACGGCGTGCCCATTGAGGCGAAGAGCGCCGGCAAATCCGGGCCGTCCAGACCGTCGGCACGCAAGCGCTGGTACAGGGGCAGCCATGCCGAGGGGATCGCGCCGTTTGTGTACGAACCCTGATAGGACGGATATTGAGGCGGCTGCACTTGCACGCCGGATTGCGCGTACACGATCCGGTTCTGCGCGCACCCCGCTCCAGCCAACGCCAGCAAAAGCAAAACGGCGCTCAAAGTACGCCGCATCACGGAACTCTCCAAAACACTCTCCTGTTTTTGCATTGAATAGGGAAAGACCCTCTTCAAAAAAGACGGCTCACCACGTCTTTCTAAACGTTATCCGCCCCTCCAATCCTCCCAGTCCATAAAATCCCTGCTCCCGGCCTCTCCACAGGCCCAAAAGACCAACAGGGAAAGCCGCGAACAGGGATTCGATAAACGTGAAGTTTTGCGGGTGGGGGTCCGGGGGAGGACGCTCCTTTCAAAAAGCGCCCTCCCCCGGTTATGCTTTACACATTCTGCAACACCCAGGACACCCTGCCGAGGATACGCCCCGGGCAGTCCTGAGGGAGCAACGCCACGCCGGGGTGGGCGGGCTGTTCCGTCCTCAGGATGAAACGGTCATGATCGCCGTCGAGGAACAGGCGCTTAAGCGCCACGCCCTCATGCGGCATGTATACGGCGTACACTTCGCCGGAAATGGGGTGCGTACGCGAAGTATCCACCCCGACATAAGCCCCGCGGCGGACCAGCGGGGAAAACGAATCCGATTCGATATGAAACACGAGCGTCTGCGCATTGACATAGGACTGCGGCAGGGCAATCTTGCCCGAAGTCTGCAAATCCGGGGCGGGATGCCCCTCTTCATACGCGCATTGCGTCGAATAGACCTTAGTCAGCGTGCTGATGGCGTTGGGGTCCGCATAGTGGGCCGGTTCCTCGTGGAACCCTTCCGGCGGGCCTTCGACCGGCGTGTATACCTGATCGATCTTCAGGAACATCGGGCCGGTGCCGCTCTTGATCCAATCGGGGTTGAGCCCGAACTTTTCGAACAGTTTCATGTACCAGTCGGAAGGGATCGAATTCCGACGCTTCGCATCCGAAATGCTTGACTGCCGTATTTCAAGCACGGCGGCCAGTTCCGTTTGGGTTCTGGCATTCGTCGCACAACGGATGCGGTCATAAACTTCCTGAAAAAACGTCATTGAAAAACTCCATACCCCCGGGGTTATCTGATGGGGGCGAGGAAAGGGTCATCGTTCGTAATCACAATGCGGGAATTTTGCTCAAAGCCCTTCTTGAGCGCTTCAAGCCCGCGCTGAAACTTATAGAAGTCCGGGGCGCGGGAAAAAGCTTCCGCAAAAACCCGTGCCGCCGTCGCATCGCCCTCACCACGGATGACGGATGAACGGCGGTTGGCCTCTGCCAGTATAACTGCCCGTTCCCTGTCTGCTTCGGAACGGAGTTTTGTCGCTTCTTCGACACCTTCGGAGCGGTACTGCTTGGCCTGGCGCTCGCGTTCGGCCCGCATCCTTCCGAAAATGGCCCGCTGGTTTTCGGCGGGCAGGTCGGTGCGCTTGATGCGCACGTCAACAACTTCAATACCATACTCTTTCATGATGTCCGAAGCGCGGCGGGTCACGTCGGCCATGATACCGCTGCGTTTGCTCGAGACGACCTCGGTCAGGCTGTGCCGACCAACCTGGGCGCGCAACTGGGAGTACACCACGTCGTCAAGACGGGCCTGGGCTCCCGGGATCGTGCGCACCGATCTGTAGAACTGCAAGGGATCGATGATCCGCCAGCGAGCGTAGTTATCGAGAACTATAGCCTTTTTATCGCTGGTCAAGGCCTCTGCGGCCCTTGCCTCATAATCTAATACGCGCGCGTCGAAACGCACGACGGTTTGGATAAGCGGAATCTTGAAATGCAGGCCCGGCCCGAACACCTTGTCCACGGGATCGCCGAGCTGGATCACCAGCGCCTTTTCCGTCTGATTGACGATAAAGATGCTCTGGGAACCGATCAGAACCAGAATGATGATCAGGCCGATCAGAAAGGGAAAACGCTTTTCCATCAGTTATTCCCCCTCGGTCTGCTCAGGGTTGCTTCCGGAAGCTGGGTCCCGGAAGATTGTTCTTGGGGCGCAATCTTCCCGGCGGACGGGGCGGATTGCATGAGCGGCAACAGCGGCAGCACGCGATCGGCGGCGTCCTTCGGGAGAACGAGCTTTTCCATGCCGGGACGGCTGAGAATTTCTTCCATAGTTTCAAGATACATGCGCTGCTTCGTGACGTCCTTGGCCTGCTCGTACTCCTTGAGGAGCGCGAGGAAGCGGTTGGCTTCGCCCTCGGCGTTGCGGATACGGGTTTCCTTGTAGGCCTGCGCCTGGTTCTCCACCTCGGCGGCGAGGCCGCGCGCCTTGGGGATGAGCTCGTTGCGGTAGGCTTCGGCTTCGTTGATGATGCGGCTCTTGTCCTCGCGGGCGCTGGCGACGTCCTTGAAGGCGTCGCTGACTTCCTTGGGCGGGTGGACGTCCTGAAGCTGGACAGCTATGACGCGCACGCCGACCTTGTAACGGTCGAGGATTTCCTGCAGAAGCTGCGTGGCTTCCGTCTGGATCTGGAGCTTGCCGTCCGTCAGCGCGGAGTCGATGAGGCTGTTGCCGATGACTTCGCGCATGGCGGCTTCCGCGGCGTTTTTGACCACGGCGGCCTGATCCGTCACATTGAACAGATATTCCACCGGATTCTTGATCTGGTACTGGACGCTGAACTGTACGTTGACGATGTTTTCGTCGCCCGTGAGCATACCGGACTCTTCGGGCAGGGAACGGTTCGCCCCCTGCTGGAAAGTGCGGCCCTGCCCTACGGAGCGGAAGCCCACTTCCACACGCTGGACTTGCGTGACTTTGGGCTTGTAGACGGTTTCTATGGGAAAAGGCAGCGCGTAATGCGGGCCGGCTCCGACCGTACGGTCGTATTTGCCGAAGCGCAGGACAACGCCCTCTTCATCGGGATTGACGATATAGATGCCGGAAAGCAGCCATACGGCGACGAGCGCGACAAGGATCCACTTGACCTTGCCGCCGGCGGGCGCGGAAAGATGAGGCAGGCGCTTGAATGCGTCGGAGAACTTCTCGTAGTCCGGCCCCTTGCCGCCGCCGTTGCCGCTCCCACTGCCGAAAGGCGGCTCTTCGTCGTTCTTATTGTTATTATTGTTGTTATTACTGTTGTTATTGCTGTTACCCCAGTTCTGCCTCTGCCGTTTCTCTTGGAGCTTGTCCCAGTCCCAGTTCATCAAGATTCCTTATATGGCCAGAAAAACTCCTCCGTGCCGGAACATGCGGGGCGCACCGGCACAGGCCGGGCATCGCACGTCCCCTTCGGAGGGGGGCAAATCCATCCGGGCGCAGGCGGGATCCGTCCGTTCCGGGATTGCCTGCCAAATGGATTCAGAGTTTACAAAATATAGGTCATCCTGCACAGACGGTCAAGTTCATTTAGTTTTTTTCTTCCAAGAACGCGACTTTCGCCGTTCTAACGACCAGAAGGCACGCATTATCCTGTTGCCGTCCGCCAAGCCTTTTTCCTTCTCATTTGCGGGCGGAGGGGGTGTCTGCTATAACAAGGGCTGCGGCCACTCCAATCTCAAACGCATCAAGGCCGCATCATATGAAAACCGGCCGATACGGTTCTTTATGCACTCAACGCCTCTCTTTTTCTAACATGCCGTACACACTTTGCACGCCTTACAACGGGCAACGGGCACATCCGGAGGAAAAAAATGAACGCAGGCAACGTATTTCGCGCTTATGATATTCGCGGCGTCGTGGACAAGGATTTCAACGCCGAATGGGTAACCCATCTCGGGAAAGCCTGCGGCACCTATCTGGCCGGCAGGGGCATCAGCAGCGCGGTCATCGGCTATGACTGCCGCCACTCCTCGCCCGCGTATCACGACGCGCTTGTGGAGGGCATCCTGTCCACCGGAACCGATGTGATCAGCATCGGCATGGTCCCCACTCCCGCGCTCTATTTTGCGGTCAAGCACCTCAACCGGCAGGGCGGCGTCATGATCACCGCCAGCCACAACCCGCCGGAATACAACGGGTTCAAGGTATGGGCCGGACAGTCCACCATTCACGGCGAAGAAATCCAAAAGATCAAGGCCATTTTTGAGGAAGGCGCCTTCGCCGAGGGCACGGGGACGGCTTCGCGCATCGACATCATCCCCACGTACAAGCAAGATATCCTCAGCCGCTTCAAGCTGGCCCGCCCGGTCAAAGTGGTGCTCGACGGCGGCAACGGCGCGGGCGGTGAAATCTGCGCGGACATCCTCACCAAACTCGGCGCAACGGTCATCCCCATGTTCTGCGAGCCGGACGGCGATTTCCCCAACCACCACCCCGATCCCGTCGTAGAGGCCAACATGCAGGCGCTCATGGCCCGCGTGAAGGAAGAAAAGGCCGATCTCGGCATCGGGCTGGATGGAGACGCCGACCGCCTCGGCATCGCCGATCCCGACGGGCGCCTGCTTTTCGGCGACGAAGTCCTGTCCCTCTACGCCCGTGAGCTGCTGACCCGCAAGCCCGGCTCCACGGTCATCGCGGACGTGAAGTGCTCCAGCCGCCTTTTCAACGACATCAAGGCGCACGGCGGCACCCCCATGATGTGGACCACCGGGCACTCCATCATCAAGGCCAAGATGCAGGAAGTCGGCGCTCCGCTCGCCGGTGAAATGTCCGGCCACATGTTCTTTGCCGACAACTGGTACGGCTTTGACGACGCCATCTATGGCTCGGCCCGGTTTGTCGCCCTCTTCTCGGCGCAGGACAAGCCCATGACCGAACTCCCCGGCTGGCCCGCGTCCTTCGCCACCCGCGAAATCAACATCCCCTGCCCGGACAACGCCAAGTTCGCCGTGGTCGAAAAGGTGAAAGCCCATTTCCGCGCCCTCTACGACACCATCGAGCTGGACGGCGCGCGCGTGAATTTCCCCCACGGCTGGGGGCTTGTCCGCGCGTCCAACACCCAGCCCGTCCTCGTCACCCGCTTCGAAGCGGACAGCGCCGAGGCCCTCGCCGCCATCCGCGAAGAGATGGAAACCCCGCTGAAGAAGTGGATTGAGGAAGCCGAGTAAGAAAGGAAATTGGGGAAGGGAGGGGGAAGCTTTTCTTCAGAAAAGTTCTCCCTCCCCCAATTCCCTTAATGCCCGGTAATACTATATTTTTTCAGCTTATACTGCATCAAACTCTTGGATATGCCGAGCAATTCCGCAGCTTTGGCCTGTACGAAGTCGGCGCGGACGAGCGCGCGGCGGATAAGCGCGGCTTCGATGCGCTCAAGGGTATCGGCAAGATCAAGCTGCACCGGAAGCAGATCCACGGCGCTCTTGAACTGCGCTTCCTCGTCGCGGATCTCGGCGGGCAGATCCTCAAGGGTGATCACGTCTCCGGGCACGAGCACAAGGCAGCGTTCGACCACGTTCTGCAATTGCCGGATGTTGCCGGGCCACTCGTAGCCGGAAAGATGGTTCAGCGCTTCGGTGGAAAACGTCTTGGGCGGGATGCCGTTTTCCTTGGCGGCCTTTTCCGCGAAGTGGGCCACCAGCAGCGGGATATCCTCGCGGCGTTCGCGCAGGGGCGGGATCGGGATGTGCACCACGTTGAGGCGGTAGTAGAGGTCTTCGCGGAACGTCCCCGCCTGCACCAGCGGCATGAGGTCCTTGTTCGTTGCCGCGACGATGCGGATGTCGACTTCGATTTCCTCGCTGCCGCCCACGCGCTCGAAACGGCGCTCCTGAAGCACGCGGAGCAGTTTGACCTGCAATTCGGGGGTCAGCTCGCCCACTTCGTCGAGGAACAGCGTGCCCCCGCTGGCCTGCTCAAAACGGCCCCGGCGCATGGCGACCGCGCCGGTGAAGGAACCTTTTTCGTGTCCGAAGAGTTCGCTTTCAAGCACGCCGGGGTTCAGGGCCATGCAGTTCACGGAAACAAAAGGTTCCTGGCTGCGCGGCGAGGAAAAGTGGATGGCGCGCGCGACGAGTTCCTTGCCGGTGCCGGATTCGCCGGTGATGAGCACCGTGGCGCGGCTCGGCCCGGCGCGGTCCACAAGGGCGAGCATGTCACGGATGGCCCGGCTGCGCCCGATGATCTGGTGCTTGCCGTAGCGCTCTTCAAGGCTTTCCCGCAGCAACTGGTATTGGCGGTGGGCGCGGGCCAGCTCGGCGGCGTTCTGGATGGAAAGCAGCAGCTCGTCGTTGGAAAACGGCTTGGTGATGTAGTTGAACGCCCCGTAACGCATGGCCTCCACAGCGCTTTCGATGGAGCCGAAGGCCGTCATGATGAGCACCGGGATGTGGGGCCAGTTCTTTTTGACCCGTTCCAGCACCTCACGCCCGGAGATGCGGGGCATCTTCATGTCGGTGATGACGATGTCGACTTCGGACTCTTCGAGAAACGCCAGCGCCGTTTCCGGGTCATTCAGTGCGGTCACGGCGTATCCCGCTTCGGTCAGCAGCGTTTCCAGAACGAGCAGGTAGTTTTTCTCGTCGTCAATCAGCAGCAGATGCACCTTGTCGTTCATGAGAATATCCTTGTCTGTCTAGCGTGTCTGCGGAGAGGCGTCGCCTTCCCGCAAATCGTGTTTCTCCGAGGGGAGCGGATCGGTCAGCGTCACGGGCTCGTCATCCGCGCTTGCGGCCGGCCGTTCGTCTTTTTCGGGAGTGTCGCCTATATCCGGCTCGCTGGCAACCGGGAGCAGGATGGTGATCATGGCTCCGCCCTCTTCGGGGTTGGTCAGGAGCAGTTTCCCGTTGTGGGACGTGATGATGGTGTTCACGATGGGCAGGCCGAGGCCCGTGCCGTGATCCTTGGTGGTAAAGAAGGGATCAAGAAGCTTGTGCAGCAGGGCGGGCGGGAAACCGGGGCCGCTGTCGTGGAACGAAAGCGCGATCATGCCGTCGGCCCGTCGTTCGCCGCGGATATGGATGGTCCCGTTGGTCCCGATGGCCTGATAGGCGTTGACCAGAATGTTGTAGACGGCCCGGTACAGCAGATCCTTGTCCCCGAGGACGAACAGGGAACCTTCCGTGTCGCGGACGCATTCCACGCCGAGGCGCTTCATTTCGCCGTCGAGGAAGCCGGTGGCCTGATTCAGCAGCGCGTTGAGATCCACGCGATCCTGACGGGGTACGCGGGGGCGGGCATAGTCGAGGAAGTCGTTGACGATCTGGCTCAAACGGCAGGACTCGTCGAAAATGGCCGTGAGGATACGCTGGGCGGGGCTGCCTTTCTCCTGTTCCGGCGTGCGCCGGATGAGAAACTCGGAGCTTGACCGGATGATGCCGAGCGGATTGCGGATCTCGTGGGCGATGCTGGCGATGACGCGGCCCATGCTGGCGAGCTTTTCGTTCTGATGGAGTTCGGCCTCAAGCTTGCGGTTGCGGCTCATGCGCTCGGCAAGGGTCCGTTCCGCCTTGATGATGAAGAACTGGAGGATGGCGAACAGGATGGTGGACGAACCAAGGCATGTGGCGAGGATGAGCCACTGGAAGCGCACGACGCTGTCGTAATCGTCGGTGATGTCCTGCGTGATTTCCAACACGCCGGTCACAAGGGATTCCGGTTTGCCGGTGCTCTCGCTGATGCCGAGATCCACGGTCAGGGGGAACATGGTCCGCAGCGAGTAGCTGCCGTCCGGGATCTTGAGCATGAACATGGCGGAAAGCATGTTGACGCTGGAGAGCGTCTCAAAGAAGGGGATGCCCGAACTCATGACGCGTTCCATCGACGCGGGCGTGATGTCGGTCCGGCCCAGTTCCATCTGATTGATGGAGTAGTTGACGACCCTGTCGGCCCCATAGATGCGCAGGGATTCCAAATGCAGGCCGAGGATGGTGGATTGCACCACATCGTCGAGTTGCTGGTACTGCATACTTTGGCGCAGGGCGATGCGCCCGAACGCAAGGAAGGTAGGCAGCGTGAACCGGCGGTAGATCTGCTGGTTCAGGTTGCTGGCCATGAGCATGGCGTATTGCTGCTGGCGGAGCAGCAGCGTGTTGCGTGCGGAATTGCCGATGAAAAAGGCCAGCATCACGCTGGAAGCAAGGATCAGGATAAGCGATATCCACGAGAGGAACCGGGTCAGCCCGAACGGCAGGCCCTTGTCCACGGAGTCTTTTTTGCCGAACAAAACGAGCCTCTGAGTAGTATATGTCGGGGAGGGCACCCCATGAAAAAGGCACCCGCCATGCCTTCCCCTGGCTCCCTTCCCGTGAAACGTTTGGTGGGGAGGGCGGTTATGCAATAGGGATGCTCTTGAAAAATAGCCACGACTTTTTTGTTTGAACAGAGCCGTCGGCCTTGTTCGAAGAAAAAAGCCCTGATTGCCGTTGATCGTGGCAACGTGTTTCTACGGATTTCTTTTATGCCTGTACCGGAAAGGGCACAGAGATTCGAAGCACAAACGTCTTTGGAAAGGAATGGAGGCTGGCAAATCAGGGGAAGGGGAGACGCTTTCTTTCAAAAACGTTTTCCCCTTCCCCAAAGTCTCTATAGCTTTTTTTGCCTACCCCCTAGTCCAGAAATGCCTTCAAAATGGCGGCTTCTTCCGGGTAGCTGGAGGAGCCGAGGCGGGAATAGGCAAGGCGCTTGCCGAGCTCCACGGCGGGCTGGTCGAGCGGGTTGATGTTCATAAGCCAGCCGGTAAGCACGGTCGTGGCCATGAGCAGCCCCATGACTTCGCCTGCGGCGCGCATGGAGGATTCCGCCGCGTCCAGGCGGGTGAGCGGCACGCCGTTATGCACGAGGGCCGCAGCCGAGCCGAGGGTTTCGGCGTTGAGCAGGTCCCCGAAGGTCTTGCCCCGCAGCCATTCCCAGCTGTCCGGCACGTCGTCCGGGAACTGCGGGCCCTTGCTCAGGTTCGGGCAGTGCAGCTGGATGCAGCCCTTGTCGGCGGGGCCGTCGAGGAACATCTGCTGGAGCGAGTGCTGATCGGTAACGCCCACTGCGGGCAGCGGCATGGTCCCCTTGCCGTTTTTGCCGAGGCTTTCCGCCCAGAGCTGGCCGAACCACTGGCCGAAAGAGGCCCATGAGGGAATATACGTGAAGAAAATCAATTGGCTGTAGTCGTGACGCGACAGCTCGAAGCACCAGTTCGCGAGCGCCCATGCGGGATGGTTGCGGAGGTTTTCCGGCTTGCCGAGTTCGTCGTTGACGAGCGGCGCGTTCACGCTGGCCGCGCCTTCGAGGAAGTCTTCCCACGGCAAGCCCATGAAGGCGGCGGGGACGAGCCCCACCGCGGAAAGGACGGAATACCGCCCGCCCAGATGGTCCGGCACCGGCAGGGACACGATGTTGTGGCGGTCGGCCTCTTCGCGCAGGTAGCCCTTCTTTTCGTCGGTGACGAGCAGCATATGCTCGTGCCACGTGTTGGGGAGCGCCCTTTGCAGCCACGCCTTCATGAAAAAGTACTGGGCCAGCGTTTCGATGGTCCCGCCGGATTTGCTGACGGGGACGACGATGGTTTCTTCGGGATTGAGGGTGGACATCTGCGCTTCGAGCACGTCGGCGTCCACGTTGTCCAGGATCCACAGCCACGGCCCTTGGTGGTTCGGGAGATCCTGCTGAGGGAAAAAGGCCTTTTGGAGTGCGCGGGTGCCGAGGGCCGAGCCGCCGATGCCCAGCACGACCATATGCTTGAAACGCCGGAGCTGCGGGGTGAGCGCCTTGAGGCGGGCCGTCAGGCTGCTGCGGAAGGGCAGGTTGAGGAACGGAAGTTTGCCCGAGGCCACTTCACCGATGAGGCGGGCATTGCAGCTGTCGAGCTGCGGCTCAAGGAGCTTGAGCGCCTGCGGGCGTGTCGGGGCCGTCGTCAGCAACCGTCCGGTCCATGCGTGCTTCCAATCCAAAGTATGCATACCGTCTCCTGAAAAGTGCCGTCCGCGGGCGGCGTTTTCCGGTTCCGGGAAGCCCCGGAACCGGAGGTCAGCATTATTGTCCGATGAGGACCTTGCGGACGCGGGCGAGGGCGTCCATGAGCACGTCGTCGGCCACGGCGTAGGAGAACCGGATACAGTCCGGCGCTCCGAAGGCGTCGCCGGGAACCAGCGCCACGCCCGCTTCACTGAGCAGGCGGGTACAGGCGGCGGTGGCGTCGGGCATTTTTTCGTCATACAGGGCGGAAATATCCGCGAACAGGTAGAACGCGCCCTCGGGTTTCGGGCAGACCACGTTTGACCACGAGGCGATTTCCTTCCATGCCATATCGCGGCGCTTTTGGAAGGCCTGGCGCATGGACTCCACGCAGTCGTAGGGGCCGGTGAGGGCGGCTACGGCGGCCTTTTGAGACACGGAGCAGATGTTGCCGGTGGCCTGTCCGGTGATTTGGCTGAGTTTCTTGACGAGGTCGGGGTGGGTCACGGTATAGCCCACGCGCCAGCCGGTCATGGCGAAGCTCTTGGCAAGGCCGTTGACGACGGCGATGCGGTCCGGGTACTGCTTCCACCAGACGATGATGCTCGACGGCTTGTTGGGCTCGTAGACGAGCTGGTCGTAGATTTCATCGGCGATGATGAACAGGCCGCGATCCAGCGCCCATTTCACGATGGCGTCGCGTTCGGACACGGAATAACAGGCGCCCGTGGGGTTGGAAGGCGAGTTGAAGACGAGTATTTTGGCCTTCGGGGTCAGTGCGGCTTCGAGCTGTTCCACCGTCACTTTGAAGCCCTGCGAGGCAGGGGCCTTGACCGCGACCGGCACGCCGCCGTTCAGATAGACCATGTCGGGATAGCTCACCCAGTACGGCGAGGGGATGAGCACTTCGTCGCCGTCATTGAGCAGGGCGGCGAACAGGTTGTACAGGGACTGCTTGCCGCCATTGCTGGCGATGGTACAGTCCGGCGCGACGTCGACGCCGTACGCGCGCTTAAAGTAACCGGCGATGGCTTCCCGCAGGGGCGGGATGCCGGGCACGGCGGTGTAGCGGGTAAAGCCCTCGTCGATAGCCTGTTTCGCTGCGTCGCAGACATGGGCGGGGGTGGGGAAATTCGGTTCGCCGATTGCCAGGCTGGTCACGTCGACGCCCTGCGATTTGAGCTCGAGGGCCTTGGCGTTGATGGTCAGGGTGGCGGAAGGCTTTATGTGGGCCATTCTTTCGGAGAATTGCATGGGACTATACCTCGGTGGCTACATGACTTTGTCGTCATGCAGTAGCAGGTTAGGCCCCGTCTGTAAATTGGTGGATATGCGGGAAGTGGAAAGGGCTTTTTTTCTCTAGCCGGGTATCGGCATTCGCTTTTTTAAGGAAAGAACATCCTCGGGGCATGGTCCCCGGGGGAATGGGGTGGGGTGCATGTCCATATTGTTGCCATTTCCTTCCGGTTGTGTGGTCGGGCGTCTGATACGCCGCGAGAAGCGTTTTTTCGTGCACGTGTTGATCGACGGCAAGCCGGATGTGGCGCACACCAATAATACAGGGTCCATGATCGGGCTGTTGCGGCCCGGCGCGCCCGTGTTGTTGTCTCCCGCGCAGAACCCCGAGCGGAAGCTCAGGTGGACGCTGGAGCTGGTGTGGTGCGGCGATCCTGCGGCCTATCCGCGCGGCGGCTTTTGGGCCGGGGTGAATACGAGCACGCCCAACCGGATGCTTGAGGCTGCGTTCAGGGCGGGCAAGCTGCCGTGGGCGGAAGGCTATACCTCATTCGCGCGGGAAAAGGTGCGTGGCGAGAGCCGGTTGGACGGTTTGCTCGAAGGGCCGGGGATGCCCAGGCTCTGGGTCGAATGCAAGAATGTCACCATGTCGGAGGATGACGTCGCGCTGTTCCCGGATGCCGTTTCCGAGCGGGGGCTCAAGCATTTGGGGACGCTGAAAGGCATTGTTGCCGCCGGGGAGCGGGCAGCCATGTTTTACTGCATACAGCGGCCCGATGCCTGTTGCTTCGGGCCTGCGGACATGATTGATCCGGCGTATGCCGTGGGGCTGCGGGATGCCGTGGCGCACGGCGTGGAGGTGTATCCGCACCTTGCCGTTTTGACGGTGGAGGGGATTGGATTGGAAGCAGAGTGTTTGTCTATGGTTTAAGATTATTATGTAATACGTAGGGATGGTTCCCGGCTGCGCCGTCGGGCGTTTTCCCTGCCGC
>ENA-ORTI01002887-ORTI01002887.1-human-gut-metagenome-genome-assembly--contig:-NODE-2887-length-14245-cov-3.976039_pt1 | contig 14245 bp, 17 predicted proteins | sample MGYA00242071_ERZ509191 | MGnify/ENA primary metagenome ERZ509191 (study PRJEB26280, sample SAMEA2338832) | human gut metagenome | biome: human gut; feature: human-associated habitat; material: faeces...
ATAGATTCAATACAGCTATTTAATAAAGTTAATAATGAAAACATTAATCCTAAAATAACAGTAATTATACCAATATATAATATCTCTATAGTCTATTATAGTTATATTTATATCAAAATCTAAAGAATCTACGGTAAGATATAATTTTTCATTATTTATTTCTAATGTTTCATGTAATGTAATACAATCAATAGATTTAATTACCGGAATACAAGTGTCTTTTATTACTTCAATATTATTTAATATAGTATCTCTAATTATTTTAGTTGTGTTTATATTAGCTTTAATTACATTGTCTAATTGTTTAATCTTTAAATCTTTTTTCTCTAATTCCGATTTGAGTAAAGAATCCTTTGATAAAATTATTCTTTTAAATTGTTTCTCTGTTACGATATGTACTTGTTGAAGAGAATCTATTGTACATAATTCTGAGGTATGAATATCTTTTAAATCTCTAATTTCTCTAGATTGTTTATCTACTAGTTTTATTAAATATATTAAGGATATGATAAAGATTCCTAATGTAATATATTTAATTAGTATTGTTTTCATTATTATTAGATTTATTTACATTCTTTCTCCATATAGATGTAATAGTGTCAGCTCCTAATAGAGTAGTACTACATATGAAGAGCATATCTACTATTTCTGGGGATTCTATCACTTTTATTGTGCACCATACACATATAAATAAACAAACTACCCACCCAAAAAATCCACATACTCTCTTAGAACTTAATCCTGAATGAGCTGTGAACATCTTAATAAAGAAATTATTACAGTTCATCTTATTTATTTAATAAAGTATTTAATTTAGATAGTATAAGAGTTAATAATTCATTATTCTCTTTTACATAATCTAATATACATAGTATTTGTTGGGATTGAGGACATTTATCACATCCTTTACATTCCCTTAAAGAATCTTCCATATTATTAAGCGTCTATTGTTAAATATTCTATAACCATTCTAGGATTATTATAATCTATATTACCTTCTTGTATACCTCCAATTTGTAGTCCAATAGAATCTAATGGAATAGCATTAACATTTCCAAAATCCCATAAAAGTACTCTTATATTATTTGATTCATTGATATGATATAACTTATTATTTATATATTCTATTGTGAAAATATTAGCTTCTCCCATATTTCCTCCATATATTATAGGATGATTAATTGGATCAGCATTTCCATTAACGTCTTGTACTACTATTTTAGTTGTTGAGTTAGTAGTATCTGTACTTCTTAATATACTTAAATACTTTCTATCATTAGTATCTGATACTAAAAGAGTTAATAAACAATTATAAGAATTTTCAGAACTTCCAATAGCAGTAATAGTATATCTAAAAGAAACTCTCCAATTATTTTTTCGATTCTCAAATAGATTAGCTATTGATATAGATGAATAATCTTTCATAAACATAGCTCCATAACTATTATGCTGAATTAATCCTAATTCTCGAATAAATGAAGTAACAGAAGATGTAGTTGTATTAGATACTCCATCATATAAAAAATCTGAGATAATATTTTAATTATATCATCATCTGCTGGAAAATCATATAAACTATAACTACTAAGTGGAGTAGGATCGGCTCCAGAGAGAATAGCTCCATCTTTATGTATAAAATTCATATTTGTACTACTAGGAGATCCTAATCTATTAGCAGCATCTTTAAGAGTTAAAAAATCCTTACTCATATTTCTAAGTTTTAGTTCCGAATACTATCCAATCTATAGTTTTTGGATCTTTTCCTCCACTATACAATTCTATATATGTCTTTGTTACACCCATAACATTACAAGAATATCCAGCTTCATTATTTCCCCGAAATGAACATACAGCAGTTCTTGGTATATAATCTCCTTGTAACGATACTCTAGTTTCAGTATGTCCCTCACATAAAGTACTTCCTATCTCAAATACCAAAGGACCTAATGTCATGACTACATGACCTGGTCTAGTTATATCATGTGTAGTCTCTAATATATTATCTAATTCCGTTATAAACTCCGCCATAATTGATTATTTACTGATAATCCTATTATTAAAAATGTTACAGTTTTATCATCTTTTCCCCCCAGAGAAAATGTTACTCCTGTAGTATTTAAACTAGATATACTTATAGCATATCCTTGTTCATCATTATTTTTTAATGAAGCCATTCCGGTAATTATCCCACTAAATCCTTTTAATGGTACAGAAACAACATCATACCCAGGACAAGTAGTAGTTCCATAAGCGATTCGTAGTCCTTTATAATTTATATATGTAACAGGATCTACCATTTCCACGGAATAGTCCTCTAAATTATCTTCTGTTAAAAATTCAGCCATATTTAATCACTTTCTCCTATTATTAAATAATAAAATTCTTTAGGATCTTTCCCTCCGAGTATGAAAGTAGCCGAGGTATTAGTATAAGAGGATAAATTTACTGTATAACCTGCTTCATTATTATTTTTTAAACAACAGAATACTCCATATACTGATTTAAATCCGGAATAAGTAATTGTTATACCTCTACTAGTTATAGAAGAATATCCTCCAACCATTCTGAGTCCTAAACCTTCAATCCCTCCAGATCCAGTAGAATCTAAAGCTCTATCGTCTACAGTTAGATATTCTGCCATATTATATTATTTTAGCTCTTTGTTTTAATCGATGTACATCATCTTCTAAAGATTGGATTTTGTCTTTTATTATATTTAATTCTAAGGAATCTTTTTTGATAAAGATTCTATGTAAAAATGTTTTAATTTTATTTAGTAACATATTAATTTAATTAATATCCTATAGCTAACCAAAAAAATTCATTTCTGGTATTTACTGGAGCAGTTCCTACTAATTCCACTGTTAGGGAAGAATTTGTGAAGGATTTAATAGTTAAACATCTCCTTTGGCCCAGTGGCCGTAATAGTTGTTAGGAGTAAGTTGTACCATACAGCACTTGGTAGGAAATGTTTTCGGAAAAGATACTACTACAGTCATGTTACCAGTATTAAAGTTACTAAGTCCTGACTGTATCAACATCCCCCTGAATAGTATCTGCTTTTGTAGGAGCTGTTTTGGTAAACAAACTATTTAAATTAGCTTCTGTAATAAATTCTGCCATTACTTATCAAATGTTTCTATTTTAAACTCATTTACTATCATCGCCGGATTGGAAAAACTCCATCCTCCTAATATAACTTGCTGATTTCTCATAGTTGTTATAGATCCGTTTGTATTATATACTACTCCCGCACTATTATCTGAATAGGAGGAGTTATGATATATATTACCATCACTTTTTAAATCTACTATAGCAGTAAATCCTTGTGTGGCACTAGGAAGTTGAAACAGGTCTATAGTCAGGTATACGGTAGCAGTTAAATTGTTTTTTACTCTGAATGTAACCCACCATGTTCCGTCACTCTTTCTAATGACATCTATACCACAAGTTCTGACAGTACCACCATAATATGCTAAGATAGAGCACATCGGATAAAAATTAGGCAAGCTGATATCAGAAGGGCCTGTTATCTGACCTCGAAAAAACAGTCTGAAAGTAGACCAATTCTTACTAATATTATCAGTAGTAATTTTATCTATGTTATATCCTGCATTCACAGAAAATGTTGCTCCCAGACTCCCTGCTGTAATAGTACCTTTTTTTGTAGCACTTACAGCTCCCTGAGTAAAAGTATTTGTAGGACCATCATACCTGAGAAGGAGAGTCGATCCTATCTGAATATCATCATCCACAGGAAAATCATTATATCCGTATCCGGTGAGAAGATCAGGATCCGCTCCGGCAGTAATAGCTGCTCCTTTTGTTATAAAGGTATATGTGTTTGTACTGCCCGGAAGTCCCAGTTTATTGGAAGCATCCATGACAGTCAGAAATTCCTTACTCATAACAGTTTCTGTATTAGCTTTTTCAAATCTTCTAATTCCTCTCTCAGAGAACAAATCTCTTTCCTATACTCTTCCTTCTCTGCTTCTCTTAGCATATGTTCCTCTTTAAGAGCTTCCTGTAATATAACAGTATATCTCTCATATGAAAATGTTAAAATAGAATTATTTATTTCTCTTACAAGTTCTGGATAATATTTATTCCAGTATTGAGCTGAGGTTCCTATACATAAATCATTCTCGTCCATCCAATTATATTTAAATCCGGGAGAATTTAGTACTAGAGGTAATATATTAGATAAATTCTCTATATTATGTTTATATCTAATATCAGATACAGAAGTTGTTCCAGCTCCGTTTGTATGAACAGTATGTTTTGTGAAAGTGATTTCATCAAGACTATTAATTTTAGCCATTATTGATTCAGGTGTTTCTCCTGAAGAATTCATTAATGTATCTACATCGGCTCTTAAACTAAGAATATCTTGTTGTAATGGAACTAAATCAGATAGATAAGATATTTCATTATCTCCCCATGTAATCCTTCTATTAAAAGTGCTAGGTATATTAAATACATTATTAGTCCCCTCTTTATTTGGAATCCATACTCGAAGATCGGTATCCATACCTAATATTGACCAGTTTATTTCTCTTGTAGAAGATGCAGATAATTTAAGCATTCCATTTATTTCACAATCTCCTTTTAATCTTATGTACCTACAATATACTTTTTCAGAATAGACTCCGTATATATCAGAACTTAATAAAGTATCAAAATATATAGGATCTCTAATACCTTCTAAACATCCTAATCTTAATCTCGGAGATAAGGGTGCAACTTCATCATTTATACCTAAATAGGATTTATCTAAACATTCTCCAGTTTCAGGGTTTGTTTCTCTAATACTATGTAAATACAAAGAATCCCAATTTCTAAAATATAAAACATCACCAACTTCTGGAAGTTTTTCTAACTCTCTCTTCCTTTCCTCATCAGTAGTTTCATCTAAATACTCTTCTAAATCCTTATCTAAAACATTTTTATCAATAGTAGCAACTATATTACATCCAGAAATTGTAAAAGTATCCTCATCATAAATCCATTCTAATTCTTCAATCTTAATCCTACCTTTAGATATTATTTTAGTAGTAGGAATTAAAGTGCTTACATCAATCTCTTCCTCAGAATCTTCTGGGATTTCTACATTATATCCATAAGAATACTTCTCAAAATATAAATAATCTCCTATTTTTATATTATAAATCCCATTTATAGATATCTCGTATTTAATAGGAATAACTTCCTCTGTTTCTCCTCCAGATTCTTCTTCATCAGGAACTATTTCAGATATACTAGATACAATTCCTTGTGGTTCAAAGAAATAATTAGTATTTAATCCTTTAGTAATAAAATCTTTCTCTTTGGATAAACCATCCCCAAATGGACCTTTAGCAGAATTTCTCACTATTAAATTATCTACTTCTAAAGTCCATTCGGAATTTATATTCGCTAATCTATATCCAGCCATTCCTTCTATGAAATAATCTGATATTATTCCAGAATTAAGAACAGCTTCATCTTTTATATACATATTCCCATCTACTTCAAAATTATAGTTATAAGTCGGAGGGTATCCTATAGATATATAATTCCCATTTATATATGTAACACCTTCCTTAGAATTAAATTTAATACCAGAAGTATTAGTATCTAAAGTTACTCCACTATTATTAACTATTATATCTAAATAATCATTCTGATTTTTTATCTGCATCCCATTTGATCCTATTACATTAAAATCTCTAGGTCCATGGAGATTGTTTTCTAAATTAATAGTTACTTTATCCTTAACTATTCCTCCGGAATTAAGACTCAAATATAATTCTACTAAAGTCCCATTATCATTATAATAATGAACTTTATCATCTGAATTAAAATAAACAAAATCAATAGGTAAAATTGCAGTATTATCTTGATTATTAATAATAACTTTTAAATTTCTCTGAGCAGTTCTAATCTGTTCTAGAGTAAGATCTTGATTATAATTAATAGCTAAATAATCCTCAGAATTCTCTACATCGTCTCTTTTAGATAGTACTGGATATAATACTCCATTTATTTGAAAATAAATAGCATCTTCCGATTCTACAAAATACCAACCGTCAGCAGTTCCTATATCACTTTTATTCTGAACAATATTTATACTCTTATCATTACCATCAGTCTTAGATATCTTTCCGTTAGAAATAAGATCCAAGAAAGCATTTCCGAATCTAACTTTTACATTACCTTTTCCATTAAGAATTATATCAGTATCAGCAGATCCAACCATTAAATATGGCTTTCCTAGAATCTTTTCTACTTTAATAAGTTCTCCCATAAAAGTACTTTATTATATTTTACAAATATAATAATTCTAGGCAAAGAATCCAATAATTAGTATATAATAAAAAAAAGAAGAGAATCTCTTCTCTTCTTTCATTTTTGATAGTTAATCTCTATCTTCCTTATGTTTATGTTTTAAATGCTTCATATAATGATAGAAAGCTTTTCCTTCTGGGATAGCTTTATCACACAACCACAAATATGTAAGTTTGGCGCACATTTGAATATCATCTTTACATATATCTTTAAATAAATGATAACAGATATTTAAGGCATAATGCCAATCATATTCATTAAAATCCTCAAATTCAACTCCGAACTTCTTAGCAACTTGTTTTGCCTCATCATATTGAAATTCAGCTTCTTTTACTTTATAATCTTCTATAATACATTCAAGAGCTTCTTCACATAAATCTTTCGTAAAGTGAGGACCATTAATCATTTCATAAAGTTTAAATTTAATTACATGATACATTTCAGGACATTCTTCTTTTAAAGATTCCATTGCATCGATAAATTTATCTTCTAAACCTTCGAATAATTCAGAATCGTCATCTTCATCATCTTCGAATAATCTAGATCTTTTATGTTTATATTTATATTCTTCCTCGTCCTTCTTAAACTTTTTATTAGTTCCTACATATTCCTCATCACTTCCCTCATTCTCATCATCTTCTCTAAATCCTCTATATTTCTTAGATTCTTTAGCTTCGTATGGATAATGTTTCTTATGGGATTTCTTTTTATTTCCCATCTCCGACATTTCCCTCAGTAATTTCTTCATTCCTTCTATTGATTCCATTAGATGTTATACTTGAATCTGATATACCTTCAGTAATATAAGTTGGAGAACCTTCTATAAATCTATTAGTTAATCCGTTATAATTAAGAAGTACTCCAAGAGCTGATTGTATGCTTACATCTGGCACAAAATCTTCACTACTATAACTAGAAAGTAGATTAGATTTTGCACCTAGATTTATTGCTTCAGTCTTAGTTATAAATTCAGATCCTTCCCCCCCCTGTTATAGAAGTGCTTAATTTACTAGCTGCTTGTGAGCGCGTTAAAAATTCATAACTCATATTAATTTCTGTATTAATAGGGTTAGATCATTTAATCTAGTATTTAAAGAATCAATTTCTTCTTTAAATTTCTTTCTTTCTTCTTCTCTTAATCTATGTTCTTCTTTTAAAGCTTTTTGTAGTACTACTGTATATCTTTCATATGAGAAAGTTTTTGTTCCATCCTCCATCTCATGTACTAATTCTGGGATTTTATCTTCCCAATATTGTGCTGAGGTACCGATAGAAGTAGTTTTTTCATCTTTCCAGTTATATGTAAATTCAGGAGCATTGAGGACTTTATTTAAAGTATCATCTGGTAAAGAATTAAAATTAGATTTGAATCTTATATCTGATGTAGATTGTAACCCTGCTCCAGCTGAACATACCACATGCTTCGTAAAAGTAATCTCGGATTGAGAATTAATTTTTGACATGATAGTAGCAGCTGTCTCAGCACTTGGAATAGAAGGCCTGTTTCTTAAATCATTATAACTTCCGGATGTAGCTACGGTAGCAAATGATGGTTTACTTGTAACTTCACTCCAAGATGGCCATCTGGTAGCTGTTGCAGGAGCTCCTGTGATATTACCCCAAGCCATAGAAGTTGGAATTTCATCAGAAAATGCAACACGTTTCCAAGATTTCCAGGTAGAAAGTATACCAGTTCTAAAATAAAGGCCATATGTAGGTACACCACCATTCCCATTATATCCTACAAGTTCCCAGGAAGAATAGTCTGTACCCCATCCATGTACATGAATACCACCCCAATAATCAGAGGTAGGCATCATGTTATTAGTAAATATGGCTCTCAATACCTTAGTCCCTACATTATTCGGGTACAGTGCAGTATTTCTGGTATCCTCTATTAACAATCTGGAATGATCATGTGAACTTGGAGCAGCCCCAATAGCAGAAGGTGTTATATTTACAGTCTTAGCTGCATTGGGAGCATATGTGGTATTAGTTGTGCCATTAAACTGAATGGTAAGAGATTGTATATTATACGTATCTAATATAGTATAGTCTGTACCATTTCTTTGATGAAGAAGATTGTTCTCTCCAGAAAGAAGTTTCGTAGTTCCATAACCAGTTCCAATAAACATATTCCTAGAATCATATGCCCATAGATACATATCTTCTGTATTAGTAGCAGCAGCTCCTATATATCCACATCTTACACTTCCTCTATAAAAGTCTATATAAGCTTCCTTATTAGTAGAAGTATTCTGAATAGACAATGTAGGTCCCGATGTCGTTCTGGTAAGAGTACCACCAGTTAATGGAAGATATTTATCTAAATCAGATTTATAAGGTATCTTACCAATTAAAGTTCCTGAATTAGTTCTAATTTCTGGTCCATTTTTTAAACAAAATACTTTATCGTTTACGTCATCTGATAAAAAAGCACCAAGTGTACCTAATTCAAATCCAACACTACCCTTAATACTGTTACCAATAGAAAAAACAATATCGACCGCAGGCACAGAACTTGGTGAATTAATTCTTAATACAATTCTATCACTACCACTTAGTACCCCCCCACTCAAAGGTAAATAACCACTCAAATGAGTAGTAGTAGCTAATTCCTTCCAAGCTGTGTGTTCATTCTCATTATTTGATGCTGGTGATCCAGTTCTAACAAACCATCTGTTAGAATTAAAAGTTCCATAAATTTGACTTGAACCATTATATACTCCGGGAATGACGATAAGAGATCCTGCTTGCTGTATTGGGTATCCTCTGTCTGTAGTAGCATCCCTGTTAGCTGGTTGAGCAGCCATCATCGGAAAATGATTAAACGAACTATTTAAGCTTGTAGTTCCGAGATTCCTTGAGAAATTATAAGAATCAAATATCAGACAATGCACACCATCTCTATAATGTAGTAGATCAGAACTGTTTGATCTAAATACCAGTTGAGAGTCTGATGTGCCTACTCCCACTTGTGTATTACTTACTCCAGTCCAATCTGTTGGATGATAACTCAATAATCCGAATTGCTCACGAGTAGTCGATATTGAATTTACATTTAACTTATTATAAATAATTACAGGAACATTTGTACCTGACGGCCCTCCTACTACAATCCTATTATCGGATCCCATGTATATCCCTTCCACCCATTCTCCTCTGGTCTGCTTAAAAAGAATCCCATAAGTATTAGATAATACAGGCCTTCCATCTGCACTTATAGACATTTGCCCTCTGCCCTTATAAGGATAGTATACAGTACTTAAATCTGATATATCATCTTTAAAAGCTAATTCTTTATACCAAGTAATCTTTCCACTGTCCCCACCTCCAATAACAGCTTTCATAATATTACCTTCGTGTGCTACACTAAGGTAAGCATGAGTATCCCCGATGGCCCATCCTAAAGAGGCAGCATGAGCTCCGGCAGTTCCTGGGTCTGCCGAACCACTTCTGAAAGGCACTACCCAAGAAACACCGGAATTTGACCCCCAGATAGTTTCTGGAAACTTATTTATAAGATTATCCCCAAAAGATGAAGAGGAAACTGATTTTATTCTAGTAGCTTTAGGAGTCCCTATAATATTCCCCTCTAAAGTGTAATTTAATAAAAGTTCTTCTACATTTAAGTTACTAGTATCATAGACTGTGTACTCAGCACCATTCTTATAATGTTTTATATCATTGTCTCCTATAGTATGAATCGTAGTCTGTGAATTCTGATCATTTCCGGAAGTAATTATTCCAGATTTAATATTTCCATTAACATCAGTATACCCTAATCTAGTGACATAACTATTTCCGGAATTATCTATATTTAATAATGCAGTATTGCCTAAATCACCTCCTATTAAAGTTTCATAATCCCCGAAGCTTCCTAGATATAAAGAAGTACCATTAGTACTATTCCCCATAAATAAAGCCCATGCATTTTCTCCAGTATCAGTCTTATTTACTAACGCGGAAGTTGGAGAAAAATATAAAGGACCAGTTAAAGCATTTGTAGATCCAGCACTTAAAGGTAAATAATGACCAACTAAAGACTCTACGGTAGCGAAGGGTTTTCCATCTTCATCACAGAAATTTCCCCACATTGGGAAATTAACATGTAGTGGAGTATATGTTGAATTAAGATTATATATAACACTTCCGTTAGATTCTACAGTCTCACTAAGTTCTAATGTATTCTGTGGAACTCCAGATACATCACTACTTGAAGTGATAATAAATCCTCCTTTTGTATAAACTAATGTCACTTTCTTATTAGGATCGTCTGGATTAACGGCTACAAGACTATCGTATCCATCTATAGAAGTAATAGTATTAGTATTACTATCCCAAGTTAAATAGTTCTTATTTAATTTAGAATAATCCGCAAATAGTATTTGAGAACGATCTGAGGTTCTAAATCCTGTAGGAATTATTATATTAGAGCTAAATGCTAATTCCGGAGATGATGTATTAATTATAGCACGTTCAGGAGATGGGATAAGTGTTATAGTATCATCATCCATAGTAAATACAAAACCGACACCTTGATTGGAAATTCTAACCCCTTCCCTTTGGAATCCTATATAATACTGTGAGTTACCTATAATAATAGGATTGCCAAAGGTAAAAGCTTTGTGAGTATCAGTATATATAAGTAATTCAGAATTTTCATCAGGTGTCAGATTATCAGAAGATATAATAAAGCTAAAGTATGTCTGTATATCTTGCTCAGTTGTATAATTTTTTATTCCGACAATACCTAAATCACCACCACTGTTTATTATTCTAATAAAATTAGTGTCGCCTTCTAACTCAGCAAAATTTAAACTACCCCTATCAGCATAAATCATATTAGAAGAATAAATCAATTTCTTATCAGGATTATACTGCAAGAATTTCCTATCTTCTATATTTGTATCTAAATAAGCTGATTCATATCCATCATCTCTTTTAAAAGCTGGAGCCCAAATCTCTTTATCAAATACATATTTAGTAGCAGAAGGGCTTGATTTAAATAAAATATCATCTAAAACCCTCAAACTTAAATATTTATCATTAGTATCTCCATATTGTAGATATAAATCATTATCAACTCTTTTAAATATAAGATCGGTATCTTTCTCAGATAAATTCTGTAATGCAAATCTTAATGCTAATTGAATTGGAACCGTGCTAGTAGTTTGTGCTCTTTTAAATGTAGAATTCCAGGTTAAGAAAGCACCATCTACCATATCAGGTTCATTATCCCGAAGCATTAAAGGGAATTGATTTCCCTCAGTTCCGCATTTAAACCTATCATCGGATTCATCAAAAATAATAAAATAATTCGGAAGTTTTCCTCTATCAATCTCCAATCCAGAGATTCCTTTAGTAACGCCTTCACCTTGTTCCCCACTATTTAATGTGAGGATATTATCAGTTACTTTTACTTCTTCTGTATCAATAATAAAAGCATCTCCTCCAAATACTATATCCTCTTTAATAGTTAAATTTCTAACTATTAAATCTCCATATTCTGTATCATCCTCATTTCTAACACTAAATCCCTCTTTCTCATTCTTTAGTATCTGATCTCCTACTTTCCATGTTTTAGATGGTGTTCCTTCATATGTAAGAGGAGTTCCATTAACATCCTTTAATCCTTGTATTACATTGAAATCTGTTGAAGTAATAGATCCGGCAATGGTAGATGTAGCCATTGGGAGAGAATAATATTTATCTTCGTAGGTATTTAAAAAGGGATTATATGATTGATAATGTATAATTGCTTGAGTTGCAGATGTTGTGTCGGTATCTATTAAATCTGTTAGATATTTAACTACATTATCTAGTTTCCCTTTATCAGATGAAGACATTACTCCCGCTTTTTCCGAAGTGGCAGATTTAAATACTATCTGTACTGGTTCTTCTACTCCAGTTTGTGGGTTATTAGTAACTAAATTTAATATAACAGAATTAGAGTTGTACGTATTATCAGATACAGCTTGGACAATAGAAGAAATATTTCCTAATTTATTCTTCTCCATTGCTGTGATTAATCCGGCAGTAGATGAGGTAGCAGCATCTAATACTAAATATTTAGACGTTACTTTTTTAGATATAGGATCATATATAGGAAATATTATTTGTAGATCTTGTCCAGTATATTCTTTAGTAGTATCCCCTGTATAATAACTCTTTAAAGAATCTATATAATCCTTATATTTAGGAGACATTAATCCGGATATCGCAGAAGATACATCTGGGAAGCTAAGTATTTTAGAACTTGACTCTCCAATAGTAGGATCTTTAGTAGTCACTTTAAGAGAAGCTCTATTATTAGCCTCAGCATACTCTACATTTTCTACATAATCAAAGATTTGATTTATTTTAAATATCTGAGAAGTATCTAGTAAATCTTTTCCAGGGGCAACATCTACTTTTTTATTTAATAACTCCTGTACTTCTTCTTTCGTGTAAATATTATTCGTGACAGTATTTAATAATCTAGAAAGATTTAAACAAGCCTCCTTAGACATTAAACCATTCTGATTTATATTAGCCTCCCGAATTGGTAAGGATTTAGTTCCATCACTACTAACTATATCTAACACTAAAGTATCAGCTCCAGAAAATGATATTTCTTTTACATATTTAGTAATTGAATCTAATTTAGTTTTATCCTCCTTACTAAATAATCCGGGAGTGGTTGGTGAAGCGACAGGAAGTGTAACACCATCCCCAGAAGAATTTAATATCTGAATATTATCTTGATTTATTTTCATACTTAAATGGATAGTAGAAATATCTACTAAAGCTCCATTATTATATCTATACTCTTTTGAATCCTTTTTATTAAAGAACTCATATCCATCTTTTAATTGTATTCTATCCCAATATTTAAGAGTATCTCTCCAAGTACAATGATAATATTTATCCTCTACTCTTAATATATAAGATACTCCACTTTCAGCATTGCTTGGAATATTATCTACTATATCTTCTACAGGACTTAAATGTGTAGGTTCTGAAACATCATTTAATTGAAGAATGTCTGTGGATATGACAACATCTGGAGATTGTTTGATTATAAGTTTTTTGGTGATAGGATTAAATTCTATTTCCTTAATTCTAAAATCCTCTACCCTTTTATCAAAACAAGATTCAGGCGTTATATTATATACTTTACTTTCACATCCACTGGAATTTTGTGCTTTGGTAATCATTATTTAAAAAATATTCAATGATAGAATTAAATAGCGAATCTTTTATGCAATCTATTTCATTATATTTAAGGAATAAAACTTCTTCAACTATGAAACTTTCATCTATATAATTACCGTATTGATATTCTTCTATTAAGGAGTGGTAGTCCTTAATTGCTTTTTCTAGTAATTGATTTATTTTATCCATAATTAATATTTTACGTAATATTTATCTCCATTCCTCCGGGATATCATAATAATTTGGTATCGAAGAACAATTCTCAAAACAATGTATTCCATTTATTATTCTAGGAAATTCATCATAACTTGTACGTTTCCATAATTCTATGTTATTAATTCCAGAAGGAGTTATTAATATATTACATTGCTTAAAACAACTACCAAAATTAGCTATCTTAAAGCAATTATCAAATAAATTATTTGAAATTTGAGAAAGATTATAACAATAACAAAAACAATATCTAACAGTTTCTACTTCTGGAGTATATTGAAACAAATCCTCAGGTATAGTTTTTAAATTAGAGCACATATACACTCCCAAACCTGCTATTGCTACTAACATTAATATTACTAAAAACCATTTCACAAACTTCATATTATACACTCCATTTTTAATTTGTTTTATATAATATTGTCAGTATAACCAGTAACTTATGTAATATTCCATTTTTATTTAAAAAACTTTTTCTTTAAATTCAGTAGGATTTTCTTTTCCATTC
>ENA-ORTI01002890-ORTI01002890.1-human-gut-metagenome-genome-assembly--contig:-NODE-2890-length-14230-cov-4.419471_pt1 | contig 14230 bp, 10 predicted proteins | sample MGYA00242071_ERZ509191 | MGnify/ENA primary metagenome ERZ509191 (study PRJEB26280, sample SAMEA2338832) | human gut metagenome | biome: human gut; feature: human-associated habitat; material: faeces...
TCTTCTTACAGCTTGACCAGCGTGGCGACACGGCGCGGCGGGATCAGGCCCGACATGTCCTTGATGGTGATCATGTCGGCGCCCAGTGCGGCCATCTGTTTGGCCTTGTCGAGGAAATAGGCATCCGTGAAGACGGGCTGCGGCCGCTTCTTGCCCATCAGGCGCTGCATGAAGGAGGGTTCGGGATATTTCGGGTCGACCGTATAACATACGGCGCAGTCGGCGATGCCGCCGTACTGCTTGACGTATTTGATCGTCGATTTCACGTTGTCCACGTCGTTCAGGGCATCGAAGATACGCATGATGCCCAGCCCGCTTTCGATCGCGTTGCGGCAGAAGCCGTCGATCACGTCGTCGGGGTAAGGCGCGTAGCCGAACAGGTTACGGCCGCGCGAAAGCGCCGTGAGCTTCGACACCTTGCCCACAGCCTTGTAGATCGTCTCCAGGCGCGTCCACGGGTTCTCGTTGAGATAACGCATCACCGAGTCGGGTACGGCACCGCCCCAGACCTCCATCGCATAGAAATTTGCATCCTTGTAGAAGGGCAGGCAACGGTCTACCTGTGCCTGCGACATGCGCGTCGCGAACGAGGACTGCTGTCCGTCGCGCAACGTAAGGTCTCTGATTTTGAGATTTCTCGCCATTGTGATATTTTTGATTAAGGGTTCTTGTTGCCGCTTTTACTGTTATTCCAATAACAAAGATAATAAACAATTTGAAATTCCAACCATTTTACAGGGATTTTTCACAAAAAACACCGGAAACGGTTACTTTTCGTAAAAGCGCCCCGCCCGGAAGCGCCCGGCGGGCTACGCCTGAATATCCTGCTCGGGGACGAACAACTGCTTGTACGACGTCCCGTCGAGGTACTTCTTCTTGAAGATATTGACGCAGAAAATGAACATCGCCAGCATCAGCGGCCCGAAGATGACGCCCATGAACCCGAAAAGCGGCAGGCCGATGAGCACGCCGAGAATCGTCACGAGCGGATGCGTGTCGGCCATTCTCTTCTGTAAAATGAACCGGATCACATTGTCCGACTGCGTAACGACGAGCACGCCGTAGGCCATCAGCCCGACGGCGGCGCCCCAACTTCCCTCCACCGCGAGATAAGCCGCGAGCGGAACCCAGACGAGCGCCGTGCCGACGACGGGCAGAATGGTGGCGAAGCAGGTGACGACTCCCCAGAACAACGCGCTGGGAACGCCGCAGACGAGATAACCCGCATAGGCGATCGACCCCTGCACCACGGCGATCAGCGGAATGCCGATCGCATTCGAGCGGACGATCATATAGATTTCGTTCGTCACGTTGCGTGCGACGGTGGCATTGAACGGAAGCATGGCCCGGCAATAATTCTCCATGCGGGTACCGCCGATCAGCATGAAATAGAGCACGAACAACAGCATGACGATATTGACCCCGAAACTGAAAATACCTTGCAGAAACGCCTGCCCGAATCGGGTGATCACGGCCACCATCGACGAGATGTTGCTGTCCTGCAACAGATCGTAACCGATCCGCAGGCGGATCTGTTCGGAGACATGACGGATCGAGGAGATCAGCGATTGGGGGTCGAGCGTGAAATCCTGTACCTTGTCGACGAACATCCACACGATACCGCTCAACGGAATCAGGAAGCAGACGATGGCTTCGACCAGCAACACCGACGCCGCCAGACTGCGCCGCCACCGGCGGCGAACCGTCAGATAGCGCATCTGCCGCCGAAGCAGCACATAGATCGTCATGGCGCCGAGCAGCCCGCCGATATAGGGCGTCAGTTCGGCGAAGATAACCACACCCAATACCAGAATGATGACGAAGAGCGAATAACGCCAGTATTGTTCCTTGACACTTCTCATCCACCGACCCGTTTATCGTCCGGCATAAAAAGCAAGGAGTGTGCCGGTTTTCCGGCGACAGGGACGAAGAGGCACGCGACCGGTCTGCATCCGGACTCAAAAAAAGGACCGCCCGTTAAAAACGGACGGATCCTTTCCACGCCTCGCCGTTCTCCGGAGACATCCAGCCGGCGACGCTATAATTCAGGATTGCGATCGAAAAGGTATCCGACCGACAGCCGGAGACCTTCGAGCAGGAAGCTTCGCCCGTACACCTCCCCGTATTTCCAGCGGTCGCGCGCCAGATTGCCGATCAGACGCATCCGCTTCGTCCATGCGCCGCCCGGCGAATCGTTCAGGTGCCGGCGCTCGTAGAGGATATTGTCCAATACCCGGTCGGCGAGCGCCTGCACGCCGGCCGGCAGCGGATTCCGCGCGACGCCCAGATACCGGACGGAGAGGTCGGAGAGGATCTCCGCGAAACGCAGCAGGCGATCTTCGGCCGCGACCTTCCGGAACGCCGTCCAGTCGACCGCGTCGCCTTCGCGGTCGATAAAGACCGCCCAATCGCACAGATGCCGCAGGGAAATGCCCTCGGTCAGGAAATGCGACAAGGCGTGTTTGGCCAGAAAAAGGGCATTGAAATCGGGCGGAGGGACGAGCAGCGCCGTTTCCGGTATGCAGGACAACGGCCCCTCCGCAAGCAATCGTTGAAGATACCGTTCGAACCGCTTCGCCCGACGGCTCCCGCGAACCGCCGTACAGAACCGGTGGTTTTCGACCGTCAGCCCGCGGAATACGATATGGGAGTGTTTGTAGAAATCGCGTTTCACCTCGGCCCCGACCTGTTCGGCCACCCGATTGCCGCGCTCGTAATCGCCGCAAAGGAAACAATCCAGATCGCCGCAGGGCCGATGTTCCGGAACAGGGTACAACCGGCTGACGGCGAGCCCTTTCAATACGACGGTACGAATTCCCGCTTCGGCGTAGGCCGCAGCCAGTTCCGCCGCCCGGCGACGCTGCTGCCCGTACCGGCGTTCGATCCGCTCGACGTTGTAGGCCCAACGCAACCGAAGCTCCCTCGACGGCTGCGACTCCGGCGGCAACCGGCGAATCCCGTCCCAGACGAGGGCCGACACCCCCTGCGATGAGGCTGCGGTGTACAACTCCCGCCACCGGTCGTCCGTCGATCCGCCGATATCCGGAGTGTCGCCGGAACGTACCCCCGCCCGCAGCAAAGCGAACAAATCCATTCGTGCACGATCCTTCATCGTCCTAAAAGCGTATCATTAAATTTCCTCCTGCCGTCCGTTGCAAACCCTCCGCCGGCTGCATGGCGGAACCGTTATTTCCCGATGGCCTTGTAGGTGAATCCTTCGGCGACCAATTCGGCCTTGTCGTAGATATTGCGCCCGTCGATCACCAGCGGATTGGCCATGACCTTTCGAATCACCGTCCACGAAGGGAGACGGAACTGTTTCCATTCGGTCAGCAGCACCAGCGCATCGGCATCGACGACCGCTTCATACATATCGCTGCAATAGACGACGGCATCCCCTACCCTGCGGCGGCATTCGTCCATCGCCGCCGGATCGTAGACTCTCACCGCAGCGCCGGCGCGTGTCAAGCGGTCGATCGCCACCAAGGCGGGCGCTTCGCGCATATCGTCGGTTTCGGGCTTGAAGGCAAGCCCCCACAGGGCGACGGTCCTGCCGCGCAGATCGCCCAATTCGGCCGCAAGTTTCCGTACGACGATCTCCTTCTGCCGTTCGTTGACGGCTTCGACCGCCTCGATGATCCGCATCGGAGAACCATACTCCCGTCCCGTGCGTGCCAATGCCCGCACGTCCTTCGGAAAGCACGACCCGCCGTACCCGCAACCGGCATAGAGGAATTTGTTGCCGATGCGCGCGTCCGTTCCGATCCCCTTCCGAACCATATCGATGTCGGCTCCGACCTTGTCGCAGAGATTCGCGATGTCGTTCATGAAGGAGATTCGCGTCGCCAGCATCGCATTGGCCGCATATTTGGTCATCTCGGCCGAAGGAATATCCATGAAATAGATTCGGAAATTGTTGACCAGAAAGGGTCTGTACAATCTCGACAAGAGCCGCTGCGCACGCTCCGACTCCGTACCGACGACGATCCGGTCGGGCGACATGAAATCCTTGATCGCCGCTCCCTCTTTCAGGAATTCGGGGTTCGACGCCACCTCGAAGGGTATTTGCACGCCCCGCCGGTCCAACTCCTCCTGAATGACGGCCTTCACCTTCTTCGACGTTCCTACGGGAACGGTCGACTTGGTGACCAGAATCGTGTATTTATTGATGTTGCGCCCGAACGTACGGGCCACTTCCAGCACATAACGCAGGTCGGCCGATCCGTCTTCGTCGGGCGGCGTACCGACGGCCGAGAAGACGACCTCCACCTGATCCAGACAACTGCTCAGATCCGTGGTGAAATGCAGGCGTCCCGCTTCGACGTTGCGCCGAACCAGATCGTCGAGCCCCGGTTCGTAGATCGGAACCTCGCCCGACAGCAGACGCCCGATCTTCTTCTCGTCGATATCGACGCAGGTCACGTCGATGCCCATTTCGGCAAAGCAGGCGCCCGACACCAGTCCGACGTAGCCTGTTCCCACAATTGAAATATTCATGCGCGTTCGTCTTAGATTTTTCCCGTCAAACGGAGCGGCATTCTATCCTCCGCATCCGCTCCGCCGCAAGCGACGAAGACAAGCCGTTGACAAAGATACGAATAAGCCGAGAGAAAAAAGCAAGCTCGCTTGCATTTTTTCCGAGACGAAGTATCTACGGCGCCAGCCAAAGTACGAATAAGCGAGGGCAAAAGCAAACTCGTTTGGATTTTGCCGAGACGAACTATCTGAGGTCGAGTCAAAGGGAACCGAAATTTTTCGATCCGCAACCGTGCGGAGCCGAGGGTATACGGAAGAGGTTCGGAAATAGGCGGCGATCGTCGTGGCGGAAAGGCGCCGTGGCGTATATTGAGTACATTAAGGCTTCGGCGTGTGACCGAAGACACTGCGGTCGTGACACGGATCGGCAGGGACTGTATGGGGAGGGCGGCGCCGGAATCGGGGGACGGTTGTTTCGGAAATTCCCGCTGCTGCGGCGGGCGGTGCGCGAAAATGCGCAAAAAACGTTATCTTTGTTGCACGTTATCCCTGTCCGTTATGCCGCAGACCGTTGTCCTTACGCTCAAACCCGAGGAGGCCGCCGACGTGCACCGCTATGCGCCGCTGGCCGCCCGTGCCGCAGGCGTCGCCGAGCGGGACGTGGCGCTGCTGCGGGTTGTCAAACGCTCGATCGACGCGCGGCAGCGGCAGCCGAAGGTGCATCTCACGCTCGAACTCTATGCCGACGGCGAACCGCAGCCGGCTCCCGTGCATTTCGATTACCCGCAGGTGGGCCACCGCACCGAGGTGGTGGTCGTGGGTTCCGGCCCGGCGGGACTGTTCGCGGCGCTGCGGCTGATCGAGCGGGGCTACCGTCCGATCGTGCTCGAACGCGGCAAACGGGTTGCGGAGCGCAAGCGCGACATCGCGCAGATCAACCGCAACGGCGCGGTCGATCCCGACTCGAACTACGCTTTCGGCGAAGGCGGCGCGGGGACGTTTTCCGACGGCAAGCTCTTCACGCGCAGCAAGAAGCGCGGCGATTACCACAAGGCGTTGCAGACGCTCGTCTTCCACGGCGCTTCGGAGGAGATTCTCTACGAGGCGCATCCCCATATCGGGACGGACAAGCTGCCCCGCATCATCTCCAACATCCGCCGAACGATCGAGGCGGCGGGCGGCGCGATCCGTTTCGGCAGCCGCGTGACGGGCTTCGATCTGCGCGATGGGCGGATCACGGGTGTGCGCTGCGGCGACGAACGCATCGAGGGTGCGGCCGTCGTGCTGGCCACGGGCCACTCGGCGCGCGACGTTTACGAAGCGCTGTACGCAGGCGGCGTGCGCGTCGAGGCCAAGCCCTTCGCCATGGGGGTGCGCATCGAGCATCCGCAGGCGCTCGTCGATTCGATCCAGTACCATTGCCGCGAACGCGGCGAATACCTCCCCGCAGCCTCCTATTCGCTCGTGAGCCAGGAGGGCGGACGGGGCGTCTACTCGTTCTGCATGTGTCCGGGCGGGTTTATCGTGCCGGCGATGACCGATGCCGCGCAGTCGGTGGTCAACGGCATGTCCCCTTCGCTGCGCAACTCGCCCTATGCCAATTCGGGGCTGGTGACCGAGGTGCGGCTCGACGATTTCGCCCACCTGCGCGACGAGTGGGGCGAGCTGGCGGGACTGCGCTTCCAGCAGATGTTCGAGGAGACCGCCCGACTGCACGGCGGTGCGGCGCAGGTCGCGCCGGCGCAGCGTGTGGCCGATTTCGTGGCGGGACGGCCGAGCCGGACGCTGCCCGCGACCTCCTATATCCCGGGGATCACCCCGTCGCGGCTCGACGGGTGGATGCCGCGCTTCATCGCCGAAAGCCTGCGGGCGGGACTGCGGACCTTCGGGAGGCGGATGCGGGGCTTCGTGACCGGCGAGGCGGTGGTCGTCGGGGTGGAGTCGCGCACGTCGACGCCCGTGCGCGTGCCGCGCGATCCGGCCACGGGGATGCACCCCGAAGTGCGGGGACTGTTCCCCACGGGCGAAGGGGCCGGTTATGCGGGCGGAATCGTTTCGGCGGCGCTGGACGGCGAACGGATGGCCGACGCCGCGGCCGATTATGTGGAACATGCAACGATGCGATGACGGAATGGATACACCTCGTTTCACGCTGATATGCTGCTCGGTCGATCCGGCCGCCGCCGAAGCGCTGCGGCGCAACGTCGCCGCGACAATCGGCGAACCGTTCGAATTCGACGTGTGGGACAACCGCGGCCGGAATGTCGGGTTGTGCGACGTCTACGACCGCTGCGCCGAACGCAGCGGTGGCGAGTATCTCTGCTTCGTGCACGAGGACGTCCGCTTCCTGACCGAAGGGTGGGGTGCGCGGCTCGCCGCGAAGCTGTGCGAACCCGACTGCGGGGTGATCGGCTTTGCGGGAAGCGTGCTCAAACTGCGGCGGACGACAGCGTGGCTGCATGGTGTGGGCGACATGCGCGCCAACTATGTGCAGCACCACGGCGGCGGCCGTCACCTCCACGCGAAGAATCCCGGCGGGACCGATTTCTCGCCCGTCGTCACGCTCGACGGCATGTGCCTCGTCGTGCGGCGCGACGTATGGGCCGCCACGCCGTTCGACGGGCGGACGTTCCCCGGCTTCCACTGTTACGACCTCGATTTCACGACGGCCGTTTTCGCGGCGGGGCGTCGCAACTACGTCTGCAATACGGTACTCGTCGAGCACTTCTCGGCCGGAGCCTACTCCTACGGCTGGCTCGAAGCGCTCGAAACCTACCACCGCAAATGGGCCGGCCGGTTGCCGCTCGGCGTCGAACCGTTCGACGGGGCCCGGCTGGCCGATCTCGACCGCCGCGCCGAGGCCTATTTCCTGAAACTGCTCTGCCAGAAACGGCTCTTCGGCGCCTGCCCCTTCCGGCGGATCGTGCGCTACATCCGTACCTATCCCGGCCGTGCCGCCTCATGGGCGCTGCCGTTCAAGTATCTGAAATATCATCTCAAATCGCTCGTTCGTCATGGCTGATTCCCCCCGTTCGCTCGTGCGCGTCGTCGTTCCCGTCTATCGGGAGCTGACGCCCGACGAGGAGTCTTCGTTGCGGAACAACGTCCGCGTGCTGGCCGCATGGCCTTTCACGGTGCTTCATCCCCGGGGGGTGACGCCGCCCGCCTGCTGCCGGGAACTGGGGTTGGAGACGCGCGCCGTCGGCGACGAGTGGCTCGGCCGGCGCAACGGCATTGCGGGTTACAACCGCATGATGCTCAGCGAGGAGTTCTATGCGTCGTTTCCCGATACCGAATATATCCTGATCTGCCATACCGACGCATGGATTTTCCGCGACGAGCTGGGCGACTGGTGCCGGCGGGGCTACGACTGCGTGGCGGCGCCGTGGCTTCGGCGGCCGCTTTACGATCTGCCGCTGGTCAAACAGTATATGCAGTGGAGGGAGCGGATGAAACGTCGCCGGGGAGAGGCCTCGCGGCAGGTGCTTTACGGCCGCGTCGGCAACGGCGGGTTGTCGCTGCGCCGTGTGGAGGCGTTCCGGCGGGCTTGTGCGACCTACCGCACGGAGGCCGAGAGCTACCTCGCCGATCCTTGCCATCTCCATAACGAAGATGTGTTCTGGGCGGTCGTGCCTCGTGAATTCCGTTATCCGGCGCCCGACGAGGCGCTGCGTTTCTCGATCGACACCCATCCGGCCTACGCCCTGCGGCGGCTGGGCGGCGACCTGCCGTTCGGTTGTCACAGCTGGACGAAACGCCGCATGCGGCGGGCGTGGCGGGGGATCATCCCCGCCGCGAAGTGATCCGCGCGCGGGGCTATTCCTGCACCTCTCTGACCAGTGTCGTCGTTTCGGGATCGGGATAGAGATATTGCGAAATGCCCTGTTTGCAGCGCAGCAGACGCCGACTGCGCGTGAGGTTGGCCAATACCTGATTGGCGACAGCCTGGTCGCGGGCTCGGACGTTGTGGTAGATATGGTAGACGATGCCCGAAAGTTTGAGCGAGAAGTGCTGCACGCCGATGTGCCACAGCCGGCTGCCGAATTCGTAATCCTCGCTGCCCCAGCCCTGGATCAGTTCGTTGTAGCCGTTGACGCAAATGGCGTCGTCGCGCCAGAAGGCCATGTTGCAGCCGCGCGTCACTTCGGGCTTGTAGCGGCCGAAGACCGGCGATGCCCAGGGGATGCGGATGGCGTTCAGCCTGTTGGAGACATCCTTTTTCCATGCGTTGATGTCGATCGAGCGGTTCGCCAGCAGTCCTGCCGAATATCTGGGACCCAGCAGCACGCGGCTGCCGCTGACGAAGCGTCCCGGACGTGCGACGGAGACATGGTCGCGCACGAAATCCGGATGGAGGATGACATCGCCGTCGACCTGGATGATGTAAGCGCCCGTGGCGCGCGCGATCGCCTTGTTGCGGATGCTGCCGACGCGGAATCCGGTGTCCTCCTGCCATACGTGGACGATCGGGATGGACGTCTGCACGCGGTAACGTGCGATCAGCTGTGCGGTGCGCTCGTCCGAACCGTCGTCGGCGACCAGTATCTCGGCGGGCGCGACCGTCTGCCGTAAACTGCTTTTCAGGCAAAGTTCCAATGCCTCCGGCCAATTGTAGGTCGAGATGACCAGGGATGTCTTGAATTGTTCCATCTTCACATTAAAAAAACATGCTGTCGGGCAGCGCCCCGTAAATTCGGTACCACGCTCTGCGCAACGGGTCGCATCGGTAGGTTTCGCACCAGCGGCTCCACAGCCGTTCGTAGGCTTCGTTCCGTCCGGACCGCCGGCGGGCTCTGTGCAGCCGGCAAAGCTGTTTGCCTTCGAGCGCCCAGCGTACCGGTGCCGCCGTCCGCATCCGCGAAAAGATGGCAGGCAGGATCTGCAACACCTCTTCGTAGAGTCCGCCCGTCCGTTCGCCCTGCGTCGTCGTGGCCGCGTCGTGGCGGCGGAAGGCGTTGAGCGGTTCGAAGACGGTGGACACGCGGCCCTGCAATGCGACGAGCATCCAGAAATACCAGTCGCCGGCGTAGCGGAATCCTTCGTATTCCCCTGCCGCAGGCAGTGCCGAACGGCGGAAGACGGCCATGCTGGCGTTGTAGAGTTCGTTGCGGCGCAGCAGGTGCCTCAGCACGAAGCGTCGCCCGTCCATGCGGCGTACGGGATGTCCCGCATGGCGGACTTTCCCGTACGGCCGTCCCTCCGAGTCGACCGTGCGGCTCAGCGTGTGGGCCAGTACGCACGCGGGATCGGCATCGAGCTCCGCCACGCAGCGTTCGAGGAACGCCGGATCGGCGTAGTCGTCGCTCTCGGCGATCCAGATGTACTCTCCTTGCGTGAGCGCGAACCCCTTGCGCCATTGGGCGAAGGCCGAACCGCCGTTGCGGTCGTTGTAGACGATTTGCTTGATGCGCGGGTGGTTCCGGTAACGTTCGATCACCTCGCGGCTCCCGTCCGTCGAGCAGTCGTCGAGCAGCACTACCTCGAAATCGGGGTAGGACTGCGCGAGCACCGAGTCGATGCGCTGCCTGAGATAGGGCGCGTGGCAATAGTTGGGAATAATGACCGAAACCATAGACTTTTAATAGGGCGTGCAAAGTTACGACTATTTCATCGGAAAACAATAAAATTCGGCGTAGCTTTCAATTGATTGTAAATTAGGAATTTATATATTGATATTAAAAAATATTCAAAAAATTGTAAATTTTTTTACTAAAATATTTGCACGATTCCGAAAAACGCCTTACCTTTGTACTCGAAGTTTTAAGGTTCATTTAGGTTAGTAGTTTTAGGTTGGTGAGGAAACAACGAGCCGCGGCGTTCTGCCCGGTATCGGGTTTCCTTCTTTTTTTGTCCTTGCCGAACAACGTCCGTGCCGTGCCTCCGATCTCGAAGAGAACCCTGCGATGCTCTTCCGCATCGGTTTCCTGCCGTAGCCGCCGCACGGTGCCCCGGGAGCGAAAAACCACATAACCACATAGTTACTAAAAAAACTGAATAAAATATTAAAAATATTTACTAAAATACTTGCACAATCTCGAAAAACGCCTTATCTTTGTACCCGAAGTTTTAAGGTTCATTTAGGTTAGTAGTTTTAGGTTGGTAGAGGAACTCGAGAGGTTGTAACGGACTCGTTCGTTACTAAGATTTCAGGACGGTGCTCGTCCGAAATCGAATACCTTCTCGGATTACCTCGATTTTTTTTTGTACGGCCAACCCTGCATTCTCGTGCGTCCGACCTGTAAATCGCCTCTTTTCAATCGGGTACTCCCGCTTTCGGTCATATAATAAATGACTTCGACTGCGAAATCCTGCATGTCGCCGGTGAAAAATTTGCAATCCGCCGCATTTTCCGTATCTTTGGCTATGCCTTAGATACATCGTCTCGGCATAATCAAACATAAATGTTTGTTTCTGCGCTCGACTTTTCGTATCTTTGACTTCGTCTCGGCGAATTTCGAGCGAATTCATTCGTCGTTCGGTGTGTCGTATTTTGATTCTCGTGAAGTTCCGTGTCATGAAAATATCCTGCCTCGCGCTTTTCCTGGCTTGTTTTTCGTTCGCGCCGCTCGGCGCTTCGCCTCGCTTCGAAGTCGTGCGCGATTCCGCCGGTTTCGTCCCTCGGTGGTCGTGCGGCCAGTTCGTCGTGACGCCGCCTGCGGAGGGGCTGTGGTCGATCGCTACGGCATGGCGCGACGGGGCTCCGGCCGAGTGGCGGCATGTACGTGCCGTGACATGCGAACGGACGGGCGAGTGGACGATCCTTTCGGGCGAACTGGCCTGCCGCGGCGGCCGGTGGCTGCTGCGCGACGCTTACCGCGTCGAGGACGATCTGCTGCATTGCATCCGTCGTTACGAGTGGACGGAAGGTCCGGCGCTCGATTCGGTGACGCTCGGTATCCGGTGGCAGCTGCCCCCATGTCCGGTGCGGCCTTTTCTGCCGGGGATTCTCTACTACGGCAATCCGTCGGGCGCGCGCAATACGCCCGACAATGTCGTGCGTTACGAAGGCCGGGCCGGCGAGTTCGCCCTTTTCGAAGAACACCGCTATCCGATGCCGTTCGCTGCGTTCGAGATCGAATGCGGCGAACGTTGCGCGGCAGCATCGCTCTTTACGTTGCCCAGCCCGCTCGCCGATCCGCGTTATGCGGATCACTGGTGGTCGCTCGGCGTGCGGCAGGCGGACGGGCATCCCGAATTGCTGCTGCTGTCGGGACCGATCGGCTACAATGGTCGTGCGGGGGCCTGCAAAGCGCTCCAAAAGGGGAGTTTGCAACTGCCCGGTCAATACCTGGCCGTTCGACCGGGGACGGTGATCGAGAAGGAGTTCCGGCTGGCGATCGATCCCGAGCCACTGCGCGGTGCAGCTTTCCGGCGGCCTGTCCATCGGGCGTTGGAGCTGTATGCGCCTTTTTCGTGCGAGGGGCTGCCGGGCTTCGAGGAGATCGTGGCGGCGAAATGCCTCATGACGCGTTCGCGCTGGATCGACGAGGGTCCGGTCGCTGGATTCAACATGTATCCCGCGCCGCGGCGGGCGATCGTGATGGGGTGGTGCGGACAAGCCGCCGCGCCGGGTTATTTCCTCCAACATCTCGGTGCGCTCGGGGTCGATACGGTCGGTATGCACGCGATGGTGCAGCGGTCGCTCGATTTCCTGACGCGGGCGCCTTTCAACGGGGAGGGGTTTCGCGTGCGGTACGATGTCGCTTCGCAATGCTGGTCGTCGCCCGATCCGGTTTCGATGGGGCAGGCGATGTACAATTTCGCGCTGGCGATCCGCTCGGCCCGCCGGACGGGCGGCTACGATACGGCCCGATGGGAGGCCTTCCTGCGCCGTGCCTGCGACTTCGCCGCACGGCGGGTCGCCGATCCGGCCTGGCATCCGCGGTCGACGGCCGAAGCCTTTTTCATCGCGCCGCTGCTCGCCGCCGCCGAGCTTTTCGGCTGCGAGCGTTATGCCGCTGCCGCGGCGCGTGCCGCCGACCATTATGCCGCACGGCATCTGTCGATGGACGAGCCCTACTGGGGCGGCACGCTCGACGCGTCGGGCGAGGACAAGGAGGGGGCGTGGGCCGCTTTTCAGGGGTTTTTGGCGCTCTACGAGCATACGCGCGATGCCGAGTGGCTGCGGCGTGCGCAACATGCCGCCGATGTCTGTCTGAGCTATACCGTGGTGTGGGACATCCCGTTGCCGGCGGGTCGTCTGGCCGACCGTGGACTACGCACGCGCGGCTGGACATCGGTCTCTCCCCAGAATCAGCATCTCGACGTCTACGGCGTGCTTTATGCCCCCGAACTCTACCGGCTGGGAACGTATACGAACGACGAGAACTTGCAGTTGTTGGCGCGCGTGATGTACCGCAGTTGCGGCCAGTTGATCGATCCGTGGGGTCGTCAGGGCGAACAGATCCAGCAGACGAATTTCGCACAGCGCGGCGATCTGAGCGACGTGACACAGTTCCGTGGCGGATACGCCGAGGGATGGACGGTCTTCTGGATCACGGCCCATTTCCTCCATGCGGCGGCCAAGTTCGACGAAATGGGCGTGCGCCCCTGACAGCGCGCGGCCTCTGTTTGCAACCGGAACGTACTAAACTTCGAATAGATGAAAGATTCGTTTTCTCGCAGAGAGCACATCGGCTGGGTAGACCTGCTGCGTGTGCTGGCCTGTTTTCTGGTCGTTTTCGCCCACTGCTGCGACCCCTTCGTGGGGCAGCTCGACGCCGATCGCGGCGCGTTTCTGACCGGCGCTTTCGCCGGCAGTCTGGTCCGGTGCAGCGTGCCGCTCTTCGTGATGATGACCGGCGTGCTGCTGCTGCCCGTAGGCGAGGGGATGGGGGCCTTCTACCGCCGGCGCATCGGCCGCATCGTGCCGCCGCTCCTGTTCTGGTCGCTGGCGCTGGCGCTGCTCTTCTTCGCCTATCTCCACACCTTCGGCGCCGCTACGCAGAGCCCGACGGTCGATCCGGCGTCGTATACCGTGCGCCAGCTCGTCGTGCGCCTCTATACGTTCGTCTTCAACTTCAACTACGACACCACGCCGCTGTGGTATCTCTATATGCTCGTGGGGCTTTACCTCGTGATGCCGGTGCTGGGCGCATGGCTGCGGCAGGCTTCGCAGCGCGATCTGCAACTCTTCCTGGCCGTGTGGGGCGCGGCGCTGCTGCTGCCCTACGTCGAGGTGGCGGCACCGCTGCTGGGCTATGCGGGCAACGGCGGCAACATGGGGCTGTGGGGCGTCTGCGACTGGAACGCCTACGGGACGTTCTACTATTTTTCGGGCTTCGTCGGCTATCTGGTGCTGGCCTACTATCTGGTGCGCTATCCCTTGCGGTGGAGCTGGCGGCGGAAAATATCAGCCGTAGCCTCTATGGGAATTACAGCGGTGCACTGACCATCTATAACCTGCCCCTCTCCCTGATGGCCGCCATCACCGCCTCGGTCATCGCCGCAGTCTCCGCGGCCCTGGCCCGGCGGGACCGCCGGGGGGCGGCCAGGATCACCGGCTCCGCCCTGCGGATCACCGCTCTGCTGGCTTTCCCTATGGGGGTGGGGCTCTTCGTGCTGGGCACCCCCATCATCCGACTGATCTTTCCGGAGCTGGACGCCTCTGTGGCGGGGCCCCTGTTGTCTACCCTGGGCATCGCCTCCATCTTCGTGTGCTTCCAGCTGGTGGGCACCGCCATCCTCCAGGCCAACGGCCGGACGGCCCTGCCCATCTGGTTCATCGCCATCGGCAGCGCCATCAAGCTGGGGG
>ENA-ORTI01002893-ORTI01002893.1-human-gut-metagenome-genome-assembly--contig:-NODE-2893-length-14228-cov-10.338743_pt1 | contig 14228 bp, 16 predicted proteins | sample MGYA00242071_ERZ509191 | MGnify/ENA primary metagenome ERZ509191 (study PRJEB26280, sample SAMEA2338832) | human gut metagenome | biome: human gut; feature: human-associated habitat; material: faeces...
ATTGATAAATGTTATTGATTAAAACAACTGTTCAATTTGCACTTGCAATTATCCACGTTATAGATTTCCCCTACTTTTCCTTTTTGAAGGATCAGATCAATGGCCCGGCAGTGGTCTTCCACATAGAGCCAGTCCCGGACGTTCAGTCCGTCCCCGTATACTGGTAAGGGCTTATCGTGGAGGGCGTTGATGATCATCAGAGGAATCAATTTTTCCGGAAAATGGTACGGCCCATAGTTGTTGCTGCACCGGGAAATGGTCACCGGCAGCCCATAGGTCCGATGATAAGCCAGCACCAGCAGGTCCGCCCCAGCCTTTGAGCTGCTGTAGGGACTGGAAGTATGGATGGGCGTAGTTTCCGTAAAGAATAGATTCGGCCGATCCAAAGGCAGGTCCCCGTAGACTTCATCCGTGGAAACCTGGTGATACCGCTAGATTCCATATTTCCGGCAGGCGTCCATCAGCACAGAAGTCTCGATGATATTGGTCTGCAAAAAGATTTCCGGATTCTCAATGGACCGATCCACATGGCTCTCCGCAGCAAAATTCACCACCATATCAGGGTGTTCTTCTTCAAAAAGCTTATATACCCCTTCCCGGTCACAAATATCCAGTTTCACAAAGCGGAAGTTTGGATTGTCCATGACACTAGCCAGAGTAGACAGATTTCCTGCATATGTAAGCTTGTCCAGGCAAATGACCCGGTCCTCCGGATGCGCCTTCAGCATATGGAAGATAAAGTTGGAGCCGATGAAGCCGGCGCCGCCGGTGACCGCGATTTTCATTGATCCATTCCTTTCTTATCCATTCACTTTATCCTCTCTTGAAGATTACTCAATGTGAACGGTATCACCATTGAACCCTGGCTAAAATAATAAGACTGCAAGGCATCAGATTGGCCCTTTATGAGAAGTCAGACCGGATTCAGATGTCAGATTCAAGAAGTCAGCCCGGCCCTTTCGGGCCTATCAGAAGTCAGACGTCAGCTAGTTGGCAATAAACAAATCGGACCTGCTGCTAAGCCGAACAAAGCTGACATCTGACGTCTCAAGGCCCGTCAGGGCCGTATCTGACTTCTTATCATAGGCCAGTCTCTTCTCCAGTTTACAAATCCATTCCATGTTATAATAATACAAACTGATCGAAAGAAATACAAAAAGATGCTGACCATAGAACTAATACAGTCATAAGGAGTAATCTGAAATGAAATGTTTTTTATGCAAAGGAACCCTTGAAAATAAACTGACAACCTTCATGGTCGATTTGGGGAACTGCATTGTTATTGTTAAGAACGTGCCATCTCAAGTCTGTACACAGTGTGGAGAAGTTTCTTATTCTGATGAAGTGGCAGCACGTTTGGAACAAATTATCAGCCAGGTCAAAAATTCACTGACAGAAATTGCAGTGATCAATTATCCATCAGCGGCTTGAATAGAAAAGAAGTCAGACCGGCCCTTTCGGGCCTATCAGAAGTCAGACGTCAGCCTGGCCCATGACAAGCAGGTCGGTCCTGCGTCTAAGCCGTACAAAGCTGACGTCTGACGTCTCAAGGCCCCTTCGGGGGCCGTTTCTTTCTTCTTATCAAAGCCTTCTCAATGCCCCTTGGGGCCGTTTCTGACTTCTTACCGTGCCCCCCTGGGGTGGCTCGATGATTCATGATCACGGTGGCTCACTTTTTGGCAAGCACGTGGCTCACTTTTTCTTTGACATTCACATCAGCGACGGCCATTTTAGACAGATTGCTGCACCATGCACATGTGGTGAACATCAAAGGAGAGAGCTACCGTTTGAAAGACAGACTGCTAGCCGGCTTGAATCCGGCTGTATTAAATCCCGGCCTTGGGCGTTCCGGCCAGGGAAACCACCGCCCTTAAAAGGGCCAAGGTTGCGAAACAACCGTTTTATTAGGTCACTTTTAACCGGCCAAATGGGTCAAAAATATTCCGGCCTTGACAATGGCTATTTCTTTGGGCTGAAAATGGCGATTTCAAATGGGCTCTAAATGGTCAAATCAGACGGGCTCTAAATGGTCAAATCAGACGGGCTCTAAATGGCTATTTCAGCTGGGCTCTAATACTGGAACGGAAAATTCCCGTTATGCGCTGCAGCTCTGCCAGATTTACTTTTTCCAAGTCAAAATTTTTACCATTTTTCTCTTTTAAAACGGCTAAAGCTTGTGATACTATAGCTTGTAAGCCATTGCTGCTCTCTTTTTCCATGATCATTTTTATGCTGATGTTTGGTCGCATTCAGTTTAAAATATCACCAGGGAAATTAGCAATGGCTTTTTTAATCCGACTGAAATTGGCGATTTTAATTCGGCTGATATTGGCGTTTTTAGCCCGACTGTATTTGGCTATTTTAACCCGACTCTAACAATGGAGAATTTTCCATGATGACAATAGGGAAAAGTGCTTGATGAAAGACACCGGCCCTGCCATGCAAAAGGATACCCAACTAACGCCGGCTTTTGAACGTCCCCCCCTGGGCGGCCAGGGTTGGGCTCCACTCCGGGCAGCCCCTACGCCGCTAACGCATAACCCCGGGACACAATAAGGCCCCATCTGCTTTGTCAGCGGGAATTTTTGAAAGAGGCATGTACCATTATGTACTATGCCACTTTCAAAAATTCCCACTTTCGCGCATCTGGAACCTTCTTGCGCCCCGGGAACGAGTCGGAGGAAAGAAAACTGAAAAATGCCAACCGCCTGCCGGGCGTCCCGCCCCCCCCCCCGCACCTTTTCTGTCGAACACATGCTGTTCTATCGAAAATTCTCCATCCCTGTAGGGTGCCGCCCAACGGACGGCCCGCCACCAGGCCGCCTAGTGGTCTGTATTCATTCGTTCGGCAATCACCTGATTCCTAAAAAATAAAAGAAAGCCCTTTAAAGATGGAAAATGATATTCCAGCTTTAAAGGGCTTTCCTGGTTATTTTACCAGATTATTAATATTAATAATTGGTAATATGATCGGTCTGAAATTTGGTTGTGATGTAACCAAGGTAACTTGACTTCTTAAGAATGGAAACATGATGGCAATCGCATTTTTTAGCATGCTTTCAACTGGAACATTCCCATCTGTCTCAAAATCAGCAGCTAATTTTACTTGCATTTGAGCAATTTCGGGAATATCAATATCACAACTTAATTCCACTGCCATTTTACTGTCAGATTGGACATTTTTATCCACATGAAATGCAACATTCATTTTAGTAGGTCGAACTGGTTCTTTTCCAGTTGCAGAGAACTTTATATCCTTGACATGCAAATGCTGCATCTGCAAACTGCTTAGCTGTTTTTCCTGAAAATCCATATTGTCTCCTTCTATGCGGCCTTTAAAATTTCATCTGTAGTATCTACTAAAATATCAACAGGCAAATCTGAATCCATCTCATTCCCATCATTTCCGTCAGGATATTCCAAAACTAAAGCAATATCCTTCGTATCAGGAAAAATGGTATGATCTTTGAAATACTCGTCTGCCTTTTGCCCATCTATCACAGCAGGACCCGGTTCATCTACCCATTCAATGCCCAATTCCAAACAGCATTCTTTTAATAATGCGTTAAGATCACTGTTTTTCATTTCGACTGCCTCCTATCGAAACTTTTTTCACTTCCCCAATATTTTTATTACTGCTCACAGCATATTGTCTTTGTTTCAAACAAACACGAAACCCAAGTTTATTAACCATGATTCTTTTAGGAAAAGAATAGGCCAAAATTTTTATTCCTTTCAATTTCTTGTAGAAATTGCATGCTAGGCATCGCAGTTTTACACCGCTATTGTCGCCATTAATAACAGGATGTCCTTCTTCTCCTTTTTCCAAAAATGGAAGAATTGTTCTTTCCATTTCAGCCATATTCTCTTCTATATCCAAGTCAAGAAATTCGTCATCATTACAAAAGATATTAGCTTGCAGAAGACACGGTTTTGTTACTTTATTCTTTTTCTTCGCAGCCTCATTTTCTGCCCACAATTCAGCATCTTCCCGCTTGGCAAAAAAATAGATTCCTGTACCAAGCCATTCAATATCTTTACTGCTTTCTATGAATCCCTCTTTTACTATAGCGTCAGCTTTTTGCTGTATTGTTCCATGATAGACTGTTTCTTTGAACATTGCTGGCTCCTGAAATCATGAAAAATGCTTATACTGTTCCATTTAATTATTCTAACAAAGTTCTCTCATTTTGTAAACTCCGAACAGGTATTCTTGAATCAATTGATAAAGTAAGTTGATATTTTAAAATTTTCCCTACTAAAAAACCTCTATACAGACTCTCGATAAGCAAATCGGCTCAACGACCCCAAATCACCTAGCCACTTATCCACTTAACCACCTAATCACTATTATTAGGGCCCATCTGAAATCGCCATTTTCAGCCCAACCAAGTCGCCACACCATACTTCCCCCATCCTATATGATCTTGGAAAGCAGCTGCCTGGCCACATTCCATTTAAAATCTCTCCAGGCAAATTGGCTGTTTTAATCCGACTGAAATTGGTCATTTTAACCCGACTCTACTTGGTCAAATTAACCCGACGCTAGAACCCCGGTGAAAATGGGGAATTTTCCATGATAACAATGGGGAAAAGTGGTTGATGAAGAACGCCTTTCTTTTATGCTGAACCTGTAATTATATCTCCGCCCTTTACAAGGGCGTAAGCAGGGAGCATCCGCTTTAGCGGATAGCGAGGTCGCTTATGCCGTAGCTGGGGTATCCATGCGCCAGCATGGGTGGTGGGTTAGCAGCCTTCAGGCTGCGTTTCCATTCAAAGGAATCCACTAGTGGATTTCCTCCTTCGGCGTGAGACGTGAGACGTTTAGCGTGAGGCGTTGTCCGTTCTCCGTCAATGTAGGGTGCCGCCCAACGGGCGGCCCGCACCAAGTCACGCCAGCGGCCCCATCCCCCTTTTAAGACGGCTCAGACGCTGATTCAGCCTGCCTTTTGCAATTTGTTCCCGAAATTCATTTCGGGAGCAAATTTTTTATCTGCAAATATTATCGAAAGGAGAATAAGCAAAGTCGCAGTTCCCTAGTTCTTTATTTTTCTTCAGCTATAAAATGTAACAAATCAAACACCTTATCAATCTCCATTTTCTCGTCTCTTTGATTGGTAAAGTAATTTTCATGTTTTCCATTTTTATCATCATAATTAACTCTAGTAATCTTAGAATTAAAGAAGAATTGATAAGCATCCAAATATGTATGTTGGTTTAAAGGAAAAGAAATTCTTTCCTCTGCAATCACTTTATAACAAGCTGCAATCACTTTATAACAAGCTGCAATCAAACTTGAAAGCGGAAATTCTTGCTTTTCTCTAATTTTATATAACGCAGATAATGATTGAGAGGCTTCAATTAAATACAGATTATTTTTTATCAATATAAAATGGTCCTCTTTTTCTTCGTTTTTTAGATATATATAACTTATTCTATTCATTTCTTCTTTTGTAATTAAAATAGAAATTTTATTATTTTCCTTTTTATATACAGATTCTATTTCTAAAAGGGTTTCGATTGCAGATCTTTGCAGCGCAATAGTAAGATTTATTTCAGAAAAAACATCCAAGTCTATAACACAATGATATCCTCTCCACGCAACATATCGCTGAATAAATACAGCCGTTTTTTGCAATACATTTTTATCATATTCATCATTGTAAAAATAATCTTTATTATAGTCCAAAATATTCTTAACACGAGATTTAATTTTATTGACGATATCTATGGCATCTCTCAGCGTAGTTGTATTATGGAAAAAATATACTGAACAAAATCTACAAAACCAATTAATATAGAAATTAACGCATTTAGCTCAGAATTTGCTTTCTTTTTATTCTTCCAATTATTGTACACTACAAGATAAACGGACAATAAAAACGAAAATATAGCAGCGACAGCAGACCAGAATTCCGGTGTTAATCCGCGAAAGTATGTCATCATCTCAAAAAATCATCCTTTAGAAAATTAAAGATTTTCCAACTTTAATTTTTACAGTGCCAACCCTTTGAATGTATTTTCCCTGGAAATGACCGACGTTTCCTCCTTCAACACTTTGCAATCATACTTACGTTAATACTAAAACTCTTCAAGCGTCTTGCATAGGCCCAAATCCAATGGATCCGGAAAACTGCCATTTCCCGGTTGAAGCGGAAATATTTCAACGGCAGTTGCCATTCCGGTAAAAAGGAATTCTCTAGTAAAAGCATCCTCCGAAACGCTATCTCCTAACCAGTACAATCTTGCAAGTTTTCGCTGAAGCGCAAGATTGAAATACAATGGGTGTAAAAAGCGTTCATCGGCTTCATGAACCACTCCTGAATAAGAAAATTTAATCAAACTATGTGCTTCCGGAATTCTTGAATGCCAAAAACGTAATGATGCAAAACTTGGTGGCATCAGCCATATGCATTTTGTCCGAGATGGACAATCAGGAAATTCTTGTTTACGGACCTCTTCAAAGATACATTCTCTTACATATGTTGTGTTGTAAGAATAGTTTTCTGGTCAGCCGTATTTATTGGTTCATATTGTTCATAAAACCCAAAAAATTCATTTACTCTATCACCAAAAAAATAGGATTTCCCAATTTGATAATCCGTTAGTTTGCTAAAATGAAAAAAGCTCTCATTTGTAACTTTGCGCAATATTCTTTACCTCCCTATATGGTAATTTTAGACGGCTTTAAAAGCTTACTGTCGATCAGCGCCCTACCTTATCTCCCTGACTCCACCATTAGATACTATGGCCAATCTTATTAAGAGAAAATCCCTCCTGCTTTCTGCAAACGATATGCAGCTTATTCGGTCTTTTTATTTTATAAGGGGCTAATTTATAAGATTCAATAATAATATCCAATAATTCCTGTTGATTTAAAGGCTGGTCTGTAAATCTTGTCACCCCTGAACCTAAAATAGGGATATAAACGTCTTCTTGGCCATAGTATGTATCCAATTCTTTCCATAATATCCATAGGCTCTGCAAATAATCTTCCAGGGACATTCTTGCCAATCCTTTTTCATCCAATTTTGCAAACGCCATAAGAAAAAAATTTTGATAGGGAATTACTCTTCCAGATTCATATCTGGTTTGATTTTGAAACTTCGAGGGTTGTTCATAAGGTTCCAGATTGGTTTTTCTGATTAATTCCTGCACATCAATCATAGGATGCTTTTCAAGAAATTGTCCACAGATAGAGTGCGGATTGATTCCTTCTGGGGTATCATCAACCGTAGTAGTATAACATTCATCAAATGGAATTAATATTCTCCCTTTAGGAATACGGAAAAGATCATCATATTGAATTTCAATATCATAATATTTTCCGTCAAGTAGAACAGACTTACGGCAGTGATAATATATATAAGCAAGGATAAAAACAAGAGCAAGGACTATCACTTTAAATAAAACAATGTTTCCATAAAGGGGTAACCAATTTATTGGTCCCCCTTTCAATATTTCTCCTATAAATTCATCACTCATAAAAGTAAATAAAAAAGTGCATATTCCAAATGCTATCTGTCCTCCAAGCTTAATAGCATTATCAAAATCCCAGAGCTTTTTTAATAAATCCATAATCGCCAACTTTTTCTCCAAAAGCATTTTTAATCCAAAATGGCTGTGCTATACCTTCATAGCCATCCATATAAGCAGGCAGCCAGCTTTCTTCTTTTCGCAAAGAATTATATACGATAATAATTGTTTTATTTAAATACTTTGCCTGCTCGAATTCATGCTGTAAATAAGAATACTGATTAATCGAGCCGATTTCATTTTTAGCAGGGACAGTAGCAAAAACTTTACAAGACTTTTGTCCATTCGAATTGTGTTTATAAGGAGTACATGGACCAGAAAAGAATCCTGTCTTGGCTAAGTAACATTCACTGCCTGCAGATCTGTTTTTAGTTTGATCTCCTACTATAAATATTACTGCTGAAGATGCACTAATTTGTTGATTAAATTCTTTCTTTAAATCACAAGCCCGGCAATCTGGATTGCTAGAGACACTTCCTGAGATTACTTGTGCCATATCTATAAAGTCTGTTTTATGTAAATTATCTTCTCCCCATTTACGTAAAACATCGGTTACCTCGCGATCTCCATTATCGCTTGAATAATCTGCACTGATATAAACTCGTTTGCTCATTTTTACCTCCATTTACAATTTTCTAAACATTTGTTTGTTGTTTTATATATATTATCACTGATATTAAAAAAAAGAAAGACTTGACGTTTTAAAGATTTCGTTTTCTATAAAAAGAACCGCCGCCATTAAAATAATGGCAGCGGTTCTTTCCTACCTCAACAACCTAACCTTCAATGAAACTTCGCTTTCACCTTTTCAACAACGAATTTAAACTCGCCTCTAAACAGCCAGAAAAGTGCCAGCATCGGAATGGCTTGCAGTGCCATCCCTATCCAGCCGAAGGATGCAGCTATCATTTGAATAATGAGAAGGGTATAAGCCAGGATATCCCGTTTCCAGTTTATCTTCATGTGGATATGTTGGCTGACCTTAATGGAACGATAAACATAGACAGTCAAATATCCCAGCAGCATTGCCAGTGCAGCCCCTAACGCACCGTATAGATAGGTAAGCAGAAGTGTTGCAACGATGTTCACTGCCGCTCCTGCAAACGTGGAATAGGATATGTTTTTCGTATCTTTGACTGCGGTGAAAATGGCTCCGACAAAAAGTGCCATGGCATTGAAAAAAAATGCCATCAATAATACTGGTACATATTTCCACGCCTGGAAGAAATCCTTTGAATATAAAAACCAGGACAGAGGCATATTGAAGAACATGATACCAGAGCAGATGATGGCTGTTGCACCTGCAGTCATTGTATATGTCCTTGTTATAAATCCATCTTTGTCATCTCTGTCAAAATCTTTGATGGCAGAAATGGACCATGCCTGGTAAAAGACTCCTTGAAAAACAGATAAAATCGAAGGAATTTTTAATGCGACAGCAAAAATTCCGCTGACTGCAACTCCAGAAAACCACGATAAAATATATCGGTCTGAAACGCTGTTGATCCACCATGCTATCACGTTGAAAATCAAGGGAATACTGTACCCCATCATTTCATGCTTGATACCATTAGGCAATTGCCACCGAAAATAGCGATTCAGCTTGGCTTTCGAAGCCAAATAAAGATCTGCAACCAGTTGTCCCAATACATTAGCGAGCAGGTATCCGGTGACTCCCCATTTTAAAAAGGCCAAAAAGACTATATTGGCGGGTATCGTAATAATGGTACTCACAATTGACGATACAGTTATAGCCTTGACTTCATTCAAACCTCTGCAAAACATATTTAATATGTTTCCGGCAGCTTGTGCGAAATACGTTACTACAACAAAAAATACATATTCTGCTTTCAGCCAGGGAATCTTTAGGAAGATACTTCCAATGGCTCCGATAGTAACAGCCAAACCGCCTATGAGCAAAGTTTTAACAGCTACAGAAATTACGTCCCCATTATCATATTCCTTATCCAAAGAATACCTTAACACAGCATCCTGCATATCTAAGGTAAAAATCGGAACTAAAAGCATAACTGTAGTTGAGATCAAATCAGCAATCCCATAATCTTCTGGAGTCAGAATACTGGTATAAAATGGCACCATCAAAAATGATAAAATTTTGGGAACAAAGCCACTTATTGAAAAAAGAAATATATTTTTACTAAGATATTTATATTTTTCGTTCATAACCAATCACTTTCTCTTCAATAAGCGAAAAACTTTGCTCTTCATTTCTCCCATTCTTTCCCTAATTTCAAATCCTTTTGCATATTCCTCCCGAATTTTTGCCAAAGTCACATCCGGATTTCGGAGCTGATTCATCAATTCATTATAGAAAATCGGTCTTTGTCGATTATACGGAACTTGAACTTCCCAATACTCCTGTAATGGATGTTCTTCTTTTTCCCCAGGCAATAAATTAATTAGCTTTTTACCTTCTTCTGTTATTCCAATAACCATTGATACCCCATCTTCATTATTTTCAAACCGAGGCCCCCAATAATCTCCCATCCGAATATCTGCCCCTGATTTTTCACGATAAGGGCATTCATAGCAGGTTAACATGTCACACAACGAATTTCGGAAGAATATATAAAAAGGATCTTTTCGATCCTGTTTTAAATACCTCTTTCCCTTTTCAGTAATAGAAATAGACCGAACATGCCATCCACCATTTTCACTTCTAAATTTTACTTCGGGATGAGAAGAAAAACTATATTTGTCTCCGATCTCTTTCATATACTTTTTCCATAAAAGCTGACTGGGAACGCCATGGCAGATTAAATCTACAAGAATAGCTTCATTTCTTCGTTTATTTAAACGTAGCATTTTATCCAGAGCAGCTACTTGACAAGGTGTACCAAAAAAGGCAAATTTTTCATCAGATTTCTGTCCTTGTATCTTGAAAAATGATTCTGCCGTGTGACTTTGAAGATATTTGGATCCTTGTATTTGAGCAAGTCTTTCCATTTTTCCAGGTTTAATACCAATATGTTTTACTTGATTTTGATTTTTATCATATATAGCGCCATAAATCTGATAATCTTCATGGCTTAAAAATTCAGCTAGATCTGCTGAGAATCCACCAGAAGATGAATATATAAGATGCTGCTCATTTCTGCTTTGATAAGCAACCAAATTTCGTGCTTTCTTTAGCGGGCAAGCTTGAATGTGATAAAATGGACATACTTGCAGACATTTCCCACAACGAATACATTTAGTATAATCTACTTCATTATGTAAAAAGCCATTATTATCCTCTCTTATATCAATTGCTCCAACGGGACACATAGCAGCACACGCTCCACATCCACAACATAAGGAAATTTCTGCTACTGTACCAGGTTCTTTAATAGAAGGTGCCGAACTAGCTTCAGATAGAGCATCTTTCAAAAACACTATAGATTTATGTTTAAGCTCTGCCAAATGAGTGTTTGCTTTCTCAAAATCACAGATTATAAGGTTTTCATCTGGTTTGAAATTTTTTTCATCCACAAGCCTGTCTTCTAATCCCATCAGACGCAATATATTCAGCACCCTCGAATTCTGATTGATAGGATCATTTTCTCGAAAGCGCTTAAAAGCAGTAAATGGAATATTATAATTCAAAGAAAAAGCAACTCCATGAAAAGAATCTGTAATTGCATAAGAAGCATTTGACCAGAGCCGCAAAAACTCAGCAGGCCCCACATCAAAGGGCACTGAATCTTTATTATGTGCCTGCTTTTTAAATTGAGGAATAACAAAATAAGGTATATGCAGAGCGTTGCTGATTTCTTTTACTTTTTTCATATACCGATCATAATCTCCTAAAAAATAGCATATGATATATTGACCAGGCAATTTATTCTGATCATAGTCAGCTTGTTTTGCAAATACATCCCACTCTTTAGAAGATAGTAAAAGCGTTGGATCAAGGACAACTTCTGCATCTTTGTTGCAAACTCGTTTTATTAAATCAGCACCTTGCTGTTCGCGTACTGATAAATAATGAAAACGACTAATCAGTTTTTTCATTTGTGCTGCTATATCAAGATTATCAATATGAGTCAATCCTAAGCTTGGAGCATAAGAAATCATCTTGCTAGGATTATTGACATAGGACAAAAAATATTTTTCATCAAAACATGCCGGACTCCATATTTGATCACTCCCGCATACAAAAGCGTCCAGCTTATAAAGCAACTCTTGTAATTCTGGCTCTGTATTACAAGAAGATGTAAATTTCATATTAGTATATATAAATGTATTATATAATTTATTTTTCTGATTCGTCTTGTATTCTCCATCGACGTAACGATTTACGCCTTCCATAGCTTTCTTTAAAATAGTGATAATATCCCATTTAAATTTATTATTTATGCTCCTCGTTCTATAATTAATTTCGTAAGGATCATATCCGAGTGTTTTTATTACATAAGAAAGCGCTACCGCTTGTAAGATAGTTCCATAGTTTTGATAAAATAGCCAAGTCATTATACCAACTTTTCTCATATTTCACTCCTTTTTTCTTTAAGAAGATACCTTTAAATAATTCAATTAAAAGCCATATGTAAATTCCTTAAAAAGACTTATAACTCTCTCCATTTAATAATATTATTAGGGTGCTCTATCATTTCTACTATTTTATTGAGAGATGTATAATACGGCTCCTTTAATTTTGTAATTAATTACTTTACTTTAGCTAGTAAATAAGAAAAAATTTTTTTAGCCAATTCATATTTTCCATTATATTTACTTATAACTTTAATAGCTGCTATTTTTTGCACAACTTTTTCTATCTCACGGATATATCTTCGAATATACTCCCGTTCCCTTTCCACTCTTATCCTATCTTCATCATTTATCCATGATGCGGCGTAATGATGTATAGCATAAGTACTCTCATCCATAAGTATCCAACCAGTCCAATAATCTTTCGCTATAAAACTTTCCATCGGTAATATGAGAGTATTATCATCTAAAATCTGTCTTTTCCCATTTAAAATAAGATTATATTGTTTTATTAATACATCAGTTATAATTTCTAGATTAGATGTAGTATCTATAGTTCCATCTTCCTGATAAAAATTTCTTCCATCATAAGCTTCCAAAAATTTTAAAATTATTTCAGCATCTTTTTTAACACCAAGGGTCCCGATAGAAACAGTATTATCACTTTCAAAACACATAAATGCATTATAATTCAATAGATTATCAAACGATTTTATGACTTCTACATCAGTATCCAAATAAATTCCCCCGTATTCTAACAAGACTTTTAGTCTTGCATAATCTGATACGAAGGCCCATTTTTGTGCTTTGTATGCTTCTCTACAATATTTATTTTCATAAACATTAAAGTTAGATTCATTCCATTCTTTAATCTCGTAACCTGGACAATTATTCATCCACGTTTGAATATATTTTTCAACCTTTTGAGTTTTTTTCTGCCCACCAAACCAACAATAATGTATAATTTTAGGGATCATTTTTCAATTCCTTTCAATCTACTGTAACTCTTCTCTTTGCTGCCCTAATACATAATAACCAAATATCAGAAGTATATTACAAAGCCCCCCCAATAAAGGAGTAGATTCAAAGAATGCATATAGTATGTAAAATAACATGGTAACAAGAATCATCCATTCTTGACGATCCCATGCTTTTTTTGCAACAAAGTAAAAAATTAGATTATAAATAATAAGAGAAAAGATACCTGAGTACATTAAAAGATAAAGATACCCATTATCCAATCCTCGATTTAAGCTAGACATATCCGTACCAAATAAATGAATTCCATAATAATCAACAATCATATGCCATGTTGATAATCTTCCAGACAAAACAATATCTAAATCATTCCAGACATTCCCAAGCGTATTGTAATTTAGTGATAAGTACAATGTAGTCAATGAAGCTATTAAAAAGAAATACTGTACTGGTTGTAAAAGTTTGCAAAATTTTCTTATTTTTAATAAATATCTCATCAACAAAATGCAGATTTCATAACCAATCATAGCAGCAGCAAAGGTTCGGCTTCCAAAGAGACGGTAGATTATCACTGTCAAAACAAATTCATAAATTAAAAATCTTTTTCTAAAACAATTTCTATGTAAGAGATTAAATCCTGTCACGACAGCAAAAAGAACCGCAGCTGCGGAGTTTGGATTTCCAAATCCAAATCGATATACAGTAAAAGAAACTTCATTTTTTATTACTTCATGAAAAGAATAATCCGTAATTCCAATCAAACTTGTCAGAACAACAAACAAAAACGCTATGGCTAACGATACTGTGTTATACCTTAATAATGAATCCATTGATGCATCTTTAGCTATCATAATCATCTGAAGTAAAATTAACAGTCCAAATCCCTTTGTCTCAGCAACTGATAATAATGCCAAAACAGAAGATATTAAAATAAAAAGCAAAGCGGATACTCTGATTCTTTTTAACACTAGATAATCTATAACTAAAAACAGTGTTCCCAGCAAGACAAAAAGGCGGATTAAATTTCTGCCTAAACCTTCTTCATTAAATTGACTAAATCCTAAGACGGATGCAAAACTCATAAAAAAGAAAAACAGTAGAAAAGAAAAATCCTTAAGTTTCAATTTCATGAACATAATACAAATCCTTACCTGCTTTTATTTTACATCGGTTCGTTGTAAAATGAAGTTGAACAGTTAATCAAAAACAAAAATCCATAGCGC
>ENA-ORTI01002911-ORTI01002911.1-human-gut-metagenome-genome-assembly--contig:-NODE-2911-length-14177-cov-2.503824_pt1 | contig 14177 bp, 7 predicted proteins | sample MGYA00242071_ERZ509191 | MGnify/ENA primary metagenome ERZ509191 (study PRJEB26280, sample SAMEA2338832) | human gut metagenome | biome: human gut; feature: human-associated habitat; material: faeces...
CGCGCAGGCCGAGCAGCAGGCGGGCGAGATCGTGCGCAAGGCGCGGGAAGATGCTGCGCGCGAGCATGAGCGCGTGATGGAGCAGGCCAAGGGCGAAATTTCCGAGCTGATGAGCGCCGCGGCGGAAAAGCTGGTGCTCTCCAGCACGTCGGACGCTTACGACAAGTTCCTGGACACGGCGGAGGAGCGCAAGGACAATGGCTGAGCGCACGGAGCATTTAGAGGCCGTACTGCTCTCTGCCGTGCGTCCGTCGCAGGAGCAGGAGAAGCGATTTCTGGCCTTCCTCGCCGAAAAGTACGGCGAGGGCACGACGCTTACCTGGCAAAAGAGTGATGACTACCCCGACGGTTTCCGCCTCGAGGTGGGCGCGGAGGTCTACGACTGGAGCGCGGGCGGACGCCTGAGCCAGTTCAAGGACGCGCTCGAAAAGCTCGCTGCCACGCAGGGCGACGTCATCCCGCTGCTGAAGGAGACGGTGCTCTCGTGGACGCCGCAGGCCATGGCACAGGAGGTCGGCACCGTTCTGACCATCGGCGACGGCATTGCCCGCGTGGACGGGCTGGAGGGCGCCGCCTATGGCGAGGTGCTGCTTTTCGACGGCGGCGGCGAGGTCGCCGGTCGCGTCCTTGACGGCTTTGACATGCTCAAGCTCGGCAAGACGGTCATATGTTTCGACGCGGACTTTCAGTCCGGTACGGCCGGGCACGTCATATACGATGATCGGCCTCTCGGCCACGGAATCGACGGCCTTGTAATGGCCGACCACGCCGTCCTGGCTGGGGCGCGAGTAGTACGGCATAACCACGAGCACCGCGTCGGCTCCCGCCTCCTGCGTCTGCTCGACCATGCGCACGGTGTGCGCGGTATCGTTCGAGCCGGCACCGGAGATCACCGGGACGTCCACGACTTCCTTGACGGCCCTCACCAGCTCGACCTTCTCCTCCATGTGGGTCACGGGGGATTCGCCGGTCGTGCCGTTCACCACCAACCCGTCGGCGCCGTCGGCGACCAATTGCTTCGCCAGAGACTGCGCGGCCTCGAAATCAACCGTCCCGTCTGCTTTCATGGGGGTGACCATTGCGGGGAGGATGCGTCCGAACGGAGCCGGGTTGAGAAGATGCATAGTACCGTCACTCATATCTCTTTACCGTACTTGGCAGCAAGGACGCATCGCCGTCACCCGTACATAATATGAACGCGTCCCGGACCTCCTTCATCCCACCAAAGTCCCATCCAGACCCCACCAAACGGGATTATCGCCGGATGGGGGATGCCAGGCCAACGCTTTACAGGTCGAGGAACTTGTCGAGGCCGACGGTCAGGCCGGCATGACCGCCGTCGGCGACCTTGCGCACGGCGAGCAGCACGCCAGGCATGAAGCTGATGCGGTCGAAGCTGTCGGCGCGGATGGTCAGCTGCTCGCCCGCATTGCCGAGCAATACCTCCTCATGCGCGTTGAGCCCGCGCAGACGCACGGCATGCACGTGCACGCCGTCGACGACCTGCCCGCGAGAGCCGCCATCCGTCTCGGTGGCGTCCGGCATGGCGCCGAGGCCGGCCGCCTTGCGCGCATCCGCGATGGCGCGGGCGGTGTGGATAGCGGTTCCGGAGGGCGCATCCACCTTGGTGGGATGATGCAGCTCGATGACCTCTGCGGACTCGAAGTACGGCGCGGCGACCTTGGCGAAATAATCGGCCAGCACGGCGGAAATCGCGAAGTTGGGCGCGATGAACACGGCCTGATCGTCACGGGGAGCCTCGGCGAGCGCCGCCGTGACCTTGGCGAGTCTCTCATCGGTCCAACCGGTGGTGCCGACCACCACGTCGACCCCCCGCTTCACAAGCGCGAGCACATTGTCGAGCGAAACGGACGGCACGGTGAACTCCACCACGACATCGGTGTTCTCCGGCGTGATCCGCATCAGGTCATCGCCCGCGTCGAGTGCGAAGGCGAGCTGCATGTCCTGCGCACCGTTCACCGCATCCACCACATGAGATCCCATGCGCCCTTTGGCACCGACCACTGAAACCCTGACCATCACACGACCTTTCCGAGCGAAACCGTCCGTAACTTTTCCAAAATTCCCTACCAATATATAGGCATGCCGGCCCATGGTCCGGCCACCTGTCCGTAAGCTGGGTCACATCCCGGCTCCGACCGGTTCGGCGCACCGTTCCACAACGCACTGATACGGCTTCATAAATTTTGGCCCTGTTAGACCAAGGTTGACTTTTTGCCTTGCAGTGTGGTTACTGGGTAGCTACAATGATGGTAGGTATGAGAACAGGCAAGGTGGCGCGTATAGCCGATAGGGTCAGGAAGGAACTTGGCGAACTGACGCCACAGGAGCGCGATCTCGCCATCAACCGCGTGAACACGCTGCATGCGCGATTGGAGGCTTTCATGTTCGGCTTCCACGGCGTGTCAACGAAATACCTGCAAGCCTACCTGGACTGGTTCCAATGGCTCGTCGCGTTCACCGACGGATTCGGCGAAACCGACGATGATGGGCTGCTCGCCCGCCAGCTCGGCAAAGGCCTGTATCGCATCCGCCGCCGTGACTGCCAGCGCATGACACCACCGTACATGGATTATTGGCGGAAAGCCGCATGACACCGTGCATACGATGTACAGTCGGAACAACCGACAAGCATAGGAGGCGCATATGGCGAGCATACCCACCACGACCATGAGGATAGACCCGCAGCTCAAGGAGGAATCCAGCCGCGTGCTCGAAGACCTCGGGCTCACCCTCTCCGGCGCGGTCACGATCTTCCTGAAGGCCGTCGTCAGGGAACAGGGACTCCCGTTCGAGGTCAAGAAGGAAACGTCGAATGGCAGATAAGGTCATCCGCATCAAAGACCTCCGTCCTCAAGACGTGCGCGGATTCCGAGGTGACACCGTGAGTGCAGATGGGCTCATGGACTGGCATGCGCCTCATGTGTCCCAATGATCGAAACGAGCGAAACCTTCAACCTCGCTGTGGTTCTGGAACACCGAGGTCGGCTGGGCCACGGTGCATCCGCTGTCGGAGGCGAACGGCCGGGAATACGTGCAACTGGTCACTTGGGACAAGGGGCTGTCGCATATCGCAGGCAACGTGAACGGCAACACCATTCGACAATTCCCGTGGTCACCGAGGTCTCCGCCCTGCACCGTCGCAGGCTGACGCTTCCCACAGAGGATGGCGGAGTTCTCGAAGTGCAGCAATGGCTACGTGCCGTATGGAACCATGTCAACGGATCGACCACCGGCTCGACGTGGCGATACAGGCGCAGATCCTCGACCTGCTGATGTCGCTGAAGGACGAATACGGGCTTTCCGTGCTGTTCATCACCCATGATTTCGGCGTGGTCGCGCAGATCGCCGACAAGGTGGCGGTCATGTATGCCGGGCGTCTGCTGGAAACCGGCGACGTGTATGATGTGTTCGACCATCCAGCGCACCCGTACACGGCTGGGCTGCTCAAGACCCGACCGGTCATCGGGCGGGCCATCGGCGAGCCGTTGCTCGAACACCGGCTCGCCACGAAGGCGGACGTGAACGACAGGGTCGCGCAGATACTGGAGATCCGCGCAGGAGCGCGGGCGAGGGTGACGGCGACGCGCTTCTGCGTCGCCGCGTTCCACGGCGGGTACATGGCTGACGGACGTCAGCGCCGTTTTCGGGCGAGGAACCAGCCGAGCAGGGCGAGCGGCACCGCGCACAGGGTGACGATCCACGGAATCATCATGCTCATGTGCGGACTGGATGCGTCCAGCACGGCACCGGCGATGGTCGACCCGAACGAGGTGCCGACCGAGCCTGCGGTGGTCACCCACGACAGTCCTTCGGTGAGCGAGCGCACGGGCACGATGTCCTTGACGATCAGGTTGCCGGTAGCGAACAGCGGGGAGACGCACAGGCCGGTCAGGATCTCCATGACGCCGAGGATCAGGAAATTGCCCATCACCATGCGGAACACCACATAGCCGACGGTGAGCAGCGTCAGGAACATGACCATATGCCGCCAGTGCGAGCCTTTCATCTCCCGGGAACCGAAGATGACCGCCCCGATGCAGGAGCCGACCGCGAACATGGCGAGCTGCAGGCCGAGGAACCGCTCCGCGCCGGCGGCCTTCATCGTGGCCGTCATGGACACGTCGAATGCGGTGAAGCTCATGTTGAACACCACGAACACGACCAGCAGCGGCAGAATGCCCCGGTACGTCAGTACATTGCGCGGCTTGGCGGAATAGGGCCGGTGCAGACGACGCAGCCGGAAACCGTTGTCTTCGGGGGAGGGCGTCGGTGCGGCATGGTCTCCGGCCGTCTGGAGTGCGGGAGCCGGCTGACCGGTGACGGCGTTCGACTGCGCGTCCGGTATTTCGGCGGCGACGACGTCAATCGGCTCCAACACGGGCGGGACGGTGTTCTTCAGCGAGAAGAACACCGCTCCCCCGATGCCGCAGGCCAGCGTGGGCACGAACAACTGCGACACCGGGTGCACCGAGGTGGCGAGGAACGCCGCCAGAATCGGGCCGAAGATGAATACGATCTCATCGATGGCCGCTTCCAGCGCATACGCGGTGTTGAGCAGCGACTCGTGCTGCGAACCGCGCAGCGCATACGCCCAGCGGGTGCGCACGAGGGCGCCGAACGAGAACTGGGTCAGCCCCATGCATATGGCCAGCGCGAACAGCACCGGGATGGGCACTCGGGCGAGCGCCGCCAGTGCGAACGCAAGCATCGCCACTATCTGCACACCAAGCGCCACCGGTCCGACACGCCGCTGCCCGAACCGGTCGAACAGGCGCGCGTAGAACGGCGTGACCGCGGCGACGGCGAGGATGTACATGGCGCTCATCGACCCGGCGACCGTCCAGTTGTCGTACATGTGGTTGAGCGCGAGCACGATGCCCAGCGACATCATCGAGATCGGCAATCGGGCCACCGCTCCGGAGATGCAGAACGCCTTGGCGCCGGGAATGCGGAACAGTTGCGCGTACGGCGACTGCGATGCGACGGATCGGCTCTGCTGTTGAGCCCCGCTCATCGAGTGTTCTCCGGGGTTCCGGCGTAGATGAAGATGTCGTCCATGTCTGCGCCATCCTCGGGATGGTCCGCCGCGTATCGGGCGGCGATGCAGTTCAGCCCCTTGTGGTCGTAGAAGCTCACGTCGCAACTGGAGTCGGTGTGCAGGTAGAACCGGGCGACCTGGCAATTCGCGAAATAGTCCATCGCCTGCCGCCAGAGCGAACCGCCGACGCCGTGTCCGCGAGCGCTTTTCGCGACGAGGAACAGCTCGATCTCGCCGCGCGCGACGTCGTTGATGTCGATTTCGCGTTCCATGCGCAGTTCCATCTCATGCCATTGCTCGGTCTCGGACAGGGTTTTCGTGCCGAGCGTCGACCGGTTCAGTTCGCCGTTGATCGCGGCGAGTTCCTGCTTGGCTTGCGGGAAGGCCAATGGCTCGCCGGCGACGCGCGACAGTGTGACGCCCATGAAGCGGCCGTCGAGTTCGGCGATGATGGCGCGGGTGGTCGGTTCGAGGTAGTGCAGCACGAAGTGCCGGGATATCTGCATGGACACCGGCGTGCCGGCGGCCGCGCTGCACTGACCCCATGTGCGGTCGAACTCCCGGACGATGTCGTCCAGATCATTCCAACGCATGGGCCGGTAGGTCACCGATTGCGATGGTTTCATCTCCTCGGCGGGCACTGTTGCCGTTGCCGGCGTAGATGCGATTGTGACGCCCGGCACCTCCTCCGGCGTGACGTCAGGCACGACGTCAGACATGACGTCACGCTGTGGGTCCGTCCCGATCGGCGTGCTCTCCGAGAGGGTGCTCTCGTCATCGGCGGATGGCGTGGCATTGGTGATGGTGGCATTCATGACGGTGTTGTCGTGCGCAACCATGGTTCTGCTCCTTTGTGGTTGTTGCGTCCGGCACGTGTGCCCGCCCACACGGTGCGCCAAGGGTCGCGGCATCCCTCCCGGCATGACGGCTGCGGCGCGTTCCATCCGCAGCGTGTGCCGCCCCCTTGGCGGTCACCTAGTCATTGTCGGATCCTTCGGGAATGCCGGAGCTCAACTCGGCTAGGATCTCTTGTTCGGTTTTCGCGCGGGCGTGCAGCTCGCGCGCGCCTTCATCAGGCTCACTCAGATAGTAGAGGGTGGCGTCGATTCTGTCCAGCGGCACGTGCTCGATGTACGACAGCAGCAGCCGATACCAGTCGAGCTGCACGAGCTTGTGTTCGATGTCCTGCGGCTTGCGTGGCTTGCGCCCGGTCTTCCAGTCGACGATGGTGTATTGCTTCGTCGGATCGTTCGCGTCCAGTCCGCCGTGGAACACCGCATCGAGTTTGCCGTTGACGATGACGTCACCGAGCTGGGGAATCGACACGACGATCTGACGTTCCGCCCACGCCGGGCGACGCTCCGACCACGTCGATTCGGCGAGTCGACGCTGCCATACGGTGAGCTGTCGTTCCTTCGCCGTCAGCGTGTCGGATTTCATTTCCAGTTCGGACAGATCGTGCAGCAGGGATTCGCGGGTCACCGGCTCGCGGCAGGTGCCGGCCGTACCGGTTTCGATGCTGCTGGAATCGTATGCGCCGATGCCGTCTGCATCTATTGATTGGCCGTCGCCGTAGGCGTTGATGAATTGTTCCGCCCATGCGTGGAACAGGGTGCCCGCCTCAGCGGCGGGGGATGCGACGCGCGGGATGGGCCGGATCAGGCCACGCCAATAGCCGCGTTCCTCGCGCTGGGTCATATGTCCCGCCCTCGCCTGCAACGCGGTGACGTTCTGCCGTCCGTGCTCCAGCAGGTGCTCCGCCTGACGGCGGACATAGCGGTCAATCTCGCGCTCGCCTCGGCCGAAGGACCATGGCATCAGATCGGGGTCTTCAACGAGCATTCGGGCGCGCGCCAGCAGGGAGTCCGGATCGTCGGTCACAAGCCCGGAATCGCCGGACAGCCCGCCGGTGAGCTTCGACAGGGTTTCCTCGGACAACTTGGCCGGCCATGTCGGGCCGCCGGCCTGTTCGCGTTCCTCCAATGGGGCGTTCCATGCCTCTTCGACGACATCCCGCTCATATTCGGTGGCGTGGTCGCCGACGAAGAACCCCTGCGGCCTGTCCACACCCAGCTGGTCCAGCGATGGGTGCGCAGACGCACCTGATGCCGCACCGGCCACCGCCAAGTCAGGGCTACTGTCGGCAATGGCATCCGCATTTTCGGAGTATCCCGCGCTCCCGCTCTTGCACGCGGATACCAGACCGCTCTCATGGCATAGCGAGTCCTGCATCTCCGTCCAGAATACCGACGGCTTCGAGGCGCTCGGTCTTTTGCCGGGACGGTTCAGGTACTGGCTCGGGTCTCGATCCAGAATCGAATACTGGCTGTAGGTGAGCAGCGCGTCTTTCTTGGCCCGGGTCAGCGCCACATATGCGAGTCGCCGTTCGTCAGCCAGCAGACGTCGGCCATATTCCTCTTCCTGGGTGAGATACCAGCTGGACGGGTCGGCGACATCCATATCGTCTCCGATGTCCTTGCTGCGCAGGTCTCCGTAAAACTCGTCGTCGATGACTTCGACATCGTCCAGGGCACGCAGTGTTTCGACCGGGGCGTCATCCGGATTCGCGTCGTGCGGGAAACGTGGCAGGATACCGGCGTCGACGCGCACGGGCGCAGGTACCGCGGCCGGGTCGTCCGCCCATGAACGAACCGTCGCCTTGTATTCCGGGGGAGTCCACGATTCGCCGGCACCGCCGCCGGGATGCTCCGCGTCCAGCTCGACATGCAAACCGCCCTGATTGCTGGGGAACACTCCTGATTGCATGGACACCACGGCGACGGCGTCCCATTCCAATCCCTTGGCCTGATGGATGGTCATCAGCACCACGTCCGCAGGAGTGTCGGGCACCGCCGCGGTATCCTCCTCTATCTGGCCAAGCGAGTCAACCCATGACATGAATCCACGTAAAGTCGGATTCACGCCTTCGACGATTTCCTGCGTATAGGTGTCGACCAGTGCGGCGACCGACTGCAGAGGCGAACGCGCCTGCGTGGGGTTCACCGGCTGGGAGGGGTTTTTGACCGCCTGGGCGACGATTGTGTCGATGTCGAGGTTCAAGGCCCGCACCGCGGCGTCAATCACTTCCTTCAGCGGGTGATTAGTCACGGCATGCACACGCTGCAGTACTTCGCCCGCCTGTATGATACGGCGTGATGTCGTCTCGTCGAATCCGCCGCGACGCGACAGCAGCGACGGCAGGTCATCCCGCATCATCATATCGATGAGGAACACCGCATGCGGCACTCGATCCCGGTATTGCTTAACGATGGCCTTCACCTGCGGGTCGGCGAACGTCGCGATGTCGGAGCCACCATCCGCTTCCGAAACGAGACCGGAATCAATGGACGTGGAGGCTATTGCCTCATCATGACCATCATCGGCACGAGCGCCATCGGAACCTGAACCTATGATGCCGGATTCGACCAGTGCACGGTAGCGGCATTGGCTGTCGAGATCTTCGGCCATGCCGGCGAGGCGGGTGAGCGATTCGGATCCCAAACCGAATCGCGGCGTAGCCAGCAGCCTCATCAACGACGCTGAATCGGTGTGGTCGGCGGCCGCATGCAGCAATGCGATCAGATCCTGGACCTCCGGCCTCTCCAGCAGCGCGGAGTAGCCGACGACCAACGTCGTCAGGCCCGCCCGTTCGAGTTCTTGGGCGAATTGCGCCATGTGCGTCTTGCCTCGGAACAGCACCGCCACATGCGGGGTATCGGAGGCGGCCGTGGCGGCGTCCTTCCGGTACCGTGCGATGGCCTGTTTGGCGAAGCGTGCCACGGCATCGGCTTCCTGGCCGAAGGTGGCAAATCCCAGCACGCCGATCGTACCTTCCGCGGCGTTGTCCATCGCGGACAGGTTCGCGACGTCCACTTCGCGCATCAGGGAGCTGCCGGCCCGCCGTGGCGGTATGCGCAGCGGCTCGGTGAGGTTGTTGGCGGCTCTGAGCACGATGCAGGTGTTGCGTCGCGTGACGCTGAGCGGGTATGGTTTCGCGTCGGCGGGCATGCCGAAGTCCTTTTGGAACATGCGGAACGCTCCGGGACTGGCACCACGCCACGCATAAATCGACTGGAACGGGTCGCCCACCGCGTTCACCGCGGATCGCGACAGCCCGACGCCATCCTTGGACCACCCTCCGGCGCTGCGCGCCGCCTCCCGCCAGCGGGAGGAAGACCTATCAGCATCGGCATCAGCCGACTGGGGGTGGAACAGGGTGGCGAGGAGCATCGCCTGCGTGGTGGAGGTGTCCTGGTATTCGTCAAGCAGCACGTGCGTGTAACGGCGACGGTACCGCTCCCCGATGGAGGGGAATCGCGCGACGAGCTGGTAGGCGGCAATGGTGAAATCGCTGAATTCCGCCATGTTCTGAACCCGCTTTTCCCGCTCGTATTCCTCGACGAGCGTCAGCAGCGTCTCCCGACGCCGGGTCACGTCGCGCAGCTGTGCACACTTGTACACGCATATGTCACGAAGTTGCGCCCGGTATTCCTCCTGTTTGGCCGCGAAGGTCTCCTCCGTGTCCTTCTTGTTTTTTGTCGGAGCCTTGGCCTTCGGCTCTTCGTCAGGAACCGGCGTATCGCCAATGGCGATATCGAGTTGCGCGAGGAATGCCTGGTCCCAAGCCCGCACACGGCCGATGGCCTCGTCCATCGTTGTTGTGCTGCCACCGATCATGGCGTTGCCTATGGCATGCGACAACCCCAGTACCCCATTCACCACGGTCTTGAACGCCCCGAGATCCTGCTCGAAGAGGATGTCCATGTGACGGCCGACCACGGTGGTCGCCAGCTGTATGGCACCGGCCTGGCTGAGCGGCTGCGTGTTCTGGTCGAAGCCGACAAGCAGGCCGTATTGCCGCACGATGGTCTGGAAGAACGCATCGTACGTCGACACCTCCGGCTTGAGGAACGCCCGGTTCGCAAAGCGCTCGTCTCCCCCGTCCGCCAGCACGGCGGCGGACACGCGTGACAGCAGTTCCGACGCGGCCTTGCGCGTGAATGTGAGGCCGAGGATGCGCTCGGCCGGCACGCCCTGTGCGATGAGGTTGATGATGCGGCGGGTCATCGTATAGGTCTTGCCGCTGCCCGCTCCGGCCACGACGAGCACGTCATCGCCGGTGGGCGCGTTGACGACTTTTGCCTGCTCGGGGCTGTCGGTAAATCGTGGTGCGTTCATGACTGCCTCGTTTCGAAGACGGTGTTGATTTCGCCGGCGCATGCCGGGCATGCCGCTTTCATGCGGCAATACTGGAGATGATCCGGTTTCGGCCTTGCCTGTATATGGGTCGACCGACTCGCCGCGGCGGCGTAGAACACTCTCGCGATCATGGAGAGCGACCATACGGCCTGCGTGCCGCGCATGCCGAGGAACTGTCGCCATGCCGCTGCGCTTACACCGGTCGGAGGCTCTTCAATCAAATCGGGAGCATCCGAAAGCTTATCGAGGGTCTTGTAGCGGTTCCGCGGCATGAACGATGACGTGTTCAGACTGCCATCGGCGAACAGCGCCGGCTGGTACATTCCCTCCTGCGCGTTGCTGGTTCCGGACGTCGCGGGTGCATCCTTCTGTGCGACATGGAACAGACCACTTTGCGCGATGTCCGGCATGACTTGCAGCGCTTCGGCTCCGCGCGGCCCGTTTTCCGGGAATGCGAGTCCCAGTTGGTAGCAGACCAGCTGAAGATCGTTGAATATGGCCTTGGTCGAAGGCACCTTCCCGGTCTTGTAGTCGATCAGGCGAACGTGACGCTTCCCGTCGGGCATGATTCTGGTCTCCATACGGTCGATGCGCCCGGACAGACGCACGGTCAGCCGGTCGTTCATGGCTTCGGGCCACCCGCCAACCAGCGATCCCATGATGTCGGCGAGTTCATCGCGGCCGATCGGGTCGACGCCGTCCATCGCGTTATAGGCGGCAAGAATGTCGTCCAAGCTGAATACCGCAATGAACGAACGCTCGCATTGTGCGCTTTCCAATGTACCGATCTGGAAGTTCTTGACGTTGTTTACCGGGTATTCGTCGGTGTTGGACATGACGAAGTAGCTGGCGATGTGGCCCAGTACGTCATGCGCGGTATTGTCCTTGCGCGTCGCGTTGTATTGATCGGCCGGGTTGGTGTTGGCCGTCGGATCGTCGCGCAGCTCCTCATAGATGGCGATCATACGGTCCCGTACCGTGCTGACGCGTTCCGGAATCGGCAGGTCATCGCGCCAGTCCGCCGCGTCCAGGCCCTCGTTGCTGGCGGTTTCGGCGACGGCGTGGATCAGCGAGCCGAACGAGGTCGCCACACTGCCGGCGCGCGGACCAGTGAACCGGTTTTCCATCATCCAACAGACGGGACATCCCCAGATGCTGTCCACGGCGGATGGCGACAATGTTGCGATCCGCGGCACCGATGATTGGCCGGTTCCCTCCGCGGCCTTGTCCGGTTCCGGAGCCGCCGCCCGCGATCCCACCGTGCGGGAGCCGGAAGACGCATCCTCGACCTCGTCGAGGAACGGCCAACGCGTGATGTCAGCGGCTTCGACACCATTGTTTGCCAGCAGTCGCAGCGCATCCACGGCATCTTGAGATTCCTTGGAACCTCGTGGGTGTACGGCGAGCGCCACGCGGGCGGCGGCGACCAGGCCGCGAGGATCGGCGTCCAGACCTTGGAGCCGTCCGGCTTCACCGACCTGGGTATATTCCCGCCCTTCGGCCGACGCATGCCGTTCGCGGTTGAATCGTTCCGGTATGTATCCGTACAGGAAGTCAGACGGGGTCAGATCGTCGTTGTACACCGCACTTGCCGTGACCTGCTCCGATGCGCGGGTCAGCGCGACCAGCAGGCTTTTCTGCTCCGCATACAGCACGGATTCCAGTTTGTTGTCGCCATGCTCTCCGGAATCATCGGACAGTCCTCCATACAGCATGACATCAGCCAGATCCTCACCACCGAACATCGTGTTTCGGGCTGCCAGGTTCGGCCATATGCCTTGCTGGATGGCCGGAATCCACACCAACGGCCAGTGTCTCCCCGAGGAGCCCGCCGGCGTGGTCAGCGTCACGGCCTCGTCGATGGGGGCCACTTTGGCCAGGGAATCCGCTTCGATGCGCATCGCCCTCACCTGCGCGAAGAATTCGGGCAGATCCCGGCTTGCGGCCGAGCCGGATGCATAGTCGAACAGCCGCATGGCCGTATCCAGACGGTCGTTGGCGGCACGTCCGGCATCCGTGTTGTTCAGGGCCTCGCGCTGCCAACGGGAGGCGACGTCGCACGCGTTCCAAGCCACGGACAACGCATACTGTGGTTCCTTCGCCGGCAGTTGTCTCAGGCCTTGGGCCACCGTCCCCACCAGATTCCACAGGTGGGCAAACACGTGGGAATGCGGGTCTCCCCGCCCGCACACCTCCTGAACGGCGGCGAGCACGTCATCGGCGGTTATACCGGACGCGCCCTTCGTGCCCGCCCCGACAGCGGAACCGGCATCGTCGACAACGTCACCTGTACCGCCTAGACCGGCGACACCGCCATGCATCGCATGCGCGTCATCCGCGAATTCCAGCAACAGGTACATGGCATCGACGCCGAACTGGAGTTCGTCGCCTTGCGGTGCTTTGACATCGATGATCGTGTCGTCGGTGATGGTCTTCCGATCGCGCCCGGAGACGGCCCATTCGCGCCATTGCTCCCATCCGTGCATGAGCCTGCCCAAGGCATGCATTCGAGCGGTGTCACCAGCAATTCCAGCGTCCCCGGTCTTCCCCGCATCGTCGGCGGCACCGCCAGGCACATCGTCGGACGCATCCCCCTTGCATATGTCCTCGCACGTGACGATCTTGCCGAGTGATGCCAACGCGTTCATGGCGGCGTCCACCGGCTCCAGCCTGGCCGGGTATCCCTCATGATCCCGTCCGCCGCCGACGCTGACCAGCGGGCATCCCATCACCGTGGCAACCCGAGAGCGCACATACAGTGCGGTCTGCTGCAGATTCATGCCCAGCGCGGGCACCGTCTGGTTCCTGAGCATCGCCAATTCGAGCAGCGCGAACAATCCCTGCACGAACGGCTCGTCCTTCAACGGTCGTGTGACCGATGAATACCGTACAGGCACGCCGTCATGACGCAGCCGTTCGCCGATCGTGCGCACGGTGGCGTTGTCGTGCGCGATGACAGCCATGTCGTTCCAGTTGCGTCCTTCAAGGATGTGGGCTTGCTTGATGCGCCATACGACGTCTTCCGTCTCTTCGTCGGCCGAGCGGTACAGCGCGGTTTTCAGACTGCCATCGCCCGGCAGCGGATCGGCCTGGGGCAATGCGACAATCGGCAGACTCGCCGGCAGCTGCGGCAATTTGCCCGGCCTCTGCGGCAGAGGAACCGTCTCGTCCTGCGTGGATCGGATGGACAGGGAGATACGGGATGCGACCAGATCGCGATACGTATGACCGTCGACGTGGTCCACCGCACGCTCCTCAACTCGGCCATTTCCGGCACCGCCAGCCGGCAGACGAACCATGTCGGCGCCAAGCTGACGACGAATCTGGTCGAACAGGTATTCCGGATATGACCCGCGGAATGTCTGCACGGCCTCGTCCGGATTGCCGACCAGCAGCAGCCGCGTCCCCGCACCGCGCAGCGCCTTCAGGAACGTGAACCCGGCGAAGGTGAGGTCCTGACAGTCATCGACGACCAGCAGACGCGGCAGATCGTCATCGCCGACCATCCCGACCGCCTTGGCCCCCTCGACCAGCAGACGCGACGAGTCCAACCGATACTCGCCCGGGTACATACGACTCACCGCGGTCTCGTATTCGCGGCGCAACGCGAACGCGAGACGCCACTGCACATGCAAACGCTCGACGCGCGGCGACCAATGCCTCAACGCCGACAGGGCCGTTCCTTCACGATCCTCGGAGACGCCCAGCTCATCCATGCGGGCCAACATGTCGCGCAGCTGCATGACGAAGGCGGCATTGACGCCTACGCCGGAATCCGCATCACCACCCTCGCCGTCGTTCCCGGCCACGGCATCGGCCAGCACGCCGTCCCAATCATCCCTGGCGAAGTATTCGCGCAGCAACGAGCACGTGCCGCATGGATCCCCCGCCCGCACATGAGCCACATGGACGGAGC
>ENA-ORTI01002915-ORTI01002915.1-human-gut-metagenome-genome-assembly--contig:-NODE-2915-length-14170-cov-3.739284_pt1 | contig 14170 bp, 10 predicted proteins | sample MGYA00242071_ERZ509191 | MGnify/ENA primary metagenome ERZ509191 (study PRJEB26280, sample SAMEA2338832) | human gut metagenome | biome: human gut; feature: human-associated habitat; material: faeces...
GGAACCAATCGCGGTTCTGCAGCAATTCACAACATAGAGCTCTTTCATGATCTTCCTCCGTTTTTATAAAAATATGGGATTGGCAGCTCCGACGGCTCTTCGTCAGGCGCTGCCGCAGACGCCAATCACAAGTTGAGGGTGGCGGCGAGAGTTTGTCAAAAGAAAAACATGATTGCCAAATTTTTGACAAACGCTCATACACCAACCGCTTGCTGATTTGATTATACTGGGTTTTTCCTGCCCCGTCAATGCAAATTTCTGTGAAATTCGAAAATTTGTTAAAACTTTATCAAAACCTCTGCGAATTTCGTCATTTTGCCAAAATTGGCACAAATACCCATCAGGCAACCTCTCCGCCGGAGGCATCCAGCTCCGCCCGGGCGGCGATGAGCTCGTCGTAAAACCGGCTCACATCCAGGTCCGCATAGGTGCGGGTGGTGGAGATGTCCGCGCTGTCCGCCGCAGCCTGGAGCAGGGCGTCGAAGTAGTCCGGGGCCACGGCCTCCAGGTCCACGGGCTTGCGCAGAATCAGGTAGAAGCCGTCATCCGCCTCCACCACGCCGCTGAACTGGCCCTCCTCCAGGGCCTGGGCCGCCTCCTCGCAGGCGGCGGGCAGCGTGCCGTCCCCCACAGTGAAGGTGTATCCGGACGGATGCTGGTCCCGGTCCGTCTCATCGCTGTAAGTGGCGGCCAGGACGGCAAAGTCGTGGGCAGGGTCCGCGCTGCCGTTCAGCTTGGAAAAGGCCTCCTCCGCCTTGGCCCGGCAGGCGGCCACGGCCTCCGCGTCCGCCGGGTCCACAGCGGCGGTGGAGAGCCAGATGTGGTCCACGGTGAGGTAGCCCTGCTCCTGGGCAAAGGTCTCCAGGTCATGCTCCGCAGGGGCCAGCTCGCTGCCCTCCGTGCAGTAGAGGTCGTACAGGTGCTCGTAGAGATAGTAGTCCCCGGAGATGGCCTCCGCTTCCGCCCGGTCCAGCCCCATGCGGGCCAGCACAGCCAAATAGGCCTCCTCCCCGCCGTACTGGGCCGCCCGGGCCGCCCACTCCCGGTCCATGGCGGTCCGGTCCTCGTCGGTGAGGGTGCAGCCGTAATCCTCCGCCCAGGTCTCCACTGTGGCGTACAGGGCGGCGTTCTGCAGCGCCTGGTCCTTGGCGTAATCCTCCAGGCTCTGGCCGGAGACAGTGTCCCCCCACTGGATCCCCTCCCCGCTGTCGTAGTAGTCGGCGATGTAGTCGCAGGCGTAGGCCAGCCAGTAGAGGTATCGCTGGGCGGACACGTCCCGCCCGTCCACGGACAGCAGCACAGTGTCCGGACGGATGCCGGACGCCTCGCAGAGAAGTCCCCCCTCTGTGTCTCCGCCCCCGCAGGCGGTGAGAGAGAGGGCGGCCCCCAGGGCCAGGCAAAAAGCGATGCATCGTTTCATCACGGTTCTCCTTTGTCATTCCTCGCAGATTCCGTGGAAACGCCCCGCACAGGACAGGCGGGGGACGTCCCACCGCCACCATCCTATGCGGGGCATGGCAAAAACATGATGAAACTTACGGGGTCCCGCCCGCGGCCTCCTCCGCGGCCAGCTTCAGGTCCTCCACCAGGTCCCGGGCGGCCTCCAGCACATCCTCCCCGGGCTTGAGCTTCAGGGTGAGGGCAGGGATCTCCCCCGCCGCCAGCGTCAGCCGCTGGCGGTACTTGGCGTGGCCGCACACCGCCACCAGGGCCTGTGGGTGGAACACTCCCAGCTGCAGCCGCAGGAGGCTGCCCTTCTGGGAGATATCGGACACGCCGGCCTTGGCCGCGGCAGAACGCAGCAGGGCCACGTCCAGCAGGGCCAGAACGGACTTGGGCGCCTCGCCGTAGCGGTCCAGCATCTCGTCCAGCAGATCCGAGGCGTCCTCGTCCGTGCGGATGGCGGCGATGCGGCGGTACAGGTCCATCCGCTGTTCCGCCGAGGGGACGTACCGGTCCGGGATATGGGCGTTCACCGTCAGGTCGGCGGCACACTCCGTCTCGATCCGCTTCTCCTCGCCACGCTCCTCCAGGACGGCCTCCTCCAGCAGCTTCAGGTACAGGTCGTAGCCTACGCTCATGAGATACCCGGACTGCTCCGGCCCCAGCAGGTTCCCCGCGCCCCGGATCTCCAGGTCCCGCATGGCGATCTTGAAGCCGGAGCCGAACTCCACATACTCCCGGATGGCGGCCAGCCGCTTGGCGGCAGTCTCCTGGAGGATCTTGCCCCGGCGGTAGGTGAGATAGGCATAGGCCCGCCGGGCGCTGCGGCCGATGCGGCCCCGGATCTGGTGGAGCTGGGCCAGCCCCATCTTGTCCGCGTCCTCGATGATGAGCGTGTTCACGTTGGGGATGTCGATGCCGGTCTCGATGATGGTGGTGCAGACCAGGATGTCCGCCTCCCCGTCCACCATGGCCTGCATGACGGAGGACAGCTCCTGCTCCGTCATCTTCCCGTGGCCGGTGACGATACGGACCTCCGGCCCCAGCATCTTCTGGAGCCGGGCGGCGGTGGCGTCGATGCTCTCCACCCGGTTGTGGAGGTAGTATACCTGGCCGCCCCGGCCCAGCTCCCGGCGGACGGCATCCTCAATGATGGCCCAGTCGTGCTCCAGCACATAGGTCTGCACCGGCTGCCGGTCCGCCGGGGGCTCCTCCAGGGTGGACATGTCCCGCAGGCCCGAAAGTGCCATGTTCAGCGTCCGGGGAATGGGGGTGGCGGAGAGGGTCAGCACGTCCACCTGGCGGCTCATCTCCTTCAGCCGCTCCTTGTGGGTGACGCCGAACCGCTGCTCCTCGTCGATCACCAGCAGGCCCAGGTCTTTGAACGCCATGTTCTTCTGAAGCAGCTTGTGCGTGCCGATCAGCAGGTCCACGCCGCCGTTTTTTGCGGCCTCCAGGATGCGCTTCTGCTCCCTGGCGGGAGTGAAGCGGGACAGCACCTCCACCTTCACCGGGAAGTCCCGGAACCGGCTGACGGCGGTGGCGTAGTGCTGCTGGGCCAGGACCGTGGTGGGCACCAGAATGGCGGCCTGCTTCCCGTCCAGGATGCACTTCATCACGGCCCGGAGTGCCACCTCCGTCTTGCCGTAGCCCACGTCGCCGCATAGCAGCCGGTCCATAGGCCGTGGCTTCTCCATGTCCGCCTTGATCTCCGCGATGCACCGCAGCTGGTCGTCGGTTTCGGTGTAGTCAAAGGACTCCTCAAATTCCCGCTGCCAGGGGGAGTCCGGGGAGAAGGCGAAGCCCGGCCGCTTCTGCCGCTCGGCATACAGCGCGATGAGGCCCCTGGCCAGATCCTTGGCGGCCTTCTTGGCCTTGGTTTTCTGCCGGGTCCACTCGGCGCCCCCCAGCTTATTGAGCTTGGTGCGCTCGGTGTCCTCGCCTCCGCCGATGTACTTGCTCACCAAATCCAGCTGGGTCACGGGGACGTACAGGCAGTCCCCGCCGGCGTAGTCGATCTTGATGTAGTCCTTCTCCACGCCGTCCACCGGCATCCGCTGGATGCCCACGAACCGGCCCACGCCGTGGTGCTCATGGACCACCAGGTCTCCGGGGGACAGGTCGGTGTAAGACTGGAGCTTCTGCCGGTTGGAGTCCTTCTTCACCCGCTGGCGCTTGCGCATGGCCGGGGCCGTCAGCTGGCCCTCTGTCAGCACCGCCAGCTTCAGCGCCGGCCACTCGCTGCCAGCGGACAGGGCCCCCAGGGAGAGGCGCACCTCCCCCGCTGCAGGCATGGCGGCGCCGCTTAGATCCAGGGTGGCCGGGATGCCCTTCTCCTCCAGCAGCCGGTGGAGATTCTTCGCCCGGGTCTCCCCACCGCAGAGCACCAGCACCGCGCTGCCGGAGGAGCGGTAGTGCTCCAGATCCGTGACGGCGGTCTCCAGGCTGCCGCCGTAGGAGCTGAGCTGTTTGGCATTCATGGTCAGGAGGCCCCGGGGCCGCAGGGGGTGCCGGGAGGTGGGCAGAGAGTCCTCCAGGATCACGGGGAAGTCCTCCAGCGCGGCGTACAGTTCCTCGGCGGTGAGGGTCAGATGGGCGTACTCCCCCGCCAGCACCCCGGCGGACAGCAGCGCCTCCACGTCCTGCTTCTGCTGGAGGACCGTGTTCTTCACCCGCTCGTCCACCCGGCCGCTCTCACTGAGGAACACCACCGCGTCCGGAGGCAGGTAGTGAACCCCGGCGGTGACAGTCGGATAGATGGCTGCCAGATACCGGTCCGCCGCCCCCGGGGCCGCGCCGCTGCGCAGCCGCTCCGCGTCCTCCCGCAACGTCTGGACGATGGCCTCCGTCTTCTGCTTTTTCGCCAGCTTCTCCGCCAGGGCGGTCAGCTGGTCCGCAAGACCGGGCAGGCCTCCGGGGGCGCAGTGGGGCAGCACCTCCGCCGCCGGCAGGATCCGAGCGGAGGACACGTTCCGGGTCCGCCGCTGGGTGCCGGGGTCGAAGGCGCCCATGGAGTCGATCTCATCGTCAAAAAACTCGCACCGCACCGGCTGGTCCATCAGGGGAGAGAACACGTCCAGAATGCCGCCCCGCAGGGCGAACTGGCCCACGCCCTCCACCTGCTCGCACCGGGTATACCCGGCGGAGAGCAGTTGCTCCGCCAGCGCGCCCAGCTCTGCCTGCCCCCCCACCTCCAGGGTGATGGCCAGGGACCGCAGGGTCTCCGGCGGCAGGGTCCGGGCCATGAGGCCGTCCGCGGTGGCCACCACCACCGGCGCGTCCCCCTGGGCCAGGGCGTACAGCGCCGCCAGACGGCTCCGCTCCCAGTCCCGAGAACCCACGGCCCCGGGGCGGAACTGCCACTCCCGGCCCAGCAGGGTCACGGGGCGGCGGCCCGTCAGGGTCTCCAGATCAGCGGAGAGGACCTGGACCTCCCGCTCGTCCCCGCAGAGGAACACCGCCGGACGGCCGCAGGCTGCCGCCACCGCCGCGCCCACGCAGGCCCGCTGCACCGGCTGGAGGCCGCTGACCGCCGCGGGACAGCCGCCCTCCTCCACCCGGCGGATCAGCTCCGCCGCCTCGGGGATAGTCTGCAATTGTCTCAGAAACTGTTCCATAGGATGTGGTCCTTGTCAACATGAAAAATTGGGAAGACTCTCTGGGCGCCGGGCCGCTTCCGGGCGCATGGCCCGGTGGGCGTTCTCCGCCCGGCGCCTGTTTGGAGGCAGGGGCTGTAAAGCGGATGGACATGATTCTCCCACCCAGGTCATATCCACCGGCACGATCCGGGAAAATGGATCCGTCCTTAGTGTATTCCCCTTTACCGGGCGCCATGCCCGGCGGCAAAAAGAGGCGCGGCGAGCCGCCCCATTGGACGGCCCTCATTCAATTGAAGTCATTCATGGCCTTCTGACAGCCATGTTCAATGATACATTCCGCCGCGTCGATGGCCCGGCGGAAGCTCTCCACCAACACCTTCCGCTCCGCCTGGGAGGGCACGCCGATGACCCAGTCGATCATGTCGCCCCCTTCGCCCGGCGCGCCGGTGCCGATCTTGATCCGGGGGAAGTCCTGGGTCCCCAGGTGGGCAATGATGTTCTTGATGCCGTTGTGCCCCCCGGCGGAGCCGGTGGGCCGCACCCGCAGCTTCCCCACCGGCAATGACACATCGTCATAGATCACCAGCACGTGGTCGGCAGGGATCTTGTAGAACTGCACCGCCTCCCGCACCGCCTCGCCGGAGAGGTTCATATACGTCTGGGGCTTCATCACCAGGCACTTGGCCCCGGCGAAGGGGATGATGTTATAGGCGGATTTGAACTTGACCTTGTTCAGCTTCACCCCCGCCTGCTCCGCCAGCAGGTCCACGGTGAGAAAGCCCATGTTGTGGCGGGTGTGCTCATACTTGGCCCCGGGATTTCCCAGGCCCACCACCAGCCAGTCCACGGCGGCGGATTTGGCGCCTAACAGCATGAAAAAAACTCCTTTGCAACGTCAGCCAAGGCGGGAAAGTTCCCTTCCCCGCCTTGACCAGTCCATTATTGATACGCAGAAATGCCGGAGCTCCGCCGCTTCTCAGCGGAACAGCTTGGAGATGGAGATCTCCTGGTAGATACGCTCGATGGCCTCTGCAAACATGGGGGCCACCTGCAGGTATTTGATCTTGCTGCTCTTTTTGGGATCAATGGCGGGGATGGTGTCCAGCAGGGCCAGCTCGGTGATGACGCTGTCGTTGATCCGGTCAATGGCCGGGCCGGAGAGCACGCCGTGGGAGGCGCAGGCCTGGACGCTCTTGGCGCCGCCCACCTCGATCAGGGCCTTGGCGGCGTTGCACAGGCTGCCGCCGGTGTCCACCATGTCGTCGAAGAGGATGCAGTCCTTGTCCCGCACGTCGCCGATGACGTTCATGACCTCGCAGCTGTTGGCCTTCTGCCGGCGCTTGTCCACGATGGCCAGATTCATGTGCAGCTTCTGGGCAAAGGCCCGGGCCCGGGACACAGAGCCCACGTCGGGAGAGACCACCATCATGTTCTCGCACTCGGAGCCGTACTTCTTGGCGTAGTAGTCCACAAAGATGGGGTTGCCCGCCAGATTGTCCACAGGAATGTCGAAGAAGCCCTGGATCTGGGAGGCGTGCAGGTCCATGGTCAGCACCCGATCCGCGCCCGCGGCGGTGAGCATGTTGGCCACCAGCTTGGCGGTGATGGGGTCACGGGCCTTGGCCTTGCGGTCCTGCCGGGCATAGCCGTAGTAGGGGATGACCGCGGTGATGCGGCCGGCGGAGGCGCGCTTCAGCGCGTCGATCATGATGAGCAGCTCCATGAGATTGTTGTTCACCGGGGTGCAGGTGGACTGGACCACGAACACGTCGCTGCCGCGGACCGTCTCGTACAGGGAGACGAAGATCTCCCCGTCGGAGAAGGTACCGACCTCCGCCTCGCCCAGTTTGGTTCCCATCAACTTGCAGATCTCCTCCGCCAGCTTCGGATTCGCGTTGCCGGAAAACACCTTGATGTCCTTGCCGTGAGAAATCATTGTTTGAACGCCCTCTTTCTATGTTCTGAATGTTCTTGGTTTCTGTCAGTAGGATCGATCAGCCGAAGGAGCATCAGTGCTCCTGCCCGTACAGCTTCCGCCGCCGTTTGGCCCACCCCTCCTTGTTCTCCTGCTTGGCCCTGGCCACGGCCAGCGCGTCCGCGGGCACATCCTTGGTGATGGTGGCACCCGCCGCGATATAGGAACCCGCGCCCACAGTCACCGGCGCCACCAGATTGGTGTTGCAGCCGATGAAGGCGCCGTCCTCAATGGTGCAGCGGTACTTCTTCACGCCGTCATAGTTGGTGGTGACGGTGCCGCAGCCGAAGTTGACCTTGCGGCCCACGTCGCTGTCCCCCACATAGGTCAGGTGGGAGATTTTGGTGCCGTCACCAATGGCGGAGTTCTTCACCTCCACAAAGTCACCCACCTTGATGTCGTCCCCGATGGCGCAGCCGGGGCGCACGTAGGCAAAGGGCCCCACGTGGGTGCGGCTGCCGATGGTGCTCTCGTTCACCTGGGAGGCATTGATCTCTGTCTCATCGCCGATGACGCAATCCCGCACCACGGCATTGGGACCGATGGTGCAGCCGCAGCCGACGGCGGTCTCCCCCCGCAGGATGGTGCCGGGCAGGAGCATGGTCCCCCGGCCGATGGTGACCCGGGGGTCGATATACACCGCGTTCGGGTCCAGCACCCGGACGCCGGCGCGGATGTGCCGCCGGACGATCCGCTCCCGGAGCAGGGGCTCCAGCTCGGCCACGGTCTCCAGACTGAAAACCGGCACCCAGCCGGGGATCAGCTCCGCCGCGGAGACGGCATTGGTCATCTTCTCCTGCCAGACCGCCTGGAGCTCGTAGCCGGCGGCGCCGTAGACAAAGCCGGGGCCCGCCTCCTCCATGGGAAGGGCGGCCCGGACAAACACGGCCACCGGGTCCGGCGTGTTCAAAAAGTCCAGCAGCTCGCTGTGTTGCTCAGAGATGGTCACGTCTGCGTCCTCCGGGAAGCAGGCGCGGACCTCCTGGGCAAAGCGGGGGCTGGAGACAGCAAAAAACCGCTGCACGCCGTCGGCCAACAGCTTGTCACTCATCCATTTTAGGATCGGGCAAAATAACACGGCTTCCAGCATCAGCGGTTTGGAGTGCGCCGGGAGGGAGGAGTCCTCTTCCAGAAAAAACACGGCGCGCTGCGGAAAATCCATGGGTTTTCTCCTCCTTGTTCGTTCGTATTTTTTATTATAACAAATATCTTGGGAAAATCCAGTATTTCCGGCGAATTTATAAAAGAAATTTCCTCCAGATTTTTCTTGTACAGGGACGTTTTTTTGTGGGAGACAACAGATCCGCTCCTGCGGCGCCCCCTCCTTCTGTCATTTCCGGCATTTTGCAGAAATCCAGCTGGATTTGTCGTGATTTTTTCTAAAAATCCGGTTTTCTTCACACATTACAGTTGAATTTGCCGGGGCGACGCGGTACAATGTGTTTTGACTGCATGAAAAGAGGGGGACAGCTGTCTATGCTTCATATCGTACTGGTGGAGCCGGAGATCCCACAGAACTGCGGCAATGTCGCCCGCACCTGCGCCGCCACCGGCAGCCAGCTGCACCTGATCCGCCCCCTGGGCTTCGACATCTCGGAGAAGGCCGTCCGCCGCGCTGGCCTGGACTACTGGAACCTGGTGGAGGTTTTTGATTACGAGAATCTGGAGGACTTTTTCCGCCGCCGCCCCGAGGCGGAGCGGGACCTGTGGCTCACCACCACCAAGGCGCCCCGGTCCTATCAGGAGGCCCAGTTCACCGCCGACAGCTGGCTGTTCTTCGGCAAGGAGACCGCCGGGCTGCCTCTGGCTCTCCGGGAGCGGTACCGGGACCGCTGCGTCCGCCTGCCCATGGTCAGCGAGGCCCGCAGCCTGAACCTGAGCAACACCGTGGCCGTCTGCGTCTACGAGGCGCTGCGGCAGAACGGCTTTCCGGGCCTGCTGGGAACCGGCGAGATGGCCTGGGGCTGAGCCCCGCCGGGCGGCGCCGATTCCGCTGGGGAGGCCCGGCTGCTTTTGCAGGGCGCGGAGCGGCCTTGCATTGCGGGGGGACGGCCGGGGGTGAATTTTCATCCTTCGGTCCATACTAGTCCCTGAACGCGCTGACACCGCCGCCGAACGCCTCTGCGGCTTCGGCTGCGTTGGAATGAATCATGAGGAATCCAATGGAACGAGATCAGATAGGAGGACATCTCAGATGAATACCCATAAAAAGACGGTCCGGGATGTGGAGGTGCGGGGCAAAAAGGTCCTGCTCCGCTGTGACTTCAACGTGCCCCAGGACAAAGAGACCGGCGCCATCACCAGCGACAAGCGCATCGTGGCGGCGCTGCCCACCATCCAGTATCTGCTGGAGAATGGGGCGGCGGTCATCGCCTGCTCCCACCTGGGCAAGCCCAAGAACGGCCCCGACCCCAAGCTGAGCCTAGCCCCGGTGGCGAAGCGCCTCAGCGAGCTGCTGGGCCGGGAAGTGATCTTCGCCCATGACGTAGTGGGCCCCGACGCCCAAACCAAGGCGGCCGCCCTGCAGCCGGGACAGATCCTGCTGCTGGAGAACACCCGCTTCGAGCCCGGCGAGACCAAGAACGACCCGGAGTTGGCCAGGAAGCTGGCCGACATGGCGGATCTGTATGTGTCCGACGCCTTCGGTGCCGTGCACCGGGCCCACGCCTCCACCGCCGGCGTGGCGGCGTACCTGCCCGCTGTCTCCGGCTTCCTGATCCAGAAGGAGCTGGAGTTCCTGGGCGGTGCCATCGCCGATCCCAAGCGGCCCCTGGTGGCCATCCTGGGCGGCAGCAAGGTCTCCTCCAAGATCGGCGTCATCAACAACCTGCTGAACATCGCCGATACCATCATCATCGGCGGCGGCATGGCCTATACGTTCTCCGCCGCCCAGGGCGGCAAGGTGGGCGACAGCCTGCTGGAGGCCGACTGGGAGAGCTACGCCAATGAGATGGTGGAGAAGGCAAGGGAGAAGGGCGTAAAGCTGCTGCTGCCGGTGGACACCGTCTGCGCGGACGCCTTCGCCCCCGACGCCAAGAGTCAGGTGGTGAAGGCCGGGGAGATCCCCGACGGCTGGCAGGGCCTGGATATCGGTCCGGAGACGGTGAAGCTGTACTGCGGCGCCGTGGCGGACGCGGGCACCGTCATCTGGAACGGCCCCATGGGTGTCTTTGAGTTCCCGGCCTTCGCCAAGGGTACTGAGGCTGTGGCCGAGGCCCTGAGCCGTACGGACGCCATCACTATCATCGGCGGCGGCGACAGCGCGGCGGCTGTGGAGCAGCTGGGCTACGCCGACAAGATGACCCACATCTCCACCGGCGGCGGGGCCTCCCTGGAATTCCTGGAGGGTAAGGAACTGCCCGGCGTGGCCTGCCTCCTTGATCAGTAAGCTGCTGTGCCGCCGATCCACCGTTGCGGCATTGCGTTTCCCGGTTCCTCCCGGAGCCGTCAATCGCGCCGCTGGAATTTTTGGAGGGCAAAGAGCTGCCCCGCGTGGCCTGCCTCCCGGATGCTTAAAGAGGGGGACTGTGTCCCCCCTTTACATTCCTCCTCACCAATCTGCGGACTGGTGACACCGCCCAGGGCGGCTGAGGCAAAGTATTTTCGCCACGCGCGCCCTGAGGCGAAAATGGATTTGAATGTTGCGGCCGCTTGCGGCGGCCGCGCCGAATCCGTCCCCAAACGCGCTTCATTTGACTTGACAAACGGGCTGGAATTCTGTATAAAAAAAAAGGCCTTTCGGGGAAAATGCCCTGGAAACGGCCAAAACCTGCGCATCAGATCGCGGAGAACGCGATTGCGGATAGATGAAGACATAAAGGAGAAGAGATCACCATGAATCGCAGATATCGCAAAACGGTTATCGCCGGAAACTGGAAAATGAACATGACCGCCACTGAGACGAAGAAATTCGCCGAGGAACTGAAGAAGATCATGCCCCGGGCCAAGTGGTGCGACACCCTGATCTGTGTCCCTGCCTGCAACATTCAGACCGCCGCCAAGGCGTTCAAGGACCTGCGGATCTCCGTGGGCGCCGAGAACGTGTACTTTGAGGAGAAGGGCGCCTACACCGGCGAGATCTCCGCCGACATGCTGAAGGATCTGGGCGTGAAGTACGTCATCGTGGGCCACAGCGAGCGGCGGCAGTATTTCTGCGAGACCGATACCACCGTCAACAAGAAGGTCCACGCCGTGCTGAACGCCGGCATGAACCCCATCATCTGCGTGGGCGAGAGCCTGGAGCAGCGGGAGACCGGCATCACCGACGAGTGGATTGCCCTTCAGGTGAAGAGCGCCCTGTACGGCGTGCCCGCCGACAAGCTGCGCCGCTGCATCATCGCCTATGAGCCCATCTGGGCCATCGGCACCGGCAAGACCGCCACTGCCGAGCAGGCCGGCGAGGTCTGCACCAACATCCGTGCCACCATCCGCAGCCTGTACGGCGCCCGGGTGGCCCGCAGCGTCACCATCCAGTACGGCGGCTCCATGAACCCCAAGAACGCGGCGGAGCTGCTGGCCCAGCCGGACATCGACGGCGGCCTGATCGGCGGTGCCGCCCTGAAGCCCGACCAGTTCGTGGACATCATCAACGCAGCCAACCAGGAGTGAGCTCCGGCAGAGCGGTTTTGTGAGAAAGCGAGCGAGACGAGATTTCAATGAACAAAACACCAACAACCCTCATCATCATGGACGGCTTCGGCCTGCGGCAGGAGACGGAGGGCAACGCCATCCGCGCCGCCGCCACGCCCCGGCTGGACCAGTTTTTCCGGGAGTATGCCCACACCACGCTCCGGGCCTCCGGCCTGGACGTGGGCCTGCCGGACGGGCAGATGGGCAACAGCGAGGTGGGCCACACCAACATCGGCGCCGGCCGGGTGGTGTTCCAGGACCTGCCCCGGATCACCAAGGCCATTGCCGACGGGAGCTTTGATGAAAATCCCGCCTACCGGCACGCCATGGACGCCTGCCTGGAGAAGGGCACCTCCCTGCACCTGATGGGCCTGCTGTCCGACGGCGGCGTCCACTCCCACCTGGAGCACCTGTTCGCCCTGCTGCGGCTGGCGAAGCGAAGGGGCCTGGAGCATGTGTATCTCCACGCCTTTCTGGATGGGCGGGATGTATCCCCCACCTCCGGCGCAGACTTTGTGGCGCAGACCGTGGCACAGTGCCGGGAGATCGGCGTGGGCAAGATCGCCACGGTCATGGGCCGGTACTATGCCATGGACCGGGACAAGCGCTGGGACCGGGTGGAGGCGGCTTACGACGCCATGGTGTACGGCGAGGGCGCCGTGCAGAATCCAGACCCGGTGGCCGCGGTACGGGAGTCCTATGACCGGGGCGTCACCGACGAATTCGTGGAACCCGTGGTCTGTGATGCCGAGGGCACCATCTCCGACAATGACAGCGTGATCTTCTTCAACTTCCGGCCCGACCGGGCCCGGGAGATCACCCGGACCCTGGTGGACCCGGAGTTCGACGGCTTCACCCGCCAGTTTTTCCCCGTGACCTTTGTGTGCAACACAGAGTACGACGCCTCCATGCCCAATGTGGAGGTGGCCTTCCCCCGGGTGACGGTGCGCAATGGCCTGGGGGAGTATCTCAGCCAGATGGGCATGACCCAGCTGCGGATCGCGGAGACGGAGAAGTACGCCCATGTGACCTTCTTCTTCAACGGCGGTGTGGAAGCCCCCTATGAGGGCGAGGACCGCAAGGTGATCCCCAGCCCGAAGGATGTGCCCACCTATGACCTGAAACCCCAGATGAGCGCCCCGGAGGTTGCTGACGAGTGCAAGGCCCGCATTGAGAGCGGCAAGTACGATGTGATCATCCTGAACTTTGCCAACTGCGATATGGTCGGCCATACCGGCGTGTTTGATTCCGCTGTCAAGGCTGTGGAAGCTGTTGATGCCGCTGTGAACGAGGTTGTGACCGCTGTGCTGAACGCCGGTGGCTGCGTGTTCCTGACCGCTGACCACGGCAACGCCGAAAAGATGAAGAACCCGGACGGCACCCCGTTTACCGCCCACACCACCAACCCGGTGCCGTTTGTGGCCATCGGCTGCGGCGATGTGAAGCTGCGCGAGGGCGGCTGCCTGGCAGATATTGCCCCCACCATGCTGCCTTATATCGGCCTGCCGGTACCCTCGGAGATGACCGGTAAGAGCTTGATCGTTGACTAAGCACTCAAATAAAGTAAAAGAGGCCCAGAACTGTCGAAAAGACAGTTTTTGGGCCTCTTTTTTGTGCAAAATGGAAATAATGAAGAAAAAAATTCAATATTAACATATGATAATGAAATGCGGAAGTCATATGTGTTATAATACCAAATATGTTGGCTATGAACAAAAACGAAGAAAACAGGAGCGTATATTATTTATGGGGGGGGGGTAACACTGCCAGCAAGTTGCGGGCTGGCTGTGTGCCCCGGATGCGAAGAGACAAAAAAAGATATGCCTGAAGGGGAGAAACACACATGGAGAAAGCACTGAATGTTGATATCCGGCAGTTCTACCGGGAAGATCTTGGGGTCCATTCCGAAGAACTGTTGGATAAGCTGGAGGCGGTATCCCAGGCGGTAACGCTGCAAAAAGGGGAGATCCTGAATAAAAGAGGGGAACGCCAGACCATGCTGCCGTTTTTGATCGAAGGCATTGTGCGCTGCGTTACCTTGGATAGTGAGGGCAAAGAGAAAACCGTGGGCTTTACCATGAGCCGCGGCGATGTGGTGCTTTCCAACATGGACCTGACCGGCTGCCATATCAGCACGGACCAGGCACTGGTTCCATCAACCCTGATTTTGCTGCCCATTGATTATGTGTTGCAGAACATGAAAGATGAGCCGGAGGTGATCCGCGTCTATCAGGAGCAGATCGTCAAGTGGGGCATGATCTATCAGTCCCGCGCCGTGAGCCTGAGCCAGGGGGACGCGACCGAGCGGTTCGAATGGTTCTGCAAGGAGTATCCCGGCATGATAGATATGGTCAATAACCGCTATATTGCATCGTTTTTGGGCATTACCCCGGTCACTCTCAGCCGCCTGCGCCACGGCGTTGCCACAAAAGTGGGCCGCGAAAAGCGGACAGACGAAGAATAAAGAAATAAGGCAACACCGCACAATTCCCGCCTTACGGCTTAAGCACCGCTCCGGCGGCTG
>ENA-ORTI01002937-ORTI01002937.1-human-gut-metagenome-genome-assembly--contig:-NODE-2937-length-14082-cov-2.776645_pt1 | contig 14082 bp, 13 predicted proteins | sample MGYA00242071_ERZ509191 | MGnify/ENA primary metagenome ERZ509191 (study PRJEB26280, sample SAMEA2338832) | human gut metagenome | biome: human gut; feature: human-associated habitat; material: faeces...
CTGGCCTCATAAAAAATATTTTTGCTTTTTTGTGCATTTACTCTTGACAAATGGCGCGATGAGAGTAAAATTTAAAACAGACGCTGGCACGTTTTTTAGATGGCCAAGGTCTCAGACGGAATATAGGTCTGAGACCTTGGCTTTAGCGTATGTATGATTTTGAGTGTCAGAAGCTGCAGTCCGACATTCGGATGTGTGGAGTCACGATGTTTGCTGATCTGCTTGGATGCGCTGTTTCAAATCCAGCACCTTTTCTTCAATCTGGGTCATGACGGAGAGAAAAGCGTGGTCCTCTAGACCGCTGGGATCGTCTAGGCCCCAGTCCTCACGGTGAGTACAGGGCAGGGTCGGACACTGGACCTGACAGCCCATCGTAACGACCCGATCGACCGCAGGCAGCTGGGATAAGGGTTTGCTGTATTGTGACGTCTCCATGTCGATGCCATGAACCTGCTTCATCAGACGCACAGCATCTGGGTTGATCCTGCCGCTGGGGTGAGTCCCAGCGGAGACACTGTGGAATACCTCGCCAGCCAGGACTCTGCCCAAAGCCTCTGCCATCTGGCTGCGGCAGGAATTATGGACGCAGAGGAAGGCCACCGTTGGCTTTTTTCGTGCTGCTGCCGAGAAGGGGCATCGGCTCCCAATACATTGACTGTTGCGTCCGCTGTAACGGCAGGATGGAACAGTCCGCACCATCTTTACACCCAGTTGTTGCTGAACAAAGTCTACGGCAGCCAGGATAGCAAGCCAGGAATCCCGCTTACAGCACCGGGGGCCGCCAACTTTTCCGATGCTGTCCAGCGCCCGGGCAGTCATTTGATTACTCAGTCCCCAGGGCTCCCGGGCCAAGGGAGTGGACTCTGTGGCGATAGCCAGAAATTGACCTGTACTGATACCGGCTCCACAGGCCCCCCAGAAGCCGCAGGCCCCGCCTGGAACCTCTTGGCCACGGCGGTACATCTCACGAAGAGCCTGTTCCAATTCCAGTTGGCCGCCGGCATTTCGATAGGCAGTGAGTAGGGCAGCCCCTACCATGACATGATGCTCCGGACCGTGGATATGGCAGAAAGGCAGTTCCATCATCCGTTGGACAATGACCACTGGATCGGCAGAAGTCTCGGAAAGACACAGGCCGAAGATGCTGTCCATCCCCTGGGTATGGCAGTCACTGCATACATAGTGCCCCTGTGCACAGTGGGTCTTGCTTGGCTCCCTTCTGTGGCAGATGGCACACTCCATGATTTCATCCTGGGTCAAGTATTCCAGTGGTGCGCCACAGATCAAACATTCTTCTATATTCAAGGTTCTCTCTCCTCCTATTTCAGCAGTACAGAAAGCTGTTTCTGGATGTGTGTGGCCAGTGCTCTCCGCCTTCCGTCACAGCGAACTCTGCATTGTGCTGCCGGACATATTCCTCAGAGGTCTTGTCAATTTATCAATAAGGTGTCACGGCTTCCATAGAGGATATGAAAGGAACAGTACATGCCGCCCTTTGGGGCAGAAAACACAATCTGGATTTTCTTGGAATCCCATCTGGCCGTGAAGAAGCAAGCGGCCATGCATCGCTGTGCGGCCATATTAAAGCTGCTGGGATGACAATGCTCAAAAAGTATTCTGTCTTGATATCTATTCTTGTACTTCCTGTGGGTTCAAACGCTACGGCACTCCGCCGTCTCATGGGGGATGGTGACCTTCTCCACTAAAATCTGCCCATTGGAGATCTCCGCCAGCATCATGGTGATCTCCTGATGGAAACGCCGTGGGCCGCAGGAACCTGGATTGAGCCAGAGAATGCCGTTCCGAGCCTCCTGCATATACCGGTGGGAGTGACCGAATACCACAACGTCTACACCGGAAAGCTCTGCTGGGACATCCTTCCTGTTGTGAACCAGGAAGAAGGTAACACCCTCAAGAGTTACGGTGAAGTCGTGTGGAAGATGTTCTGCCCATTCCTTGTCATTGTTGCCCCGGACAACATAGAGCGGAGCGTATTCTCCCAACTGATCCAAGATAATTTGTCGGTTTACGTCTCCGCAGTGGAGAATGGCATCGGCATCTTTCAGACGCTCTGTCACCTCAGGCCGCAGAAGCCCGTGGGTGTCAGAGAGGATGGCAAGTTTCATACCGGTGCACCTCCCAGAAGTGCATCTTGAAGGTTATGAAAGAAGTGGCGGGCATTTTCCAGGTCCCGCCCATCAGGGTGGCCCTTGGCAATCCCACCCACCAGACGAAAAGGACCAAAAGTGTCATAGCCCTTGCAGTGGAATTCCCCCAGTACCGGGCATCCTTTCTCGCGGGCAACCTCTGCTACGCCCTTTGGGCCCGAGCCCCGCAGGCCTCCATAGGTGCTCACAAAAAATACTGGCGTTCCATGGGGCAGATACTGCCGGGCAAAATCTTCTACAGCTGGGTGAAAGGAAAAGGCATAGATTCCAGAGGCGAATCCCACGCAGTCGTAACCATCCAGTCGGACCGCCTGACGGGTCGTCACATCGATGAGCTTTACATCTCCCTCAAGGGCGATGGCCTCCAGAACCTTTCGGGTATTGCCGTGATGGCGGGAGTAGTAGCAGATGGCGGTTTTCATTGGGTCCCCTCCTTAAATGATAATGCCTTCACAGTGGTCGATCTCGTGCTGAATGATTTGGGCTGTCCATCCGGTAAAGGTTTTCAGCCGTTCCTGGAACTTCTCATTTTGCCAGCGTACTTTGATAGACTGCCACCGCCGGACTGGGCGGATCCCTGTGAGGGAGAGGCAGCCCTCCTCCGTGTCATAGGGACCGGACTGCTTGACAATCTCCGGGTTAAACATGACCAGATAGTCCCCGTCGTTGTCAAAAACGATGATCCGCTTGTTTACGCCGATCATGTTGGCCGCCATACCTACACAGCCGGCCTTGTGATAGGTCAGCGTCTCCAGCAAATCGGAGGCGATGGCCAGATCATCTGGTGAGGCCGGCTCTGCCTTTTGTGCCAGAAAGGCCTCATCTTTACAGATTTCTCGAATCATAGTTGGCTCCTCCTTACACGGTGGGCACGCACCTTCAAGGCCCACACGGATTTCTACCGCCCAGACGGCGTATGGGAAAGGTCCCCTCTGCGGGCAGCACCGTAGAGGAGACCTTTCATCTGTTTCAGTATAGCGCTGCTTTCTAAACTCGTCAACCGAAAAAATCAAGGGGAGTTACAAAGAAACTAGAAGTGAGCGTGCGTGCATCACGTAAGGTCTCAAAATCACAAATCGGTGGTTGCATTGTGATATGATTTTTACATTGTTGTGAATCAGAGGTGGAAAAGTGATGTATCAGCCTGAAATTTTACACATATTTTACGGTTTTGTGGTGGATAGAAGTCTTGTACGCTCTGTACAATGAAATCGTTTGAGGGAGGTTTAACGGATATGAAAAAGAATTTGTTCCAACGATCAACAGCATACCTTCTATCGTTCACAATGATAATGGGGCTGAACCCGGCCGCTCTGGCAGCAGAAGTTTGTGATGCCTCATCGGATGCAAAAGGGGAGGAGTCCCCGTCCCAAGAGGTTCTGGATCCCAAAAATGTAGTTGCGGATTGGAAATTTGGAGAGAAGTACACGGAAGGTTCCATTGCTGAGGCCACTCTGGTGATTCAAGACCAGTCCGGCAATAACAATAACCTGGAAATGCAGACTTATGTGGACAGCCAGTTTACGGATGATGCGCATGCTGCCGAATGGGAGGATTATCTGTACTTCTCTGAGGACAGTATGACCGGAAGTGATGGCAGCCTGGTATTCAATGGAGATGACGGCACAGCGGGAAAGACAAACCGCACAGGCGCCGACTTCATTACAGCTGATGATGCTCCGATCAATCAGGAGACCTTTGAGACCGGTTATACAATGGAGTTCCTTTATTATTTCCCAGATGACTGGACAGCGGCAGATGCCTGGATGGGGCTGATTGCCAGACAGACGGATGATCCAGACGGGATCAATAGTATGGATGAGCCTCAACTGGGGACCATGTCCGCGGCGATTTCCAACTGCAAAGAAATTCAGTTTCTGACTTCTCCCGCAGAGGATAATCATGAGATGGACTCTGCTGCATGGTCTGTATCCATGGATGAGGGAGGCGTATGGTACCATATCGCCATTATTTCTGATGGACAGGAAATCTCTACCTATGTCAATGGCTGCGAGGCCTTCCGGGACTATGCATCTGATGAGATGATCGGTATGTATGCCGATCCTGAGGACGGCCGTTTTCGTATTGGATCTTCCTGGTGGAAGGAAGGCGGACAGACTTTGGACAAGTTCCTCCAGGGAAGCTTGCAGGAGGTTCGGATCTCCAAGGCTCCACTGGACAAGGAACAGTGGCTTGTCCCCAATCCTGAGGATTATGTGGACAGTTTTGGCAGCAATGAGGATTATCAGCTCAAAAATGAGGACAACTACAACATCGTCCTCCTACCTGACACTCAGAATACGGTGGAATTCCGGCCTGATGTGATGAATGCTGCCATTGACGGTCTCATCGACAGTGCCGACGCACTGAATGTGGCCGGTGTCATCCATTTGGGTGATGTGGTGGATAACAATGACAACGACGAGCAGTATGTCCATGCGCGCGAGTCCTTTTACCGTCTACCGGATAGCGGAGTTAAATTCCTGGTACAGATGGGCAATCACGACGGCGGGGACAGCACCTATAACTATTCTAACAGTTTTTCTGGTAAAAGCCCTGAATGGACCAGTCGCACTGACTGGTATCTCACCCAGTCTCCAAACGGCGATGGAAACAGTTCCTATATGCTGCTGCAGGCCGGCAGCTACAATTATCTAATCATCTCCTTATCCTGTTCTGGCAGCGCATCAGGCACCAACGGCAACACTGGCTGGGACCATAATGATGAGGATTGGCTCCGTTCTGTTTTGGAGAAATATCCCAACTGCCCCACAATTGTTACCACTCACGACCTTCAAAACTGTTCTGACACGGAACCAAGTGCTATCAAGCTCAGCAGCCGTGGAAATCAGCTGTGGAACATCGTGAAAGACTATGATCAGGTCTTTATGCTGGTGGGCGGACACAGCCACGGTTCCGGTGTGGCAGAACTGACCAATACCAATGGCAAGCAGGTCATCTCCATTCTCACTGACTTGCAGTTCGGCTATAACGGGGGAAACGGCTGGTTCCGCTACTTGGAATTTGATGAGAGCGCGGATAAAATATACTACTCCATTTATTCTCCCTATGCTGCATCTCTGAGTGCGGAGGAGAAAACCTTCTTTGACGTCAACTTCCTTACTGGCAAGGGAAATGAGGGAGAGGTCGCCATTGACTTTGACCAGCGTTTTGATGGCATGGCCAACGAAGAGCAGGCACCAGAAGTCCAGAACACAGGTGTGGAAAACGGTTCTGCCAGCCTGGATCTGACTAAGATCGCCGGTTACAGCGCCGGTCAGTTTGATGTGGACGGCGGTGTCATGGAAATCGTGGCCTATAACAGTGTCAATCACTGTGCCTACGCCGTCAACGGAAAGAGTGGGCGGTTGGCTGTTATTCCCATGAGTGGACTGAAGGACACTGGCGTGGTGTCTGAGTTGACTGGAAGAAGCATCAATGTAAAGTCTGCGGCAGAGGCAATGAGCAGAGACTTTACGTATGGGGACATGACCTCCGTGGCTGTCTCGCCCGATGGGAAGGTCTTGGCTGCGGCACTTCAAGCGGAAAGCTGTGCAGATGCCGGTCGAGTGGCCCTGTTTACCTGTTCCAAAAATGGCACCCTCACCTTGAAAAAAGTGGTGACAGTGGGTGTTCAGCCCGATATGGTAACATTTGCTGATAACAACACAGTTCTGACTGCCGATGAAGGGGAGCCCCGTGAGGGCTACGGCAGTACCGATCCAAAGGGCTCTGTCAGTGTGGTGGATGTGAAGAATGGAACTGCTGATGTGGTGTACTTCACTGCCTTTGACAATCAGCGGGAGAATCTGACTGCTGATGGTATTATCCTGAAAAAGGATACCGCCCCCTCTGTGGATCTGGAGCCTGAATACATCGCTGTGTCCGGCGGTAAGGCCTATGTGACCCTTCAGGAAGCCAACGCCATTGCAGTGCTTGATATCAAGGCAAAGGAGTTCACCGGTATTTACTCCGCTGGCTTTGAGGATCATAGTGTTACCCCCGTGGACATTGACAAAAAAGACGAGAAGTACGGGCCCAAGACCTATGGGAGTCTGATGGGCATCCGGATGCCTGACGGTATTGCAGCCTTTGAGAAAAACGACAAAACCTACCTGTTGACTGCCAACGAGGGCGACAGCCGGGAGTGGGGCGATTACGTCAACGAAGACGAGCGCAACTTCGGCAAGGGTAAGACCTCGCCCTCTGGGGCCATCACCACGGAAAACTCCGGACTTACCGGAAAGGTAGTATTCTTCGATCCCACCGATTATGATGGCCTGGACAGCACGAAGGACTACCTCTTCGGCGGCCGCTCCTTCAGCCTCTATGAGGTGAGCAGTTCCGGCATCCAGGAGGTCTTTACCAGCGGTGCCGACTTCGAGCGTATGACAGCCAAGTATCTTCCTGAGTATTTTAACTGTTCCAATGATGATGCGACTCTGGATGACCGCTCCGGCAAGAAGGGCCCTGAGGCAGAGAGCGTTGCTGTGGGTCAGGTGAAGGACAAGATCTACGCCTTTGTGGCGCTGGAGCGCATCGGCGGAATTATGGTCTACGATGTCACAGATCCCGGCAATGTATCGTATGTGAACTATATCAATTCCCGTGACTTTGCCACCACGATTCCCGGCTCCGAGGAATACGAGGATGATGAACTGGACAAATGGGTCACCGGCGGTGACGTAGCACCAGAGGGCCTGGCATTTGTGTCTGCGGCTGAAAGCCCCACAGGGAAAGACCTGCTGCTGGCAGCTTGTGAGGTATCCGGTACACTTGCGGTTTATGAGATGACGGGGACACAGCCGGAAGGTGAGAGCGGCGGCTCCTCATCTGGTGGTTCCAGCAGCTCCAGCAGCAGTGGCAGCTATACCGTATCCGTGGACAAAACCGCAGGCGGCAAAGTGATGGCATCTTCCAGCCGTGCAGATAAGGGCGATACAGTGACCGTCACTGTGAAGCCTGATAAGGGTTATGAACTGGATCAGCTGACCGTAACCGATCAAAGAGGCAATCATTTGGCGCTGAAGGATATGGGCAGCAGCACATTTACCTTCACCATGCCAAACGCTAAGGTCACTGTGGAAGCCAGTTTCAAGCGGATCGAGACCGAGCCGGAGGCTCCATCCTTTGCAGATGTGCCAGGAGGTGCCTACTATGCTGATGCGGTAGACTGGGCTGTGAAGCAGGGCATTACCTCCGGTACTTCCGCCAGTACCTTCGGCCCGGATGCTTCCTGCACTAGGTCCCAGATGGTGACATTCCTGTGGAGAGCCAACGGATCTCCTAAAGCCACCGGAACCAATCCGTTCACCGATGTGGACGTCGATGATTATTACTACGATGCAGTTCTGTGGGCTGCTGAGCAGGGGATTACCAGTGGTACTTCTTCTACTACTTTTAGCCCTGACGCAGTACTGACCCGCGGCCAGACTGTCACCTTCCTGTGGCGTGCCAGCAAGGCACCAGTGGTCTCCGGAAGCAGCTTCAGCGATGTTGCTCCTGATGCTTACTACGCTGATGCGGTATCTTGGGCTGTATCCGAGAGCATTACCGCAGGGACTGGAAACAACAATTTTAGTCCTGATGCACCTTGTACCCGCGCCCAAATTGTGACCTTTATGTATCGGGATATGCAGTAAAGGGCAATCAAACAAACGCCCCCCAACGGAGAGCAGACCGGTTATGCCGGTCTGCTCTCCGCTTTTGACTGTAGGATTTTATGATGCTTATCAGGGATAAAAGTGTTCGTCGATTTGGTACACGATTGCTCAATCTTCCATGCAAAACAGCCGGTTATGTACGAAAGACCTTGACAAAAGAACATGATACTGCTATAGTGAACAATGTTCAGGATAGAGGGGGTGAAAAATTGAATACAGTCATCACCTCTAAAAAGGCGATTTTGGAAACCAGCCGAAAGCTGATCCAAGAAAATGGTTGGGCGGCAATCAGCATCCGAAGTGTTGCACAAGCCTGTAAGATATCCGTTGGTTCCGTCTATAATTATTTTGACAGCAAATCTGATTTGATTGCCGCAACGGTGGAAAGTGTCTGGTGCGACATCTTCCATATCCCTGATGGACGTGCCTCATTCAGTCGGTTTACAGACTGTATTGAATGGGCCTATGAAAGTATGCGGCGTGGAAATGAAAAATACCCAGGTTTCTTTTCTATGCACTCCATGAGCTTTGTGGGGGAAGATAAGTCCAGTGGTCAGGAACTGATGGCAAAATCGTGGAAACATATCCAAGACGGGTTTTATATGGTTCTGATGCGGGATGAAAAGATAGATCAAGGGGTTTTTGATGATGTCTTTACCCCTCAAAAATTTGTGGAGATCATCTGCTCCCTGATCATTTCTTCTTTGCTGCGGCACGATTATGATTGTTCTGGCATTGTAAGGATGGTAGAACGGATCCTTTATCGGTAAAGAATTCCCGTTCATTCGGGAATTTTTTATACAACAAAATGAACTTTGTTCATAATGATCGAGAAAGTGAGGAACATTTATGCAAGCGGTTGTTGAAACTCTGTTTGATGTGGTCTATTTGAGTTCTGTGATTGCCATTGGCATCATCATGATCTTAAAGTGCAATGGGAACAAAGAGTACCAGTTATTCGGCATCATGGCAGTCGTGCTGGGCAGCGGCGATGCCTTCCACTTGGTTCCACGGGCACTGGCGCTCTGTACCACCGGACTTGAGAATTTTACGGTCCCTCTGGGAATGGGTAAATTTATCACATCCATTACCATGACGATTTTTTATATCATCCTCTACTATGTGTGGCGGATCCGGTATCAAGTTAAGGGCCGAAATGGGATCACTGCTGCAGTATATATGCTGTCTGCCCTTCGGATCGTGCTTTGTTTCTTCCCGCAGAACAAATGGCTGAGTGCCAATGCGCCTCTGTCTTGGGGAATTTACCGGAACATCCCCTTTGCGCTTCTTGGGCTGCTGATCATTGTTTTGTTCTATCGAAGTGCTCGAGAAACAAAAGATACCGATTTCCGAAATATGTGGCTGACTATCGTACTCAGTTTCGGATTCTATATTCCTGTGGTACTCTGGGCAGATGCCATTCCGATGATCGGAATGCTGATGATCCCCAAGACCTGTGCCTATGTTTGGACGGTTCTGATTGGCTATAAGGCCATGAAGAACCATAACAGTATAAGAAACCAGTAAAACAGTTGTGTCGATGTGGATGCAGACCGGCAGATGCCTCTTTATTGTGGACTGTACGTTGTTTTAGAAATAAAGGAGGAGCGCAAGGAGATTTCTCCTTGCACTCCTCCGTTTTAAGTGAGGGAACTTTTCAGCTTGGGGTTACTCTCCAGGTTGTCAGCCATTGCTTCCGCAGTTTGACAGACACGCGCAAAATCCTCTTCTGAAATGCCATCGGCAATACCAGTAATGAATTTAGTTTGTGCTTGTGAGAGTTTGGCTAAAATCGGGGCTGCCTTCGGTAAAAGGCGCAGATGGACCAATCGATTATCCTCTTGGTCACGGTATCCTTCGACGAAACCAGACTTGCGAAGCGACTCCAAGCTTCTGCTTACCATGCCGGGGGAGAGGCGGGAGTACTCAATGATATCCCGTGCAGTATCTTTGGGCGCACTGTTGTAAAGGGATAGAATACAAACCATCTCACTCATTTTGATGCCGTCCGGCTCTACCGCCTGATAGCAGTACTGATAATATGCTTTCTGAATTTTATGAAATGTGCCTACAACATTTTTCATGAATTATCAACTCATTTATGATGTTTGATCAGCCCAAATGCCTTAACAATTTCCAATACCAATACAGGAACAGCGGCCAGCCCAAAGCCAAGCATATACAGTTTAAGAGGCAGCCGGATCAGGCCAAACACAGAGGCAATGGGAGGAATAAAGAGCACCAGGCACATCAAAACAGTGGAAACCAGACTGGCGAGATTCAGATACTTGTTGGTAAAGAACCCAATTTTAAACAGGGATTTATGGGAGCGCATGTTATACGCATGCAGAATCTGAGCAAAGGCCAGTACGATAAAGGCCAAGGTACGGCCACCCTCGATCGAGGCAGTGGCCTGACTGCCGACGCGGAATCCGATCAAGGAGAGTACTGCAAACATAATGCCCTGCAAAACGACCTGAATTCCCAGTCCGTTGGCGAAGATCCCTTCCTTCTTGGGCTTAGGCTTGCGGTCCATCACATTGGGATCGATGGCCTCCATTCCCAGGGCGATGGCCGGCAGGGAGTCGGTGACCAAATTGATCCACAGCAGCTGCATAGACAGGAAGGGGGCCTGGTTCCAAAGCAGCATGGCAACGAAGGTGACCAGCACCTCTCCAATATTGGTGCCCAGAAGGAATGCAACGGCCTTTTTGATGTTGTCATAAATGCCGCGGCCCTCTCGAACAGCGGAAACGATGGTAGAGAAGTTGTCATCCATCAGCGTCATGTCGGAGGCACCTTTTGCGACATCGGTGCCGGTGATCCCCATGGCACAGCCAATGTCTGCTGCCTTCAGGGCGGGAGCATCGTTGACGCCGTCACCTGTCATGGCTACGATGGCATCTCTGCGCTGCCAGCCCTTGACGATCCGTATCTTGTCTTCAGGCGATACACGGGCATAAACCGCAATATTTTCGATTTGCTGATCCAGCTCCTCTTCGCTCAGTTTGGCCAATTCACTTCCAGTGACAGCCCGGTCTCCAGGTTCCATAATACCAAGCTGCTGGGCGATGGCAGAGGCTGTGAGGACATGGTCGCCAGTAATCATGACTGGCTTAATACCTGCCTGCCGGCAGACTGCAACTGCCTGCTTGGCCTCTTCACGAGGAGGATCGATCATGCCAACTAATCCGATCAGTGTCAGATCGTGCTCCAGACTCTCAGAGGTGACTTCTTCTGGCAGTTTGTCAATGATCTTGCAGGCAACGGCCAACACCCGAAGCGCCTGACGGCTCATTTCATCCACTACACCAGCGACTTTCTCCGTCAAACCGCCAGTGCAGCGGGAAGTCAGAGTGTCAAAACCGCCCTTGGTAATGACGACCAACTTGCCGTTGATCTGGCAGACTACGCTCATAAGTTTGCGGTCAGAATCGAAGGGCACTTCTGCGACACGAGGACACTCCTTATTCAAGTCATCTTTGCGAAAGCCATTTTTCAGAGCGGCAGCGACGATACAGGTTTCGGTAGGATCGCCGATATCGACTTCTTTCCCGTCTTGAATGGAGACCGTACCATCGCAACAGAGAGTCCCAAGTTTGAGTAAGGTTTGGATCTCTTCTGTATTGGAGGAAGAGATATCTTCCCGAAGATCGCCTTGGACACAATATCCCTGGATCAGGGTCATGCGGTTTTGGGTCAGGGTGCCTGTCTTGTCCGAGCAGATTACCGAAGCACCGCCCAATGTTTCTACGGCAGGCAGTTTACGGATGATAGCATTGCGCTTGGCCAACCGGGTGACACCAATGGACAACACGATCGTGACAATGGCCGGAAGGCCCTCTGGAATGGCGGAAACAGCCAGAGAGATCGACACCATGAAGATCTCCAACAGCTCCATACCACTGGCAAGGCCGATGGCAAAAATCACTGCACAGATCATGATTGCCAGAACGCCCAGCATCCGTCCAAGCTGAGCCAGCTTTTTCTGCAAGGGTGTCTGTGCCTGCTTTTCGTTGTTTAGGATTCCGGCAATATGTCCCATCTCAGTATCCATACCGGTGGCTGTGACAACTGCTTCACCATGGCCGTAGGTGACGCTGCAGCCGGAGTAGACCATATTCAGCCGGTCTCCAAGGGGCGCATTGGCGGCCACCACGGCCTGAGAGTCCTTTTCAACAGGAACAGATTCACCGGTAAGAGCAGATTCCTCCACCTTCAGATTAGAAGCAGAGATCAGGCGTCCGTCTGCGGGAATGTAGTCACCCGCTTCAATCAAAATGATATCGCCAGGCACCAATTTGGCAGCATCAATGATGGATTCCTGCCCATCACGGCGCACACGCGCATGGGGTGCGGACATATTTTGAAGTGCCTCCAAGGACTTTTCTGCCTTGCTCTCCTGGACTGTGCCCATAATAGCATTCAAAATAACGATGAGCAGGATCAGTGCAGGCTCAAAAAATTCAGTTGGATCATTGCCCTGCAACGCCACATAGAACGAGATGGCTGCTGCGGCCAGCAGGATCAGGATCATGGCGTCTTTGAACTGGCTGAAGAATCGTTCTACGACGGTTTGTTTTCTCTTTGCCTTCAACCGGTTCTCGCCCACCCGGGCCAGTGTCTCTTCGGCCTGAGCGGAGGTTAGACCGGATTGAGGCTCTGTTTTCAACTCGCTGCATACATCTTGCGAGGATCGATCATACGCTTCCATAATGAAACTGTCTCCTCATTTTTATTTCAGATAGTTTAATATTAAACTATCTGTCTGTGTAGTAGCATATTGCGAAAACTGTGTTCTGTCAATCGATGCCGTGGTGCTTTTACAATCCATTCACAAATATGTTACAGTTCGTATATAAATGAAGCCGATTTCTTCGTTCTGAATGGGAAACACTCCGTCAAAGATCTGCGAAATAGGATCTATGTTGATGTATTTTCTCCATCCTGTTCCGGTCCAGAGGAAGTTTCGTTTCATCCGGACATTACGTTTCTCATGCAGTTTGAAAGGAAAGGGGAAACGATTTGAGTATGATTCTCTTGACAGAATTGCTTCCTTTCACTATAATGAACACTGTTCATATTGAGAGATGGGAGTCGGAGGGGAGGTATCACCACGAAAGTAAAACGGTATACACTGCTGCTCCTTGCCTGTTTGGTTTGGAGTGCGGCAGGCTTTAACATTCTTCGTATTGGAGCGACCACATATCCGTCGTATCTATCTGCTGTCAATCTTCTGATGTCTGCTTTGGTTTTTGCTGTATTTCAAAAATTTGTTTTTGGCAAGCTGGTAAAAAAGCATACGAAAAGGATTAAATCCTATATGGAAGAACGGCAATTCTTCTGGAAATTCTTTGATGGAAGATCCTTTGCAGTTATGGCAGTGATGATGACTGGCGGTATTGGCCTGCGGGCAAGTGGTCTGGCACCGGAGCGCTTTATCGCAGTTTTTTATACCGGATTGGGGGCAGCGCTTCTTCTGGCTGGATTATTATTTGGCTGTCACTGGATCAGTGCGCTGTTGAGCACTGCTTCAGGAATAGATCATACAGATCTGAACGGTGAAAAAGAATAAAATGAGTGGAGGGGTGTATGTGAAACGTTATATGAATTCCGCCTTGGTATACGCTGTCCTTGCACTGGTTGGCGGTGTATTTTATCGGGAATTTACTAAGTTTTATGGATTTGTTGGGGGGACCGCGCTTGGAGTGATCCATACGCATTATTTTATGCTGGGCATGGTATTTTTCTTGCTGCTGCTTTTGCTGGAAAAGAATTTTTCTTTTACCGGTGCGAAGACAGGTAGAGTTGTGTTGGTTTATCATGTGGGGCTGAACCTCACTGTTGTGATGTTGGTAGTGCGTGGAGTAGCACAGGTCCTGAGCATTGCACTCTCTTCCGGTATGGATGCAGCCATTTCTGGTATGGCTGGGATTGGACATATCCTGCTGGGAGTAAGTTTGGTGGTTTTATTGGTGCAGGTAAGAGGAAGCATATTCTCAACAAGTATGTAATTGCTGTAAAATTGATTTTGACAGCGGTGCGGGTTGGTGGAGATCCAGATCATCTAGACAGTAATAAAGTCCCCCTGATGTAGGACATTAGGCTACATCAGGAGGGACTTTTGACGTTGCAACAGAAATCTAACAATCGAAATGTATTTCATACCGTCTGTTTGCTGTGAAGGTGTCCTCAGGATAAGGTACAATAAGTTTCGCAAATTGAAAAGTATATAAAAGGAGACATGGTTT
>ENA-ORTI01002938-ORTI01002938.1-human-gut-metagenome-genome-assembly--contig:-NODE-2938-length-14081-cov-2.925353_pt1 | contig 14081 bp, 13 predicted proteins | sample MGYA00242071_ERZ509191 | MGnify/ENA primary metagenome ERZ509191 (study PRJEB26280, sample SAMEA2338832) | human gut metagenome | biome: human gut; feature: human-associated habitat; material: faeces...
GCGGATTTTTGGTCCGAGTGGCGGGATTTGAACCCACGGCCTCTTGGTCCCGAACTACGTCGGGTTTGTATAATCGTTCCAAATGTGTTCGATAAGTGTGATTTTGCGCTGATTTGTGAACTATTTTCTCCAATAAGTCCACCCCAGTCCAACGGGATATGGGTCAATTCGGTGCAGAAAGATGGGTCACAATCCAGGGTAATTCAAAGCACCGCCGTGACCGTATGCAGTATGGTGATTCTCTATATCATGGGACAGAGACCAGGAAAGGATGGAAAAATGAAGCAGAGGCTTTTTGAACAAAAAAATGAGATTACGATTCCGGCAGCAGATCTGGAGCAGGCGAACCTGATGGGGTTTGACCGTTTGGAACTCCATCTGTTGGATCAGGCGGCGGTAGTGATCCCCGGAGAGATGACCGCCAGGGAACTGATTGAAGTCGGTGAGTCTCTCCTAAAGTTGACTTTTTCTTTGGTGGATGTACTACTGGAGTCGTGCTCCGACTGTGACAACTGCGGCCAACAGAAACCTTGTGCATTTATGACCGACAGATGGCCCGGAGCTGATTCTAAGAGTTCTTTCAAAAAGGGGCTTGAGGACTGGATGGAATTTTCGCGGCTCTCTCCAGATATGCAGAAACTGCTTCGGGAACGGAGGATGTGCTTGCTCAATTTGGAAGAAAAATTGTTAAATGAAGACTGGGTGTACTTCAATGGATGCGGAGATGGCGAATATGCGGAGTAGATGGTGATAATCCCTTTCTGCATCCATACGTTTCTATTATTTCGCGGGAAATAAGGAGGGCATCCCTATAGGCCCCCTTTAAAGTATTTGGATTACAAAGAATTTTATACTGCTACCCTGCCATCCCACATAGTACTTTAGCCTGGTCAACCAGTATTTTACTTCGCTCATTTAGAAATGTGTCATAATCCAGGCAAAATGTTTGACTTGGACACAATGCACTTTGAAGGATATCATTTATTTTATCTGAGTTCATCATCTTACAATATTCCGCTGGGGCTTTATCTTTAATTCTTTGATTATCTGCATTATTGAGAAAACAAAAATTAGCCAAACAAAAAATTCTGTTACGCGCCAAGCCTAATCGCTGCAAGTATTTCGCCGGGAAAATATGATGGAACTCTTTCGAATTAGCCAATTTCATTGGTTCTGATAAATTTACATTCGCGCCTGAAATAAATGATTTGGGAGATGTGGACGCTAATAGGGCGACAAATGTCTTTGTATTAACAGTATTGAGGTTAAAAACGTTATCCGTAAAAAATGTGGGAGAGACTTCGCATTTGAAGGAACAAATATCATATTGTTCGTCAAAAACTAAACGTTCCATTGCTTGTAAATCTGTTTCATGTGCACTATTCACGCCGCTGGAGTAGCGTCTAGAAAAACAACTCCGCCAAAACCATTTGATAAGGCTCTGTCGTTGTAGATCAGTAAATGCCGCGCCCCCCTTTTTTGTAGTGCCAAAAAATTTAACCAAAGAAACCAGCATTGCAGGATATGGTAAGTATTTCAAACTGTTGAGTTTTAACTCGCCGCGGATAAAATCGACCGAAGACTTTATTCCATTTTTTATTTCATCAAAATTTGCCCGAATATGCTCTCCATCTAGCTGTGTGATTGCTCCTGGTGACGTACTACCAAGAATATATCCAGTGAAGCATTTTAACAACAGATCTTGATCGCTTGTTAGTCCGTCATAGCCATAATCTGCTAGATCGGATGATAGGTCGTCCAATTGTTCCTGCAAATCAAAATCAGTACTCCAACTCCACGCTTTTAATAACTGGAAAGAGTCCAACGGAACTCCGGTACGATTAATTCGCTCAAACACAATCGCAACATGAGCACGATCGTCTGTCTCCATTAGTTGGAACGGGATTTGAATCTCTTTAAATGTTTCCTGCAATTTATCAACTTCAATTTTGGTTTGATCATCTAAATGTTCTGTAGCTTTCCTATATTTTACGGAATCAAAAAGGCAATTTAATGGGAAATGTTTTTTTGCGTCAACATTGTTAGCATCTAGAGGGACAAACTGACTTTGCTGGCTCTCAACTGAACTTCCCAAAATATAATAAATATCCATCCAACTTGATACGGTTGAAACAGCAGTAAGTTCTGTCTGAAAGACAGAAAAGATAGAAGTAATTCTTTGCTGACCATCCAAAACATAATCTAAAGGATATCCTTTTGTCGGTTCTGGTAAAGAATAATTACCTAATTGCCTTTCGTTTTCTAATCGTATGTTCGTTCTCCAAAACAATAGTGAGCCGATAGGATAGCCTTTATATAAGCTGTCAATGAAAAAGGCGACCTTTTCCGGTTCCCATACAAATCCACGTTGAAATGAGGGGATTCTAATTTCGCCGGATAATGTTTTTTCAATAATTTTACGAATAGATAGTTCGGGCATAAAATGACTCCTTACATGAAACTTGATATCTATGTTTTAAAATACTACGATTTTCCTTAATTAACAAGAGCAATCATACATCACAATACCAGGACACTTTGGAATAACTACAACGGACAATTGGACGTAAATTACATAGGATAGAGGCTTACAAAGGGGGCCCCTCCCGTATGATATCTATTGGAGCATGTAAAGCGCATTATTGCCTGAGACTCTCCAAAAATACGATGGCTTCCTGTACCGTCGTAAAAGTTTTTCCGCACTGACACAGCCAGCGGTTGCGTTCATCCGTATCATCCAAGCTCGGGAGCCCATCATCCAGCAGCGCGGCCAATACCCGACCGCCGCGCTCAACAGCCTTAGGATATTCCGCAGCGATTTTACGGATCGCCGTTTCATCTCCCTTTTGGTAATTCGGAACGATTTCTATCAACTGATGGCGCATGCGTTCTTTGTCCTCCACAGTTGTCAAGGACGTCGGTATCATCATCTTGTAATGGAGCATCAGCCAGTATTCGATACAGGCCGTGGTCATTAGCAGCCGGACATGCACATTGGGCTTTTCACGAAGTCCACGCAGCGTCTCGATGATTTTCCATCGCTCATCCCACTTTCCGCAATCATCTGCCTCTACGTCAAAGAAAAACCAGATTTCGTCTGTGACCTCGGCATAATTGCGGTATTTTGGTTCCTTGTCAAAATCGTTTTTGGCTTTAGAAAAAAGTCCTGTTTTTGAGGGAATTTTGAGCACGGCGACATCTGCAAAATGTTCTTTCAGGAATTTTGCATAGGCTTGCTCGCTCTCTCCCTCACAGAAGACGTAGATCAGAGGCTTTTCTGGCTGAAACTTGCGCCCCCCTCGTTTCACCTGACGGCGTGGCATTTACTCCACCTCCTCGATCTCAAGCTCTGGAGTGGCGCCGTATTTTCCCATGAGATAGCCTTTCCGAACATTCTCGCTGGTGGGTGTGGCCAGTTCGCTGATGCTATAAAGGGAGGAAGTGCCATCCTTGCGGCTTTTATCCACAAAGTATAGCTGATCCTTCCGCAGCAGCTCCATATTCAGAAGTTCCGTATTATGGTTCGTAAAAATAAGCTGTGCATGATTGGGATTAGACTCAGGACTTTGGAATTTTGCGACGATATACTCCACGAGCATGGGGTGCATCTCTTTTTCCAATTCATCTACCAACAGCACACCGCCGCGGCTCAGGACCTGTTCCATATCTGGAGCAAGGGACATCAACCGGCGTGTACCGTCCGACTCATCGGCCAGCTCCAGCGAATAGAGACTTTCTTTACCAGCTCGATTGATTCCTTGGTGATAAGACGCAGCCCGGATCTCTCCCATCCGCAGTTTCTGCTCTGAATCCGGAGACGCGTCGGAAAGGGCCTGCATGAACTGCGCCAGGGCAGCCTTGATCCCCTCCGGCACGTTTTCAGGGAGGTCCTGCGGGCTGGGAAACTCCTGGTTTTTGATATCAAACTGCATATCCCGGATGCCCACATCGGCCGCCTTGGCATAGTCAGAGATGGCCTGGAGCATATTGGAATCTTCTGAATACTCCAACAGGTGCTTCGGAAAGTCAGCATACCCCCGGGAAAATCGGACGCATTCCCGGAACCAGCGCATGGCGCCGACACAGGCCTGCTCATTCATCGTGCAGGCCACCGCAAAGTAGAGCTGGTTGGCTGCCACCGCCTCCCCGATCAGTTCCCGTCTTCTTTTCAGGTTGTTTGTAGGGAAGTGGAACTCCTGGCCGGTGCGGGAGAACACCAGAGAACGTTGGCCTTTCGGCGCATGATAAAGGTATTCCTCCTCCACGCGCTCTTTGGTTGCGGCAAAACCGTAAATATACTTGATTCCTTGATCCACATAGGTAAATTCAAATCGCGTCGGTTCTGCGGCAGAGGTATCATCCAGCAAAAAGGGCCGTACAGGGATGGGGGCTTTTTCATGCTGCGTCCGCTGGGCATTCCGAATAAATTGAACCGCCAACCAGAATGCCCGAATCACATTGCTCTTGCCGCCGCCGTTCTTTCCATAGATCGCGGCAGCGGGAAGAAGATGGATTGGATGGTTTGTGGACTTTCCAGCAGGTCTATACTCGATCAGACTCTTTCGAAATGTCCCCAGGCCAGTTGCTTCCATAGAAAGGACCGCCTCGTCTCGGAACGACCGGTAGTTTGAAAACTTAAACTCTATCAGCATATACCCTTCCTCCTTGACTGTAGTATAACCACAGATAACAAGAAATACAAGCAAAAAAACGAAAATATTTAATTAATTTATTTTGATTTTATATATATGCTGGAAATCCGTCCGCTGTTGCATGTCTGTGTACATGACGAGAAAAAAATTACCACTTTTAATGGGTGAGAGAGTTTCATAAAAGTAAAAAATTGCGGGAGCAGCAATGCTCCGGCTTTTTCTATTTAAATTAAGGAGAGAATCTATGAGCCTGCATTACCTGAAGAAACCACCCTATGCCCCGGCCTTTCCTTGGGACTCGCCGGAGCAAGTCATCTGCTCCCGGTACCAGCGCTGCCGGGGTTGTCCGTACCCCAGCCACGGGTTCCTCTGCTGGGGGAGGGACCGCCGGATGGACCGTAAAGGAAATCCCCCTCCAGCGAGACCCGGCACCGGATGGGAATCCGCGCCCTATCCTCCAGCACCAGAACACCAGCAGACTCGTCCAGCTTCCGCGGTTTCCCGGTCGCCGTCACATAGGCGCCGCCCTCTTTAGCAGAACATGGCGAACTCTCCTGTTTCCGAATCTCAGACAAAGTTTTCTCTGAGCCTACATCACCTGGAGTAAAACTCGATGCCCTGGCTCACACGACAGCAGTCCGGCAGGGGACAGTAATTCTACAAGAGGCGGCGGCAGGCGATCTTGTCGGGTTCAGCAATGCAGACACCGTCTACATCCGACTTCACGTGCTTGGCCACGATGCCCATATCGATCAAGGATGAAGGGCAACGGTTGAGGGCCGCTTACGATAACGATCTAATTTCTGGTTATAGCAGCTCTCTTGTTTTTCTGACCAGGTACAGCGGAATATTGGTAATGGCTCCGTCCTTGCGGTACCCTCTCTTCGAAAAGCGGATGGCATATTTGGGGTGACGCTCAGCGATGTACCGCTTAAAGGACGGGGCGGATTTTTCCTCGCCGCCCTTTGCCTCGACAGGAATGATGTCCATCCCATGCTGCAGAACGAAGTCGATCTCTCCGTTTTTGTCAGAATAGTATCGTGGTTCCACCGCGGCTCCACCGCAAATTGTCCTCGGAGCTGCTGCAGTACATAGTTTTCAGTGAGCGGCCCCTTGAATTGGTAATCAGCCTTCAGAAGAATTGCGCTGTTGTCAATGCCCGCCATGTGCTTGAGCAGGCCGGTATCAAACAAGAAGAGCTTGAATTGATCCAGCTTGTCAAAGGCGGAGAGGGGATGCTCCATTTTGGAGACGTTATAGATTCGGTTCAAGATTCCCGCCGAGACCAGCCACTCAATCGCCTTTTCAAAATCACGAGCTCTGCCGCCTTGCCGTACAGCACCGTATATGAACTTCTCATTGGACTTGGCAAGCTGGGAGACGATGCTGCGGAATACCATCAAGATCCGCCCGCTATTGACCTTGCCATTGTGCTTAGAGAAGTCGTTTTCATAGATTTCGATCAATTCTCTTTGAATTTGGGAAATTTTGGCCGGATCTTTTTCCTTCACCCAGGAGGCAACGCACTCCGGCATCCCGCCAATGATCAGGTAGTTGTTGTAGGCTTCCAGCAGGCGGTTGTGAAAAATTTCCTCGATCTGCTGATCCTTATGGATGCTCTCGTAATAGGCATAGAGTGCCTCGTCTGTGGCTTCCAGAAACTCATCAAAGGTCAGTGGATAGAGGTCCAGCAAGTTGACCATGCCCACCGGATAGGACTTCGGTTGAGCAAGCAGGCTTCCTGCTGCAATGACATGGTATTCATTGGCTTTCTCTTTGAAGTATTTAAGCGAATTCAACGCCTCCGGGCATTCCTGGATCTCGTCAAAAATGATCAGCGTCTCCCCGGGGAGAATTTTTTCTCCGGCAATGAGGGAAAGCAATTCAACAATGCGCTGCGGGTTCTTGTTGGTCTCAAAAATAGACTTCAATTCGTCTTCTTCATCAAAGTTGAAATAGACAAAGCCGCTGTAGCAGCTCTGCCCAAACTCCCGCATCAGCCAGGTCTTGCCCACTTGGCGTGCGCCGCGCATGACCAGCGGCTTGCGGTCCGCACTGTTTTTCCAGTTGATTAAATCAGAAATCGCATTACGCTTCATTGAAATCACCGCCACTGTAATTTACAAAAATTGTAACACGTTTTTCTGATGAATTCAACCAAGTATTATCACATTTTCTCAGAAAAAAGCAAGTGAAAAAGCACACTATTTCGAGTTTCTCCTAAACAAAGGGGAAATAGAACATAATCAGAGAGTCCTTCGACACCTAAAATATAAATCAAAAAGAGGATAAGGCCGTGATCCCGAAAGAGGGAGCGGCCTTTTTGGCGCCCCTTTTCGGAAACTGGGCCGGAAAGGACGACATGACAAAGTATTTTTTCAAGGATACCCCTCTGGCAGGATTGGAACAGCAGATGATGACACCGCCGAATTTCACGCCTCGCGGTGGCGGCCAGATGATCCTCTGCCGGTTCCGATACCGTCCAGAGGATGTGGACTGCAAAAACTGTACGGAATATCGTAAAAAACGTGACACCCTGCGGGTATGTCCCTGGCTGGAAGAACGGGCGGAAGCTGGCGTGGTCACATACGTTGTTCTGGCATCCGAATTCTATAAGCACTGGATGGACGGGCTGCTCGGAAATCGGATTCGAAAGGTGCTCTCAGGAAAAAAGGCGGTCACCTATTACAATGAGGGTCACGCTGCCCGCCTACAGGTCTATTCCACATACTTGGCCAGCCATTGGAAACGTGATGACGGAAATCGTCGTTTGGCTGCTATGTATCTGATGACTGCCACCGAGCCGCTCCGGCAGTGGGGCGCTCCAAATCTCTTTGACCTATGGCCAACGGCTTTACATGAATGGCGTGTGCTGCATGGACTCAGCGGACAGGAATATGCACTGTATCAGGCCGCACGGGGAATCAGCCAGAGACGGTGGACCATCACGATCCCCGAGTTATGCGATGAGGACCTTGTGGATAATCTCACATTGGCGTTGATTCTGGACGCCCTACTAATTGACCACTACGGATCTGTGGTCCTGCGACTGGGAGGAACTGGAGGTAAAACAAAATGCAAGCCATACTGAGCAACGCGCAGCACCCTGAGTATGGAGAGGTGACCATCCCATTCCCTATTGGAGAAAATGAATACGGCCGCTGCCTGGAACTGCTGGGGAAAATGGAGATTGGAAACCCAATCGAGCGGGACTGCTTTATCCGGGAAATCCAGCACGGCCCCTCCATCCTGCAGCAGTTGGTTGGATGTAACATGACAGTGGATGAATTGGACTATCTGGCCAAGCGGCTGGACAGCTTCGATGATCGGGAGACGGCAAAATTTCAGGGGGCGGCAGTCAGCTGCGGCTGCCATGGGATCGTAGAGCTCATCAACCTGACCTTTTCCTGTCAGCAGGTTACCATCATCACGGATTTTTCCGATTTGGAGGAAATCGGCCAGAATCACTATATGGATCTGAACGGCGGCACCGCCAGAGCGGAGGAACTGGAAAATCTGGATGGATATGAAACAGCGTTGCTTTTGATCGAGGGTGGAGGTGGAACAATCACGCCCTATGGCGTTGTGTATGACAATGGCATGAAGCTCTCACAGCTTTATGATGGCCGCCACTTTCCGGAGTATTTCTACGAGAGCTGCCTGGCCTCTGTGATACTCTCGCTCCCAGACCATCCTATGGAGCAAGAAACGCTGTATTTCCCATGCGCGGAGAGCAAAATCGCTCGGACCCTGCGGAGATTGGGTGCCGAACGGCCTGAACAGTGTGTGGCGATGCTGGACACTTCCGAAATCAGCGAGGCGGTCCGTGGTGTCTTCGAGGATGAGTATCCCTTGAATAAACACCTGGAAACACTGAACGCACTGACCCGATGCCTGCAAAAGTTCGATGGACAGGCGCTTGAGGACTTCCATACAGTCTTTGATACTGTTTGGCCGGAGACACCGGAGGAAATCCTGTATCTGGCAGAAGAACTTCGTGATTTTACTGTGGTGCCGGACATCAGCTCGGCGGAAGAGTATGGCTGGTTCCTGATTAAGGAGTCCAAGAATTTAGACGTTGATCCCAAATTGGAAGCGTACATCGACTATCAGAAATATGGCCAGTACCGCATCCAGGAGGAAGGCGGCCATTTTGGGGACCGGGGCTATGTAGCATATCTGGGGTCAAAGTCGGAAATCCGTTCGATCATGGACCGAAATCTGTCGGAGAGGCAAATGAATCAGAGTTTCTGGCAAAAGAGAAATCCCAGTATGAAGATGGGCGGCGAGTGATATTGAAAAGAAGATTGAAGATCTATGGCGAATGACGTACAATAGGAAGCAGAAATCATGAGCCGTTTTGGTGTTGGCAAGATGCCTGACTCTGCTGCAAACGAAGATCATCTTTTCGGAATACCTGTTTTGTTACTGTCAGAAGGATTTTGATATGGATGCACGGAACAATCTAAAGATCATACACACCGTGGACGGCGCAATCTTGCAGAACCGGTATGGCAAGGCTGTTATCAGAAGCCACGACATCGGCCTTATCAGTCTTCCGACAGGTGAGATCGTGATGGCAGATCCAACGCTGCGGTTTGAAATCGCCGATTTCAAGCGGAAGGCATTTCAGCAAAAGGTCTCTCCCGGCATATATCCTGTATTCGCATATTCCGCTCATGCAGGAGAGGACCGCACACTTGCGTTTGCAGAGATCCGTTTCACAGATCAGCCACCCGTTACCTTCACGGCAGCCAAGACCATATGTGACGCCGAGCAGTCCAGCCGCAGGAACTGTGGCTATGTCGTAAATGAGTCAACGACGGGATTGATGGACGGCCGGTTTTTCAGAGAGTCCTGTATGCGCTCTAATTCCTTTGAGTTGGATTACGAGACTGCCCTTGATGAACTTCTGGAGGAGAATCTGGAACGATGGGGCATCAACTGCGCAGCAGGGATCGCTCCGAATGGTGATTATTCAGCTGCCCTTTTTACGGTTCCGAGTGGCGTCTATTACTGGTACTGGGGAAAGGGCCAAAAAGGCGAGATCTGCTGCTTAACAGCGGACTTCTTTACGTACCTATAAGCTGTGCAAGTTCCCCCGCCGAAAAGAGTATATTGACAAAAGAGACCGCGGCTGTCGAAAGGCGCAGAGCGGTCTCTTTTCCTTGGACCATGTGACGAGTCCACGGATATTTCAGTAGACTTTTGAGGGGAGATGTGGTATTGCTTGTGTTCACAGAATGTGAGGTGAAAGAGATGAAGGATCGTAATAATCCGGCGGTAGAATATTCTGTTGCATTGAAACCCGCTTCCCAAGAGGAGGCGGGTTTGTTCTATTCAGACGAGAAACAGGACGAGGTCCTGGGGACAGTAGGACATCTTCGGATAGATTTCGGCTCAGGCGGCAAGAGCTTCTGGTCCACATGGTGGCCTCACAATTCAGACCAGTTTAATACCCCAGAGTTTAAGAGAGAACTCCAGCAAATCGTGGATACACTGCGGCGGAATGGACCGCTCCAGAGCCTGTCTGCGATGAGTTCCTACTGCTGGACGCACGGTGGAGAGATCTCGACGAATGACCGTGTCTACGGCTATATCGCGGAGACTGAGCACTACCGCTTCTGCCTGCGCTGTACCCCACGGCCTGGAGACTACCAAGGATATCTGTACTGTTATGACCTGAGAGAACAGCAGATGCGGCAGCGGGAGCGGCTGGTGGGCCGGGTGACCTATGCCAACGGTGAGCAACAAGAGTTCACAGATCCGCAGGAATATCTTCGAACCATTCAAGAAGAACTGCCTTACCGGAACACCACCGGCTTCCGGCATGAGACCCTGACGGATGACCCATCAGTGCGGGAGGCCGTGGATGATATTCTCTGGGACTTCGTCGGTGAAGAAAATCCGCGGCGCACCAATCGAGAAATAACATTCGGAGGTCTTGGTAAATGAATACAGAAATGAAATTCAAACGCCCGGAGCTGTGGAGCTGGCTTGATCAAGGAGGATGTGAAGTATGAAAATTGCAAAAGAGTGGCTGGACTTTCTACGGGAGCAATACCCTGCGGGCAGCCGCATTCAGCTCAGAGAGATAGGCAGCGACCCAGCCCCTATCCCACCTGGCTCCATGGGGACCCTGGATTACATTGACGATGCGGGACAGTTCCAGATTTCCTGGGACAAAGGCCGTAGTTTGGCGCTGGTCATTGGAGCGGACCGTTTCACGGTCCTGCCCCCGGAACCAGCCCTGTTGAAGCTCTATATGCCTTTAACTGCCGACTTCTACCCTCGGGACGAGTGGGGGGATTCCTCCGAAGAGGGAGAGCGGTGGGATGATCGGACACTCACGGAATACGAGGATCAGATTCTCGGTGCCCTCGTCAAAAACCGGATGCCGGAGGAACGGGAACGTGGCCTCATGCACTGGTACGGGGAGCAGGACAGTCTGAACGCCAAAGTCCGCTCCGCAGAATTCACGGTGGAAGTTCGGGATGGCTGTCTCTGGGGTGTAGCGGAATGTCAGGTAGTGGGTGAACTCACTTCTGGAGAGCTGACCAGGCTCAAGGACTTTATCAGCGGCCAGGCATCAGATGGCTGGGGCGAGGGCTTTGAACAGCGGGAGATCAAAGTGGATGGTGGAGAGCTGTATGTCCATCTCTGGAATTCAGATGACTGGAGCATCCAGACCGAACAGGAACAGTTTGTCCCCCAAATCGCCAAAGGGCTGCCGGAGCTGTGCTTCTCCACTTTGCAGACCACTGGCCAGCTCATCTGCATCAGGCGGGGCGAGTCCGGCTACTATCCCTCCGAATGGGAAACCGGCGATAAAGAGCGGAATGTAGAAGAGGCGGACAGGCTCAACGAGAGGATGGGGGTCACCCCCGCCCAGCGGATGGCCATGGAGATCGGTTCCATGGCGGGCTGGGATGTCCCGGGCGCTGATCCCAAGAACTATGAAATTCAGCGAAAAGAGCAGATAGGAGGGATGACTCTTGACTGAAAGAATCTTCGAAGTGGAGATCAGCAACAAGACCTCAAAGGGGTACGAGACAGCCACTGCGCTGGAGATGCCGGCTACCTGGGCAGAGTTTCACGACGCCCTGGAGAAAGCCCGGATCAAGGATGCCAGAGACTGTCATAATGAGCTGACCAAAATTGAATATCCCGGCATCCAGCGTGGGATGATCGGCGACAACGTCAACCTGTATGAATTGAACCTCCTGGCCCAGCGGCTGGCCATGCTGAGTGAGGACGACCGTATGGGCCTGGACGGCCTGCTCCAAATCGAGGGCGGACGGCACATCGGCCCCATCCCTCTGCCCCGCCTGATCAACCTGACCTACAATGCGGATATCTGCCTCTTGGCGCCCCATGTTTTCAACAATCAGCAACTTGGGGCGCTTTTGTACGAGAGCGGGATGCTGACGCAGGAGGCCATGACACTGTTGGATACCACCGAGGACGGCAGCGCATATCGAAAGGATCTGCTGGAGGTATTCGGGAAGCAGTATCAGGAAGATCACGGCGGGGTGTATACTCGCCGGGGCTATGTGGAGCCAGGTGGGGACTTCAAAGAAGTTTACAACCGCAAGGAGATCATGCCGTACTTTAACCGCACCGGTGCCCCTGTTGTGTTGGAAGTGCGGAAGGGATTCTTTAATGACCCTGCTTACGACAATGATCTGACTGCAACCCTGGATCTCCCCGCGGTGGATGACGCGATCTGGAATGCGGTAGAGACTGTGGATGCGGCGTCGATGAAAGAATGTGCTTTCCACTGCGTGGACTGTCGGATCCCATCCCTGCGAGGGTCCATCAATGATGCGATAGAGGATGAGGGAGGAATTGAACAGGTCAATGTATTTGCCCAGATGCTGTCTCAAAGGCAGCGTGTTTGGGATACCGCATCCTTTACTAAGTACAAAGCACTGTTGGATGCCAGTGGTAACCCGAACTTGGAGCAGGCAATCGAATTGGCAAAAGAATTGGACCAGTATGAACTCCGCCCTGAGATCGCAGAGCCTTGGGATTACACGGAAGTGATTTTGCGGGAGAAGTACCCGGACTTGCCGGAGGATCTGTTCCAGACGCCCCAGGCGGCCTGGATCGGGCAGAAATGGCTGGAGCAGGGTGACGCAGCCATTACGGACTATGGCCTGATCCGCCGGAAGGACGGTGGTCCTCTCCCCTGCTTCCGGCAGGAGCAGGCGCAGCAGACGCAGTTTCAGCGTGGCGGTATGGAGATGAGGTGATCGACATGGACAAAATCGAGGGAAAACCGTTTGGACAGCCCGCAAATGACATTGAGAAGCAGTGGCTTCTGGATCGGTTGAAGACCCTCTCTGCCCGGGAGGCATATCAGCTGGCCGCAATGATGCTGACGACCGGACGGCTGAGAGAAGTCTCTGGAAAAGAGGGAGATGAACTGCTGCTGGCAGTGCTGAAGCTGGATCGGAAAGAGACCACAGAGACCATCAACTGCCTGCTCTCCCTCTCAGACTATCAGGTACTCTGCCCCGCGGGAGGCTACGAAAAGCTGGGGGAATACTACCTGCGCTATGAAGCGGAGATGCCGGAGGCGGTGCTCCCCTATGCGAACCTGCAGCAGATCGGCTTCCGGTATGAAGAGCTGCACCCAGGCGTCTTCATCGGCGACTGCTTTGTGGTGCTCCCCGGCCGGGAACCGAAGCAGACCTACGATGGCACGAATCTGGACAAAGTGCAGGAGACGGACTGGAGCCTGCGGCTTCGTCTGGCGGCTCCCGCCGTGCCCAAGGGAGCCTGGGCCTGCCTGCCAGACCATGCCTTCGCAGAGCCAGATAGCCGACTGGGCGAGATCGCCTTAGCCTTACGGGAGCTGAAGGCAGAGACCATCCAAGAATGTGATTTGCTGGAGGTGCGCTGCTCTCTTCCGGGAATCACCATTCTTCAGGATGAGTACGACGACTTAAATGACCTCATCCGAGATGGCAACGATCTGGGCTTCCTGCTGGAAGAGCAAGGGCAAGGAATGCCGGACTTTATGGAAAAATTCACGGCTGCACTGGAGTATGAGAACTGCCACCGGCTCCAGGAGGCACTGGACATCGCTCAGAATCTGCATTGCTATGATTTCATGCGAGCGGACGATGTGGGAGCTTTCGGAAAGCGGGAGCTGGAGAAGCGAGGAGGGTTCAAGAACCCCCTCCTGCGGGACTGTATGGATACAGTTGGACTCGGAGAAGCCCTTCTGGAACAGCAGGGATACCGGCTCAATGTATCAGAGACCGCCTACATCCGGCGAAATGACCGGGAGTTCCAGCATCTGCGGATGCCCGCGCCGCCCAGGCATGATTGGGATATGACCATGTAAAATCAAATACGAAATATGGGCCGTTTTCCTGAAAGGGACAGCGGCCCCTTCTTTTTTTGCGCCCATTTTCGGGA
>ENA-ORTI01002939-ORTI01002939.1-human-gut-metagenome-genome-assembly--contig:-NODE-2939-length-14074-cov-2.803053_pt1 | contig 14074 bp, 10 predicted proteins | sample MGYA00242071_ERZ509191 | MGnify/ENA primary metagenome ERZ509191 (study PRJEB26280, sample SAMEA2338832) | human gut metagenome | biome: human gut; feature: human-associated habitat; material: faeces...
TGAGGGGAGCCACGGAATACTGCTTTTACTTATGCCAGGTGAGAGCGCATGAACCACTGGAACTTTTCGAGTTCCTGCACGTGGTCCTGGATGATGTTGGAGCTGATCACATCCAGCTCGTCCAGCTCGGCGATGGCCTTGCGGTCGTCGGCGATGAAGGCGTCATAGTACTCGATCAGCGCTTTGAGATACTCCTCGGTGCCCACGCGGCCCTCGGCGTCGAACGACTTCCACGTGCGGTTGCGCACGATGGCGTCCGCGCGGCCGTCCGGGGTGCCGCCCAGAGTGGCGATGCGCTCGGCGGTCTCGTCGGCCTGAGCCAGCACGGCCTCGACCTCGGGGTCAAGCATCTCGTGAACGGCGATGAAGTTCGGGCCGGTCACGTTCCAGTGTGCGTGCTTCAGGACCAGAGCGGCCTCCTGCTCCTGGCTCAGTCGGTTCTGCAGGATGGCGATGGCCTTCTCACTGGCCGCTTCATCAAGGCCCGGCACAACAAACGCAAGTGTCATAATGTTCCTTCTTTCAGTAGGTGGAACCTGTCCATATAATTCTACGATTTTTGGTTATGCCCCGGGCCGAACGAATAGGTGGTGAATATCACGCGACTATTTGGCATCGTCGCTTTGGGGTTAAGGGTCAAAATGTGTGTCTGGCTCGGCGTGTCGCGGGGGTTAGATTTGGCCTTTTTGAATGCCGATTGAGTGGGTGTAGTCGGTGTCGATAGCGTTGTCGTAGAGGGCTGGGCGTCCTGTTTCGTGGTCGGCTTGGTTCTCGGTTTGGGTCAGGGTGGATACTTTGGCGAGTTGGCCCTGGCCCCAGTCGGACTGCCTGGCGATTCGTACTGGATCGTCAGGCAGTTCCGTTTTTAAGTAGAGCCACCAATCCAGCATGCGGCGTTGTCGTTCGCCTGATCTGCCGCGGTGGGTTCTGGCGAGCAGTTTGAGCTGGGCGTTGATGCCGCCTTCTAAGCTGTTGGTGGTGGATTTGATCCGCTCGGGCGCAAGGACTCCTGCTGGCGGGTTGAGGTAGACAAACAGCATCTCGGACCGCCAAAGATGGTTGAGGCTGTTGTAGGCCTTGCGCACGTTGTGGTGGGTCCACACGCGGGTCCATGCACCTGTTTTGGGGTCTTTGATCATGGTTTTCTCGTTCATCCATTCCCGGTAGATCGTTGAAAACTCGTGCAGTTGCACACCCCACGCGGCGGCTTCATCCAGTGTGGTGATCCGGGTCAGTTTCAGCGCAAGTCGGTAGATGGTGCGCCCGGCATCGGTGCGTGGGTTGGTGGTGGTGTAGCGGCGGACCACGCGTTGGGCGTGGACGAGGCAGCGTTGAATTTTCGTAGTCGGCCAGCACTTTTTGATTGCGCTGTATGCGCCTTGGCCGCCGTCGATGACGGCGATGAGTGGGGCTTCGATGCGTTCAAGCAGCAGTTGGTAGTCGCGGGTGGTTTCGTGTTTGCACCAGTGCCAGGCGATCACGTGGTCGATGGTCGCCGCGACGATCAGGCAGCCACCGGCGGTGTAGGTGCCATCGAGAAATACCTGGTCGTAGATCCGCTTGTGGTGGCCGGCGGTGGGGTCAGGCACATCAACGAGCCAGCACCACTTGAAGCGCCGCTTCATGGTGGCGCGGCTAACACCGTTTCGTTTGGCTAGGTCGTCGAGTGATATTGCGGTGGTGCAATGCTCGATGAACTGGGTGAACACTGCCGCGTTGGTGATGTCGTTTCGACGTTTGACGCTGGAGGCGCCGCATTGTTTGCAGCGCCATCTGGTGGTGCCTTTGCTGGTGGTGCCGTTGCGTTTCATTTCACCGCCGCAGTGGCAGCGTGGTTGGTTCTTCGACATTGCGACACCACACCACGCCGCGCATAGCACATCACGGCTGCCACACCGAGGATTTCCCGTCGGGGGCTAGATATATGCTTCCGGAGCATATACTTTCCGGAAACCTACAGGTCAATCCGTGAAAATCCGCGATTCCGGACACACTTTTTGACCCTTAACCCTCACCTGCGGGACCACCACAACCATCAGCGACAATCACAACAAACGACACCCACGCGCGGGCACGCCCGCGAGATGTGATGAAGAGGGAACCATGAAGAAAAGCCTGCTTGCCTTGGCTTCCGGCGCGTTCATCCTCGGCGCGGCCGAATTCGTGATGATGGGCATCCTGCCCCAGACCGCCGAGGCGATGCACGTCGATATCCCGACCGCCGGCCACTTCATTTCCGCCTATGCGATCGGCGTGTGCATCGGCACGCTGATCCTGGTGTTCGGGCGCAAGATCCCGCCGAAGCAGCTGATCATCATGTTCATGGTGATCGCCTTCGTCGGCAACGTCCTGTCGGCGTTCTCCGTCAATGCGCCCATGCTGCTGACTGCCCGTTTCATCTCGGGACTGCCCCACGGCGCGTTCTTCGGCACTGCCACGCTGATCGCCAAGACCGTGGCCGACAAGGGCAAGGAGGCGCAGGCCGTCTCCGCCATGGTCACCGGTCAGACCGTCGCCAACATGATCGGCGTGCCGGCCGGCACGCTGATGTCGGAGTTCCTGTCATGGAGGCTTGCGTTCATCGTGCTCAGCGCCTGGGCCGCGATGACCGTGTTCCTCGCGCTTTCCTGGGTTCCCGCCATCGCGCCGGTGAAGGACGTCGGTCTGGCCGGCCAGTTCAGGTTCCTCCGAAAGCCTGGACCGTGGCTGATTCTGGGCGCGGTGTTCACCGGCAACGCCGGCGTGTTCTGCTGGTGGAGCTACGTGTCGCCGTGGCTGCAGAAGACCGGCGGATACGACAGCGACATGGTGCCGTTCCTGATGATGCTCGCCGGATTCGGCATGGTGGTCGGCGGCATCATCGGCGGGCGTATCACCGACAACTGGCGTCACGCGGGAACCGCAGCCCTCGGGCAGGCGATCTCCGGCGTCGGCCTGCTGCTGGTGTTCCTGGTGCCCGGCAACCATGTGAGCGCCGCCATCTTCACGTTCTGGATCGCGTTCGGCCTGTTCTTCATCTCCGCCCCACAGCAGCTGCTGATGACCGAATCCGGCAAGGGCGGCGGCGAGCTGCTGGCCGGCGCGGCCGTGCAGGTGGCGTTCAACTTCGGCAACGCGGTCGGCTCGATGGTCGGCGGTGGCATGCTGAACTTGTCAGGCATGAACTACCACTTCACCGCATTGGGCGGCGTGCCGTTGGCGGTCATCGCGGTGGCGCTGCTGACCATATACTCCATGCGTCACGAGACGCACACCGACGCGCTGGAGCGTATGCGCGAGATCACGGTGTGAGTTTCGCGGGATATAGCTCTCAAAACTCGCAGATACAAGTGGAATTTCGCTGAATCACCGGTATATCTGCGAGTTTTGAGAGCGGGGTTTGTTATATAACTCACATCACACGCCGAAAACGTCATCACCAAGGCTTCCTAGACTGGTAGAAACCGGTTTCATGGCAAGGAGATGACATGAACGATGATGCACTGATGGCGAAGCTGATGGCCGCGTTCGACGATGACGCGGCACCGGACCAAGCCGGGGACGAGCCCCGACCTTCCGAGCAGCCTTTTGACACGCAACGGTTCCTCGCCGGGCTCGACGCGATCTTCGACGCGCACGCCGCCGCCAAGGCAGGGCCGTACCTGGAGCAGGCCATGATCGACGCGGAGAACGCCGGCGATGACGCCGGGCTGCTCACCGTGCTGAACGAGACGATGGGGTTCTACCGCTCGCAAGGCCGACACAAGGAGAACCAGTGGATCGTGCAACGGGCGCTGGAGCTCGCGACCCGTATGGGCATCACGGGCACCGAGGCATGGACGACCACCCTGATCAATGCGGCCACCGCCATGCGGGCGGCCGGCCAGTACGACCAGTCCGAGGATCTGTACAAGCAGGCGCAGGCGTCCAGCGAGCGCACGCTCGCCCCCAGCGACCGGCGACTCGCCGCCCTGCACAACAACCTGTCGATGCTGTACAGCGAGACCGGGAAAACGCATCAGGCCGAGGTGGAGCTGGGCGAAGCCCTGCGCATACTGGAATCGTCGAGCCCGGATGCCGAAACCGACCTCGACGTGGCCTCGACGCACACGAATCTGGCGTTGACGCTGCTCGCCGAAGACAAGCTGTCCGCCGCGAGCTGGCATGCGGCGAAGGCGTTGGAGATCTACCGCAACGGTCATCTTGAGCACAGCGCCCATTACGCTTCGGCGCTGGCCGGCTACGCGCAGGTGCGTTTCCACCAGCATGATTACGGGCAGGCGGTGAACCTGTACTGCCAGGCCCTGCAGGTCATCGAGGAATGCTACGGCAAGGACACTGATTATTACCGCATCACCGAGAGCAACCTGCGGCAGGCCGAACACGAGGCCTCCGAGCATGCCCCCGCGAATGTTTCACAGGATGTTTCACAGGATGTTTCACAGGATGTTTCACAGGATGCGAGCGCAGGTGGGAATGGTTCCGGCACGCCCGGCGCAGCACCCGCCGGCACCCCATCCGCCGCCGTTCCGTCCGCTACCGCCTCACACACCGGCACCTCACCCATATGCGGCCTCAAGCTGGCACGCGAATGCTGGAACGCCTATGGCAAACCACTCATCGCCGACAAATACCCGGAATATCAGGGGCGCATCGCGGCGGGACTGGTGGGCCACGGATCGGAATGCTACGGGTTCGATGACGATCTCTCGCGCGACCATGATTTCGGCCCACGCTTCTGTCTATGGCTCACCGACGAGGATTATGCGGCGATCGGCGAGCGCCTTCAGGCCGATTACGAGGCGCTCCCCCAATCGTTCATGGGATACGGCCCGCGCGAGTCCACCGCCAGGGCTCAGGGTGCAGGCAGGCGCGACGGAGTGTTCCGCATCGGCGATTTCTTCGAGTCGATCACCGGATACCGTCAGGCGCCAAGCACCAACAACCCGCACGAGTGGCTGATGCTGGATGAGGCGACGCTTGCCGCCGCCACCAACGGCGAGGTGTTCGCCGACCCGTTGGGCAAGTTCCTCGACACCCGGCAGGGGTTCAAGACCATGCCGGAGGACGTGCGGCTGGCGCTGATATCCAAGCGTCTGGGCATGATGGCGCAGGCCGGGCAATACAATGTGCCGCGCATGCTCGCGCGCGGCGACGGTGCGGCCGCCTGGCTGTCGATCGGCGAGTTCGTGCAGGCGGCGGCATCACTGGTGTTCCTGCTCAACAATCCGATCACCGTGGGATACCTGCCGTATTACAAGTGGCGGTTCGCCGCGCTTCGGCGGCTGTCGTCCCGCATGGCGACGAGGCTCGCCGATGTGTGCGGGCAGCTGGAGACGCTGCTGCGGCTGAGCTCCGCCGCCTGCTATGGCGGTGCCGGTTTCGGCGAGGGCGGCAAGGGGTCGGCACCGGTCGCCGAGAAGATATCCCAGACCATCGAGCACGTCTGCGCCGAGGTCGTGGCCGAGCTGCGCCGAGAAGGACTAACCGGCAGCGACGAGACGTTCCTGGAGTGGCAACGGCCATATGTCGAGGAGCACATCACCAGCGACGCGGCTTGTCTGCATTCCCTGTGACAGGGCGTGACCGGCACGGGCGATGACGGCGGCAACGACGATAACGGACAACGGGAAAGAGGCGGCGGATGAGCGACCAGCTGATCGAGCGGATAGTGCGTCATGAATGGGATCAGTTCCAGCGCACGAACAACGAGGGCGGGCGGGCCGCCTGCCAAGGCAATTGGCCGGTGTTCCGGCAGATGCGCACGAGCCAGTTCATGACATGGACCGATCCGCTGCTGGACAGTTATCTGGCCGATCTGGTCGAAGCCGAGCGCGCCGGGCGCAATCTGGTCACGGAGAAGTACGGTCGCATGATGGAGTCCACGGCACCGCAGGATTTCCATGACAACATCGAACCGTACATACCCCGGTTGAGCGACGAACGTATCGCGACGCAGGAGCATGTCATCGCAACGCAGGTGGCGTGGGCCGAGGACTTCCGCGCCCGCTACCCGAAACTCGGCCGGGCCATGCGCGTGCTGCGCACCGCGGAGGACACCGCGCAATCCACGTCGTTCGAAACATATCTGCGCTGGGAGCTCAGCACCTACTCGGAACGCACGATGGCCCTGTACCGGCGTTTCGTCGACGATCTGCTCCGGAAGGGTCGGAACCTGACCGAGGAGACGATCGCCCACACCGTCGCCCTCGCTGGTTTCGCCGATCTCGCCGAAGCGGAGGCCGCACAGGGCTGACGCGGGAATCGGTGCCTTACCGGCAGGGTCGCCGGCAAGGCACCGGGCGATATGTCACTCGCCATGGGGCGTTCGCGCGTTGCGCGCTATCTTTGCCAGAGACCAGATGATGGCGATCAGGATCAGTGCCCCGCCGACCACCGCGCACCCGATGGCGAACATCACGCGGGGATCCATATCGAACCATGCGAGCACGCCATTGGGGAACCTCACTCCGAACAGGATCGCCACCGCGCCGACCAGCAGCATGAACACACCCAATGTCAGTGTGGCGGCGCTCGGCCCTGTCTTGCGGATGACCGGACGCACCGGCACGTCCCGCGGCACTTGCACGTAATTGGAGCCCGCACCCGGCTGGACCCAGGGACCGGCCGGAGCGGCGTATGCAGGACCCGCATCCGGGCGGTTCGGTCCGTATCCGTCATGCTCTTGCGGGGGCTGCGTGCTGTACAGCGGAATCTGCTGAGGTGCCGGACCAGGCTGCTCTGTATCGCCCGCGGCGAAGGCCGTGGCGGCATCAGGCTGTTGCGTGGCGCCCGCGTCTGTGGATGGCGCGGCGGCAAGAGGCTGCCCTTTGTAAGGAACATCGCCGGCCGTTGTGACTCCGGCCGGAACATCGCCGGTTCGCCGATCGGAAGCGGCGGCGGGATTCCCGAATGCGTCGGCGGCAGGCTCGGTCTCGGTCTGGCCGTCATCCACGGGGGCCGCCGATTCGTCCGAAACCGCCCCGGCCGCAAGTGGTTCGGCAGACAACTTCTCGGTCGACGCGGAGTCAACCGGCAACGACTTGGTCTCGGCCTGCGGCACCGCGACCTTTTCTACCGGCATCGCCTCTGTCTCGGCAACCGGCAGCATCTGTGTCGGCTCGACCGGCAACGCCTGTGTCGGCTCTACCGGCAACGCCTGTGTGACGGCAGAAGCCTGTTCGGACACGCCGCCGACCAGTGTCGGCAAAGCCTCGGTCTGCTCGAAATCCGCAGGCATCGCCTCGGCATTCGGAAGATGCCGTGTCATATCGTGATCGTCATTCATGATGTGCTCCTTGTATCATTCGTCCGCAGTGCTCACAGGGCGTCATCGGATGAGCATCCGCCGCTGTCATCGACATAACGGACGGCCACTTTCCCCTCGATGGTGTACGGCACGTTGATGATCAGTTCGGGCCCGCCTTCAGGAATGGTGCTGTAATCGAGGTTGGATGCGCCGCCGTCGCACGCCGACTTCTCACCGGAACGGCCCGAGAACGTGTTGTCCAGGCGCAGGAAATCGTATCCCCACTGGTTTCTGGTGATCGTATACCGGCCTCCGATAGAACCGACGAGCCGATACCCGTCGCTGCGCTTGCCGAACGCAAAGCTGCATCCTTGCGGCAAAGTCAGAATCACCCGGGCCCGATAGGCCGAGATGCGCAGGTCCCCGACCGGACACGTCGATTGTCTGACCTTTCCGTCGACATCCGTCACCTTGTGGGGGCTGATGCCGGGCACGCCATCTCGCGTCAGATCTATGCTGACGCGGTCGTCGCCGTAATTCGTGCCGACGAACCGCACGCCCTGTTGCAATCGGGCGATCTGCTGATCGGTGACGCCATATTTCGTGACTCCGTGAACATTGACCAGCGTGCCGCCTTCGGACTGCATGGCATCCACCGTATAGCTGTAAGCGACGTTGACGCCCAGTACGCAGACCGCGACGAACGCGGCGGTCCAGGCGAGCGGAATCAGGCCTCCGGAGCGGCGTCCCATCAGGCCAAGCACCGTTATGACAGCACCCAGAGCCAGGCAGACGCCGCCAATCCACAGCGTGAGCACACGGGTCATCGATTCGATGGATGAGTTGTCGTTTGCCAGCATCAGAACCGCACTGGAGACGAGCATCAGCCCGATCATGCCGATGACGATGGCGAAACCGGCCGGCTTGCGGCGCTCGTATTTCGGTGGAAGAGGCCCCGCCGATGGGCGATACGATACGGAGACGACTGGTACGGCATGGGAGGATGTGCGGGCCGATCGGCGGTATGGGGCTGGCTGAAGCCGTATCCCGGAGCGGGCGGCTGGAACGGCTGACGCTCCGGAGGACTCCGCTGCACTTCCCGCGGCTTCCGGCGCGGCGGGCCCTAATGAGCCAGCCGTGCCGGCATCGGCCGCCTGCTCTCCCGTGTCCGCACCGTCATAGGTGTATGACGAGGCCGGCCATCCGCGCCGGTATGAGCCGTTCTCAGAATCGCCGGTACCGCTGGCACCGCTGACGCCGCTGCCCGACCCGTATCCGCCATGCCGCCGGTTGGCGTTCTGCACCAGGGCCCACAGCACCAGCGCCGCGCACAGGGCCGCCGCGAGACCGGCACCGGGGACGGCGACCGCCAGCATCATCATGATTATCACGCCAAGCATGTTCCAATCCCAGCGCCCGTCGATCAGCTCCTCGCCGAGGATACGGCCATCCCGCGCATCGGGCAGCAGCGCCCATGCGATGGCGTACAGCGCCAAACCGAATCCGCATAGCACCACGCTCGCCAGCACCAGTGCCCGCACCAGAGTCGGGCTCCATCCCACGCGCTGCGCGATGGCGCTGCACACGCCGGCGATCCACCGGTCGTCCCCGCGCTCCATCGCGCTGCCGCGGATCCACGAGAAGAACCGGTCGCTCTGCCGCTTCGGCTTCGGCTGGGGTCCGGGCGCAGGAGAACCGTACGGATTTGAACCGTACGAATCCGAACCATTCGTGCCGGGGCCGGCGGCGCCACCCGCGTCATAGGCATACGTTGTATCGTTCATGCTTCCATTACAGCAGCAACCGGCCGCCGCACGCATCGGGGGACACCCTGATTGTTCCCTGAACCGGGGCGTTATGCACCATGTCGTCTTCCCCGGAGGCGCACAATGGAACCATGACCCAGCCGAACAACCCATACCGGCAGCCGCACGCGCCCCGTCGGACGCAATGGCAGGCCCGCCGCGCCCAACCGCCGTCCGCCGCGCCGAGCCTGCCATTGATGCGCCCGCGGAACGGGCGCGTCCTCGTCGGCGTGTGCCGTGGCGTGAGCCTACATCTGGGAGCGCCCGTATGGCTGGTGCGACTCGCGTTCGCCGCGGCCGCTCTCGCGTTCGGGGCCGGCGTCATCGCATACGTGTTCCTGTGGATGTTCATGCCGGTCGGCGATCCCGTCGCCGCCGCGCAGGCCATGTCGGATGCGGCCTCGACAGGTTTCGCCGAGCCGCTCTCCCGCGGTAATGCGGCATACGCCGGCACCGCGGGTGACAGTGGCCGCAGCGACGCCGACGACTCCTCGGAGGGACTGGCGGCGGCTCTGCGCCGCGCCCCGAAACCTTCACTGGTGGCATTGGCCGGTCTGGTGTTCATCGCCATAAGCGTGCTGCTGTCGTTTGCCGGCGGACGGGAGCTGATCGTGCCGCTGGCCGTCGCCGTCGGCGGCCTCGGACTGGCATGGTCGCGGTTTGACGCGGACGAGGGCAAACTGCCATCGATGCTTGGCGGCATCGTGCTTCTGTTCGTCGGCTATGCGATCTTCGTGTTCACCAGCACGGTTCCGGGGTGGGGCGCGTCCCCTCGCCGCATCATCATCGGCGGGTTCGTACTGCTGGCCGGCACGGCTCTGGCGATCGTGCCTTGGGTGAGCACGCTCATCCGCTCCCTATCCACCGAGCGCGCACTCAAGGAGCGTGAAGAGGAACGTGCCGACATGACCGCGCACCTGCACGATGGCGTGCTGCAGACGCTCGCCCTGATCCAGCTGCACAGCGACGACCCGCAGACCGTGTTCTCGCTCGCCCGGCAGCAGGAGCGCGAACTGCGCGAATGGCTGTATCAGGAACGCACCACATCGGACCGTTCGGTCAGCGCCGGGCTGAAGGCCATCGCCGCGCAGACGGAAGACGAGCACGGCAAACCGATCGAAGTGGTGACCGTGGGCGACGCGAGGCCCAGTGCCCAGACCGACGCGCTACTCGATGCCACGCAGCAGGCGCTCATCAACGCCGTGACGCATGGCGGCGAGCCCATCTCCGTGTATTGCGAGGCCGGCGCCGACAAGGTTGAGGTCTTCGTGCGCGATCATGGCGATGGGTTCGACGTGAACGCGATTCCCGAGGGCCGGCTCGGCATCCGCGAGTCGATCATCGGGCGGATCCGACGACGGGGCGGTACAGTGGAGATCGTATCGAGGCCGCATTGGGGCACCGAGGTGCGCATGCACATGCCGATCTCAGGCGGACGGCAACCGAACCAGCGGGGCGATGCCACGAACGCCGGCGGGCAGCATGGACGACCGCCATCCGGCGCGGCATCATACACACGCACGCAGAAGGAAACATGATTCGACAGGTGAAGCATATGGGTCAGGCAGACAGCACAAGCATCGGACCGACATCAGGAGCGGATGTGAGGCAAGGGGCGGCCGGTGAGTTCGGCAGCGTGGAGTGCAACGACGTGGAGTCCGGCAGAGCCACTGATACGGATACCACTCCCCGCGAAGCTGCGGCGACGCCGATTCGCGTGGCCGTCGTCGACGACCATGAGATGTTCCGCGCCGGTGTCATCGCCACGCTGCAGCCGTACTTCCACATCGTCGGGCAGGCCGCCGACGTGGAAGGCTCGATCGCGATGATCGCCGACATCAGACCGGACGTGGTGCTGCTCGACGTGCACGTACCCGGCGGCGAGGGAGGAGGAGGCGCGGAGATCCTCGCCAAATCGCAGCCGCTCTCCCCCGCTTCCGCGTTCCTGGCGCTGTCGGTGTCGGATTCGCCGCAGGACGTCGGCTCGGTGATTCGTGCCGGCGCACGCGGATACGTTACCAAAACCATCACCGGCGACGATCTGATCTCATCCATCAAGCAGGTGCACGAAGGGTATGCGGTGTTCTCGCCGAAACTGGCCGGATTCGTGCTGTCCGCCTTCCAGGGGGCACCGATGGACGGGGCCGGCGGCGCACGGGGCCGCGACGAGGAGCTGGACCTGCTGTCAGGCCGCGAGCAGGAGGTCATGCGCCTGATCGCCCGCGGATACACATACAAGGAGGTCGCCGCCGAATTGTTCATCTCCATCAAGACCGTGGAGACCCACATGTCAAACGTGCTGCGCAAATTGCAGCTGTCCAACCGCACTGAACTGACCCGCTGGGCAGCCGACCGCCGCATCGTATGAGGCAAGGCACGACCGGCGCGGCGACATTCCCATGCCGACGGTGAAACGGACGCCACCCACGTAGAGCGTTCTTCATACACTGGTAACGAACACAACCCTATCCTCGTCGGAAGGAAACAGCATGACCGCTGAAGCAAACGTCGGTGTCGTCGGACTGGCCGCAATGGGAGCGAGCCTCGCCCGCAATCTCGCCCGTCACGGCAACAAGGTGGCGGTGTTCAACCGTCACTATTCGCGTACCGAGAAACTCATCACCGAGCATGGCAGCGAGGGCGAGTTCTTCCCCGCGAAGACGATGGAGGAATTCGTGGCATCGCTGAAGAAGCCGCGCACCGCGATCATCATGGTCAAGGCGGGCGAGCCGACCGACGCGATGATCGACCAGCTGGCCGATCTGATGGAGCCGGGCGACATCATCGTCGACGCCGGCAACGCGCACTTCCCCGATACGATCCGCCGCGAGAAGGCGATCAGCGCCCGCGGACTGCACTTCGTCGGCTGCGGCGTGTCCGGCGGCGAGGAAGGCGCCCTGCTCGGACCCTCGATGATGCCCGGCGGCAGCGAGGAGTCCTGGAAGACGCTCAAGCCGATCTTCGAGTCCATCGCGGCGAAGGCCGAGGGTGATTTCGCCGAGGGGGCCATCATCCGGAGTACGCCTGCCGGCAAGATCGACCTGGGTGCGAGCTGGGCCCCGTTTGCAGCTGCGGAGTATTATATCCCGGCAGGAGCCGAGGTTACGGGCAATATCGGCCTGAACGGAACCTTTAGCCCCAACCCCTCGCCGATCCTCTACGTGGCGGGCAAACTGACGCTCGATTCCTCCGTTACGATCGGTCAGGCGACGCTCGCAGTGCTTCCGGGCGGCGAGGTGTACATCCGTGAAGCAAGTGCGAACATGCAGCAGAACGCACCCAACCCCGCGATTTTCGTTTTCGAAGGCGGTAAGTTCACGGCCGGGAAAACGAACTTTTCCTGCAAGGCCGTGGTCAACGAAGGGAAATTCATCGTCGACGGGACGTTCGACATCAATAATTCCTGTGCGTTCTACAACGGTGCCGCCGCAGAATTGGAGGCCGATGACATGGAAATCACCAACCGGGCGAAACTTTATAACGACGGCAAGATAGAGAGCGATGATTTGGAGCTCAACTCCTACGCCGAACTGTCTAACTGCGAGAATGGTGTCGTTGATGTTGACGGGACTTTCTATTTGACCAACAACTCGGTCGTTTACCAGAAAGGTTTGGCCTCGATGGAGAAACTCGAAGCCCGCGGCGGGGGGACACTCTATGTGAATTGCCATACCGTAGCCGAGGAAATTGCCGCCGAAGGTGCCCGATTCTATATTGCATCCGGCGCGGGGCTCGATGCCGAGGAGGTCTATTTCAACAGCAATACGGAGTTGTACGCCGCTGCCGGAGCGATCTTCACCATGGACGAATATAATGCCCATAAGTCGGGCGGCAATGTGCGTATCGTGAGTCAGGCCGCATCCGACCAGCTCATGGCCGTGGTCGTGATCCGCGAGAAAGGCGTGAGCTCACGCTATTACGGGACGAAGTTCGATGGGCTGATGGAAGTCGTGTACGACAATGCGGCCGATTCGAAATACGTTATCGACGAGCGTAGCCTTACCGGTGGCGCCGTGATGCGCGCCAAGCAAACGGTCGTGATCCCCGAGGCCATCTGCAACGGCGGCAGGCCGCCCGTTACTCCCGATCCGGAACCCGAACCCGAATATATCGAGGTCAAGGGTGCCCCTTATACCTACTGCTTTGAGGATGGCTGGCCGTGGATCGGCGACTACGACATGAACGATGTCGTGGTGGTCGTAAGCGTCGACCGCCGCAGCGACAAGGAGACCGGGAAGGTCGACCTGATCCGCATCAACTGGGAACTGAAGGCTGCAGGTGCCGCGCACCTGAATGCCTTTGCCGTCCAGCTGGATAAGGTACGTGCGTCGGAGGTCGCCGGCGTGGAAACCACGAATACGACCTTCGGCCGCGGTGCATTTGCGGCCCCCGGCCCCGAATCGGGCAGCGAGCTGGCCGTAATCCCGCTTTTCAACACTTCGCAGGAGATACTGGGCGAAGGGACTTACATCAATACGACCAAGGGCGTGGCCGTACCGACCGTGAAACACACGACGACCGTGACCTTCGCGCAGCCGGTCGATCCCGCGGCTGTCCGCGAATCGGCACTCAATGCGTTCATCGTCGTGAACCAGAAGAGTTCGGGTACGTTCACCCGCGAGAAGGAGATCCACATGCCGGGGCGCATGCCGACGCAATTCGCGGTCGTATCGGGCAACACCTTCCTGGAGTCGGATCCCTACCGTTATTTCGTCACCAAGGGCGACGGTGTGAAGAACAACTACATGATGTGGGCGCTGTGTATCCCGGGTGAGTTCCGCTATCCGCTCGAACGCAGTGATATCCGGGACGTCTATACTTATTTCAACGCATGGGCGGCATCGGGCGGCCGGGAGCATGTGGACTGGTATCAGGACGATGCCGACGAGGCCCTTCTCTATTAGTCAGCGTTAAATGATCTAAAAGAGGTTGTCTAACAACTCTTTGAAAATGAAAATCACCCCCGTCGGAACTGACTCTGACGGGGGTGAAATCGTTAAAAATCGGACTTGACGGACTGCCCTCTCCTCCGGATTCCCGC
>ENA-ORTI01002948-ORTI01002948.1-human-gut-metagenome-genome-assembly--contig:-NODE-2948-length-14056-cov-6.344904_pt1 | contig 14056 bp, 14 predicted proteins | sample MGYA00242071_ERZ509191 | MGnify/ENA primary metagenome ERZ509191 (study PRJEB26280, sample SAMEA2338832) | human gut metagenome | biome: human gut; feature: human-associated habitat; material: faeces...
ATGGAACCCGTTATGGGAGATTTGGTAGATTTTTAGTCAACTAGCCATACCCCGCCGGCAAAGCAGTACTGCGCACCGAACAGCTCCCACAAGCCGCCCGCAACAAGGCCTGAAACCAGCAAAGCGATACCCGAGAAAAAGTTGAATACGCCAAAGGCAGTCGCGCGCAAATGAGAAACTGCCACTTCGGAAACGATAGCGGAGAAGATTCCCTGAGTGGCGCCGAGATGCATCCCGAACAGAACGACACCGAGGATCAAAACAGCAGTGTTTGCGGCAAAGGCAAACAACAAATCGGAAAGTGCCAGCAGAACCATGCCCAAAGCCAACAAACTCATCGGATTGAGTCGATCGGCGAGCATTCCGAACGGAAAACTGGATAGAGAGAAGGCGATATTCATAAGCACGACGATCATCGGTATCCAGGCCTGGTCAATACCGATATCCGCAGCTTTGAGCACAATAAAGGCATTGGAAAATCGTGCCAGCGAGAAGAGCGTACCCAGAATTACCAGTTGCCGAAAGGCGGGCGTCATGACACTGCCGATTTCGTTCCATTCGATCCGCTTCGTGTTTTTTGTTTCCGTGACATTGTCTTCGACGCCGATCAATATCAATAGCAGACACGCTGCCCTGGGAATCAGCGCGATCCAGAAAATGCTTCTCAGATCCTCAGTCCAAAGTAAAAGCAGCAGCGTAGCAATCAGAGGACCGACGAAAGCGCCGGCGGCATCAAGCGACTGTCGGAGTCCGTAAGCTGCGCCTCGGATGCTTTCGTCAGTGAAGTCTGCCACAATGGCGTCTCGTGGCGCACCTCTGAGACCTTTGCCGATCCGATCGAAAAAGCGAGCGGCAAGAACAACTGGCATACAACCGGCCAAAGCAAAGACCGGTTTCGAGACAACTCCCAGAAAGTAACCTGCAAACACCAGGCGCTTTTTGTGCCCGAATCGATCGGCTACGGCGCCTGAAAAGACTTTGGCTATCAGCGCCGTACCTTCGCCGATACCTTCTACAAGACCGATCCAAATGGCGCTGGCGCCGAGAGTGCCTGCCATAAAAAGAGGCAGAAGCGCATGGATCATTGCCGAGGAAATGTCCATCAACAGACTTACAAAACCCAGCACGCATACGGTACGAGGAATTTTGATTTTGGTTGCAGGACGGTCGGACGACATGGCCGCCAAACAAGAAGGACAATTCTGAGGCCATTATCTGCTCGAAGAGTGAAGAGAGCGTCAAAAGCAGAGGAACTTAGCCGGACAAACCAATTGAATGAATATCTACGTTCTTTATGTAAACAAACAGACTTCAACCAACTTAATCGCAAATCAATAGCCCGAATCAATCACAAAGCCCACCACACCAATTTTTTCGAGACTTCCAGGGCATCACGACGCCCCATTTCGTACGCGCGGATAATCGCCGTCGGGTCGTGCGAAAGACGACTCACCGGAATCTGAGCCTTCGGTCTGATAATGAAAACGGTGCCTTTCTGCTCTTCTGCTTTGAGATAGGACTGTGTCTTTTCGTAGTCCTGCGGGCTATTTTCAAACGTTCGGCAGAAAGCAGGGTACTTGCGATAGAAGAGACGTACGAGCGCAGCATCGCGATCCTTGACACGATGATCTTCCGGGTGCGTGAGCACAACGACGTTTCGATCAAAACCCATGGACTGAAAGGCTCTGAGCGGAACGCGGTCCGAACAGCCGCCGTCGAGAAGAAGCTTTCCTCGGTAGTGAATCGGCTTGGAGACATAGGGACGAGAAGCCGAAGCGATGAGCGCATCAATTTCGGCAAAGCAATCCCGCATACGAATGTACTCGGGTTTTCCGGTCTCCAAATTTGTGCTCACTGTCCAGAATTCCATGCCGGAAGCTTCGAACGCTTTCTGATCGAACGGCTCGAGTTCCTGAGGATTTGACGATAGCAAAAGTCGTTGTCAACGATATTGCCGGTGCAAAGCCATGTTCTGAAACTGAAAAACCTCGGATCCCTGCAAAAACGCGTATAGATGCGATAGCTGCGGCCTTTCTGGCCCGACACAAACGAAATTCCGTGAATGGCCCCCGCAGAAACGCCGATGACTCCGGAAAAGGGCAGGCGCATGTCGTGCAGGACGTCCAAGACACCCGCCGCATAGATGGCGCGCACGCCGCCGCCTTCGACCACAAGTCCGAGTTTGCTCTTCTGCGTTTCCTGCATGGTTCTAATGCTGATGCTCCGAAGGTTACCGAGCATAATGCGCTTGACGGCAGAAAACAATCGGCCGTTTGTCTTGTCCGAAGCGGTAATACCTCAAGGAGCGGTCATCTAGGTAGTTTGTTGATCTTGACAAAACCTCGACAAAATCGGAGACTTCGATATCGTGCAAATTCCCGTATTTCCGCCTTTTCCGACAAACATGCGTCCGTTGCCCACAACGCTCGTTTCCTTTGCGGTTCTTACTCAGTACTGCCGCTCACATCTCATGCGCTGATCTCCACGCGCACAGGGCTTGTTCGTCCGCGCTCAGCGGCAATTTCGACACAGGTCTTCGACTGAGAACCACTGCGTTCACTCAAGCCCAAAGCAACCAGCACAAGCAGACACCATCGACGGCGCGGACGCGCAAGCTGCGTTTGTCGTGCGAAACCGCAAAAGATCAGGAAAAGAACCAACGAACATGCTTGAACTCAAACACATTACAAAAACGTTCGACACGGACGCCGGCCGCGTGAAGGCCGTCGACGACGTGTCGCTTACGATCAATCCCGGGGAAATTTTCGGCATCATCGGATTTTCAGGCGCCGGCAAGTCCACCTTAGTGCGCTGCATCAATCTGCTCGAGCGCCCGACCTCGGGCAATGTCGTCATTGACGGCACGGACCTCACAACGCTTTCCGACGCCGATCTCCGCGTCGTTCGCCGCCGCATCGGCATGATCTTTCAGCACTTCAATCTGATGCCCAGCCGCACGGTGTTCGATAACATCGCACTCGCGTTGCGACACTCCGAGCTCGGCAAAGAAGCAAAGGCCAAGAAAATTGAAGAGCTTTTGGCTCTGGTCGGGCTTTCGGACAAGTCAAACGCCTATCCCGCGCAGCTTTCCGGCGGCCAGAAACAGCGCGTGGCAATTGCACGAGCCCTTGCCAACGACCCGAAAGTGCTTTTGTGCGACGAAGCGACGAGCGCACTGGATCCGCAAACCACGCATTCGATTCTGAAGCTTCTCAAGGAAGTCAATCAAAAGCTCAGGCTCACGATCGTGGTGATCACGCATCAGATGTCGGTGATCAAGGAAATCTGCGATCGAGTCGCCGTAATGAAGACGGGGCGCATCGTCGAGGAAGGCACGATTACGGAGATCTTCGCCCATCCCAAGGCTGATCTCACCAAGGAATTCATCAACACGGCCAACAACGTCAAGAAGTTCCTGGGTCTCGTTGAAAGCGGTCAACTTGACAACGAAGTTGCCGAAGGCGGCAAAATCCTGCTTTTGACCTACACGGGCGGCTCGGCCGGCGAACCGCTCGTCGTGGCGCTCTACGAGCGATTCAAGGTGCGGGCCAACATTGTCTTCGGAAACATCGACTTCATTCAGGGCTCGGCCCTGGGCAAGCTCGGCGTGGTGCTCACTGGTGAAAAAGCCTCGGTGCAGCAGGCCGAGGACTATCTCAAGGAAAACGGCGTTTATGTAGAGGAGCTCAAAAATGGACTTCATTAACACACTGATGCCCAATTTCGAGCGTTTGAGCGGCGAACTCTACGAATGCATCGGACAGACTTTCACCATGCTCGCCGTCTCCGGGAGCATCGCCTGGGTGCTCGGTGTTGCCGTGGGCGTGCTTCTTACCGTCTGCCGTCCCGGAGGCATTTTGGAAAACCGGTGGCTTTTTACGATCTTTGACCGCGGCATCGACATTATCCGCTCGATTCCGTTCATCATTCTGATCGTGCTGCTGATTCCGGTGAGCCGTTTCCTGGTCGGCACGGGCTCGGGTGTGACGGGGTCCTTCGTCGCTCTTGTGGCCGGCACCGTGCCGTTCTTTGCCCGTCAGATCGAATCGGTTCTGGCCGACATTGATCACGGTCTCATTGAAGCGAGCCAGGCAATGGGCTTTTCGCCGCGCGAAATCATCTTCTCGGTGTATCTGCGCGAGAGCATTCCCGGCATCACCCGCGTGACGATGATCACGTTTGTGAGCCTTGTGGGCATCACGGCCATTGCGGGCGCAATCGGCGCGGGCGGCCTGGGCGACTTTGCCATCCGCTACGGCTATCAGATGGGCTACCGCGACATGATCTGGCTTACGGTGATCATCATCTTGCTCATCATCAGCGTATTCCAGTTCTTCGGAAACATCATCATCAAGAAATCGACGCACTAAATTCAAAAGGGAGACAAAACATGACCGGACTTCAATCTCGATTCGGCAAAGTGACGACGGCGCTTGTTGCCGCAGGCATCGTGGCGGTGACGCTCGCCGGTTGCGGCGACGACAAGAAGCAGGCGACGGCCGACGGCTTTACCGTAGTCAAGGTGGGCGTCGTGGGCGACTACAACGCGCAGTGGGATACCGTCAACGACCTTCTCAAGAAAGACAAGATTCAGGTCAAACTCGTGAAGTTCTCCGACTACGCCACACCCAACCGCGCTTTGGCCGACGGCGAAATCGATCTCAACGCCTTCCAGCACAAGGCCTATCTCAAGAACGACATCGAGCGCAACGGATACAAGATCGAAGCGATCGGCGATACCCTCATCACGCCGCTTCGCGTCTTTAACAACAAGGAAAAGCTAAAGAGCATGAAGGACGTCAAGGACGGCGACATCTTCGCCATCCCGAGCGACCTCACCAACGGCGGCCGAGCTCTGAAGGTCCTTGAGTCCGCCGGTCTGATCGTCTGCGACCCGGCCAAGGGTTACGTTCCCACCAAGACCGACATCACCAAGTACAACGTCAAGATTCAGATCCGCGAAGCCGAATCGGGCGTTCTCTTTAACATCCTGCCCGACGTATCCGCGGCGCTCATCAACGGCGGTAACGCCTATACGGCAGGGCTCGACTCCAAGAAGGACTCAATCTTTGCCGAAGACATTGATCCCAAGACCAATCCCAACCTGGGTCAGCTCTTCAACGTGATCGTCGCCCGCAGCAAAGACAAGGACAACCCCGTCTACAAGAAGGTGGTCGACGCCTATCACACGCCCGAAACCGCCAAGACGCTCGTGGACGTCTACAAGGGTGCCTTTACTCCTGTTTGGGCGGGTTCTGAAAAATACACGTACTGATCGGCGGGCTGACCGCCGCGGCCGGCAGTAATGGATTTAGAGACCGACTGCCGGCTTCTCCTTGAACGAACGGATACATCTGACATGGCAATCGATACCTGCGTTCTGGCACAAAAGGACTACATCGTCGGCATGCGCCGCTACTTTCACGCGCATCCGGAAGTAAGCCTGAAGGAATTCCAAACCTCGGCTCGCATTGAGGAAGAACTTGACAAGGTCGGCATCGAGCACACCCGTGTGGGTGAAACGGGCGTCTATGCTCGTGTAGTCGGGAAAAAAGTTGGCGAAGGCAAAACGAAAATCGTGGCGCTTCGGGCCGATATGGACGCTCTCGGCATGGAAGATCTCAAAAACTGCGAGTACTCCTCTCAGAATCCGGGCTTTTGCCATGCCTGCGGCCACGACGGCCACACGGCAACGTTGCTTGCTGCCGCACGCATTCTGAAGTCAATGGAAAACGACTTTGCAGGGGAAGTGCGCTTTTTCTTCCAGCAGGCCGAGGAAATCGGGCAGGGGGCGCGACAGTTTGTTGCGGCAGGTTTGCTCGAAGGGGTAGATCGCATATACGGTCAGCACGTCACCAATACCCTCAACGTCGGTCAGGTGGGCGTCGTTGCAGGACCTCTCAACGCAAGCTGCGACTTTTTCCGCATCGAAGTGAAAGGCAAAGGGGCACACGTTTCGATGCCGCACAAGGGTGTGGATGCCCTCTACGTAGCATCCCAAATCGTGGTGGCCGTGCAGAGCATCGTTGCGCGCAGCACAGATCCGATGGAGTCAGCTGTCGTCGGCATCGGCAAGGCCTGGGCCGGCACGCAGTACAACATCGTTGCCGAAGAGGCCGTTCTGGAAGGGACGGTGCGCACATTTTTGCCCGAAGTCCGTGAAGCCACGAACCGTCGTCTTACCGACATCGTCGAGAAGACGGCAGAGATGCTGGGCGCCAAGGCAAGCATCGTCATCAAGAACTATTCCAACCCCTTGATAAACGACGCGGATGCGACAAAGGAAGCCAAGCTCGTAGCGCAGGAAATTGTTGGTGCCGAAAACATCATCACGGACTATCCCAAGTCCATGATGGCCGAAGACTTCGCCGACTATCTGCCGCATTGCAAGGGGACGTTCGTTTACTTCGGTACGCACAGCAACAAGCCGGGCACCGATCGGCCCAACCACAACGGATTCTTCGACATAGACGAAGAGGGACTGCTCGTGGCGTGCAATATGTTTGTGCGCTACGCGCTCTACGTGCTTGGCACGAAGTAGCCCTGGATGGTCTGGCTTGCAAAACCAGTTCACGTTTGAGTGCGTTTACAAAAAGTGAAAAGGCTGCTTGATTCTTCAAGCAGCCCTTTATTCATGCAGAGTGCGTCAAGAAATTAGTTCTTGTGGCACATCGTGCAGTTGTTGTGCATGGCGTCAGCCTTCTTTTCGCCCTTGACCCAGTGGTCGGCCGGCATAGCCATCGGCTGGCCCTTCACCTTGGCGGCGCCCATCTTGGACTGATCGCCGTGGCACATGATGCAGGGGTTGTTGGCGTCCGTGATCTTGTAGGCGTCAATCGGATGCGGGATCTTGGAGGGCATGCCGCCGGCAGCCTGAGCGGCGGCGCAGATCATCATGGAGGCAGCTGCAACAACGCAGGAAACCGTGAACTTGCTCATCTTGTTCTCCTTTTACGGGGTGTTTTGTATGTCGTAAATGAATTCGGTCGAACTTCTCATCAGGCACGAGAAAATCCGCGGGTGAATTTTTAATACGATTTTAAGGTTGGCGCAATAAGCCGCTCGAACTAATTCCTGCAATTTCTATTTTTTCTGTAAAAATTTTTCTCAGCGACTTTTCTCGGGCGGTTTTTTCGACAGTTGTGAAAGCACAAACTAAAATGGCGACTCCCGGGAGAACCAATAAGAATGACTATCACACTCAATCAACTTGACGTCGGTCAATCCGCCACCGTTGAAGTGGTCGGCGGCAGCGGCGCGCTTCGCCAACATTTTTTGGACATGGGGCTGATCCCTCAGGCCACGGTAACGCTGATCAAGCGAGCTCCGATGGGCGACCCCATTGAGGTCCGAATCCGCAGTTACGAACTGACTTTGCGCGTAGCCGAAGCCAATGAGATTTTTGTGAAAAATGTCCGCAAAGGGGAGCCGACAAAGCAAACGCACCCCAAGCCGATAGAAATGGATCACCCCGGCTACGCGGAAGCCGGAAAAAATCAGGTGATCAAACGTGAGCAACCCCTGATGACGGCCGAAACCGTCCGCATCGCGCTCGTGGGCAATCAAAACTGCGGCAAGACAACGCTTTTTAACAAATTGACGGGGTCCAATCAGCACGTAGGCAACTTTCCCGGCGTTACGGTCGATCGCAAGGACGGCCGAATCGTAGACCACGAAGAGGCGCTTGTCACCGACTTGCCAGGCATCTATTCCCTGTCGCCATACACCAACGAAGAGATCGTCTCGCGCGAGTTCATCCTTCGCGAAGACCCCAACGTCATCATCAACATCGTCGACGCCACCAACATCGAGCGCAACATGTATCTCACGCTGCAGCTCATGGAACTCGGCCGTCCCATGGTTCTGGCCTTGAACATGATGGATGAAGTGGCTGCCAACGGCGGATCCGTTCGCGTCAATGAAATGGAAGCGATGTTGGGCATTCCGGTCGTGCCGATTTCGGCGAGTCGAGGAGAGGGCATCGAAGAGCTCGTTGAACACGCTCTGCATGCCGCTCGCTTTGTCGAGACGCCGGCAGTCCACGATTTCTGTTCGACCGACGATCATGGCGGGGCGGTACATCGCTGTCTGCACAGCCTGATGTATCTCATTGAGGATCATGCTCAGCAAGCCGGCATTCCGCTTCGTTTTGCCGCAAGCAAAATCGCCGAGGGCGATGCGCTCATAACCGAACAGCTTCATCTTGACGTTAATGAAAAGCGCACGATCGAACACATTCTGAAGCAGCTTGAAGCCGAACGAGGGTTGGACCGCGCCGCGGCCATCGCCGACATGCGCTTCAGTTTCATCGACAACGTCTGTGCGCAAACCGTCGTTAAGCCTCACACCAGCAAAGAACATCTGCGCAGCCTTGAAATCGACCGCATTCTGACCGGCAAATACACCGCCATTCCGGCATTCATCGCCATCATGGCTCTGGTGTTTTGGATGACGTTCAATGTCGTCGGCGCGTGGCTTACCGACGGCCTCGACTGGCTTATCGGTTTGGCAACCGACAAGGTCGATGCATTGCTCACGAGCCTCAGTGTCAACGAGTCGATTCATTCGCTCATCATTGACGGCGTATTCAATGGTGTGGGCAGCGTTGTGAGTTTCCTACCGACCATTGTCGTCCTCTTTTTCTTCCTGTCATTTCTTGAAGACAGCGGATACATGGCCCGCGTCGCGTTTGTGATGGATGTCTTTCTGAGACGCATCGGCCTGTCCGGGCGCAGCATCGTGCCGATGCTGATCGGTTTCGGCTGCACGGTGCCCGCCGTTATGGCAAGTCGCACGTTGCCGTCCGAACGCGACCGCAAAATGACGATTCTTCTCACACCCTTCATGAGCTGCTCGGCTAAGCTTCCGATCTACGCATTTTTTGTCGCAGCCTTTTTCCCGGGCCAAGGCGCTTTGGTAATGATCGGTCTGTACCTGCTCGGCATTATCACGGCCATTGCACTCGGTCTGGTCATGCGGCGAACCATGTTCAAAGGGGAAGCCATGCCGTTTGTCATGGAGCTTCCGAACTATCGCCTGCCGGGAGCACGCAACGTCGCCTTGCTTTTGTGGGACAAGGCCAAGGATTTTCTGCAGCGCGCCTTTACCGTCATTTTTGTGGCGACCATCGTCATCTGGTTCCTGCAGTCATTTGATTTCCGCATCAATCCCGTTGAAGACCCTCAGCTTTCCATGTTGGCCGTCGTTTCGGGCTGGATCTCACCTTTGTTCGAACCGCTGGGTTTCGGTGATTGGCGCATCAGCACCGCTTTGATCAGCGGATTTATGGCTAAGGAGAGCGTCGTGAGCAGCCTTTCGGTGACATTTGGTTCTACCGAAGCATTGACGGCGGCATTAAGCGGCCTGACAGCAATCAGTTTGTTGGTCTTCTGCCTGCTCTATACGCCCTGCGTGGCCTCCATCGCGACGATCAAGCGAGAGCTGGGAGGCCTCTGGGCGACGGGCGTTGCCGTTTTCCAATGTGCGGTGGCCTGGGTTGTGGCTTTTGTGGTCTACACGGGCGGCAGCATGCTTGGCCTGAGCTAAAAAGGAGGAGCGCCGTGAATGCCGCCAGTTGGATCGCTCTGTTCGTAATCGCCGTCGCATTTGCCCTGGCTGTGCTGCGCATCTTTAAAGGTAAGCACTCGGGGTGTTGCGGCGGCTGCAACGGGTGCAACAAAAGCGCTTGCGCAAAGTCAGGTTGCCCCAAGTGCCGGACTTGACCGCCCGGTCGTTTATTTCGTTAACGAATCAGCCGTTGTGAACTCAGTCACTGAGCAGCTCAGCTTCAGGTTGACGGCCGAACCACTTCTCAAAGATTTTCGCAAACTCTCCGTTTTGCTTGATGGTGGCTAGACCGCGGTTGATGCGCTTGAGAAGTTCCTTGTTGCCCTTCTTGACGGCAATGCCCAGGTCTTCACGGGTCAGAGCCACCGGCAACGCTTTCACCTTGCCGCGGCCTGCGGTGACAACGTAGTAGTCGTTGGTCGGGATGTCGTTGAGCACGGCGTCCACTCCGCGGTTGCGAAGTTCCAGATAGCACTCTGTGAGCTGGTTGAAGACTCGCACCTCGGCGTTTTTGACTTTGCGGGCAGCGGCTTCGCCGGTCGAACCGATCGATACAGCCAAACGCTTGCCTTCGAGGTCTTCGGCCTTGGTAATCGTGGTGTTGTCGGCATTGACGACAATGCCTAGACCGGCAATGTAGTAACGGTCAGAGAAGTCGACGCTTTTTGCACGCTCAGGCGAAATCGTGATGTCGTTGATGGCAATGTCGATGTTGCCGGTCTTCAAGGCAGGTATCAGACCGTCAAAGGCGAGGTTCCTCACTTCCACGTCAAAGCCTTCGGCCTTGCCGATCGCACGAATGATGTCAACGTCGTAACCCACATACTGGCGCGTCTCGGAATCCTGAGAACCAAAAGGCGGATAAGTCGCGTCCATGCCGACAATCAGCGTGCGTTTAGGATGTTGGTTTGCCCAGGCAGGAACTACAGACAGCGCAGCTGCGGCCGTCACGACGGATAAAAAGGTTCTTTTCTGCATTATTGGTTTCAGGAAGCCGGTGTCGATCCATACCGCCGAATTGCGGTAATAAGCTTTAAATTTTAAGGTGATTTGTGTTGAAGAAGCCAACCATCGGACAAACTCCCGTGTAGGTATTGCGATTTGCCTCAAATCAGCCGACAAAAACAACCGGCGCCAAAGCGTAATTCTTCGCAGTCGTTTCAACCGGAAACCGCTTCCGGGGATTTGTATTTTTGTTAAGCTCTTTGCGACAACGCAACCCGGGAGGAAACCAAATGGCGCAGCACCTTTTAGCCGATTTAATCCATCAGAGCGGTTCCGTCGTGATTGACGGAGCCATGTCCACAGCACTTGAAAAGGCAGGTTGTGACCTCAACGACAAGCTCTGGAGTGCGCGCGTGCTCATTGAAGAACCGGACAAGATTCGGCAGGTGCACGCTGACTATTTCGAAGCGGGAGCAAACGTTGCCATTACCGCAAGCTACCAAGCGACCGAGGCTGGATTCAAAGAGCGCGGAATTGACTCTCAGAAAGCATATGGGCTTATCGCTCAATCTGTGACGCTGGCTCGTGAGGCTCGCGATGATTTTTTGATTCGTCATCCGGAACGAGAGCCGAAAACTCTTTTGATCGCGGGTGCCGTCGGCCCTTATGGTGCTTATCTTGCCAACGGTGCCGAATATACGGGCGACTATCACCTTTCGGACGAGCAATACCGTTCTTTTCACCAATTGCGCATGAAGGCTCTGGCAGAAGCCGGAGCGGATTTTTTCGCCGTTGAGACGCAGGCAAGACTCGACGAGGTCAGGGTCATTCTCTCGATGATGGAAGAACTCGACATGACTGCCTGGGTAACCTTTACATTGAAAGACAGCGGTCATATCGCTGACGGAACGCCGATCGAAGAGGTTGCCGAAGTGTGCGGCAAGCATCCGTTGGTTGACGCCGTCGGTGTCAACTGCGTCAAGCGTGAAATGGTGGCTGACGCATTGCAGCGCATTTCGTCCGTCACAGACAAGCCAATGATCGTTTATCCCAATTCGGGTGAAACGTATGATCCGACGACAAAGACCTGGCATCATCCGGTCTCGGGTCCGGGCTGGGCGGACTTCGTGTCCAAATGGAAAGCTATGGGAGCCGTTTGTCTGGGTGGCTGCTGCAGAACGTTGCCCTCGGATATTGTTCAGATTGCAGAGCTGATGAAGGCTCGCCACTGAGGAAGGACTTGCCCGGTATTCGGCGCAAACTACTCGGAGCAAAGAGCGGTTTGGAGATTGTTCGGGATGCGATCCGGGGAACCTTTTTTCTGTCCTATTGAAACACAACCATAAGCAAGGAACAGGAATGATCAAAGTTCTTTCATTGGTAGCAACGTGTATGGCTGTTATCTCATTTTCCGGCTTCGCCGCCGAGGCACCTTCGACTGCTGCAGCAAATTCCTACGAACAAAACGTTGTGCGACTCTCCAAAATCACGGTTGCGCCCGAATATCTTGATCAATACAAGGCATTTGCCGCCGAAGTGGGTCGTGAATCAATGAAACGCGAACCCGGCGTTCGCGTCCTGTACAGCATGCAGGAAAAAAAGAACCCGACCCGATTTGCCATTCTCGAAATCTATGCAAATCAAGAGGCCTACAAACATCATATTCAGACGCCTCACTTCAGGAAGTACAAGGAAGGAACATTGCATATGGTGACGTCGTTGGAGCTCATTGACTGCGATGCTCTCGTTCCGGAAGCGCTTATAAAGCCCTAGAAATATTTAACACGGATACAAAAACAGCCTCCGCCGGAGGCTGTTTTGCTGCTGTATCACTTCAAGCGTTTTTCTCTCAGAATCGTGTGATTGTGCTTGGTTCGTATAGCAACGGCGTTTCTCTCCGCTTCCAAATCTTCCTTTACCCCAAGGGCGACATGCTTCTTGTTTTGCCAAAAAAACTCTTCCCAGAGACAACAACATGGCTTTGAGCGCGGTCTCGACAAAAACGCCATCGGAATATGTGTAGCAGGCAGCAGACAGGCAAGACCGAAAGCGCCGGAATGGACGCATAACGCCAATCGGTAAGCACTGCTCTGTACCTCCTGCGGTCGGTGCAGTGCGAACAAAGCAAAACCGGAAGCGAGCAAAAGAATATTCAGAAAAATAAGAGCGCCGTAGGCAATGCGCTGGCCGGCGTTGTAGCGACCTTGGGGAGGAACGCTGCTCGACTTCTGCGGCCGATTCAATATCTTGCTTGGATACCCGCCCAAACATTTGAGCCAAGCCAGAAACGGACGATCGGTTCGGAAGATTTCAAAAAGCATTCTTTGAAAGCGGGATTTTGCAAAAAGGATGTAAGCGCTCAAAAGCACGGCAAGCGCAAATCCAAATGCAAAATGAACCCCGATCGAAAGATGCGTCGGCTCAACGTTGGCCCTGGAAGCGGAACCAATGAGAATGCCCGTAGCGGCGAGAACGACCCAGAACAGAGCATTGAACAGGTGAGTGAGCTGGTCGCTTATCTCAAAACGACGAATCAGGACGGATCGCATGGCTGAGACCTCTTCTAAAGGAAAGGCGCCTGCGATCTACAAGTGAGACAGACCGCGGCGCATAGTTCAGGGAAAAAAGCCAAAACGTCAAAACTTGAGCTTCGGCGGCATGTTTGTGATCGCGCCATGATCTGCGCACAGATTAGTCGACTTCAATGTAAAGATGCGTTACGCAACTGTCAGACTTTGGTAGCAAACGAGTCCGTGCCGCTTCAATTCAAGAGTCCTTTGGCCGTGTGACACTCGTCGCAATATCTTTTATTTGTCCGTTTGTCTCAAAACAAAACTCAAATGACAGTGCGGCAGTGGTAACTGCCTAAAGTGCGTGTGTCGGCAGCAAACGCATGCAACTTTGCTGCTCAACGGATTTACGAACTGACAATGGACACTGCACTCTTCGATCTTTTTGTCGATTCTTTCTGGCAAATTCTGCTGCCGGGACTGACCGTGACCATTCCGCTTACTGCGATCGCCTTTTCAGGAGCGCTCGTCATCGCGGTTGTAGTGGCACTCATTCAGTACGCACACGTGCCTGTGCTGAAGGATCTCGCACGCTTTTATATCTGGGTTACACGCGGTACGCCGCTTCTGGTGCAGCTCTTCGTCGTCTTCTACGGTCTGCTGCACGCAGGAGTGCTGATCAATCCGTTCGTCGCCGCGGCAGTCGTCTTTGCTGTTAACGAAGGCGCATACTGCGCCGAAACCATCCGTGCGGCACTCGAATCTGTTCCCGCAGGGCAACTTGAAGCGGGTTTGTGCAGCGGCATGAGCTATCTGCAGACGATCGCCCGAATCGTGTTGCCCCAGGCTTTCCGAACGGCTTTTCCGACGCTTGGCAATTCGCTCATTGCCATGGTGAAGGACACCTCGCTTGCGGCCAACATCACCGTCACGGAAATGTTTATGACAACACAGCGCATCGTGGCACGCACTTACGAACTGGGATGAGGGTACAAAAAATGGACCTGATAGATCGGCCCTGTTAGGGCACAATT
>ENA-ORTI01002953-ORTI01002953.1-human-gut-metagenome-genome-assembly--contig:-NODE-2953-length-14033-cov-3.333166_pt1 | contig 14033 bp, 8 predicted proteins | sample MGYA00242071_ERZ509191 | MGnify/ENA primary metagenome ERZ509191 (study PRJEB26280, sample SAMEA2338832) | human gut metagenome | biome: human gut; feature: human-associated habitat; material: faeces...
ACCCGACCCGATTATGTCCCGGGCTCCCAGCGCCGTCGACCGAGGCAAGCCGGGAAACGACGGACCGACATCCGGAACGCTCCCGCTCTCTATTCCGGCCGGTCTGAAAAGGACGCCGGCCGAAGGGGAAAACGGCGAGCACGGACGAAACAAGCCGGGCGCGCTACAGATTCCTTTGCACGAACTCGATGCAGCGCTCCATCAGGTGATGGCGCGACGGACCCATTCCGTGATTCCGGTCGGGATAGACGTAGAGCTCGAAGGGCTTGTCGTACTCGACGAGTCTGGTAATCATCTCGTACGTATTTTGAATATGCACGTTGTCGTCGCCCGTACCGTGCGCGATCAGCAGCTTACCCTTCAGGCGGTCGGCGAAATGAATCGGCGAGTTGTCGTCGTATCCCGACGGGTTATCCTGAGGCAGGCCGTTGTAGATCTCGGTGTAAATCGTATCGTAGAACCTCCATGACGTGACGGGAGCGACGGCGATCGCGGCACGGAACACGTCGTTGCCCTTCAGAATGCAGTTCAGCGCCATGAAGCCGCCGTAGCTCCAGCCGTAGATACCGATGCGGTCCGGATCGACGTAAGGCAGCGAGGCGAGGTAGCGGGCGGCCTCGATCTGGTCGACCGTCTCGTATTTTCCCAACTCGCCGTAGGTGCACTTCTTGAACTCCTCGCCGCGGAAACCCGTTCCGCGTCCGTCGACGCAGGCTACGATATATCCCTGCTGCACGAGCACGTCTTCCCAGCCGATCGTCCAGCGGTCGGCCGCCTGCTGCGAGCCGGGACCGCTGTACTGAGTCATCAGCACCGGATACCGGCGCGACGAGTCGAAGCCGTTCGGGCGGACCATGTAACCGTTCAACTCCACTCCTTCGGAAGTGGCGAACCGGAAAAACTCCTTGACGGGCACCTGCAACTCGTCGAGCTTGGTCCGCAGCGCCGCATTGTCCTCCAGCGTACGCACCAAACGCCCGTCCGAGCGGTGCAGCGTCACCCGGTTGGGCGTCCGCACGTTCGAGAAATAGCTGATAAAATAGCGGAATCCGCGCGAAGGGGCGATCCGGTACGTCCCGTCGCCGCCGGTCAGCCGCCGCTTGCCGCGGCCGTCGAGCCGGACGGTATACAGGTCGCGCCGCAGCGGCGACGTCTCGGTGGAGAGATAATATACCCGGTCGCCCTCGATGCCGAGCAGCTCGGTCACTTCCCACTCGCCCGACGTGATCCGGCCGAGCAGCCCTTCCGAAACGCTGTATAAGTAAAGATGCATGAATCCGTCCCGCTCGCTGCGGACGACGAAGCGGTCGCCGTCGGGAAGGAAAGTCACGGTCCGCCCGTCTACCCGTTCGACATAGCGGTCGTTGCGCTCGTCGTACACGACGCGGGACGCTCCCGACGAATCGCACAACAACACTTCGAAATGGTTCTGCAGACGGTTCAGCCGATAAAAGCCCAACTGCCCCGTCGGGGTCCAGAACAGACGAGGAATGTACTGGTCGGTCTGCTCCCCCGTATCCATCCGTACCATACTCCCGTCCGCCGCATCGCAGCAATAAAGCTCCACGACCGAATTCTGCTCGCCGGCCTTCGGATATTTGAACGTATAGTTCTCGGGATAGAGCCCGCCGGCGAAGCGGTTCATGTTATACTGCTTCACGCGGCTCTCGTCGAACCGCAGGTAGGCTATCTTCCTGCCGTCGGGCGACCAGGCGAACGCCCGCGCGAACGAAAATTCTTCCTCGTAGACCCAATCGGGCAGGCCGTTGATAATATGGTTGAACCGACCGTCGAAAGTCAGCTGCCGCTCCGATCCGGCCGCCGGATCGGCGACGAACAGGTTGCCTCCGCGCACGAAAGCCACCCGGCTGCCGTCGGGCGAAAACTGCGCCTGCTGCTGCGGCCCGCCCTGCGAAAGTCGCCGCAGCGATCCGTCCTGCCTGTCGTAAATCCAGTACTCGGCGGTAAACGAATGCCGGTAAATCGGCTCGACGTCCGTGGTCAGCAGCAACCGTCTTTCGTCCGCGCTCAGGACGTAATCCGTAAACTCGATCCGGGGCTCGGCGGCCGAAGCGTCGAACAGGACGCCCGCCGGCTCGCCGGTGCGGTACAAGAAGCATAGCACGCGGCCGTCGCTCATCGTCGTGTAGCGCTCGCCGTCGGAGAGGCTGCGCACGCCGCTCACGGTCTTCTGCTCGAACGTCCCGTCGCGCAGGGCGGAGTAATCGAAGGCGGGTCGCGCCGAAACGGTTATCGTATTCAAGGTGCAGAGTGCAAAAAAAACGGTCAGTAAATTCCGCATGGTATCTTCATAATATTATGCAGGTTCGGCCGGCGACAATCGCTCAGCAGGCTTTCAGACTCAAGTCCAAACTCTTGATCTGATGCGTCAACGCACCGACCGAAATATAGTCGACGCCGCAGGCGGCGTACTCGCGCAGGTTGTCGAGCGTGATGCCGCCCGAGGACTCGATCTCGCAGCGGCCCGCGATCAGATCGACGGCCTCGCGCGTGAGTTCGGGCGTGAAATTGTCGAGCATGATGCGGTCGACGCCGTCGAAGCGGAGCACCTCGCGGACATCGTCCAGCGAGCGGACCTCGACCTCGATCGGAATCCGCTTGCCCTTGGCTTCGAGGTAGGCCTTCGTCTGTTCGACGGCAGCCGTGATGCCGCCCGCGAAATCGATGTGGTTGTCTTTCAGAATCACCATGTCGAACAGGCCCATGCGGTGATTCTCGCCCCCGCCCAGCTTGACCGCCATTTTGTCCAGTACGCGCATGCCGGGCGTCGTCTTGCGCGTATCCAGAACGCGAGTCTTCAGGCCCTCCAGCTCTTTCACGTAGCGCGCGGTTTGCGTCGCCACGCCGCTCATGCGCTGCATGATGTTGAGCAGAATGCGCTCGGCCTGCAACAGCGAGACCACGCGTCCCTCGACATAAAAGGCGACATCGCCCGGCCGCACATGCGCGCCGTCCTCGATCCGCTTGTCGAACGCCACGTCCGGATCGAGCCGGCGGAGCACCATCTCGGCCACCTCGACTCCGGCCAGAACGCCCTCCTGCTTGACAAGCAGCTTCATACGTCCCCGCTCGTCGGGAGGGATGCACGCAAGCGACGAATGGTCTCCGTCGCCTATATCCTCGCGGATAGCCAGTTCGATCAGATCGTTCGTAAAAGGTATATACTCCGGTTTCATACTTTCTTTTCAATTTTTACCGTTCGTGCATACGAATGTCGCAAAGTTACAAAAAACCGCGGATTTCGCCGCGACAGTACGCCGGACGGAGAAAAAAGGAAGCAAAATTTTTACGCTTTTTTGTAAAAATTTCTACCTTTGCCGTATAAAATTAACACGACGACATTTCCGGAAGGTTAGTCGTAGTGTTCTTTTTGCAAGTAAGCGACTGTATATCATACAAATGATGCGTCCAATGCAGGATTGAGCGTCATAGGGCGCACGGCAAAAGGCGTTCAAAAACGAAAACATTTGCTTATTTTGCGAAAATCGAAGAGGAGCACGAAGAAAAAACGAAAATCATGAAAGATCTCAGAAGCGGCACTACGACGCAGGGGCGCAAAATGGCCGGGGCAAGAAGCCTATGGCGAGCGAACGGAATGAAAGACGAGCAGATAGGCCAGCCGGTGATCGCCGTCGTCAACTCGTTTACGCAGTTCGTGCCCGGGCATGTGCACCTTCACGAGATCGGGCAGCAAGTCAAGCAATGGATCGAACGCGAAGGCTGCTTCGCCGCCGAATTCAACACGATCGCCATCGACGACGGCATCGCCATGGGTCACGACGGCATGCTCTACTCGCTGCCGTCGCGCGACCTGATCGCCGACAGCGTCGAGTACATGTGCAACGCGCACAAGGTGGACGCGATGGTCTGCATATCGAACTGCGACAAGATCACGCCGGGCATGCTGATGGCCGCCATGCGGCTGAACATACCGACCGTTTTCGTCTCGGGCGGGCCGATGGAGGCGGGACGCATGGGCGAGAGCAGCTACGACCTGATCGACGTAATGGTCAAGGGAGCCGACGCGAGCTATCCGGACAAGGAGCTCGACGCGCTGGAGCATGCGGCCTGCCCTACCTGCGGGTCGTGCTCGGGTATGTTCACGGCCAACTCGATGAACTGCCTGACCGAAGCGCTCGGGCTGTCGCTGCCGGGCAACGGCACGGTCTTGGCGACGCACGAGGCGCGCACGGAGCTGTTCCGCAAGGCGGCCAAGCTGATCGTGAAAAACGCGCGGGAATACTATTTCGACGACAACGACGCGGTGCTGCCGCGCTCGATCGCCACGCGGGCGGCCTTTCTGAACGCCATGTCGATGGACATCGCCATGGGCGGCTCGTCGAACACGGTGCTGCACCTGCTGGCCGTCGCTCAGGAGGCGGGCGTGGACTTCACGATGAGCGACATCGACCGCCTGTCGCGCCGCATCCCCGTCATCTGCAAGGTAGCGCCCAACTCGCATTACCACATACAGGACGTCAACCGGGCCGGAGGCATTCTCTCCATCTTGGGCGAACTGAACCGGGGGGGACTGATCGATACGGCGGTCGGACGAGTGGACTGCGCGACGCTCGCCGAAGCGATCCGACTGAACGACCTGCGAAGTCCCGACGTGTCCGTCGAAGCGAAAGTCCGCGCACGGGTCGCGCCGGCCGAAAAGCATAACCTGAAGCTCGGCTCGCAGAACGCCACCTATCCGTCGGCCGATCTGGACCGGGGAAAAGGCTGCATACGCGACTTGGAGCATCCTTACCTGAAGGACGGCGGTCTGGCCGTGCTGTTCGGCAATATCGCCCGCAACGGCTGCATCGTCAAGACGGCAGGCGTCGACGAGTCGATCCTCCGCTTCGAGGGAAAAGCCCGCGTGTTCGAGTCGCAGGAATCCGCCTGCGCCGGCATTCTGGGCGGAAAGGTAAACGCCGGAGACGTCGTCATCATCCGCTACGAGGGTCCCAAGGGCGGTCCCGGCATGCAGGAAATGCTCTACCCGACCTCGTATCTGAAAAGCGTCCGGCTCGACAAGGCCTGCGCGCTGGTGACCGACGGACGGTTCTCGGGCGGCACGTCCGGACTGTCGATCGGACACGTATCGCCCGAAGCGGCGGCCGGAGGCGACATCGCGCTGGTACGGGACGACGACCGGATCGTCATCGACATACCGAACCGCACGATCGACGTCGTGCTGCCCGAAGGCGAACTGGACCGCCGCCGCGAGGCGATCGTCCGCTTCGAACCCGTCGGGCGCAACCGAGTCGTCAGCCGGGCCCTGAAGGCCTATGCGTCGATGGTCACGTCGGCCGACCGGGGCGGAGTGCGCGAAGACATCTGATAAAGGACCATTCCACGTTCTATCCGAGCGCCGGACATCCGAGGACGACCGCCGTCCCCGACGGCTCCGCCAGCGGGCGGACGTCCGACGCCGTCAAAACCGATTGACTTATGGCTAACAAGCAAAAAATAAAGGGAGCGGAAGCGCTGCTGCTGTCGCTCATCGCCGAGGGAACCGATACGATCTTCGGCTATCCCGGCGGACAGGTCATTCCGATCTACGATCATCTGTATCACCATACCGACCGGTTGCACCACATCCTGACGCGTCACGAACAGGGCGCCGTACACGCGGCGCAAGGCTACGCCCGTGCGACAGGCAAGGTGGGCGTCTGTCTGGCCACCTCCGGTCCCGGCGCGACGAATCTCGTCACCGGAATAGCCGATGCGATGCTCGACTCGACGCCGATCATCTGCATCACGGGGCAGGTTCCCGCCGCACTGCTCGGCACGGACGCGTTTCAGGAGGCCGACACGATCAGCATGACGATGCCCATCTCGAAATGGAACTATCAGGTCACCAAGGCTTCCGAGATTCCGAGAGCGATCGCGCGGGCTTATTACATCGCACGGACCGGCCGGCCGGGCCCCGTCGTGATCGATATCTCGAAAAACGCTCAGGTCGAAGAGTTCGACTTCAGCTACAAACCGTGCATCTACCTGCGCAGCTATCATCCGAAACCGGAACTGGACAAGGAAGCCGTCGCCCGGGCCGTCGAAATGCTAAACGCTTCGGAGAGGCCGCTGATTCTGGTCGGACAGGGCGTCAAGCTCGCCGGAGCCGAACGCCGGCTCGTCGAGCTGGCCGAGGCGGCCGGCGCGCCGATGGCCTCAACGCTGATGGGCATTTCGGCCGTGCCGAGCGGGCACCCGCTGTTCGTCGGCAATTTGGGCATGCACGGCAACATCGCCGCGAACGAGATGACCCAGCAGAGCGACCTGATTCTGGCCGTCGGCATGCGCTTCAGCGACCGTGTGACGGGCGACGTGAAAAACTACGCCCCGCACGCGAAGATCATCCACATCGACATCGACTCGGCCGAGCTGGGCAAGAATCTGCCCGTCGAGCTGCCGATCCATGCCGACGCGGGCGAAGCGCTCGAGGCGATGAAATCGGGCATCCGGCACAAGGACCGCTCAGCGTGGATCGACGTGGCCAAAGGCTGCGACCGGCGCGAGTACGAGGAAGTCGTCCGCCCGAGCAGCGACCCGCAGGGACGGTTTATCTCGATGTACGACGCGATCAGCACGCTGGCCGAGGTCGAGAAGGGCGACGCGGTGATCGTCACGGACGTCGGCCAGAATCAGATGTTCAGCGCCCGCTACTCGAAATTCAACTCGACACGCAGTTTCATCACCTCCGGAGGGCTCGGCACGATGGGCTTCGGCCTGCCGGCCGCGCTGGGGGCCAAGCTCGGCGTGCCCGACCGCGAGGTCGTCTGCGTGATGGGCGACGGAGGTTTCCAGATGACGATGCAGGAGCTGGGCACGATCATGCAGAACCGCATCGGCGTCAAGATGATCGTGCTGAACAACTCGTATCTGGGCATGGTGCGCCAATGGCAGCAACTCTTTTTCGGGAAGCGTTACTCGTTCACGCATATCGAAAGCCCCGACCTGACGCTGATCGCCGCAGCCTACGGCATCCCGAACCGCCGGGTCACCGAGCCCGGACAACTCAGGGAGGCCATCGAGGAACTGGCCGCCGCGCCGGGAGCCTACCTGCTCGAGGTGGCCGTGCTCCCCGAGGAGAACGTATTCCCGATGGTACCGGCCGGCGCCTCGCTGTCGGACATCATTTGCACGGACTAAAAACGAACCGACTATGACCAAGGAATATATCGTCATCGCCTTCACCGAAAACCAGATCGGAGTGCTCAACCGCATCACGGCCCTCTATCTGAGGCGGAAAATCAACATCGAAAGCCTGAAAGTGTCCGAATCTTCGATCCGGGGTATCAGCATGTTCGTCATCTCGGCCTTCACGACCCGCGAGACGATCGACAAGCTCGTCAAACAGCTTCGCAACATCATCGACGTGATTCAGGTCGAGTATTACTCGAACGAAGAACTGATCACGCAGGAAATCGCGCTGTACAAGATCACGTCGAAGATTTTCCGCGAGAGCGGCACGGTCGACCGGATCGTCCGCGAGTGGAACGCCCGCATCATCGAGATGAACCCGCAATACGTCGTCGTCGAGAAAACCGGAACCCGGGAAGACATCGACGCGATGCGCTCCGAGCTGGAGCAACAGCAGCTGCTCACCGAGTTCACCCGCTCGGGAACCGTCGTGCTGCACCGCGACTCGGTCGAAGACAAGCTGCAGGCCAATCTGTAACGGAAACAACAACGAAACACGAATATCGGATTTAAAACCAGAGAATCATGGCAAAAATGAATTTCGGAGGAGTCATCGAGAACGTGATCACGCGCGAAGAATTCCCCCTGAGCAAAGCGCTCGAAACCCTCAAAGACGAAACGATAGCCGTCATCGGATACGGCGTGCAGGGCCCCGGCCAGTCGCTGAACCTGAAGGATAACGGGTTCAACGTGATCGTCGGCCAGCGCAAGAACTCCAAGACATGGGACAAGGCCGTAGCCGACGGCTGGGTCCCGGGCAAGACGCTGTTCGAGATCGAGGAGGCGTGCGAGCGCGCGACGATTATCCAATATCTGCTCTCCGACGCCGCCCAGATCGCCGTATGGCCTTCGGTCAAGAAACACCTGACCCCGGGCAAGGCGCTCTATTTCTCGCACGGTTTCGGCGCCACCTATTCGGACCGCACGGGCATCGTGCCGCCCAAAGACATCGACGTAATCATGATCGCCCCCAAGGGCTCGGGCACCTCGCTGCGCCGACTGTTCCTCGAGGGACGGGGACTGAACTCGAGCTACGCCGTAATGCAGGACGCTACGGGACGGGCGATGGACCGCGTGATCGCGCTGGGCATCGGCGTAGGATCGGGCTATCTGTTCGAGACGACGTTCAAGCGCGAGGTATATTCCGACCTGACCGGCGAACGGGGCACGCTGATGGGCGCTATTCAGGGTATTTTCGCCGCACAGTACCAGGTGCTGCGCGAGAACGGCCATACGCCGTCGGAAGCCTTCAACGAGACGGTCGAGGAACTGACCCAAAGTCTGATGCCGCTGGTCGGCGAGAACGGTATGGACTGGATGTACGCCAACTGCTCGACGACGGCTCAGCGGGGCGCGCTCGACTGGTGGAAGCCTTTCCGCGATGCGACGCTGCCGGTATTCAAGAAGCTCTATGCCGAAGTGGCCGCAGGCAACGAGGCTCAGCGTTCGATCGACTCGAACAGCAAACCCGACTATCGCGAGAAGTTGAACGAGGAGCTCAAGGAAATGCGCGAGAGCGAAATGTGGCAGGCCGGCGCTACGGTGCGCAGCCTGCGTCCCGAAAGGAACAAATAGCATCGTTTCTACATATCCCAAACCGCTCCTTCCGGGAAAGCGGTCGAACAGTGCAACAAGTTACGATAACTTGTTGCACTGTTCATGTAGATGAGTGACGAATCCTACTTATCGGCAGATCGATTCTTCGGATCGATCTGCCGAGTCGCTTTCGCGGATTTTTCCCTTTCGTTCGGGCAAGGCCGCATGGGCAAGGCCCAGTACGGCCTGAACGGAATTCAAGACAGGGAAAACTTTCGGGCCATTCGGAAAGAAACGACTTCCTCCTTGCCGAAGGGTCCTCTGCCCGTCATCGCAACGAACGGAAAAGAACGAGCGCGACACGGTAGCTCAACCAATCGTTCTGCCGGTTTCGCGCACGAACGCCCCGCCGAGCCTCGAAATTACAGAACAAAAAAGGTCCGGGCCGGCTGTCACAGAAGCGATAGGCCGGGAGGGGAAGTCATGCCTTATCTTTGCCGTCGGCTTTGCATTTCAACCGGAATTGGCTAACTTTGATATCAAACCGTCCGACCATGATACGCACGCTGACGACCCTGGTCGTCCTTCTTTCCGCCGCAACCGGCCTGTCCGCAGGAAACCCGCCGGAATGGGAACGGCCCGAACAGGCCGAATTCCCTGTCGTTCAAGGACAGGGATGGACTCGGGAACTGGGCGGAAGCTACCGGAGATTGCCCGACCGGGCCGAGGTTCTCGTACCGCCGGCCGTATGGAAACTATCCGCTCACTCGGCCGGAGAGGCCCTCCATTTCGTCACGAACTCGCCCGAAATCCGCGTACGTTACGGGGTGAAAGGTCCCGTGGACATGAGCCATATGCCCGCTACGGGCGTATCGGGCATCGACCTGTACCAAATAGACAACGACGGAACATGGCTGTTCGTTCCGCGCCTGATCGACGAGACATTCTCCGACACGGTGAGTTATCGGTTCTGCCCGGTGCCGGGCGAAGGATACGATCGGCTGGGATACGAATTCCGGCTCTACCTTCCGCTCTACAACGAAGTCGAATGGATCGAAGTGGGCATCGATTCGGCTGCCCGGTTCGAATGGCTGCCCCTAAGGGAAGAACGGCCCGTCGTGGCATACGGCACCTCCATTCTGCAAGGCGGATGCGCCTCGCGTCCCGGCATGGCATGGACCAACATCCTGTCAAGAAAGATCGACCGGACCGTCATGAATTTCGGATTCTCGGGCAGCGGAAGGATGGAACGGGAAACGGTGGAGCTGATCGCCGAAAACGACGCGAAAGCATGGATCATCGACTGCGTACCCAACATGAACCATCTCGAGGACTCGTTGTTCGAAGCCCGCTATCTCGAAGGCGTGCGGCTGATCCGCAACCGCAGCGAGGCGCCGATCCTGCTGGTCGAGAGCGCCACGGCATCGACGGGTTACGCCGATCAGGCCACTTTGCGCAAGAACCGGCTGTTGAAGTCCTGTTATGAAAAACTGATCGCCGAAAACACGAGAAACATTCACTACCTGAGCGCGGAACGGATCGCTCTGCCGGAAGACGCCACCGTGGACGGAATTCATCCTACGGACTGGGGCATGGAAATCATCGCGACGGCCTACGAAACGAAGCTACGCGAAATACTGAAAGAACCTCGGGGAGACTACCCGACCACCCGGGCCGTCACGCAGCGGCGCGAAGCAGCCGGATACGATTGGCAAGAGCGGCATCGGGAGTTGATCCGCGCAAACCGCAAGCAGAAACCGCATGCCGTACTGATCGGCAACTCGATTACCCATTACTGGGGAGGTACCGGCGGACGCTATCCGGAGAACGGCTCCCGCAGTTGGCAAAGAATCATGGCGCCGGCCGGTTTTCGCAACATGGGCTGCGGATGGGACCGGATCGAGAACATGCTGTGGCGAATCTACCACGACGAATTGGACTGCGGTACGATCGACCGGATCGTGCTGATGGCAGGTACGAACAACGTCGGCCGAGACACGCCCGCCCAAATCGCCGCAGGCATCGCCCGCATGGTCGAAGCCGTTCGCTCCCGACAGCCGAAAGCCCGCATCAAGGTGATCGGCATTTTGCCCGCCGCCGGCCAGCAGGAACGGATCGCCGAAATCAACGACCGGATCGAGCAGGAGATCGGAAATCAGGGAATTGCCTGCTTTCAGGACGTCGGCATTTATCTGCTCGATCCCCGAACGGGACGCCTCGACGACAGGCTTTTTATGGATGGATTGCATCCCAACGAACGGGGCTACCGGAAAATCGCCCGAGCCATTGCGGAAATAACGGTTCCGAAAGCGAACACTCCGTAAAACGAGTTATTTTCATCATCCGGCGACCGGTACGGTCACACTCGCACACGACGCCGCCGAAACAGGAACAGATAAGCAAACGGCAAATCATTTTCAATAACTTGCAACAAATAAGCCGAACGGAGCATCTTATAAGTAAGAACGACGCCCCCTATCGGCAAAATACAAAACGATGGATCCCAAAAAATCGACACCAGCTCAATCTGACAACAAAAGCAAGATTCTGATAACGATCCTTTTCATAGCGATTTTCATCGGAACGATTGTTTTTTCTTTGAGCATGTAGATTCCTGGGCCTACTGAATTCGCCGACCAAGCGAAGGAAAGGAGAAATGCCGACAGGAAGCTACCGTAATCAGATGTTTCCGCCACAACCCAGGGCAAAGCCGTCGTTACGAAAACCGGATTCGTATCCGAATCATTCTCTTTTCTCACACGGCAGGAGCGGACAGAAATCGCCCGAAACGTCCCGCCCCTGCATCGCGAAAACTTTCCTCGCAACGATCTTACCAATAGCGGACTCTCTTTCCGACCGCAAAAGCAGAAAAGGCGAAGACGGCCGGCACATCGGTCATACGACTTGAGAACGGGACAAACGCAACCTGCGTTACAGCCGAGGAGTTCAAAACCGTACGCGATATTCCGCTATTTTCGTAATTTTGTCCTGTCAAACAATTGCCAAAGCCATGGATTTCGGATTTCTGAGAATCGCCGCCGCCATACCTTCGGTCCAAGTCGCCGGATGCCGTCATAACGTCTCACACATCGAAAAGCTGATCCGCCAGGCCGCCGGACGACAGGCGGCGCTCGTCGCTTTCCCGGAGCTCGCCGTAACGGGATATACTTGCGGAGACCTTTTCACCCAACGCGCGCTGCTCGACGGAGCGGAAAGCGCATTGGCCGATCTGCTGAAATCGACCTCCGACTGCCCGACGGTCTGCATTGCAGGCATGCCTGTGGCCGCGGGCAACCGACTCTACAATACGGCCGTCGTCTTCTGCCGGGGACGCGTGCTCGGAATCGTACCGAAAACCTATCTTCCCAACTACGGCGAGTTTTACGAGAGTCGTTGGTTCGCCTCGGGAGCCGACCTCGACGGAGACAGCGCGACGCTATGCGGGCAGCGGGTTCCGATGTCGACGGGACTGCTTTTCGGAGATGACGCTCTCTGCTTCGGCATTGAGCTGTGCGAAGACTTTTGGGTGCCCGTACCTCCCTCGTCGCTTCAGGCCGCGGCCGGCGCGCATCTGATCGTCAACCTGTCGGCCAGCGACGAAATGGCCGGCAAGCACGCCTACCTGCGCTCGCTCGTCGAACAGCAATCGGCTCGCGCTATGTCGGCCTACCTGTACTGCTCGGCCGGATTCGGCGAGTCGACGACCGATATGGTCTTCGCCGGCAATGCGCTCATCGCCGAAAACGGAACCATGCTGGGCGAATCGGAACGCTTCTCGTTCGACGAACAGCTGCTCATTCGCGAAGTAGACATCGAACGGTTGCAGGCCGTGCGGCGCAGAACCAACACATTCGGGCTGAAAGGCAGCGCCCCCTCCTTCCGGCGCATCGCGGTGGAATGGCCCCGGTATGCCGGATCCGACACTTTGCTCCGCACGTTCGACCCGCATCCGTTCGTCCCGTCCGACGATTCGCGCCGCGACGAGCGCTGCCGCGAAATATTCAACATCCAAGTCAGCGGTCTGGCCCAGCGAATACGCCACACCGGGGCGCGCTCGGCCGTCATCGGCATATCGGGAGGACTCGATTCGACGCTGGCGCTGCTCGTGACGGTGCGCACCTTCGACAAGCTGGACATCCCGCGCCGCCGTATCACCGGCATCACGATGCCCGGATTCGGAACTACCGGCCGCACCTACGGCAACGCGCTGAACCTGATGCGAACGTTGGGCGTCGACATGCGCGAGATCGGAATCAAGGCCGCATGCGAACAGCATTTCAACGACATAGGCCTCGACCCTTCCGACCGCAGCACGACTTACGAGAACGCACAGGCCCGCGAGCGAACCCAGATTCTGATGGACTTCGCCAACCGGACCGGCGGTCTGGTCGTCGGGACGGGCGACCTGTCGGAACTGGCGCTGGGCTGGGCTACCTACAACGGCGATCACATGTCGATGTACGGCGTCAACTGCGGTATTCCCAAAACGCTGGTTCGGTATCTCGTCCGCTGGGCGGCCGACAACGGTACGGAAGCCGACGCCCGTCCCTATCTGCTCGACATCATCGACACGCCGATCAGTCCCGAACTGCTGCCGGCCGGCGACGGTGACGAGATCGCCCAGCGTACCGAGGACACGGTGGGACCGTACGAACTGCACGATTTTTTCCTGTATCACTTCATTCGCTACGGATTCTCTCCGGCCAAACTGTTTTTCATGGCCTGCCGGGCCTTCGACGGCCGGTATGACCGCGCGACAGTCAAAAAGTGGCTCGTCACGTTCCTGCGACGCTTCTTTTCCCAGCAATTCAAACGATCTGCCCTACCCGACGGCCCGAAAGTCGGCTCGATCAGCCTCTCCCCCCGCGGCGATTGGCGCATGCCTAGCGACGCTACGGCCCAGCTCTGGATCGCCGAGGCGGAAGCGCTTCCCGTATGATAAGAGCTCAGCGAAAGCGGATTCGCTCGGGCAATCCGTTTCATTCCGGTAAAGCGAGCATCTATCGTACCTTATTTCGTTTCGGAGTCGTCTGCCGCATTGCATCATAGAATACAGATATACAGCGACAAAACCTATTCCGCCACACAATAAAGTTCCAAGAAACGAAATATTTTTCCGGAAAGAATTTGGAAAATTAAATTTTCATCGTACATTTGCATCACCAAAAGCGAGGGACACAGGAGGAAGCAAGTCCTACGGGTCCACAAACTAAGAAATAACCGCCTTTCAGTTTAAAGGTGCAACGCGGAAATAGCTCAGTTGGTAGAGCGCAACCTTGCCAAGG
>ENA-ORTI01002954-ORTI01002954.1-human-gut-metagenome-genome-assembly--contig:-NODE-2954-length-14031-cov-3.350386_pt1 | contig 14031 bp, 13 predicted proteins | sample MGYA00242071_ERZ509191 | MGnify/ENA primary metagenome ERZ509191 (study PRJEB26280, sample SAMEA2338832) | human gut metagenome | biome: human gut; feature: human-associated habitat; material: faeces...
CGACATAGCGATAGGCATTAAGTAAGCGTAAATATTGATAAGCACGAATACAGCGTAATTGTCCTTTGAAGCCATCCCATTCTTCTCCTGTGATTCCAAAGTGATCTGGAGATAAACGATTTAAGTCATCTAAAATAACATTAGCTTGAGCAATCGTCAAATAAATGCTATTCCATTCTTGGTTCCAACGCGCTTCAACTAAATCATCGTACTGATGACGATGAAACTTAGCCCATACACCACCATCCACCCACCATGTTCCACGACTAGGGGTTATTAATTGATCTGCACAACACTCTTCGCTCCAATTTGCCTGACTTACAGTGGAATAAATTCCTTCAAATGGGCGAAATACAGCATTGATAATATCTTGCTTTGTTCTATAATAATTATCAGACATTACAGAGCTATATACTGTTTCATCCAAATCAGTACACGATGAGAAACTACATACCGTAATAGCTATAAGTCCTAATTTAATGATATTTTTTATTTTTTTCATACAGTCCTTATTTTAAAAGTTAACTTGCAAACCCAAAATGAATTGGAAAGCAGATGGATAATAGTTTGCATTGCCTCCAAAAGTTCCAGGAGTTAAACCATTTACCTGATAGGTCGAAGGATCTACTCCAGAGAATTTTGTAAATGTATACAGATTGTTAGCAGTACCAAAGATACGAATTCTATCTATGTACTTTTTCTTTATGTCGAGCGTGTATCCTAATGTAATATTATCAATGCCGAGTACGGCAATATCCTTCGGGATCGCTAATCCCTTCTCGTAGATTGCCCGGTATACTCCAAGCGCTCTTTCATCACCTGAGACGAAAAAGGCATTGACTTCGTGCGTATCCAAGACTTCTTTTGCTTTATTATAAGCCTTCTTCACCGTATCGAGCCCTGTAAATATGTGGTAATCTGTTTTCTGCTCTTTCATCGCAGCTTCGAATCCCTTTACACGGTTCTGGGTAGATAAAAATTTCTTCTCTCCTATAAACAGAGCAATCTTATTGAGATTCTTTTCCGCTAAATATCGTCCGCCCTGGTAGCCCACATCATAGTTATCCAAGCTGACCGATGGAACATCCGGATTCTCCGGTTCTCCAAACACGACATACGGAATGTTGTGACTCTCAAAATAATCCACTCGAGGATCTTGTAAAATATTCTCGAGTAATATTGCGCCATCTGCAATTCCACTGGCGATCAGATAGAAGCCATCTGTCTCGTCTTCTTCAAAGCGTTCACTACTTGATGGCGAAAGGACAATTTTCATAGAACGCTTCTTTGCATATGTGAATAAATGCTTTAACATAATTGTATGCCAAATACTCAAATGCTCTTCATGGTGACGCTCGGCAAATACTACGATAATATTCGTCCGGCTTCCTTTTAAGCCACGGGCAAGCATATTCACCTGATATCCTTGCTCCTTAATTGTATTCATGACTTTTTCTCTCATTCCGGCACTGACATTCGGGCTGTTGTTCAACACTCTGGATACCGACTTGATCGATACTCCGCAGGCATTGGCTATATCAACAATTGTCACATTTCCCACTTGACATCACCCCTCTTTGTCCTACGTTGTCATTATAGTTCCTTTCTTATCTTTTTTCAACCCTCTTTTGACTTTTCAGCATAACTGGCAAATTCGCACCACTGTTTTTGTTCACTTGTCACAAAAGCCATCTTACATCTTCTTATATATATTTGACTAATCACGTCTGTATACTATAATAAGTAGAGTGAATCATTAGAATACTTTCATGTACGAAAGAAGAAAGGAATCAAAATAACATGATACAAAAACAAACAGATCAGTTCTAAACTTCCGATCGTTATGGGCGTAAGCTTTACGTTCCTTGGCAGCCTTCTCATGATCTGTACCAACCCGGATCTTGGATACGAAGGAATGGTCTGTGCCGTAATTCTCGGTGGTTTATTTGAAGGTATCGTCGGCTTAAGTGCCCGTTATTGGAAATGTTTTTTGACACCGGTTGTCTCTGCATGCGTGGTGATCGCTATCGGACTTTCCCTTCTGCCTGTTGGAATGGATTCTTGGGGAGGCGGAACCGGATCTGAGACTTTTGGAATGTGGTGCCACCTGTTCGTCGGCGGAGTCACACTGATCGTCTGCCTTATTTCCCGCTATAAGCTTCCGGGAATTTACAAAAACTTAAATATTCTGGTTGGTCTGTTTGCCGGCTATGTTCTATCTGCCATTTTCACTCTAGCGGGAATTGCTCCGATGATTGATTTTTCAGGCATTACAACAACCATTGAGCAGGTCGGCTTTTTCAGCCTTCCGAAACTGGTCTTCTTCACCAGTCACAAACCGGTTTTCCATCTGGGCGCATTTTTTACAATTGCCATTGTATACCTTGTGTCTGCTGCCGAGACTACCGGTGCGACTACTGCGGTCTGCAAAGGAGCGCTCGGACGGGACATCAAAATGGAAGAGCTCCAGGGTTCTCTTGCAGTAGACGGATTCTCCAGCGCGATTTCCGGTTGTTTCGGATGCCTTCCGCTTACCTCGTTCAGCCAAAATGTAGGGCTCGTCACGATGACCGGTGTCATTAACCGATTTACAATCTTAATGGGCGCACTGATCATGATACTGACGTCTTTATTCCCTCCTCTTGGCGCATTTTTTAATTCTCTTCCTCAGTCCGTTCTCGGCGGATGTACTGTTATGATGTTTGGCTCCATCATGTATGAAGGAGTAAAGATGCTCAAAGAATGTGAATTTAATGACCGGACGATGATCATTGTTTCTCTTTCTTTCTGCATTGGTGTCGGATTAACACAGACTTCCGGCAACTTCTTCTCTGCATTTCCTGCATTTGTAGGTGATATTTTCAATGGAAATGCAGTTGCAGGAGTATTTGTGATCTCCTTATTATTGAGCTTATTCCTGCCTAAGGAAAAGGAAGCGTAGCCAGTAGCTTTATTATGATTTATATGTTATAAACAAGGGAGCATATCACTTGACTGATATGCTCCCTTTGTTATTCTTTTCCCTATGCTCTCTCACTATAGTGATGTGCTTCTTCAAGCATCATATCTTTTACTTTCATCAAACGAATCTGGGAACTTCTTTCATTTTCATCCAGCTTCATTGTGATATATTTGATCGTTGCCTGAGCCTCCGGAATCGTCACATGCTCCAACGCATTTACACGACGTCTTGTCTTCTCAATCTCCGCCGCCATGAGCTGACATGCTTTTTCTGTCTCTGCAAGCTTCAGCATATCCGGAAGGATATCTGCAAGAGATTTTACAGCTCCGTCCAGATCACTGGATGTAAAAGCAAAGCCATAGGAATAAATATCGTTGGCATCCGGTGTTCTTGTTTTGTATTCAAAAACAGGAATATCCACACTCATGACATTCTTTTTGCCGGTTTCCAGATAGACTTCCTGCTTGGGAGCCATCAGGGCAGTGTTCAGAGTCTCCTCCGACATTCCGGCTTTTGCAATGACAAAATTGGTGTTGGCACTTCGGATACCAGCCTCTACTTTTTTACGCAGCTCCATGTTCTCGCGCACCAGATCCAGGAACTGTCGCATCAGCTCGTCCCGCTTATCCTTCAGAAGCTTATGGCCACGGACTGCAGTCACCAGCTTCTTTTTCTGCTTCGTAAGCTCCATACGGGTAGGATTCACCTGTGTTGATGCCACAAATCATCCCCCCTTTATACTTTTCCGTAATACTGGTCAAGGAATTTGTCATCGATACGTTTCAGCTCGCTTCTCGGAAGAATGGAAAGCAGCTTCCAGCCGATGGCCAGGGTTTCCTCGATATCACGGTTTGCCTGATAGCCCTGGGAAACATATTCCTTCTCAAAAGCATCCGCAAATTTCGCATAGATCAGGTCAATGTCAGAGAGGGCAGCCTCACCAAGAATGGTCATCAGCTCTTTGGCCTCTTTACCACGGGCATATGCGGCAAACAGCTGGTTCATGGTGTTGGCATGGTCTGCTCTTGTCTTACCCTCACCGATACCTTTATCTTTCAGTCGTGACAGAGACGGAAGAACATCAATGGGCGGTGTGATTCCTTTACGGTAAAGCTCACGGCTCAGAATGATCTGTCCCTCTGTGATGTAACCGGTAAGGTCAGGGATCGGATGGGTCTTGTCATCCTCAGGCATGGTCAGGATCGGAACCATGGTGATACTTCCTGCTTTTCCTTTCTGACGGCCTGCACGCTCGTAGAGAGAAGCAAGGTCTGTATACATGTATCCGGGATATCCACGACGGCCCGGAACCTCTTTACGTGCTGCAGAAACCTCACGGAGAGCATCCGCATAGTTTGTGATATCTGTAAGGATTACAAGAACGTGCATGTCTTTTTCGAAGGCAAGATACTCTGCTGCTGTCAGTGCCATTCGCGGAGTAGCGATACGCTCAACAGCCGGGTCATTTGCCAGGTTTACAAAAAGAACAGTACGGTCTATAGCCCCAGTTTCCTTAAAGCTCTCTACGAAGAAGTTTGACTCCTCAAAAGTGATACCCATGGCAGCAAATACAACGGCGAACTGCTCGTCTTTTCCGCGAACCTTCGCCTGTCTCGCGATCTGTGCCGCAAGCTGTGCATGAGGAAGACCGGATGCGGAGAAGATCGGAAGTTTCTGCCCACGTACCAGGGTGTTCAGTCCGTCAATAGCGGATACACCGGTCTGGATAAACTCCTCCGGATAACTTCTGGCTGCCGGATTCATCGGCAGGCCATTGATATCTCTTCTCTCTTCCGGAAGGATCTCCGGACCGTCATCAATGGGACGGCCCAGTCCGTCAAAGACACGGCCCAGCATATCGCCGGATACACCAAGCTCCATGCTTCGTCCCAGAAAACGTACTTTACTGTTGGAAAGGTTGATACCTGTGGAACTCTCAAACAACTGTACCAGCGCATTGCTTCCGTCAATCTCCAGAACACGGCATCTTCTTGTTTCGCCATCGGCAAGCTCAATCTCACCCAGCTCGTCAAATGCCACATCTTCAACGCCTCGTACCAGCATCAAAGGGCCGGCAACTTCCTGTATGGTCCTATATTCTTTTGGCATTTTACAGGCCCTCCTTTCCCAGAAGTTCCGCAGTCTCTGCTGCAAGCTGGTGGGTTACCTTCTCATATTCCGCTGCCAGCTGATCTTCTTTTGTATATTTGTAACGGCCGATCTGCTCACGTACCGGCAGTTTTACGATATCATTGATATCTGCACCCTGTTTCAGCGCATCCAGGCCTGCATCATAGAATGCAAGTACCAGGCGCATCATGTTGTGCTGTTTTTCCAGAGATGTATAGGTATCGATCTCATGGAAAGAGTTCTGATGAAGGAAGTCCTCGCGGATGGAACGGGCTGCTTCCATTTTCAGGCGGTCGCCCGGAGAAAGTGCATCCATACCTACCATCTTTACGATCTCTTCCAACTCTGCCTCTTCCTGGAGAAGGGTCATCATTCTCTGACGGAGCTCCATCCAGTCCGGCGCCACATTTTCATCAAACCATCCACCTACACTGTCCAGATACAGGGAATAACTGGTCAGCCAGTTGATTGCCGGGAAGTGACGTTTGTATGCAAGGTTTGCATCCAGTCCCCAGAATACCTTCACGATTCGAAGTGTTGCCTGGGAAACAGGCTCGGAAATATCACCACCTGGAGGAGATACCGCACCGATAGCTGTCAGGGCACCTTCTCTTCCGTCTTTTCCATTACAGATCACGTGTCCGGCACGCTCGTAGAACTGTGCAAGACGGGAACCCAGATACGCCGGGTAACCTTCCTCACCTGGCATCTCCTCCAGTCGTCCGGACATCTCACGGAGAGCCTCGGCCCATCTGGAAGTGGAATCTGCCATCAGTGCTACAGAGTAACCCATATCACGGAAATACTCCGCAATGGTGATACCTGTGTAAATAGAAGCCTCACGTGCCGCAACCGGCATATCTGAGGTGTTTGCGATCAGAACAGTTCTCTCCATCAGAGACTGTCCGGTTTTCGGGTCTTTCAATTCCGGAAACTCGTTCAGAACGTCTGTCATCTCGTTTCCACGCTCACCGCAGCCGATATAAACTACGATATCTGCCTCTGCCCATTTTGCAAGCTGATGCTGGATAACGGTCTTGCCGCTTCCGAACGGGCCAGGAACTGCTGCCACACCACCCTTGGCGATTGGGAACATGGTATCAATAACACGCTGGCCTGTTACCAGAGGTTTTGCCGGCGGAAGTTTTTTCTTGTATGGACGGCCACGTCGTACCGGCCAGTGCTGCATCAGTGTCAGTTCTTTATCTCCGTCTGCCGTGGAAAGAACTGCAACGGTCTCATCTACGGTAAACTCACCGGATCTGATCTCTTTCAGAGTACCTTTCATATTGGGTGGTACCATGATCTTCTGTGTAACAACGATGGTCTCCTGAACAGTTCCGAGAACATCGCCGCCTTCCAGCTCATCTCCCACTTTCGCAACCGGGACGAAATTCCATTTTTTGTCCCGCTTCAGTGCAGGTACCTCAACACCTCGTTTCAGGTTGTTGCTGCCTGCTACTTTCATAATGTCATCCAGCGGACGCTGGATTCCATCGTAAATACTTGTGATAAGGCCAGGTCCCAGTTCCACGGAAAGGGGAACTTCCATAGACTCTACCGGTTCTCCCGGGCGAAGTCCTGAAGTCTCCTCATATACCTGTATGGAAGCCTCATCTTCATGCATCTCAATAATCTCACCGATCAGACGCTGGCTGCTTACACGAACCACGTCATACATATTCGCATCTCGCATACCTTTGGCAATTACCAGCGGTCCTGCTACCTTCTTAATGGTTCCTCTGCTCATCTGAACCAATCACCTGCTTTCTTGTCACTCATTGCTGAAAAGAATATCGGAGCCAACTGCCGTCTCCACAGATTTCTTTACATTTTCAATTCCTGCGCCTGTATTTCCTGCAATTCCCGGTATCTGAATGATCGCCGGCATCAGCGCTTCACTGTATTTACTGATCTCAGCGGAAAGCTGGGCTGCCAGCTGTTCCGTAATATAAATAACCGCATATTCACCGGCTGCCAGACGGTTTAGCTTCTCTTTTCCCTCTGCGGGATCTTCCACCGGAAAGGTATCAAGGCCAAGCGCCGCAAACCCGTAAATGCTGTTATAATCACCCAAAACCGCGATCTTATACATACATTTCCCTTGCCCTTTCCCGGATAAACTCTTCCGGAAGGCCGCTGCGCTTTCCGGTGAGAATGATCCGCACCGTCTTGATCTCATTCTCACGGGCGAGCACATAGGCTACCAGCGGTCCCAGTGAAAATGAATTGTACAGCTGAGGTCGGATAGTCTCCATGATCTGGTTGTCACACCATCTCTCAAAAGCGGAAGCCGATTCCGCCAGTGCCAGAGCTCCGTCCCCGTATTTCGTTTCTGCCAGATAACTCATGATCTGATCCATTCCGCTGACTGCAGCGTGGATCAGTCTTTCCTTATCCAGTGTGTCACATTCTGCCATAGCTTTTTTCATGAAGTCCGAACTTTTTCCTGTTTTGCAGGCACGGACTGCGATCCGGATATCTGCTACCGCAACTGTAGATTCCGCATACTGCCGGACGATCTCTTCTTTCGATCTCTCCCCGGCCGCTCTTATGGCATCCAGTGCCGCCCGGTCTACGATAATATCCGCAAGCTGTCCATCTCTTGTGTGCAAAAAGGTCTCATAGGCTTCTCTTGCCGCTTCCCGCATATCTTCCGGAAAACGGTCGTATTCTTTATCCTTCAGGAATTTCACCATATCCTCGCCGTCAATGGCACAGTCGCTGAAAAAAATATTCGGCGTTGTCCCATCCAGGATGCTGGCCTTCACAGCCGCTTTCAGGTTATGGAAAAGATCCTGATAAGAGAGAACGGAAAAAACAGATCGGTCCGCTACCAGCGAATCCATGATCTCCCAGATCTTTTCTCGCTCCCTGGAAAGAATGGCGTCCGCACCGGCTGCAGGATCACCGTTTCCCCAGCCCTTCTCTGTAAGGATCTGAAGGCACTGCTGCTCATCCTGACATGCCAGAAGCTGTTCGATCGCCGCCTGATTCAGAAGTCCGGTCTCCAGAACACGTATCCGCGCCACCGCATAGGCATAATCTTCACCAAACATATTTCACGCCCTCCTTTTTGCGATGGTGTTTTACGCAAACAAAATCTTTCTTACCTGATCCAGAAGTTCATCCCGTTTCTCTGCAAACATGGCATCAATGGAACAGTTTTCCTCAATGCCGCCGTATACCAGGATAAAACCTCCGTCTATATTTCTGGCTTCACCGGAAATCTCCAGTGTGCCGCCTTTTTTCTGTGCCAGGCCTTTAATCTCCTCACGGAAATTCGCCGGCATACGTTCCAGATCCTTCTTTGAAAAACAGATCTCTCCTTCTCTTGGAAGCAGATATTTCTCTGCCATACTCTTAAGGATCTCAAAATATTTTCCTTCATCCAGATTCTTCACACGGTCACAGGCATCCGCAATCACCTTCCCGATCAGCTCCTGCTTGGCTGCAAGAACTGCGGTACGTTTCTTCATATCTGCGGCGGAAGCTGTCCGCTCTTCATAGCTTTTCACCTTTGCCCTGGACTGTTCTTCCCTCTGCTGCCGGATCTTATCAGCTTTTTCTCCGGCTTCCCCGAGGATCTCCGCGGCTTTTTTCTCCGCGTCACTGATCATAACGGCTGCAGAAGCATCGGCTTCTTCAAGAATCTGGCTTACCATCTTCTCTAATCCTGTCATGATCTGCCCCTCCTGATGAATCAAACCTGAATTCCGCTGACTGCAAGAATAGAGATCAGAAGAGCCAGAATCGCATATGTCTCAACCATTGCCGGGAAAAGCATGGCTTTACCGAACTGCTCCGGCTTCTTGGCTACGATGCCGATGGAAGCTACGGAAGTTTTTCCCTGATGGATCGCGGAAAGAAGGCCTGCAATGGCGATCGGGAGACATGCCACAAAGATCATAAGTCCGGTTTCCAGAGAAATATCGGCAACACCGCCGCCCAGGATCCCGACCTTGGAAAGTGCAAGGAATGCTACCAGCAGTCCGTAAATACCCTGGGTACCAGGAAGAAGCTGAAGAAGCAGAACCTTGGCAAATTTGTCCGGATCTTCTGTTACAACACCTGCTGCTGCACGGCCGGCTGTACCAACGCCGATAGCGGAACCTATACCTGCAAGAGCTACGGAAATTGCTGCTCCCAATAATGCCCAAACGATACCACTCATAATATTAATCCTCCTTAATATCTACATATTTTGTATTTTCGCGGAAGGGGTGGAACTCTTTTCCTCCGCCCTCAAAGAATTTGCCGAAGAACTCTACGTACTGTAATCGGCAGGTGTGCACGTATGCACCCAGAAGATTGATCAGAAGGTTAAACGTATGACCAATCACAAATACAAGAATAAATACGATCCATCCAAAAATACTGTCTCCCAGCATACTGCCCATCTGGTTCATAACCGACGCAATAACACCGGTGGCAAGTCCCAGGGCCAGAAGTCTGGAATAGGAAAGGATATCACTGACCCATCCTGTGATGTTATAAAGGTCGTAAGCTCCAAGCGCCAGCCGGAGGAACGGATTCTTCTTATCTCTTCCTGACATGAAGAGAATTCCCACTGCTCCGATGATGGCCATCCATTTGCCCACCTGTATCACTGCGGGCGGAAGGTTCAGGTTCATCTGAGAAATAGAACGGAACATGCTGCTCGGGATAAAGATAAGGATCAGTCCCATAAGGAGCATGAACCAGAGTACTACATCGCAGAAAAAGTCGAGATATTTTCTGTCACGGATCAGCATGTAGCCCTTAAGTCCCATTCCAAGGAACATATGGATCAGACCAAACAGCATGGAGAACACCAGAAGTCTCATAGGCTCATTCAACGGTGCAAACCATACCGGCTTCACAGTGACCGGTTTATGCAGATATACTCTTGAGAATACATCGATAAAATCTCCGAAATATCCGCCAAACATTACGCCCCAGAACAAAGTGGACAGTCCACAGTACATGAACAGCCGGATGGATTTCTGCATTCCGCTTTCCATTCTGGGGAATTTCAGAAGCACTCCCAGACAGACCGCAAACACGATCAGTCCGTAGGCTGCATCTGATAGCATCAGTCCGAAAAGGAATACATAGCAGGCTGTCATAATGGTGGACGGATCGATCTCTCCCTTTCCGGGAAGACCAAACGCTGCAAGAACTCCTTCTCCTGCCGCTCCGAATCTGCTGTTCTGAAGGGCAACCGGAACATTTTCTCCATCAGCATCTTCTGCTTCAAAAACAATATCGTACTTCTCCGTAAGCCGTTTCTCCATTGCGGGAACCTGTTTCTTTGGAAGATATCCTGTCACAAAAAAAGTGCTCTCTGACTGGCGGAGCTGACCTAAAACTTCATATTTCTGTGCACGGATCCGGAAGTAATCGGATACAAGCTGAAGGGAATTCTTCCTGTCATGAAGATCACGGATCTGCTCCCGGATCTGTTCGGATTCTTCCTGGATGCGCACCACTTCATTCTTAAGGTTCTCCAGTTCCTGTGCCGGAACCTCTGATACCAGCTGTGCCGGTCTTGCGAATCCCTGCATGCGGAGTGCTTCTTCCATCTCCTGTGCCTGTGTCTTCAGACAGACAACCACCAGGCTCAGCTTACCGGCATCATTTGAGATTTCCTGGATGTCAAAAGCTTCAAGCTGTGGTGCGTCCACTGCCAGCTGACTGTATACCTGGTCCAGAGTTACATTCCCGTCAATACTTCCCACAAGTACTGCCGTTTTCGCTGTTCCCTGCGAATTCATGGGGATATCCAGATCCAGCCATGGAGCAAGTGCCGCTTCCTGCTGTTCGATCTTAACAACTGCTGCGCTGTTCTCTGTGAGTTTCTTCCGGTACCCCTGGATCTCTCTGGCTGTCCTCAGGATCTCTTCCTGATCCCGGATGGCTTCTTCCTCCTGCTTTCTTCCGATCAGAGGCTTTCCTGCCAGGGATGCCAGCATAGATCCCTTCTCCTTCGAAAATTCATCCAGAATCTCGATTGCCTGATCGCACAGGGATGCGTTCTTTTCGAAGATCAGTCTGGCATTCATGGTATCCATGGTCTTAAGTTCCGGGTCCAGTTCCGCCGCATCGATCTCCAATACTCCAAGTGACTGCAGTTCTTCCAATATGGCCTTACGGTTCTTCTTCATTGCGCAGATACTGATTCGCTGCATCTGCAATACTGCCATTTTCGCATTCCCCCTCTCAGAACAAACTGTCCATTACTGTCTGGATGGCCTGCTCATGCCTCGACTCCGCTTTCTTTTTCAAAGCTGCAAGCTCCTCCTCTGCCTGTCCAACGACAGTGTTCTCTGTACTGTGTGCACGTTCTTCGGCTGCTTTCATATCAGATGCCGCCTGTTCACCTGCGGTTATTTCCGCTTTTCTGATAATCTCCTCCGCCTCTTTCTCAGCTTCGCTGATGATGTTCTGTGCACGGACGGATGCGTCTTTTATTTTCTGCTGTGCTTTTGCCTCCGCCTCTTTCACTGCCTTGATCGTTTCCTGGATCATCTGATCACCGCCTCTCTGCATATCCAAATTGTACCACAACTTTTTATCTAAAACAATGTTTATTATGCAATTTAACGAAAAATATATTCTTTTTGCGTCAAAAAATCGTCAAATTCGTTATATTTTTACCATTTTTTCGCAAACTTTTTATTTGTTTATTCTGTTCATATTTTTTGTTTTTATTCACAAAAAATGTTCCACACAGCACAAAAAAGCCATCTGCCAGATGAAATCACTTTTTACGTTTTCATCTGGTAAATGGCTTTTGATCTTCTGGCTTTTGATTCTCTTTACATTTGCTGCCTGTCAGTTATATATATAATTTGCGTAATCTTCGCTTCCAAGGTTTTCTGCGTCGATCCATGCAGGGTCAAGTAAAACTTTTTTCTCAATTTTTGTTTCTTTCTTCGGTGCGGTGGACTGAATGGCTGCCCACATGGTCTGATATCCCATTGCATACGGATTCTGTGAAAGAACTCCAAGCTCCTGTCCGTTTTTAATTGCTTCCTGCTGTTTGCTGGTGGCATCCACACCTACCATGGCAACTTTATTCTCACCGTTGTCTTTATTTACTTCCAGAAACATCTCGGAAACATTGGCATTGGTGCAGAAAACTCCATCCAGTGCAGGATATTTATCCAGAACTTCTTTCATCGCTTCTTTCATATCATCAACCTGATCAGAATATACAGTTTCTACAACTTTAATGTCTGTATAATTTGCGATATTATCCAGAAATCCCTTTACACGCTCCTGTGAACTCTGGGTCTTCTCCTGTGCGGAAAAAATTGCTACATTTCCCATTTTTCCAATGGCGCTTCCAAGCTTATATGCAGCGTACTTACCAATCTGTGTATTGTCTGTTCCCCGAAAAGCTCTGACCAGTTTCGTATCGCTGACATTAGAATCAAATGCGATCACAGGAATGCCGTTTTCTTTGGCAGCTTCCAGCTGTGCCTGGCAGGAATCCATGTCTCCGGCAGAAAGGCATACTACAGATGGATTCTCGGCAATTACCGCATCAAGAGTATTGATCTGACTTTCTACATCTTCCTCGTTATCCGGTCCTTCGAAAGTCATTGTGATCTGCTTGTCTTTCTTGAAGCCGTATGCCTCATTCACATCTTTGACAGCAGCTTCCATTCCTTCTTTCACTTTATCCCAGAATTCGCCTTTTTTGCATTTGCTGACAACAGCTATTCTGGCACCTTCTTCAATAGAAAGGTTATCGTCGATCTCCGGGATGAGTGGGCTCTTTTTCTCTTCTGCTTTCTTGGCTTCCGGGGTTTCCTGGGCATCTGCTACAAGCGGTGCAACAAGCTTCTCTGCTTCTTCTTTCTGGCATCCTGTCAGCAGGGTTACCGTAGCCAACAAGGCTACCGACGCTACTGCAGCTCTTCTCATTTTAATCTCCTCTTCCTCGCTGGTTACTGTTCTTCATCGTCTGCATTATCCGTCTACAGTAACTTATACTTTACAAAACTCTTACATTTGGTTACTCGCTTTTTACATTATACACTTTTTCGCTTTTCCGTCCAGAGTTTTTACAGTTTTTTCACAAAATCCAGAAATGCGCTGCCCTGAGGCTCTGTCTGGAATTTCATTGGCTTTCCTGTTTTGGGATGTCTGAATTCCAGGCTGCAGGAGCAAAGGCCAAGGGATGTTCCTTTTTCACCGGCAGGATTGTATTTCCGGTCTCCAAGAAGAGGAATTCCTGCCTGAGAAAGCTGTACCCGGATCTGGTGATGACGTCCTGTTTCCAGCTTGATTCTCAGAAGCGTGCGTTTCTTTCCGTTTATTTCTTTCTGGTCAAGGACTTTATAATGGAGAATTGCCTTTTTTGCACCAGGTGTATTTTCCGGTACTGCCTGGGACATGTTCGCTCTTCCGTTTTTTTTCAGATAACTGATAAGGGTTCCTTCCTGGTCTTTCGGTGCTCCTTCGGTTACTGCCAGATAATATTTTCCGGCGCCGCCTGCCATCATCTGTTTGCTTAAGTTTCCGGCTGCTCCCGGAGTTTTTGCAAATACAAGTACACCTTCTACCGGCTGGTCAAGACGGTGAACCACTGCCAGGTATGGCATTTTTCCGGGTGCTTTCTGCGCCAGGTAATTTTTGAGGGCGCTTTCCAGGTCCATAGTTCCGATTCCTGCTGCCTGTACCGGCATTCCCGACGGTTTCCTGCATACAAGAATTTCTTTATCTTCATATAAAATATTTTCGTTGATCTGATCGTTCCACATATGTTTTCACCACTGCTGTTATTTTTGGGTTTCCTTTCTTCATGAAGTATAACGGAAGATATCGATACTGGCAACTGGTAAATATAACAATTAACATAACAGAAAATGAGACGGTCATCACTTTTTACTTTAATAATTTCAAAAATGATGACCGTCTCAACACTCTTCGTTATTCAATTTTTCTTC
>ENA-ORTI01002966-ORTI01002966.1-human-gut-metagenome-genome-assembly--contig:-NODE-2966-length-14004-cov-3.987168_pt1 | contig 14004 bp, 9 predicted proteins | sample MGYA00242071_ERZ509191 | MGnify/ENA primary metagenome ERZ509191 (study PRJEB26280, sample SAMEA2338832) | human gut metagenome | biome: human gut; feature: human-associated habitat; material: faeces...
CAACGACCCTCTGATTAACAGTCAGATGCTCTAACCGACTGAGCTACTGAAGAAGATTGCATTCGTTAAAAATGCGTTGCAAAAGTAATGGCTTATTTCCAATTATGCAATATATTTGCAAAAAAAATTTCCAGAATGAGGATAGTAGGATTGGGAAATGCTCTTACAGATGTACTTGCACGGTTACATTCCGACGAGTGTTTCGATGAGATGGGGCTGCTGAAAGGCGGTATGCAACTTATAGACGAAGAGAAGCTTTTGAGAATTATGTCGGTTTTCGAAGGGCTGGAAACCACCTTAGCATCAGGCGGGTCGGCCGCTAATGCTGTTTCGGGAGTAGCCCGTATGGGAATAGAGAGCGGATTCATCGGGAAAATAGGTCGGGATGCTTATGGCCGCTTCTTCCGGGAGGATATGGAGCGCAATGGCGTGCAGACTTTATTGATCGAAGGAGAACAGGCTTCGGGTTGTGCCATGACGATGATAACTCCCGATGGAGAGCGGACTTTCGGTACATTCTTGGGTGCAGCGGCTACTTTGTGCGCCGAGGAGCTCTCTGCCGAAATGTTCGAAGGGTATGATATATTGCATATCGAAGGGTATTTGGTGCAAGACACTTCGTTGATTTTACGAGCCGTACAATTGGCAAAAGAGGTCGGCTTGTCTGTTTCTTTCGATATGGCGAGTTACAATGTAGTAAAAGATAATTATGCGATTATCCGTGATTTGGTGGAGAATTATGTGGATATTCTATTTGCGAACGAGGAAGAGGCATTGGCCTATACAGGCGAAGAGCCCCGTAAAGCGACAGAGATATTGTCGCGATATTGTAGGATTGCTGTTGTAAAATGTGGTGCACAAGGTTCTTTCGTAGGGTGTGAAGGCATAATTACCGAGGTCCCTGCGACACCAGAGGTTCGAGTAGATTCTACGGGAGCCGGGGATTTATATGCTTCGGGGTTTCTTTACGGTCTTTCTCAAAATTGCTCGTTGGGAGTTTGCGGTGCTATCGGTTCTTTATTGGCGGGTCGTGTGATTAAAGTAATCGGTACTAAGATGAGCGATGAGATTTGGACTGAAATAAAGTTAAAAGTATCTTCTATGGTTGCCGAAGATATTCGGCATTAGTTATCTTCGTGTGATTAAAAGAAGTGAAATGAAAAATATAAGGTTGACTTTTGCGACAGTAACGGTATTATCTTTTTGTTCGGGATTTATAAATCCGATATGGGCAGGCAAATCTGACGAGAAAAATTTCGAAATATCACGTAACCTCGATATATTCAATTCTCTTTTTAAGGAATTGAATATGTTTTATGTCGATACGATTAATGCCGAGAAGGCTATTAGCGACGGTGTAAATGCGATGTTGGCGCGTCTGGATCCTTACACCGAGTATATACCTGAGAAAGAGAAAGACGATTTTTTCTTTTCGACTACCGGAGAATATGCGGGTATCGGTTCTTTCATTATGGAGCGGGATAATGCCGTTTACATTTCGGAGCCGTATGAGGGTATGCCGGCTCAATTAGCGGGTTTGCGTCCCGGAGATAAAATCGTGATGATCGATAACGATACTGTATTGGGGTGGAAGAGTGCGAAGGTGAGCGAGCGGTTGAAAGGACCTGCGAATACGCAGTTGAAAGTTACGGTCGAACGTCCCGGTGTGAAAGACTTGCTCTCTTTCGAGTTAACTCGTAAGAAGATACAAATGCCTGCCGTACCTTATTACGATGTGGTATGCGATAGCGTGGGGTATATTTATTTGAGTAGTTTTACCGATACTTCGGCCGGGGAAGTGAAACGGGCTTTACAAGACTTGAAAAAACGGGGGATAACTTCGTTGGTACTCGATTTGCGCAGTAATGGCGGTGGTATTTTGGAGCAGGCCGTGCAGATTGTCAATTTATTTGTTCCGAAGGGGGTAGAGGTGCTTTCTACCCGGGGAAGAAATAAGAAGATGGATAAGATTTATAAAACCACTCAGGAGCCAGTCGATGTGAAAATGCCTTTGGCCGTGCTGATCGACGGAGGAACCGCATCTTCTTCGGAAATCGTGGCCGGAGCTTTACAAGACCTCGACAGGGCTGTGATTATCGGTTCACGTTCTTATGGCAAAGGATTAGTGCAATCCACACGGCCTTTGCCTTATAACGGTATGTTGAAGGTAACGATCGCTCGTTATTATATACCCAGCGGACGTTTGATACAAGCTATCGATTATTCGCATCGCAATCCCGACGGGAGCGTCGCCCGTATTCCCGATAGCCTTACCCACGAGTTCAAGACCGCTCACGGTAGGATTGTCCGTGACGGAGGCGGTATAAAACCCGATGTGGAAACTTCGATGGAAAGGCGGGGGAATATCAGCTATTATTTGATGAAAGATTTCTATTTCTTCGATTATGCGACTCGGTATGCAGCCGAGCACGATACGATTCCGGCTCCGAAAGATTTTAAATTGTCCGACGAAGAATACGAGGAATTCAAAGCTTTTGTAAAATCGAAGGATTTCAAATACGACAAACAGAGTGAACGGATATTGTCCGACTTAAAGGAGGTCGCTAAATTCGAAGGATATTTCGATGAAAACACGCAGAAGCAGTTCGAAGCGCTTGAAGCTTGTTTGAATCACGATTTGGATAGGGATTTGGAGACTTTTCACGATGAAATCGCCGAATTGCTTTCGATAGAGATTGTGAAACGGTATTATTATCAGAAAGGCGAAATTATAGAGTCGATCAAAAACGATAAAGATTTAAAGGAGGCTTGTCGTATTTTGGGCAATAAATCCCGCTATGACGAGATTTTAAATCTATCGGGAAAGCATTGACGGTTCTTGAAGGAGGATATAAAAAATGCGATGAATTTTCATCGCATTTTTTTGTATGGTAATGACTGTGTAAATTATACGTTGAATCGGAAGTGCATGATGTCGCCGTCTTGTACGACATATTCTTTTCCTTCGATGTACATTTTACCGGCCTCTTTACAAGCGTTTTCGGAACCGAGAGCGATATAGTCGTCGTATTTGATTACTTCGGCTCGGATAAAACCTTTTTCGAAATCGGTATGGATAATACCGGCACATTGGGGAGCCTTACTGCCTTTCAAATAGGTCCATGCCCGTACTTCCTGAGGCCCGGCGGTAAAGTAGGTTTCGAGATTGAGCAAGCTGTAAGCCGCTCGGATCAGACGGGAAACGCCCGATTCTTCCAAGCCTATTTCTTGAAGGAACATTTGTCGTTCCTCGTAAGTTTCGAACTCGGCGATTTCCGATTCTGTTTTGGCTGCCAAGATAAGGATTTCGGCATTCTCGTCTTTAACGGCTTCGCGTACCATATCCACGTATTTGTTACCCGATACGGCACTGTTGTCGTCCACGTTGCAGACATACATTACCGGTTTGTTGGTAAGCAGGAAAAGGTCATGAGCTATTTTCTGTTCGTCTTTGGTCTCGAAAGTGACGGTACGAGCAGCTTTCCCTTGTTCGAGTGCTTCTTTGTATCGGCTTAAAACCTCGTATGTAACCTTTGCTGCTTTATCTCCTCCTGTCTGAGCCTGTTTTTGGACTTTTGAAATACGTGATTCTATGGTTTCCAAGTCTTTCAGTTGGAGCTCGAAATCGATGATTTCCTTGTCACGTACCGGGTTGACTGTTCCGTCCACGTGAGTAATGTTGTCATCGTCGAAGCAACGCAATACATGCAGGATTGCATCGGTTTCCCTGATGTTCGCCAAGAATTTATTTCCCAGACCTTCGCCTTTGCTGGCTCCTTTGACCAACCCGGCGATGTCGACAATCTCCACAGTGGTGGGGACTATTCGTTGCGGATGCACCAGTTCTGCCAGTTTGTTTAATCGTTCGTCGGGTACTGTAATGACACCTACATTAGGTTCTATGGTACAGAACGGGAAATTTGCCGATTGCGCTTTTGCGTTGGACAGACAATTGAAAAGAGTCGATTTACCCACGTTAGGTAAGCCGACTATGCCACATTGTAAACTCATTATATAATATTGTTTCGGTTATAATCGAAATAATTTGTTGCAAAATACTGCACGAAAACAGACGCAAAGTCGTTTGATTACGACGAAACGTAATCTGTTTTCATATTTCTTGCAAAGATAGCGATTCTTTTCTTACTTCTGTGTATTATGTTCAATTAGCGATTTTGTATAATAATTATATATTTTATGTGCCGTTTTATTTATTTAAATAAAATAGCCTTGAAGAATTAATTTAAAGGGATATATTTGCAAAATACACTAATATTTTGTGAATAACATGAAAAAATTATCCTTCCTTTTTTTAACTATCGGTATTATTTGGGGGTGTTGGGCCGAATCTCCAAAACGTGAATTTCGTGCAACATGGTTGGCCTCGGTGAGTAATATCGATTGGCCCAAATCGACCCAGACTTTGGAAGAGCAAAAGGCCGCTCTGATTAAGATATTCGATGGTATGCAGGCGGCCCGTATGAATGCGGTTTGGTTGCAGGTGCGTCCTATGTCGGATGCCTTGTACAATTCGGCCTACGAGCCATGGTCGAAGTTTTTGACGGGAACACGTGGGGTCGATCCGGGATATGATCCGCTGGCGTTTGCCATAGAGGAGGCGCATAAGCGGGGAATGGAACTTCATGCATGGATCAATCCATATCGCTATGAGAGTGAAAAAAATATGAACGGAGCCGATGATCCCATACGTAAGAATCACCCGGAGTGGCTGTTGGAGTATTCGTCGAGTTTTATTCTCGACCCGGGGAATCCCGAGGTAATCGAGTATTTGGTGAAGGTTATCAAAGATATAGTCATCAAGTACAATGTCGACGGTATCGTGTTCGACGATTACTTTTACCCCTACGAAGGCACTAAAAATGAAGATGCCTATTCTCAGAGTCTATATAAACCCGAAGGGAAAAATGTGGGGGATTGGCGCCGTGAGAATTGCAACAAACTTATCGCCGATATTTACGCTATGATACAGGAGACGAAACCGACCGTGAAATTCGGTATAGGGCCTTTCGGGATATGGGGCGGTAGCAGTAGTGTCGCCGCTTCGTATGGTATAGAGTATTTGAATACAAGCGGAGGAACGAGTGCCTATTCCCAACTATATTGCGATGGAGTGGCTTGGTTGAAAGCGAAAACGATAGACTATATTTCGCCACAATGTTACTGGCCGAGTTTCAACACTCATGTTTGGGGGTATAAGACATTGGTTCCGTGGTGGGCGAAGGTGGCCAAGACGATGGACAGACACTTTTATTCGAGTATGCGAATTTCTACGATGCCCCAAAATAGTCCGCAGCGTATGAAAAGTGTATTGCGTCGGCTCGGCATGAGCGAGAACGAATATAACGGTTTGTCGATGGTGGAACGTTCTATCGCCGCGACAGCAGCCAAAGGTACGGAAGAGTGCGGGTTTGAAGTGGATATGAACCGATCGACCGATCTGATGGGGGCTCCCGGACACGTCTTTTTCAATACGACGCAGTTTTTCAGTTATGGGTTGGATACCTATGTCGCCGAGAATAAATTTACCGAACCAGCGTTAACGCCCGTTATGAGCTGGAAAACGCCCTGTGATTTGCCCGATATTACCGATATTTCGGTGTCGGGAAATATGTTGAGCTGGTCGGCTGATGCAGATGAAACGATACGTTATGCCGTGTATTTCGTACCCAGTCGCGTGGCTAATAATCCTCAAACCTATGAAACATCGGCCTATTTGAAGCGAGTTACATGGGAAAAAAGTATAGATGTTTCTTCTTATACTCAATTGGGATATGTGTATGCTATAACGGCTATTGATTCTTATGGAAACGAGTCACAACCTTATATTAAAACTCCATCGGGTGTTCAGTCGGGAATTGTCGATGGCCTTGTCGTTTATGGAGGATCGGGAGCTATCTATGTTTCTGTTCCAAAGGATATGGATATTTATATATATTCGTTTACCGGGCAGTTGATTCGTATGGTCAGAGTTTCGGGTGGAAATTCGGAAATAACGGTTCCAGCAGGAATGTATATTGTTAATGGAACGAAAGTGGCGGTTCAATAGTTGCATATATTAGTTTTCGTTTATTGTGGAAAAAAGAAATTCCTTCTGAAAGGAATTTCTTTTTTTGTTTGAGACTTATTTAAGCGAAGGATATGGTTGCCCGATCTCTGATCGGTAGTGAACTCTCTGGGGTATGAAAACGTTTTAACAAAAAAGATATTTGATGAATAAAGCTTATGAAGTAGCCGACCGGCTCATGGAATGGGTATCTTCTTTATTGCATAGAATAACGGGAGAGCCTTCGCCGGTTTGGGATAGAATTGTGTATGGTATTCTTGTTTTTGTGATCGCTATTGTGGTTGCAAGGATTTTGAGAATGATTGTTATTTATGTGATTCATCGGATTATAAAATATAAAGGAGGGGATCTGTTGAAAGGGTTGGTCGAAGCCAAAGTCTTTACCCATATAACGCATGTTATCCCGCCGTTGGTGATTTTATCTCTGTTGCCATTTGCTTTTCACGGAACTCCCGAACTATTACGGATTATCGAAAAAGTTTGCTGGATTTATCTGCTCGGAGTCCTCGTTTTTTCGATCAATACGCAAATTTCGGTCTTTTGGCGTATCTATTCTCGTCGTACCGCATTTCGGGATCGGCCGATGAAGGGAATGATACAAATTATCAAAGGACTTTTGATAGGGATATGGGTGATTATTGCGGTATCTATTTTGATAGAACGTTCGCCGATGGCTTTGATTACCGGATTGGGCGCATTTGCCGCGGTGCTGATGTTGATATTTAAAGACAGCATATTGGGCTTTGTCGCCGGTGTACAACTCTCGCAAAACGATATGATAAGGAATGGCGATTGGATTGTCGTGCCGGGTGGCGCCGTGAACGGAGTCGTTATCGATGTTTCGTTGAATACGGTGAAGGTTCAGAATTTCGATAATACCATAGTGACTATTCCTCCTTATTCGCTTATTTCAGGGGAGGTACAAAACTGGCGCGGAATGTCCGATTCGGGTGGCCGTCGTATCATGCGCTCGTTTACCATCGACCTGAACACGGTAAAATTTTGTACCCCCGAATTATTGCAAAATTTGAAACAAATCGATATTCTGCGCGATTTCATCGAGAAAAAAGAGGCTCAACAACAAAAAGGAATTGTAGAAAATACCGAAAATAGCGCGGGACTGGTGAACGGAACGATCGAGACGAATTTAGGGCTTTTCAGAGCTTACATGACTCTTTATTTACAACAACATAAGTTTATCAACGATCAATTGACTCTTATGGTCAGAACGTTAGATCCTAACGATAACGGGTTGCCTTTGCAGTTATATTGCTTTTCGGCTAATAAAAATTGGGTAAGCTATGAATCTATACAAGCCGAAATTTTCGAACATTATGCTGCTATCATGCCCCGGTTCGGTCTGTATCCGTTCCAAAATCCGTCGGGACGGGATTATATTAATTCGGCTCTATTGACGGCCGGCCATAATCCCGATGAGTTGTGGGGTATTCCGTGGGGAACCATGAAGGAGAAAAATACGGAAGTGCAGTCTTCCACTAAACCGGAAGTGTCTGCAACACCTCCTCCAAAACCGATACCGCCGATTCCACCGAAGTGATGTCCTTTATAGCTAACGAGCGGCGACCGTTTATTTCCCGCAATTTACAAAGCTTGGGATTTTTTTGCAAGAATCCTAAGATGCGACCGAATGCAGCGGATTGATAATAGGCGACATGCTCGTCCGAAACGAAGTAAAGATACATGTATCCCTGTTTCAACCCTACTTTCTCGATTCCTAATTGTTTAGCCAGCCGTCTTAACCGGACTACCCGAATCAATTCCATAGCTTCGTGGGGTATGCGTCCGAAACGGTCTTCCAAGCGCTCGCAAAATTGTCGTATATCGGTTTCACGCTCCATGTTGTCGAGCTCTTGATATAAGGAGATACGCTCGGATTCCTGTGGTACGTAGTTTGCCGGGAATAAGATTTCCAAGTCGGACTCAATGGTACATTCCGAGACGAATTCTTCGGGTTTCGTATCCGAATCGGCTCCGTAATAGAGGTCGCTGAATTCATCGTTTTTCAATTCTTCGACAGCTTCTTTTAAAATTTTTTGGTAAGTTTCATAGCCTAAATCCGCGATGAAACCGCTTTGTTCCGCTCCTAAGAGGTTACCGGCTCCTCGTATGTCGAGGTCCTGCATGGCGATGTGTATGCCGCTTCCCAATTCCGAGAAACTTTCGATGGCTTGTAACCGTCGGCGGGCATCTACCGAGAATGTGTGGCGTGGTGGAGTGAGCAGGTAACAGAAAGCCTTTCGGTTGCTGCGGCCTACACGTCCCCGCAGTTGATGCAGTTCGCTTAATCCGAAGTTTTGTGCATCGTTGATGATTATCGTATTGGTGTTTGGCATATCTATTCCCGACTCGATAATGGTAGTAGCCAGTAAAATATCATAATCATAGTTGACGAAGTCGATAATTGCCTGTTCCAATTTTTCGGGTGGCATTTGTCCGTGCCCGATCACGACACGTGCGTCGGGAACCAACCGGTGAATCGTGTTTTCGAGTTCGTACAGTTGGGGAATACGGTTGTTGACGAAAAAAATCTGCCCGCCTCGGCTCATCTCGAAGTTAATCGCTTCTTTGATAATGTCGTCGTTGAAAGCGTGTACTTCGGTTTGGATAGGATAGCGATTGGCCGGAGGGGTAGAGATAACCGAAAGGTCGCGTGCACCCATTAAAGAGAATTGTAAGGTGCGAGGTATGGGAGTTGCCGACATCGTAAGGGTATCGACATTCACTTTCATCTGTTTGAGTTTCTCTTTTACGGCCACTCCGAATTTTTGTTCTTCGTCGACAATTAAAAGTCCGAGGTCGTTGAATCTCACATCTTTCCCGATGAGCTTGTGGGTTCCTATGATAATATCTATTTTGCGGTCGGCGAGGTCTTTCAAAATGGCTTTTACTTCTGAGGCTTTCCGGGCTCGGCTGAGGTATTCGATACGTACTGGGAACTCCTTCAATCGCTCTTTGAAGGTTTGGTAATGCTGGAAGGCCAATACGGTGGTAGGCACGAGTACTGCGACCTGTTTGTTGTCGCAGGTGGCTTTGAATGCCGCACGTATGGCAATTTCGGTTTTCCCGAAACCCACGTCGCCGCAGATGAGCCTGTCCATAGGGCGTTCGCGTTCCATGTCGGCTTTCACTTCGGCTGTGGATTTTATCTGGTCGGGAGTATCTTCGTAAATGAACGATGCTTCGAGTTCTTGTTGCAGGAACGAGTCGGGCGAGAAAGCGAATCCTTTTTCCTCTTTACGGGCGGCATAGAGTTTTATCAAGTCGCGGGCAATCTCTTTCATCTTGCCTTTTGTCTTCTCTTTCATGCGTTCCCAAGCACCGCTTCCCAGTTTGTTGATACGAGGAGCTTCTCCCTCTTTTGCCCGGTATTTCGCCAATTTGTGCAAGGCGTGAATGCTGACAAAAATAATATCGTCGTTTTGGTAAGTCAGTTTAATGACCTCTTGTATTTTTCCGTTGATCTCGGTATGTATCAATCCCCCGAAACGACCTATACCGTGATCCACATGTACGATGTAGTCGCCGACTTCTATCTGGTTGAGCTCTTTCAAGGAAAGAGCCAGTTTCCCTGAACGCGCATGCTCGCTTTTCAAAGTGTATTTGTGAAACCGATCGAATATCTGGTGGTCGGTGAAACAACCTATTTTCAAATCGTTGTCGACGAATCCCTCATGCAAGGTTTTCAATACTGGTGTAAACGAGATGGAATCGCCTCGTTCTTCGAAAATAGCTTGCAATCGTTCTATCTGTTTTTCACTGTCGCTGAGTATGTAAAGAGTGTAGCCTTTTTCGATGAATTGGGAGAACGATTGGCTGACTAAATCGAAATTTTTGTGATAAACACCTTGTGGTGCGCAGTTGAAACGAATGGCCGCCGGCGCATTCGCTTCACTGCTTGCTCCATAATCTATCCTTTGAAATGTAGTTATCTTTTTTTGAAAAGCTGTTACATCGATAATTTTTTGCATAGCATAGCGGTCGCCCTCTTCGGCGATAAGGGTTTGCTCGGAGAGCGATTCGGAAGCTATGGTTGAAATTCTGTCGATCACCCATGACAGATTGTGACAGATTAAAATCGTGTTTTTATCGATGAAATCGAGTATGGAGATGCCGGAGGCTTCCTGTCCGCATACGTTGGCAACGATATAAACTTCTTCCAATTTTCCGGTGGAAAGTTGTGTTTCCACTTCGAAAGTACGAATGCTTTCTACCTCTTTACCGAAAAAATCGATACGATAGGGCAATTCGTTGGTATACGAAAAGACGTCGAGAATACTACCCCGTACAGCAAACTGACCGGGTTCGTACACGTAGTCCACTTCTTCGAACCCTCGTTCTCTCAGTTTGTCGGATAGTGTGATGATGTCGCACTTCGAATTTTTGTCGATGTGAAGGGTCTGTTCGGAAAGCATATTGACCGGGACAACCTTTTCGGCGATAGCTTCGGGATAAGTGACTATCAACAGGGACTCTCCTTTTTGACACAGGCGGTTCAGAACTTCGGTTCTCAGTATTTCGGAAGGGGGGTCGGGTTGCCCGTATTTGATGTCCCGCTTGTATCCAGATGGAAATAAAAGAATGTGGTCGTTACCGTTTATTTGCACCAAGTCGTTGTACAGATAACCGGCTTCGTCCAAATCGTTTGCAATGATGATGTGTGCCTGTTTATGTTCTAGAAGATTGGAAAAGAAAAGTGCTATCGAGGAACCTTCGAGTCCCTGTATAAAAATGTGCTTTGTCTTGTTGTCTTTAATGAGTTTCAAAAACGCTTCACGTCTCGCCGGAGTGTTAAAAAGCGCAGAAAAGTTCTGAATATCCATTCCTATAAACCGTCTTAACCGTCGACAAAATTACACATTAATTTAGAAGCTGTTTTAAATTTATTGAGAAATAATATTATCATTGCAAGCAGGTATGTTCCGGCCATATTGAGCCCCTGTCTCGCATCTTGAATCCCTTGATTTTTGTCAATAGCCCGCTATTGACTGCATATCTCGGACTCCAATCTGCTTCAACATAGGTCTCAATCTGTCTCGGAATAAATTTAAAACAGCTTCTTCGTTTTGACGCAATCGCTTCGTCGTTTTTATGGGTAATAGAATTTTATTCGAACTTGCGTTGCCAGAACCACATCTCGTTAAAAGTGAGGCTTACCGATATTCTGAAATGGTCTTCGGTAATGAGTTTAACGGGGGTGCATTGGCGATTGATGTACTCGAACGATACGTTGACTACCGATTTGTCTGTGGCAAGGGGAAAACCGAAACCGCAAGTGGCTCCGATTTCGTCCATATCGTTTCCGTTTATTTTCAGATAAGAGCGATTGTAGAAGATACCTGCCCGGTAGTTGACGTGTTCGAAATAGTTTCCTCCCATGTTTTTCGGACGGAATTCGGCTCCCAATGCTATTTTTAATCGGTTATTGAATTGTCCTTTGGAGGATTGTAACTGTCCGGCGGTGAGATTCGTAAATTTGGCGTCGGCCCAATTCTGATAGGTTACGTCGGCCGCTATGGTAAGGCGTTTGTCGTAGTTGTAACTGATACCTCCGCCGTATGTCGAGGCCAATGAATAATTGTTTTTCATTTTCAGGGTATCGGCATCGATCGTCGTGTTGGAGCTTACATCGTAGGTACTGGTGTATGCCCGGCCCAATAGGGTTTTCCCGGGGGAATAAACTGCACCGAGCGTGATGGTATGCTTTTTGTTCCATTCTATGGCGTATTGGGCTCCGAACGATAAATGGTAGTCGCGTACTTTGAGCATGGTTTCGAAAATACCGCTGCTGCCGCTCTCCGGTACTACGGTGTTGGTGTTGGTGAGGTTCCCGAAGAGGTAGCTGATGTTGGCTCCTATTGAGAATCCTTTGAAGGGTCTACCGCTTACTCCTACATAGGCTTGTGAGATGTTGCCATCGCCCGACCGGCTATCCGAGCCGTTGTCTATGCTGTTTATGAAAGAGTAGCCTACATTGGAATAGGGCAGGAGCCCCACGCTACCGGCCATGTACCGTCCCAATGGAAACTGCATGACGATGTAGTCGAGCGACCCGCTTTGGCTGTTTTCTTTTAGCGAGCCTTCTCTGGTGATTGTATTTTGATAGGTGAGTCCTATATCGAAAAGAAAAGTGAGCGAATCCATGCTTGCATAGGAAGCCGGGTTCATTACATTGATTTGCCGATTGTTGTGCAAGGCATATCCTACGCCACCCATAGCTCGTTGAGCGCCTATGGCGTTGTCACCCAAAATACCATATCCGAATCTGGAATAGGGCGAGCTTGTCCCGTTTTGGGCAAAGGCGACGAGCCCTATCGACAAGCAGATAAAGAGAATTTTATATTTTAGCATTTTCTTGTAAGATTCTGTTTAAGCCGGTTAGTACCAAGTTTTCGTCCACAAAGATGCGACTTTTTATTTTTGCAGCCAATTTTAAGGCATCTCCCCCTGTTAAAAAAACGAAAAGGTCGGGATAAACCTTGTTTAACCGGGCTATATATCCTTCTATTTCATAAGCGACGCCGAGCACAGCTCCTGCCCGCATGGCGGTTTCGGTGCTGAATCCTATTTCGGGTGTCTCTCCTGCATCGTCGATGAGGGGGAGTTTTCCCGTGTGTTCGTGCATGGCCCGTAATCTCAATCGGATGCCCGGTGCTATGTTTCCGCCGGCAAACGTACCGTCGGCGGTGAGTAGATCGTAGGTGACGCATGTGCCTGCATCGACGATGAGCACTGCTTTGTCGGGGCATTGCATGACGGCTCCCACTACTGCGGCGATTCTGTCCAGACCTAATGTTTCGGGGGTGGCATATCCTATTTTAATGGGGAGTTCCGATGAATGGTCGAATTTTAAAAAGTAGGGTAGTCGCTGTCGCAGTATCGCTATGGCTTCGGGATCGTACTCGGTGACTGTCGAGAATATGGCGGCATCGACTTCGTGAACGTTCAAGAAGTCAATAACGGTCGTTGAGTCCCATTTCGGGTAGAAATAGACATTTTGCAATCGTCCTGCCCGAAAGAGTGCCATTTTGGTTATCGAGTTTCCTTGATCAATGATAAGATTCACAGCTTAAAATTTTAGACAAAAGTACAAAAGAGAATGTGTATGCATGCATGAACGGTTCTTTTTTTTCTCAGATTTATACTAATGGGGCGATTTTGTCTATTTTCTTTTATTTTTCAACTCCCTTTTTATACGCTTGTGTTTTCGGAATGGGGTTGTTTTTTTCTGCTCGTAAGGCTGGGTAGGGGGGATACAAAGGACTTTCTTTCCCAGCCAAAGAAAGTCCTTGTTACACTAATTTACGTTATTTGTTCATTCTTCTCAGCAGCGAGAAGAACGAACCAAGAAGCGCCGCCGCAGTTATCGGGCTTTTGGCTTGTCGCTACGGTCGCCGTCGGGGTCTGCGGAACTCGCTCCGCTCAAACAGTCCTCGCCCTTTTCCCTCCGTCTTCCTTGCGTCTTCGCCGCCCGATAAAGGCGGAATCGGGGATTGTTGCTTTTGCTTGTATTCTAACCCCCTCTGTTTTATTAACCCCTCCGTCCTTCGGACTCCTCCCCTATATTTTGCTGCGCAAAACACCCCGTAATGCTACGGGGCACGGCAAGGGGAGAGGGTGATACTCGGTTTGTTGCTGTTACAGCCGATGTTTTCAACTCCTCTGTTTTTTAACCCCTCCGTCACTGCGTGCCACCTCCCCTATATGTCTTCGCCACACAGGGGAGGAGGGTGAGATGTATTTTCCTTTCGCTTCTGCTCCGATTTTATACGTGACACCCCGCAATGCTACGGGGCACGGCAGGGGAGGAGTGTAGAAATCTTACAATAACGTTGCTATACTGTTTTTTAACCCCTCCGTCACTGCGTGCCACCTCCCCTATATTTTGCTGCGCAAAACAC
>ENA-ORTI01002967-ORTI01002967.1-human-gut-metagenome-genome-assembly--contig:-NODE-2967-length-14001-cov-3.229241_pt1 | contig 14001 bp, 10 predicted proteins | sample MGYA00242071_ERZ509191 | MGnify/ENA primary metagenome ERZ509191 (study PRJEB26280, sample SAMEA2338832) | human gut metagenome | biome: human gut; feature: human-associated habitat; material: faeces...
GTAATCGGTACACCTTATGTTTTTGGCGGAACAAGTGTATATGGCTTCGACTGCTCCGGTTTTACCCAGTATGCTTTCGCGCGTGCAGGCATCAGCCTTCCGCGTACTGCTGATGTGCAGATGTACAGCGGACGCCAGATTAGTGCCAGCCAGCTGCGCCCGGGCGATTTAATCTTCTTCAGCACTTATGAGCCCGGCCCGTCGCACTGCGGTATTTATCTTGGCAACGGACAATTCATCCATGCGGGTTCCAGTACCGGCGTAACGGTATCCTCCGCATTTACCGGCTATTGGGGCGCACGTTATTACGGCGCATGCCGCGTTATTTAAAAACATTAATAAACTATCAATAAAGCAGTGCTTTGTTGGTAGTTTATTTTTTTATCAGCGTGATTATATCTCTGTTTTGTAATATTTTTGTGAAAGCATATTGCAAAAATACCCAAACAGCGCGATTTATTGTATAATAATGCTAATAACAGTTAATGGCGGTGGTAAAGATGGATAAACAAAAAGTTTTGATTGCTGATGACGAAGCGCCGATTAGGGAAATATTAAAAATTTACTGCGAAAAAGAAGGCTTTGATGTAATAGAAGCTGCCGATGGTGCAGAAGCCATTTTAAAGGTTCAGTCGGAAAAACCGGATATTATCATTCTTGATATTATGATGCCTGTGCTGGACGGACTGGAAGTTTGCAAACAGGTACGCAAAATGAGCGATATTCCTATTATTATGCTGACGGCTAAAGATGATGATGATGACCGCATTTTAGGCCTTGAAATAGGTGCGGATGATTATATTACCAAACCGTTTAATATTCTGGAAGTCAAGGCCCGTATCAAGGCGATCATCCGCCGTGCAGGCAGCAACCAGAACAAACAGGAGAAAGCCAAGACCGTGGAAGTCGGAGAACTGAAGCTGGACTGCGAAGGACGCCGTGTATTTATTTCCGGAAAAGAGATTAACCTTACAGCCAAGGAATTTGATGTGCTGGAACTTCTGGTATTCAATCCGAACAAGGTATACAGCAGAGAAAATCTTCTGAATATCGTATGGGGCTATGAATATCCGGGAGATGTCCGTACCGTAGATGTACATATCCGCCGCCTGAGAGAAAAGATCGAGGCCAATCCCAGTGAGCCGAAATATGTACACACCAAATGGGGTGTGGGCTACTATTTCCAGGCATAAGCTGTGAAGATCAAAAAAAGCGGCAAGTTTTTTAAAAGTCTCCGCTTTCGTATTCTGATCATCCTGATCATACTGGGAATCGTACCAAGTGTCATTGTAACGGAAATGGTCATTGCCAACTATGAAGACCGTGCCATTGCCAACCGTGTGCAGAGCATGGAAAATATCTGTGACATCATGTGCGACCTGCTTATCAAAGAGAATTATCTGAATGACTCCAGCTCGCAGACAGTAAACAGCAAGCTGGAGTTGTTGTCTAATATCTATGGAGGAAGAATTCTCATTGTAGACAGGGATTTCAGGATTATTAAGGATACCTATGGCGTGGATGAGGGAAAAACTCTGGTATCCCAGAAAGTAGTAAACTGTTTTAAAGGGGAAGATGCCTACCGTTATGATTCCGACAGCCAGAAGCTGATCCTGGCTGTTCCGGTAAAAAGCCCGGAAGTAAATCAGGTGCAGGGTGCCATGATGATTATGGCTTCTTCCAGTGAAGTGACGTCAACCATCCGGGAACTGGAGCAGAAAGGAATCCTGATCATTGGAATTATTGTAGTTCTGGCCATATTCCTGGGATATATTCTTTCCACAGTACTGGTAAAACCTTTTGCCAGGGTAACAAAAGCCATCGAAGATCTGACAGACGGATATCAGAACGAAGAAATTTCCGTACCGGATTATACAGAGACAGCGCTGATTACGGATGCATTTAATAAGATGCTTTCCAGAATGAAAACCCTGGATGAATCCAGACAGGAGTTTGTATCCAACGTGTCTCATGAGCTGAAAACACCGATGACTTCCATGAAAGTTCTGGCAGATTCTCTTGTAGGACAGCAGGGAGTTCCGGAGGAACTGTATCAGGAATTCCTTTCTGATATTACAGAAGAGATCGACAGAGAGAACAAGATTATCACAGATCTTCTTTCCCTTGTAAAGATGGACAAAAAAGCGGCAGATATGAATATTACCAATATGAATATCAATGAACTGCTGGAAAATATCCTGAAACGGCTTCGGCCGATTGCAGATCAGAGAAGCATTTCCCTGATTCTGGATTCCTTCCGCCCGGTCAATGCAGATGTGGACGAAGTGAAGTTTACGCTTGCCATCAGCAATCTGGTGGAGAACGGAATCAAATATAACGTAGATGAAGGCTGGGTTCGTGTAACACTGGATGCGGATCACAAAGATTTCTTTGTAACCGTTGAAGATTCCGGACTTGGAATTCCTGAAGAATCTATTGAACGGATTTTTGAGCGTTTTTACCGTGTAGACAAATCCCATTCCAGGGAAATCGGAGGAACCGGTCTTGGACTTGCCATTACCAGAAGTTCCATAGCTATGCATCACGGTATCATAAAAGTATCCAGCAAAGAAGGAGAGGGAACCACATTTACCGTGAAGATTCCTCTGTCCTATATTCCGTCCTAGGAGGTACAGCATGAAAAAAACGATAAAGATTATCTGCGTGACTGCTGCCTGTATCTTTCTTGGGCTGATTGCCTACATCAGTTTTGCAGGAAGAAAAGAGAAAAATACAGAACAGAAGTACAGCTTTTATTATATCAACAGTGAAGAAACAAAACTGAAAGAAGAGAAGTATACACCGGAAAAAGAAACTGCAGAGGTGATGCTCCGGGATTTTTCGGAGAGCCTGAACAACTGCGAGACAAGGGAAGATGGAATTTCACTGTTTCCGGAAGGCGTAAAAATTTCTTCCTATTCTATAAAGGATGGAATTCTGCGTCTGGAATTTAACGAGGCCTACAGTAAGATGTCCCGCACCAGGGAACTTCTGGTCCGTACCGGCGTGGTGAAGATTTTCATCCAGATTCCGGGAATTGATTCTGTGGAAATCTATGTGGGAAAAAAGCCTCTCACGAATTCCAAAGGAGAAGAAGTCGGAGCCATGAACAGTGATACTTTTGTGGAGTTTTCCGGATCTGACGGGGACGTCTACAGCTATGACACTTTTACCCTGTATTTTACAAATAAGAACGGTGACAAGCTGGTAGAAGAACAGAGAAGTGTCCGTTACAGGCGGAATCTTCCAAAGGCAACCGTAGTACTGGAACAGCTGGCAAGGGGACCTCTGGAAAAAGATCATTATCCGACCATTCCGGAAAATTCCGAAGTGCTTTCTCTGACAAAAGCCAACGGAATCTGCTATGTGGATTACAACTCTGTATTTCAGGATTATGCGTTAAATGTTTCCGAGCAGATCCCGATTTATTCTGTTGTAAATACACTGATTGCGGCAACGGATGTGGATAAAGTGGAGATTTCCATTGAGGGAAACAAAGAAGTCACTTTTGGCCAGAATATGCAGCTTTATAAGTTCTATGAATGGAATGACAGTCTACTGGCCAGCACAAAAGCCAAAAAAGAACAAAACTGAATCATAATAAAATATCTACATAAACGGGAGAACATGTATGACAAAACGGCCATTATGTTTTCTGTGTTTTCTCATGGTGCTTGGTTTAGGTATTATGAATTTTGCGGGGATTCCTCTTCTTGGGGGGAATCCCCTTCCTGTAACCGTACAGGACTGGATCGAAGCACATCCTGGCTCTGTGATCTGCGGGGAGGTGGAGCAGTATGAAAACACAGAATTCTCCCAGTCTGTTTATCTGAAAAAAACATATCTGATTTATCAGTCAAAAAAATTTTCCATTGAAAATGTAAGAGTATTTTTGAAAAAAGAAGAAGACCTGAAACCGGGAATGAAAATTCTGGTAAAAGGAACTTTAAAAAGAGTGGAGGAACCCTCAAATCCCGGTGGCTTTGACAGTCAGCATTACTATGCCTGCCGTCATATCTATTATTTCATGAAGAACGCTGTGGTCCGGAAAAAAACAGAATCCTATTCCGGATACAGACAGCAGCTTTTTAAGGTAAAAGAAAAATGCAGGCAGATTCTTACGGAATCGGCAGGAGAAGACGCGCCACTTTTCTGCGCGATGGTGCTTGGGGACAAACAGGATCTGGATCCGGAAATGCGGATGCGTTATCAGCTGGCCGGGATTGTCCATATCCTTGCCATCAGCGGGCTTCATATCAGCATTCTGGGAATGGGACTTTATAATCTTCTGAAAAAAGCAGGCCTTGGTATCTGGCCTGCCGGAATTTTTTCGCTGGGAGTGATGCTGCAGTACGGGATCATGACCGGAGGGAGCGTTTCTACCATGCGTGCAGTGATAATGTTTCTTATTGCCATGGGTGCCAGGATCACCGGCCGGATTTATGACATGATGACTGCGCTTTCGGTAACAGCTATGATGATTCTTCTGGAATCCCCGGCGTATCTTCTGGACAGCGGTTTTCTTCTGTCCTTTGGCTGTGTTCTTGGGATCGGTGTTGCAGCGGAAAAAATCTGTGCTCTTGCAGGTGCGGAGAAAAAATGGACGAAGGCACTGGTAAGTTCCATGGCCCTTCAGCTGGTGACACTGCCCGTGATGTTGAAATTTTTTGGAGAAGTATCCCTTGCCGGATTTTTTCTGAATCTTCTGGTGCTTCCAAGTGTGGGCTTTGTGCTGATGGGAGGAATGGCGGCACTGTTGCTTGGAATTTTCAGTATTTCTGCTGCAAAACTGGTAATTTTGCCGGCAAGGGGACTGCTGCTTTTTTATGAATATCTATGTAGCCTTGCAGGAAAATTAAGGTGGAGCACCTGGATCGGAGGGGAACCGGAAATCTGGCAGATTCTGGTATATTATGTTTTTTTGATTACAGTTCTGTTTATGGGACAGTATATAAAAGAACCGATGAGGCGGGAACAGGAAGCGGGTATGAAATCAGAGTTATCCAGCCGGGATAAAAGAATCCCGGGAAAGATCCAAAGGAAACTCCGGACAGTCCGGGCAGCAGCCGGCGCATTGATGATAACAGGAATTCTGATCCTCGGGTTTCATCCGGCAGGAGACCTGAAGGTGACCTGCCTGGATGTGGGGCAGGGAGATGGCATCCTTGTGGAGACTCCGGATAATCACCATTTTCTTATTGACGGAGGAAGCAGCAGCCAGTCGGACCTTGGAAGATACTGCCTTCTGCCGGCTCTGAAAAGTCAGGGGATTTCTTATTTGGACGGGCTTTTTATTTCCCATACAGACAAGGATCATATCAGCGGGGCGAAGGAACTTCTGGAATATATGGGAAATGGACTCACGACCATCCGGGCAGGATATCTGGTGCTTCCTTCATGGGCGGAAAAGCCGGAGGCCTGGGAGGAACTCTCGGATGCGGCACAAAAAGCCGGAATAAAAATTGTGACAGGAAAAAAGGGAGATGAGTTGCATTGTGGTCTGGTATCTTTTTCCATCTTGTGGCCGGAGAAAAACGCCACAGGAAAAGATGTGAATGAGGAGGCAATGGTGATGGAACTCTCGTTTGGAGAATTTCAGATGCTTTTTACCGGGGATATCGGAGCAGACACGGAGAAAAAGCTTCTGGCGTCCGGGATATTAAAGGATGTGGACTGTCTGAAAGTGGGACATCATGGTTCCCGTTATTCTACCACGGAAGCGTTTCTTGAAAAAATAAAGCCGGAACTGGCGATCATTTCCTGTTCTTCCACCAACACTTACGGGCATCCGTCGCCGGAAACCGTAGAGCGTCTGGAAGCGGCCGGAAGCCAGGTGGAATATACCATGAAAAACGGTGCCATTACTGTGGAAACCGATGGAAAAAAGCTTAAGATATATAGGTTTCGGAGGGACTGAAAAATTTTTTCAAAAACCGGAAAAAACAGGTGACTTTTGTACACACTTGTTGTAGAATAGTCAGGGTTTGTGCGAAAACGAAACATTGAAAACAGGCAACACAAGATAAGGAGTTTTTATTTATGAAATATGACGTACTGATCGTAGGAGCAGGTCCTGGAGGAATCTTTGCAGCCTATGAGCTGATGAATAATGATCCGGAGAAAAAGATCGCGGTTTTTGAAGCCGGCCATCCTCTGGAAAAAAGAAAATGTCCTATTGACGGAAAGAAAGTAAAATCTTGTATCCACTGTAAAACATGTGCGATCATGAAAGGATTTGGCGGTGCAGGCGCTTTCTCCGATGGAAAATATAATATCACCAATCAGTTTGGCGGAACGCTGTATCAGCATATTGGCAAGGATACAGCCACAGAACTGATGGAATATGTAGATAAACTGAATCTGATGCATGGTGGAGAGGGAACCAAGCTTTATTCCACCACAAACAGTGAGATCCGTAAGCTTTGTCTTCAGAACGGCCTGCATCTTCTGGATGCATCTGTCCGCCACCTGGGAACGGATATCAACTATGTAGTACTTCAGAATCTCTATGACAAGATGAAAGCCCATGTAGATTTCTATTTTGACGCGTCCGTTGACAAAGTGGAGAAAACAGAAGACGGCTATGCAGTTGTTGTAGGTGATGAGCGTTACGAGGGAACTTACTGCATCATCTCCGCGGGACGAAGCGGAAGTAAATGGATGGAGACTGTATGTACAGATCTTAAGATCCCCACACTTTCCAACCGTGTGGATATCGGTGTCCGTGTGGAGCTTCCGGCAGAGGTGTTCAGCCGTCTGACCGATGAGCTTTACGAGAGCAAGATCGTTTACAGAACCGAGAAGTTTGAGGATATGGTCCGTACTTTCTGTATGAACCCGAGAGGTGTTGTGGTTAATGAGAACACCAATGGAATCATCACAGTAAACGGCCACAGCTATGAAGATCCTGCAAAACACACCAACAATACAAATTTTGCGCTTCTGGTATCCAAACATTTCTCAGAGCCGTTCCATGACAGCAACGGATATGGTGAGAGCATCGCAAGACTTTCCAACATGCTTGGCGGTGGTGTTATGGTACAGCGTTTCGGAGATCTGATCCGTGGAAGACGAAGCACAAAAGCACGTATTGAGGAGAGCTTCGTAACACCGACTCTTTCCGCAACACCGGGAGACTTAAGCCTTGTTATGCCGAAGCGTATCCTGGATGGAATCATCGAGATGATCTATGCTCTGGATAAGATCGCACCTGGAACAGCAGATGACGATACTCTGCTTTATGGTGTTGAGGTTAAATTCTACAACATGGAAGTTGAGATCGATGAGAATCTGGAAACCTGCCACAAAGGTCTCTTTGTTATCGGAGACTGCAGCGGTGTGACACATTCTCTTTCCCATGCATCCGCCAGCGGTATCTATGTAGCCAGATACCTGGAGCAGGAGTACTTCAGTAAATAATATGAGCGGCCCTTTTCTGCTGTCACAGTGATGGCGGAAAGGGGCTGCTTTTATGTTGTAGGAAATCACTGTACCATAAATAAAAAACATAAATCATATAAAACCATGCATAATGTGCATGAATATTGAAAGGAGTATGTTGAAAATAACTGACAGATGCAGGGAAAGCACCATAATTCGTCCGACAGCAATCTTGACAATTTTGTGATTTTGTGGTAAAAGAATAAGTAACCAGGTAAAATCGAATATGTACAAATGTTATGGCAATAAGGTTGCGTCCAGTCGGATGTGCAAAAGAGAATCCGGTGAGAATCCGGAACGATACCGTCACTGTGAACGGGGAGCTGTTTTTAAATACCACTGGGAAACCGGGAAGGGAAAGCAGTGTGGAACCAAGTCAGGAGAACTGCCTTATTGTGAGATCCAGGATTCGCGGTCTACGAATCTGTATTCTCAATAACAATACAGAACTTCTTTTTATGTGTATTGCGAGAGAATCGTGTGTGAGCAGGCGGCCGCAGAAAGCAGCCGTTTTTTTGTACATATCAGTATTCTGGAAATACATGAAAAGAGGACGATAAGAAATGAAAAGAAAAACAATGTTAGCTCTGATGCTCGCAGTTTCCATGACATGCTCTATGGGTGCAGCTACAACAGCAATGGCAGCAGATGATTCCGCTACAGAAGAGAGCGCAGATGAGAGTACTGAGGCAGCTGATACCACAGAGGCTTCTGATGAAGACCAGAAAGCAGCTGACAATGTAGCAGCTCTGATCGACAAGATCTATGTTCAGGAGAGAACTGACACAACAGATGAGGACTGCAAGGCAGCTAAAGAAGCATGGGATGCTCTGACAGACGCTCAGAAAGAACTGGTAGAGGGCGAGAACGCTGATCCGGATTACTTCGGACGTGACACAGGAGACGCTTCCAAAGACGATCCACGTAACCAGGATGAGATCGGTGAGAACGAGCTTCTGGTAGTAAGCTTTGGTACTTCCTTCAATGACAGCCGTGCAGAGGATGTCAAAGGAATCGAGGATGCTCTTGCAGAAGCTTATCCGGACTGGTCTGTAAGAAGAGCATTTACAGCACAGATCATCATCAACCATGTAGAGGCAAGAGATGATGAAGTGATCGATAACATGCAGCAGGCTCTTGACCGTGCAGTAGAGAATGGTGTTAAGAATCTGGTTGTACAGCCTACCCATCTGATGCATGGTGCTGAGTACGATGAGATGACAGAAGCGATCAATGGCTATAAAGATAAATTCGAGTCTGTAGCTATCGCAGAGCCAATGCTCGGTGAGGTTGGAGACGATGCAACCGTGATCAACGATGACAAGAAAGCCGTTGCTCAGGCAATCACAGATGAGGCTTGCAAAGAAGCCGGATTTGACAGCATGGATGCAGCAGCTGAGGCTGGCACAGCATTCGTATTCATGGGACATGGAACATCTCATACAGCTAACATTACATACGATCAGATGCAGACACAGATGGAAAACCTTGGATTCAAGAACGCATTCATCGGTACTGTAGAGGGTAAACCGGAAGATACAGCCTGCGACAAGGTTATCGAGAAGGTAAAAGAGGCAGGATACAAGAACGTTGTTCTTCGTCCGCTGATGGTTGTTGCCGGAGACCATGCAAACAACGATATGGCCGGTGATGATGAGGATTCCTGGAAGAGCCAGTTTGTAGCATCCGGAAACTTCGAGAATGTTGATGCACAGATCGCAGGTCTTGGACGTATCGAGGCTGTTGAGCAGCTTTATGTAGATCATACAAAAGCAGCTATCGACTCCATCGGAAGCACAGATGAGTCCGCAGATTCTGACGCAGCAGCAGATACAGAGGCTGATTCCGCTGAGGATTCCGCAGAATAATAAATATGAAACGATCTGAGTGAGCTCAGATACCTATAAGAAATCCATGTAACTGCCCGGAAAGATCAGGAAGACTGTCTTCCGGGCAGATTGCTGTATCTATGGAAGGGAGAAGATTATTATGAAAAAACGTTATGTAAACTTAATCCTTGCAATGGTAAGTGCATCAGCCATGGCCTTTGGCTCTGTGCCTGCGATGGCTGCAACAGATTCCACAAAAACCGAATCTGCCAAAAACGATTCCAAAGAGGATGCGGAAGCTTCCAATGAGAAAGAGGCAGACGCAGCCAAGACAGATACCCTGGAAGATGGTGTTTATACAGCAGAGTTTGACACAGACAGCAGTATGTTCCATGTAAATGAGGCCAATGACGAAAAAGGAGAGCTTACGGTCAAAGATGGCAAGATGACCATCCATGTAAGCCTGGTTTCCAAGAAGATCGTAAATCTGTTTGCAGGAACTGCAGAAGATGCACAGAAGGATGGTGCCGAGATCATTGAACCTACCACAGATACAGTAAAATACAGCGACGGTTATACAGAGGAAGTTTACGGGTTTGATATCCCGGTACCTGCCATTGATGAGGAATTTGATGTGGCACTTCTGGGAGAAAAAGGTAAATGGTATGACCATAAAGTCAGCGTCAAAGATCCTGTAAAGACAGGTGATGTGGAAGAAACAACTGATGATACAGACAAAAAAGAAGACTCCTCCGACAAGGAGACTGCAGAAAAAGCAGATGTTTCCAAAGATGAGAAAACTTCCGATGACAAGAAATCTGAGGGAAAAAAGCTGGAAGATCTGAAACTGGAAGACGGAACTTACGAATTTGATGTAACCCTCACAGGCGGAACCGGAAGAGCAACGGTAGAATCTCCGGCCAAAGTAGAGATCAAAGACAAAGAAGCTACAGCAACCATCATCTGGAGCAGCCCGAATTACGATTACATGATCGTGGATGGCGAAAAATATGAGCCGGTGAACAAAGACGGAAATTCCACATTTGAGATTCCGGTGACTGTTTTTGACACAGAGATGGAAGTGACTGCAGATACCGTAGCCATGAGTACACCTCATGAGATCGACTACACATTAAATTTTGATTCTTCAAGCATGAAAAAGGCAGAAAAATGAAAAAAATAATTTCATACATATTTCTGACATTGACGCTTGTTCTGGGCTGCGCGTTTGCCGTGCAGGCAGCGGAGACAGAACATAAGCCTGCGGATATTCCGGGCCTTACTTTCGACCACAGCATGGAACTATCCTATGCGAAGGAATTCAATGTGGATTATTACAACGATGGCTATGCGCTGATCACCATCGATCAGGAGGGACAGTTTCTTGTAGTCCCCGAGGGAAAAGAAGCTCCGGAAGGGCTGGACTCTGATATTGCGGTCTTAAAACAGCCGTTAAACAATATTTATCTGGTGGCAACCTCAGCCATGGATCTTTTCCGGGCCATTGACGGGATCGACAGTATCAAACTTTCCGGAACCAAGGAAGATGGATGGTATATCCAGGAAGCCAAAGACGCCATGGAGCAGAAAAAGATGATCTATGCCGGCAAGTACAGTGCGCCGGATTATGAGCTGATTCTGAACGAAGGCTGTGACCTTGCCATTGAATCCACCATGATCCATCACAATCCGGAAGTCCAGGAGAAACTGGAACAATTCGGGATCCCTGTAATGGTGGAACGTTCCAGCTATGAAAGCCATCCCCTTGGAAGAACTGAGTGGATGAAACTTTACGCAGTCCTTCTTGGAAAAGAAGATGTGGCAGAAAAAGTTTTCAAAGAGCAGACAGACAAACTGGATAACGTGCTTACAGCAGATAAAACAGATAAGACCGTAGCGTTCTTTTATATCAACTCCGTAGGCGCGGTAAATGTAAGAAAAAGCGGCGACTATGTTTCAGAGATGATCTCCCTTGCAGGTGGAAATTACGTTCCGGAAGATACGGGAGAGAGTGACAATGCCCTTTCCACCATGAACATGCAGATGGAAGAATTCTATGCCAAGGCAAAAGATGCGGATTATATCATCTACAACAGTACCATTGACGGAGAGCTTCAGACCATCGATGAACTTCTTTCCAAAAGCGAGCTCCTTGCGGATTTCAAGGCAGTGAAGAACGGAAATGTCTGGTGCACAGGCAAAAACCTTTTCCAGGAGACCACAGGGCTTGGAACTATGATCGAGGATATCCATACCATGCTGACCACGGATGATGATTCCCTGGATAACCTGACTTACATGCACAAACTGAAATAAACGAAAATACGGCTTTACACGAATTACACCACAGAAGAGGAGTGTACCAGAAAAAATGAATGACAGAAAACGCGCGGTCCGATATGGGATCTCTTTTGTGATCCTTGCGGTACTTTTGATCTTTTTATTTATATGGAATGTAAATTCCGGAAGTATCCACCTCTCTGTGCAGGAGATCCTGAATATCATATTCCGGCATCAGGGAGATGAAACTTCTTATAATATTGTCTGGGAGATCCGTCTTCCGAGGATTCTTTCTGTTATCATCCTCGGCGGAGCACTTTCTGTTTCCGGATTTCTGCTTCAGACCTTTTTTAATAACCCTATCGCCGGCCCCTTTGTGCTGGGAATTTCTTCCGGAGCCAAGCTGATTGTGGCTTTTCTGATGATCTTTCTTTTGAGCAGATCGGTATCCATCGGTTCCGGAGCCATGATCCTAGCTGCTTTTGCCGGTTCCATGATCTCCATGGGCTTTGTGCTTCTTGTGGCAAAAAAAGTCCACAACATGTCCATGCTGGTCATCAGTGGAGTTATGATCGGCTATATCTGTTCGGCCATCACAGACTTTGTGGTAACTTTTGCAGATGATTCCAATATTGTGAATCTTCACAACTGGTCACTGGGAAGTTTCTCCGGTATGACCTGGGGGAATGTGCGGACTATGGCTGTGGTGGTATTACTTACCATGGTGATCGTATTTTTTATGTCAAAACCCATCAGTGCCTATCAGCTGGGTGAGACTTACGCACAGAATATGGGCGTCAATATCAAAGTATTCCGCATACTTTTGATCCTGCTTTCCAGTATTCTTTCTGCCTGTGTCACTGCATTTGCCGGACCGATCTCCTTCGTGGGAATTGCCGTACCTCACATTGCAAAAAGTCTCTTAAAGACTGCAAAGCCACTGCTTGTGATTCCGGCCTGCTTCCTGGGTGGTGCGGTGTTCTGCCTGTTCTGTGACCTGATCGCAAGAACCGTATTTGCACCGACGGAGCTGAGCATCAGTTCTGTGACGGCAGTTTTCGGAGCACCGGTAGTTATCTATATCATGATTCGCAGACAGCAGAGGATATAAACGATGAAATCATATTTTTTTTATACGGATCAGCTGACCGTAGGCTATGACGGAAAACCGCTGATCAAAGAGATTAATATTCAGCTGAACAAAGGAGAGATCCTGACTCTGATCGGTCCCAACGGTGCCGGCAAATCTACCATTCTGAAGAGTATCACAAGGCAGCTTTCCCTGATTGGAGGAACTGTATATCTGGAACAGGAACCGATGAGCCGCATGACGAACAAAGAGGTTTCCAGGAAACTGGCCGTAGTGCTCACCGAGCGTATGCGTCCGGAACTTATGACCTGTGAGGATGTGGTGTCTACCGGACGTTATCCATATACCGGAACTCTCGGAATTCTTTCTGCGGAGGATAAGGAAAAAGTTAAAAATGCCATGGAGATGGTACATGCCTGGGATCTGAAAGACCGGGATTTCACAGCGATCAGTGACGGACAGCGCCAGCGGATTCTTCTGGCGCGCGCCATCTGCCAGGAACCGGAGATTATCATCCTGGATGAACCGACATCTTTTCTGGATATCCGTCATAAACTGGAACTGCTTGCCATTCTGAAAAAAATGGTGCTGGAAAAACAGATGACTGTGATCATGTCCCTTCATGAGCTGGATCTTGCACAGAAAATTTCTGACCAGGTAATCTGTGTTCACGGAGATCACATCGAAAAATACGGTGCACCGGAGGAGATTTTTACCTCTGATTATATTCGAAAGCTTTATGGAATTACCCGGGGAAGTTATAACGCGGAATTTGGCTGCGTGGAAATGGAACCGCCGGCAGGAGAACCTCGGGTGTTTGTGATCGGTGGAAACGGAAGCGGAATTCCGGTGTACCGGAAACTGCAGCGCCAGGGAATTCCTTTTGCAACGGGAGTTCTCCATACCAACGACGCAGATTATCAGGTGGCAAAAGAACTGGCCGCCAGAGTGATCACGGAGAAACCATTTGAATGCATTTCCCAGGAGTCTTTTCAGGGAGCATTGGAAATCATGGAAAAATGCAGAGAAGTTTACTGCCCGCTGAAAGATTTCGGGACCATGAATAAAAAAAATCTGGAATTATTTAAAAAAGCAGAAAAATCCGGAAAATTAAAACAGATCTAAACAGAAAGCCGCTGTCAAAAGCGGCTTTTTCATATAATATAAATTACAAATATGATCGTATCTGTGATATAATATGGACGACAAATCATGAAACGGTCATGTTCATGAACACATGGTAAAGCAGAAGGTGAATGTTCGCTTTACACTGTAAAAATGTAAACAGATACAGCCAATTTATAAGAAATATATCAGGAGGGAAAGTTCAATGAAAAAAAGAAATATGATCGCAGCCCTGCT
>ENA-ORTI01002977-ORTI01002977.1-human-gut-metagenome-genome-assembly--contig:-NODE-2977-length-13981-cov-2.938245_pt1 | contig 13981 bp, 10 predicted proteins | sample MGYA00242071_ERZ509191 | MGnify/ENA primary metagenome ERZ509191 (study PRJEB26280, sample SAMEA2338832) | human gut metagenome | biome: human gut; feature: human-associated habitat; material: faeces...
CCGCCGTTACGCTCCCGCCGGCACGACAGGCTGGGAGAGGAGTGTAAAACCCAGCCGCCTTCAGAGGATCGGAGGTATAACAAAAAAAGAAGGGAAACGTTTAGTAGATAGAAACCATTGGGGTCGTGTAAGTATAGGTTTGATAAATCAGCAGCTTATAAGCGCGCACCGTATAGGTGGCCTCATAGTAGCCGTTCGGCAAAGATGGGGTCGTATAGTCATAGCGCAACGGGCAGCCAGAGCCTTGCAGGTTGCTGTTGGTATCCTCATTGGCATACACATACCAATCGTTAGCCCCGCCCCCAATCGGGCAGCGGCGAAGCTCCACCCAAACCTTGATGTTGGTCACGGTATCGGTGATACCGCTCGTGTAAAAATGCAGCTTAAGCTGCTTCGTGCCGGTCCGGTCAAGGCCATAATCGGGAGTTGTGATATACATAGAACGGCTCAGGTCTTCCTGATATTCCGGCCCTTCCTCCTGCACCGCGCCGGCCGTCATGCCCAGGGGCAGGAGCAGCAGCATGCAGCACAGCAGGATGGACAGCCACCGTTTTACGGATTTTCCATGTGTTTTCATCTTCAAACTTCCTCCGTTTTTAGGATAGAGGGGTGCTTTTAAAAAACCCCCTCACTCTATATAACGAAAAAAAATCGAAAATGTTGCACTTGATTGACAAAAAATTTTAGTTTTGCTGCAATTTCGTCGATTGTGCTATTTTTATGAGCTCTTCTTTGGGCAAATTGCTCACACTAATGTGGAATCGATAGGGTCCTTGCAACCACATCAGGCCCCCTCGGTTTTCATCCCGCTTAACGACATAGTAGAGGCATTTGCCGAGGCCCTCCACCTCAATCTCCTCCAGCGTCTCATTTTCCAAGTAAAAAATCTGGGTACCACGCGGATAGCTCTGGCTGAAGGTGATATAGCTGCCTGGCCAGAAAAGGAAGCCGTCATCCTTGCGATAGCAGTAATATTCGTCACCATCACTCTGATGGGTTTCCAATGCGTAATCCGCCGGAATGTAGGTGGGCGCGTATCGCTCCGGAAGCAGATAGGTGCCATCCGGCTGCTCAAGATAAGGGTTTGTATTTTCCACCAGAAATCCATCCGGCGTGGTGGGCGCAGCGATCACGCCAAGGTAGTTATCCATATCAATCTCAAACCCGGCAAAATCCTGCTTGGAATTCAGGTTGGAGAACACGCTGGTCATGGCCACCACTGCGAGCAGCGCTGCAACAACACCAATGCGGAGCACTTGCCTGCTGCGCTTGCCGTGCAACACCTTCACGCCGGCTGGGCGGCCCTTGGCACGGAGGATTTGCCTTTTGCGCTTTTCATACGCTTTGGTAAAGGTAACGCCGGAAAGCTCCTCTGCGCTGGGCAAGCCGCTACTCTCTTCCTGCGCATAGCGCCGCAAAGCGGAGCAGAGAATCTGATCATTTTCTTCCCTACGCTGATTCATCCCAGAGAACGCCTCCTATCGATAAGGCAAAGGCAACAGCATCCACTTTCTATGATTTTGATGGCCTGTCCTATAAACCCTTACACTCTATATAACGTAAAAAAATCCAAAATGTTGCACTTCACCAATGATATTTAATAAAATGTTTATTGTTAAGTATTTATTAGAATTATGCCCTGTTTTTATACGTCAAAAATAATCAAATATTGTAATTTTATCCCAATTTAGATAAAAAACAAACAGCCGGAAGAAACAGTAAAATTTCTTCCGGCATGCATAAAAATGGCATTTTCTTTTTCATGCCCGTCAGGCCTTGTTCCGTTTGCTTTTCAGTGCCCTTTTCCGGAACAAAATGACAATATTTCCGTTTTAAATAACACCTTTTCCCAGGCTTAACACGCGGCTCATCCCTCCGGATTGGTCATGAACAAAACGCCCAGCGTATTCGGCCCACAGTGGGCGGAGATGGTGCATCCTGCGCGGGTGACAAAAATCTCCTGAAAACCTGCAAGCTGCTCCACGGTTTTCTTCACCATCTCGATGCGCTCAGGCGACATGCCCGAATGCGTGATGAAAACGCGGTCGAGCTTTAAATCCTTTCTGCCAGCGAGCTGATCGGTGGCATACTGCACAAGGGCCTTATCGAGCGTACCACGGTATTTTTTGCCCACTCCCATCGCGCCGTTGCGCGCCGGGTCCACCATAATGCAGGGCTTGAGCTTTAACAGGTTTGCGCCAAGCATCGCCACGGAGGAGCACCGGCCGCCCGCATGCAGAAACTCCAGCGTATCCAGCACAAAGCTTGCATGGGCATAGGGGCGGAGGGCATTGACCTCCTGCTGAATCTGCCGCCCATCCATCCCCTGTGCGATGCGCTCAGCCGCCTCAATCACGAGCAGGCCCATGCCGGTGGAGAGGTTGCAGCTATCAACCGGGTAAACATTGCCCAGCTCTTCGGCAGCGATGCAGCAATTTTGATAGGCGGAGGAAAGGTTGGAGCCCAGGTTGATATGCACCACCTGGTAGCCATCCTCCACCCACTGACGGAAGTATTCCACATATTCCCCCGGCGTGATTGCGCTCGTTTTGGGCAGCTGCTTATGCTGCCACCAGGCCTCATACAACGCATCTGGGGAGATTTCCCCATCCGCATACTGCCGACCCTCCAACAGGATATGGAGCGGATACATGTGAACCTGATAGCGCTCAATGAGCGCCGCACTCAAATCGCAGGTGCTATCCGCGCTTAAAATCACCTTTTGCGGCATTCGTCGTTCCCGCCTTTCAATCATGTGTTAAATTTAGCAAACACAGCTGGTGTAGGCTGCTTGTTTTGTATATTTTAGCATACTACATGGGCTATATGATTCTAATATTCCATATTAAGGCGCCGCTTTGCCGAGAGGCGCGCTATTCAGACTTCCGCCCTGCCGCAGTAGAGCCGGATGGCGTCCCGCAGGAAGATAGACAGACCCTCTGCATAGCGGTCAATCTGGCGGGTAAACCGCTCATCCGCCACATACATCTCGCCAAGGCCGATGAGAATTTCATCCGTGCAATCATAAAAATAACGTGTAATCAGCGATTGCCACTGCTCAACCAGCGCCTGCGCGCGAGGCGAAGCGGGCCCCTCCTCCATGCAGGAGGCAAGGCCGCCGTAGACCGCCTGCATCTCCGCGTGGATCCTTGCCCAATCTGCGCTGGTGTATGCGCCCGTCTTTTTGGCGCTCTGCGCATAAGCGGGCGAATCGCCCCAGCGCTCCTTCGCCTCTTCGGCATACCGCTCCTGCGCCCTGCAAAATTCAGAGGCGTCAAAAGGTTTAAAATCCATGGTAATATCCCCTTTCAAAATATGATCCACAAGCTCGATCAAGCGCTCGAGGCGCTCCCGCTTCATTGCGAGCAGCTCCCGATGGCGCTCCATCGCCCTGCGGCTGTTAAAGGAAGGGCTTTCCAAAATCCGCCGGATCTCATCGAGTGGGAATGCAAGCTCCCGAAAAAAGAGAATCTGCTGTAGCCGCGCAAGGCAGGCTTCGTCATAAAGGCGGTAGCCCCCTTCGCTTGTGCCGCTCGGGCGCAGCAGGCCGATCTCATCATAATAATGCAGTGTGCGCACACTGACGCCCGTTAGACGGGCGGTTTCCCCAACGGTGAGCGGTTTCATCCACGATCATTCCCCTTCCGAGGGACTAGCCGCTTCTATTCGCCCCAGCCCCTGATTGAGCGGGTTTGGTTGCCCGCTGAAACAAGCATATTCCATCACGCAGCGTCAAGGTCAAGCGATTTTGAAAAAATGTTGCACTTTTCTCCATCATGCCTAAAATGACTTGTCATATACCTATACTTTGATATAATAAGGAGAGAAACGCGCTGTCGCAAACGCAAGGATTTTGCGATACCCCATTCTATAATGGAGCAGATAGCGGGGCAGGCGCCCCCGCACGGAAAGAACCGGCTATCCGTTTGAGAGATAGAGCTTTCAAACTGCTTGGTGCTGGAAAGGATTGGTTCATATGAAAGAGGAGAAAAGCAAGCTGTTACAGGCCCTGGAGGCAAAAGTGAAGGAACTCACCTGCGGCGGGATGTGCATCGCCTATTCCGGTGACGATGGCAGCACCCTGCTGCTCAAACTCGCAGCGGATATGAAGGCGCGTATTTTAGCCGTCACCTTCCGCTCCCCTCTCGCTCCTGTGGAGGAGGCACAAGCCGCACAGGAGCGCGCAAAGGCGTTTGGCGCGGAAAGCCACCTCCTGCCGGTGGATTTATTGCGGGATCCACGCATTGCGTCGAACTCTCCCAGCCGATGTTTTTATTGCAGGCGGACACAATATGAGGCGCTCTCCGCCTTCGCGGTCAACCGTGGCATTTTCTGCATCTGCGACGGCACCTGTGCGGACGCTGGGGAAGCAGAGCAGGAAGATAAACTCCGTGCCCTGCGGGAGCTTGGCGTACGCAGCCCGTTAAAAGAGTGCGGCGTTACGCGCGCCCAGGCGCGCGCATTGCTGCGGGAACTCGGCGTTGCGCCGGGGGCTATGCTTTCCCCCTGCCTTGCCAAACGCCTTCCCTTTGACACGCCGCTGGAAAAAGCGGAGCTCAAGCTCATTGAAGATGGAGAACGGCTGCTGCGCGGCCTGCGGCTGGATGGCTGCTACCTCTACCTGCACGGTGGGCTCGCGCGCATCGCCGCACGGCGGGATCGGGCGGCTAGCGTGTTGGCCGCAGCACAGGATTGTGTAAACGGGCTGACAGCGCTCGGTTTTTCCCAAGTGACGCTTGATCTGACGCCGCTGCCGGGCGCGAAAGAAGCGGCACGAGAGGAACCGGCACAGGAGCGGGCGGAAGAGTCAGCCTAAACAAAGCTAAGGCTGCATTCTGTATCAGCCCCCTGCACGAAAAAAATAGCGGGCCACAATGCGTGGCCCGCATTTTTTTGCATCCATAGCGGTTCTGGCCGCCCCATCCGCCGTTACTGGATTTGCGGAGGCTCCAGCGCGATTTTAAGCACCCCCTCTGCCTTCGCCTCAAAGAGCGCATAGGCCTCCATGGCGCGCTCCAAGGGAAAGCGGTGCGTGAGCAAAGGCGTTAGGTCAAGCGCCCCCGATTGGATGAGCTCCAAAATCCGCCCACAGGCATTTGCATCCACTCCGCCCGTTTTAAAGGTTAAGTTTTTGCCATACATCTCCGGAAGCGGCAGGCTCTGCGGCCGCTCGTAGAGTGCAATCACACAAACCGTCCCATTCGGCCTGGCTGCCTGCCACGCGGTTTGGAACGTGCTCTCCCCACCTGCCGCCTCCATCACCACATCTGCCCCGCGTCCCTGCGTCAGGCTACGGGTGAAGGCCACGATGTCCTCATGCATCGGGTTAACCGTTTGATCCGCAATTCCCATGCGCCGCGCCAGGGCAAGCCGCTCCTCGGAAAGATCCGCAGCAATGATGCAGGCCGGGCGGTGCAGCCGGGCACAAGCCATGGTGCAAAGGCCAGTCGGCCCGGCGCCGAGCACCAGCACAGTATCCCCCTCCTGAATTTCCCCGATCTGCGCGCCCCAATACCCGGTTGCCAAAATATCGCCGGTAAAAAGCGCCTGTTCATCCGTGACGCCCGCCGGAATATGGCTGAGCCCATTTTCTGCAAAGGGGACGCGGACATATTCCGCCTGGCCCCCGTCTATCCGGCAACCAAGCGCCCAGCCCCCGTGCACATGTGTACAATTATTGACAAAACCGCGCCTGCAAAAATAGCACTCCCCGCAAAAGGTCTCCACATTGACCGCCACGCGGTCACCTGGACGAAAGCCGCGCACCGTCTCCCCCACTTGTTCCACCACGCCCACCATCTCATGGCCCACGATCACGCCGGGCTTTGCGCGCGGCACGCTGCCGTGCTTGATATGCAGGTCGCTCGAGCAAATGGAGGAGAGCGTCACGCGGACGATTGCGTCCCCCGCCTCCTGCATTTCAGGCACTGGCCGCTGCTCCAATGTAAACAGGCCATTCTCCCGGTAGACGACCGCCTGCATCATTTGATCTTTCACTCGTAACCGCCCCTTCTTCTATTTGTCTCTATTATAGCGGAGATGGGGCGGTTTGTCATGCACCTGTAAAGCGAGAGCCTTATGGCTCGAATAAAATCAATCATGGATATTGTATTTTCCTTCAATATATGTGGTAATAGCCAAAATAAAATTATATTTTTTGTTTATGTATAATATTGAAATATGTATATAGTTATATTACTATATTGATTGAAAATAAAGCAAAGGGGAGATTCCCATGAACGAATACGCCCAATATCCCAATCAAATCGAAAGGAGAAAAAACAAATGAAACAGAAACACATCGTCACCAAACAGCTATCCTTCTTGATCGCCATGATCCTAGTATGCCTCCAATTGCTTCCGATAGGAGCCTTCGCAGTTGGACAAGCACAGCCTCAGGAAGAAATGATGCAAGCACAGGCCGCAAGTACGAAAAAATACCGTTCGCCATTTATCGCCAAAGGCTATACATCAGGCGCTTATTATAAACAGCCTGGTTCATCATGGAGCGCCGGATATCACACAGGGCAAGACTATAATTGCAGCAATGATACACTGGTCGCCCCTGCGTCAGGTACAATTCAGCGCAGCAGGTGGGATAATAGCTATGGCAACTACATCGTGATTGCAACCAACGATGGATGGGTCATTTTAATGGCCCATATGGCCTCCACCCCGCTCGTGAAAGAAGGGCAAAAGGTCACAGCCGGTCAGCGGGTCGGCACAATGGGAAGCACAGGCAACGTTACAGGAAAGCATCTGCATCTGGAAATAGAGAGCTCCGGCACATGGGCATACAACAAAAATCTACAGGATCCTCGCCAGTATATTGATCTGGATAACTACGGCGGCTCCTCCACCGGCGGGAGCGACATTTATCAAAACGGCTCCACAAAAGAATATGTTTACAGCACCTGGAGCTCCTGCAACGCACAGGGCAGCGATTATATCGGATATATTGATCCCTATGAAACTGCGAATGTCTACGGCTCCTACAACGGCTTATATATTGTTGTTTACAACGCTGGATCCACCAAAAAGGCCGGATTTGTGAAATATTCAGGAGGAAACACCAACCCCTATTGGAACCCCAAAACCTATTCAAATGGCTCCACAAGCGAGCCGGTTTACCGGTCTCTGGCAGACGCCAAAAATAAAACAAACGCCATAGGATCGCTCGATCCGTGGGAAACTTGTACCTGTGTGAAAGTGGTCGAGGGCAAACCAGTCGTATTATACACAGCGGGAAGCACCAAAAAGGTGGGCTTTGTGAATTATATGGGCGGAGTCAGTTAAGGCGCTGAATAATTACAGGTAATACAAACGCCTATCGGAAGAACGGCAATTCTTCCGATAGGCGCTTCCATGTTCTATTCTGCAAAGGAAGAGGCGGAAGATAGACGTTTCCGCCAATAAAGCTGCGCAAAGAGGGCATTATAAACGACTGTTTCACAAAGCATAATTTTGATAGATATCTTTGGCCTTCTCTAGAATCATCTCTTTGAGCTTCTGCGGCGAACGCACCACCGCCCGATCGCCATACTGCATCAACCAGGAGATCAGCCCCTCGCTCACCTTCGCCTCAAATTTTACAAGAAAATTCCCCTCGCCTGCGGTGCGCAACAGAGCCGTATCCCCAAAACGATCCAGGATCTCTTCAATGAGCTCCCTCCCGCAGCAGAGCTCTACCGTTTCTGTTTCTCCGGAAAACATATGGAAAAGCTGATTCACATAATCCGCAGCGTCAAAAAAATCCGTGTAATCCGACACCTCTCGGAAATCCCGCGCAGGCGTATCCAATGCTTCTGCCCGGTGGATACGATCAAGGCGCGCATGCATGAGGTTATCATATTTGGGATTGTTGCACACAAGATAATAATGCCCGCCGGACCAGATCAGCGCATAGGGATTCACGCAAAATTCCTTCTCCTGCAATTCTACCTTCATCTGGCCGGAGAGCGCGCGCCGCGCATATTGGAACCGGACTTGCCGCCCGGCCTGAATGGCTTGATCCAGAATTTCAATCGTATAATAAATTTCCTCATTGGAGCATTTAATGCGATGGTCGATATAGACCTGCCCCTCCAGCCGGGCAGCCTGCCCGCAGCTCACAAGGCCTTCCAGCTTCTGGACGAGCTGCGCCGTTTTTTTGGGTGTAATAAACGCCGCAGCCTGCACCGCATCGAGCAGAAGCCGCACCTCCGCCGTTTCAAAGGTACGCGAGGCAAGAAAATAGCCGGATTTGGGCGCACGGGTGTGCAGAATATCAAGGCCGAAGCTTTTGAGCAGCTCGATATCACCATAGATCGATTTGCGCTGCGCAGCCACGCCGCGTTTTTCCAATTCCCCGCAAAGCTCCTGCGCGGAAAGCGGGTGCTCCTCATCCGTTTGTTCCTGAAAAATCTGAAGAAGATACAGCGGTTTCAGCTTTGCATTTGCACTGCCTGCCAAATGGGTTCACTCCAATTCCTGACGTCTGATCGCGGCAGGGCCAGAAGCACCCGCCTCTCATGCTGCCAAAGGCCAAGTCAGGAGCCGGAATCGCCGGCCCCATCATCCAGCTAGTCAATAGGCCATCTTTTCATTGAGCGCGCGGACGGTATCCTCATCGAGCTTCACAATCGCCCGATCATAGGTCATCATGCCGTTCACCTCATTCTCCACATCGCTGACCTGCGTATAGATCGTAGCGCTTAATCCCTTGGGGATTAAGGGAAGAATCTGCTTCTCCAGCAGGCGGCGGTAGGCCTTGGTCAGCTTCTCCTCATTCGCAAACATGCGGTAGCCAAAGCATTTTTGGCGATCCCACACATGGCCGTCGATGATCCGGCTGTAGCCGCCGAACTCCGTCAGCGCAAAGGGGCGGTCATCCAGCTTCGGCAGCCGGACGGGCAGAATATATTTGTGCATACTGTTGAGCTCTCCTCCGCCCTGGTCGTACCAGCCGCTTGCGTGATCGACGATGCGGCTTGGATCGCGCTTTTTCACCGCTTCGCCGATCTCCTTGGCGTCAAACTGGCCCCAGCCTTCGTTAAAGGGCACCCAGCAATAAATGGAGGGGAAAACCTCCAGCGCGTCGATCATCTCAAACAGCTCGCGACGGTAATCCTCCCGCGCCTGTTTTTCACCGCGGCTGAAGCGCTTATAATCATCATCCTTCACTTTGATCCCAATATTCGGCAGCACGCCCGCCGTCCAGTCGCCGATATAGGCGCCGCCGCTGATCATATCCTGCCAGACAAGCATCCCAAGCCGGTCGCAGTGATAATACCAGCGCGCAGGCTCCACCTTGATGTGCTTGCGCAACATATTAAAGCCCAGGCGCTTTGCAACCTCGATATCATAAACCATCGCCTCGTCTGTAGGCGGAGTGAGCAGGCTCTCACACCAATAGCCCTGATCGAGCAGGCCGCGCTGGAAGTAGGGCTTGTTATTGAGCAGCAGGCGCGGCAAGCCCTTTTCATCGCGGCCGATGCTGCACTTGCGCATGCCCACATAGCTGCGCACCGTATCGCGCAATTCGCCCTGCGTGGAAAGCTCCAATTGGAGATCGTATAAAAACGGGGATTCCGGGCTCCAAAGCTTTGCATCCGGCAGCTCAATTTCCTCGCTGGTGGAGATTTCCCGGGCAATGATCTCCTTCCCCTCATCAAAAACGCGGAGCTTTAGCTGATAGCCCTCGTCGCAATAGAGCTTGGTATTGAGCGTAAACAGCCCGCGGTCGATATCCGGCACGGCCTTTACTTCGCGGATATAGCATCTATCCACCGCTTCGAGCCAGACCGTCTGCCAGATTCCGGAGGTGGCGGTATACCAGAAGCCATGTGTTTTGAGCACCTGCTTGCCGCGCTGCTGCCAGCCTTCATCCGTCGGGTCATATACGCAGACGGTAAGCTCATTGTTATGTGCGTTGATATAGCCCGTAATTTCAAAACTAAAAGGGCAATAGCCGCCGGTATGGGTGCCGACGAGCTTTCCGTTCACCCACACCTTGCACTGCCAATCCACCGCGCCAAAGTGCAAAATGACCTTTTTGCCATAAAAGGCCTCGCTGAGCTCAAACGTGCGGCGATACCACAGCAGTTCATCCGGCTTTAATGCCCGCTCCACGCCGGAAAGCGAGCTTTCTATACAGAATGGCACAAGAATTTGCCCCTCAAAGCGTTCCGGCTGCTGCGCGCCGTGCGGCGTAACCGCATAATCATACAGGCCGTTTAAATTCATCCAGCCTTCGCGTACCAGCTGGGGGCGTGGGTATTCGGGCAGAACGCGGGCAACGTCCACGTTTGCCGCAAAGCGTGTTTTGATTCGTTCCATGGTGTCCCCTCCATTATATTCATCATGCGAAATGCCGTTTGCAGACAAGGCAATTTGGCTCTATTCCTAATTTTAATCGGATCTACTGAATTTGTCTATGCATTCTTGCAAAAATGAGATAAAATTTCGAAAAAAGAGATTGCAGGAGGGGGAAAAATCTGTTATACTATCTATCGTTGTTTCATCAACCATAAGTATGCGGGTATGGCGGAATTGGCAGACGCGCAAGATTTAGGATCTTGTATCATAAGATGTGCAGGTTCGACCCCTGTTACCCGCACCAACAAAACAAGCGGAGTTAAGAACTTCGCTTGTTTTGCTTTTATCCCAGATAAAGCAGCATCCCCCGCCAATTTACTATCAATCATCCCACTAGGAAACTCGCCCTTTTGTGTTCTCGCTCTCGTTTCTGTTTTGTATTGTAAAAGAAAGTTTATAACTTTGGAGCCGATTTTAACTCTTTTTCACGATCGCTTATCGTATAAAAATAGCCGGGAACGAACTGTTTCCGTGAACGGCTGATATCCCTTGGGCCGTGTTATTTTGGCAAATGTGAATTCACCACGCTATTTTCCTAGATTGTAGGCAAACACAGTTCGCCCCTACTCGCTTCGTAAGAAAAAACAGAAGAAAGGAAAGAGGAACAAATGAAAAAAGTGGCGATTCTCGGATATGGAGGCCGGGGTTACCATTACGCAAAAATGTGCAGGCAGATGGACAAAGACTTTCAGATTGTTGCGGTAATCGATAACTCCGAGGATAAACGAAGGTTGGCAAAAGAAACAGCCAAACTTGACGATGCACAGTTGTTTTCATCTTTAGATGTCTTTCTGGCCGCACCAAAAACCGCAGATTGGCTTTTCATATGCACGCAGGATAAAGATCACAGAGAGCACGCTGTAAGCGCGTTGAAAAAAGGCTATCATCTTTTACTAGAAAAGCCGGTGGCCTGTACGCCAGAGGACTGTCTGGAGATTGAAAGAACAGCGAAAGAACTTAACAGGCAGGTTGCTGTTTGCCATGTTCTGCGATATTCTCTCTATTATGAAAAAATTAAGGAAATCATAGAAAGCGGCATTTTAGGGAAAATTATTGCAATCGATCAGGTAGAAAACGTTGCCTATTGGCATCAAGCCCATTCCTATGTGAGAGGCGATTGGCGAAGGGCTGACGAGAGCACGCCGATGATTCTTGCAAAATGTTGCCACGATTTAGACATTGCCGTCTATCTGGCCAACAGTAAATGCCGGCAAGTGATCAGCCAGGGTCAACTGAATTATTTTAAAAGGGAAAATGCACCCGAAGGCGCAACAGAATATTGCCTTGGGGGCTGTAAGGCAAAAAAGGAGTGCCCCTATGATTGCGAAAAACTATATGTAAACACTTTGAAGCATCTGCCAAAAAAAGCAATAAAAGGCGCTTGGCCTCAATCAAGACTGATTGCCGACAGCATTGTGACCATCCCCAAACTCTATGAAGCTATGAAAACGACAAGATATGGAAAGTGCGTATTTTTAAGCGATAATGACGTTGTAGATTACCAAATCACAACGATGCTGTTTGAAAACGGAATTAATTCTACTCTTACAATGACCGCCTTTTCGGGGCCATCCTATCGTGAAACAAGAGTGAGAGGAGCTCTTGGAGAACTGGTCTGCAATATGGGGGAAAATAAAATTGTTTTACATATATTCGGAAAAAAGGCTAAAAAAATCCGTTTACACAAACGCCTTGATGCCCACGGAGGAGGTGATAAGTGATTAATGGAATACTTTGCAAAGGATAAACTGAAAACTGACATTTCTCTTTCTATTGAAAGCCATCTCATCGGTTTTGCTGCTGAAGAATCAAGATTGAACGGCGGAATGCCTGTTCCGCTTTGTAAATTTCGAAAAAATGCATGATAAGATATTTGAAGAATCGCGCAATCTAAATAACAGCGCCACATCCTGTTGCCAAACGAATGCGCACCTCACTGCCCGGTGAGGTGCGCGCTTTATCTGCATCATGGAGCAGCCGATAGGCTTCTTCCGCCGCCGTCAGCCATTCGTTGGAGGCTTTTTCTGACGGAACTTCCATTGCCGAATGCTGAATCCAACGGTTGGCTGCCGCATCTCCGATCCGTTCACATCTTTAGGCAGCATTTCTCTGTAAAATCAGCGGTTAAGGCGTCGTTTTCTCCTCAACCGGGAAAACAACGCCTGCGCCCAAATCCTGCTGCATCTGATGGAAACGCATCCGGTATTCCCTCGGTTTTGCTGATTCATGACCTCACTTGCTTTCGCTGCACAGCAGCTCGGCCACATCTCCGGCAATCTGCTCCGCCGTCAGGTGGTTTTGCCGCAAAACCTCCGCCACATCGTAACGATCCAAAAATTTCTTTTGCAGCCCATAATTCAACACCTTTTGATGGGAGCGGCCATAAAACCTGGCAATCTTTTCACCAAAACCTCCATCCAGAATACCATCCTCCAGCGTGACGATCACCTCGTGATCCTCTTTGAGCTGTTCCAGCAGGTCTACATCAAGCCCACTGATATAGCGAGGGTTAATCAGCGTTGGCTGCACGCCCGTTTGAACGGCGATCGCCTGCGCTGCTGCTTTGCCAAGTGGGAAGAAGGCGCCGAGCGCAAGAATCGCCGCCCGGTTCCCCCTCTGCACAACCTCAAATTGATTCAGCTTGCTGAAATCTTTTGTAACGGCTTGCCCGCTCGACACCAAAGGCCCGCCCGGCACGCGGATGGCAACCGGGTGCGCCCTCTGTGCAAGGCTCCAATCTAGCATCGCCAGATATTCCTCCTTTGTTGTGGGGGCAAGATACACCAAGTTTGGAATATTGGCCATCATCGGGATATCATAGATGCCGAGATGTGTTACATCGTTCATGCCATAAATAGACGCCGCATAGACGAGGATGGTAGCCGGGCTATTGTTGATGCACAAATCTTGCGAAAGCTGGTCAAACGCCCGCTGCACAAAGGTGCTGTAAACGCCGTAGACCGGCTTGCCTCCGTTCACCGCAATGCCGGAGGCAAGCGCCACTGCGGTTTCCTCCGCAATGCCGACATCTACGAACTGGCTGCCCGCCTCCCGCCGTTTCTCCGGTGTAAAGCCTAAAACGGCGGGCGTTGCGGAGGTGATGGCGACCAACGTTTTATCCTCTTTCATTCGTTCCAGTAGAAAGCTGGCGGTGACACTCGAATAATCTTCCTCTTCCACGGCCGCAACAGGCTTGCCATTCGCCATGCCAAAGGGCGTGCACCAGTGCCAGCTCTCCCGATCCTTTTCTGCGGCAGCAAAGCCCTTTCCCTTCTGGGTACAGATATGTACAACGACCGGATGCGCAGCATCTTTCACCATCTGGAAGGCCGCGATCAATTGGCTGAGATCATTGCCGTTCTTCACAAACACATAGCCGAGCCCCATTGCCCGGAAGAAGTTGCATTCCGCCTTGCCATCCGTTTCCCGCAGCAGCCTAAGATTTTGATAAAGGCCGCCGTGATTTTCCGCGATCGACATTTGATTATCATTGACCACGATAATCAGATTGCTGCGCAGCTCCGATGCAAAATCCAGCCCCTCCAGCGCCTCCCCTCCACTGAGCGAGCCGTCGCCGATCACGGCGATGATATTCTCTTTGCCGCCCTTTAAATCCCGCGCTTTT
>ENA-ORTI01002988-ORTI01002988.1-human-gut-metagenome-genome-assembly--contig:-NODE-2988-length-13942-cov-3.490819_pt1 | contig 13942 bp, 7 predicted proteins | sample MGYA00242071_ERZ509191 | MGnify/ENA primary metagenome ERZ509191 (study PRJEB26280, sample SAMEA2338832) | human gut metagenome | biome: human gut; feature: human-associated habitat; material: faeces...
TATTTTCTATGTGTTGTATTATGCCACTATCCTTTTTAATTGTCAACAGATTTTCTATAAAAGACTTATTGGTTTTCTTTATATCCTGTTATAAAATGATGTAAGTGCCAAAAGAGGCGACCGAAATATTTTCGGCCGCCTCTTTTCATATGATTATATGAGTTAAGAAAAAAGGTTGTTGATTTGATTTTTGGTTGATTTTTTATTGATATTGTTCCGACTACATTGCCTCGTAAATTGCTACAACTTCGTCTAAGATTTTTTCATCTGCGATTCCAGATACTTCTTTTAATGCTGCTTTTACTCCGTTTGCTTTGATCTTATCCTGTAATTCTACGCTCTGTGGATCTTCAGCATTATCATATTTTAATGCTGCTGCCATTCCTGCTAATAATGCATCCACTGGAAGACCATATTCTAATGCTGTCATCGTTGGTTTTGTTAAACGATCTGTTGCACTTAATTTTCTTAATGGTTCTCTTCCTACACGAGCTGTATCATCTACAAGGTATGGGTTTTTGAAACGATTTAAGATCTTGTCGATATATTTAAAGTGAGCATCTTTGTCAAATCCATATTTGTTGACTAATGCCATACCACTCTGCTGCATTGCTTTTTTCACTGTCTTAAAGATTTCATCGTCTGCGATACTTTCATCGATCGTCTTGTATCCTTTGTAGTTTCCAAGATATGCTGTGATGCAGTGTCCTGTATTTAATGTAAATAATTTTCTTTCAATGTATGCCATTAAGTTATCTGCAAGGTTCATTCCATTGATCTGAGGAACCGCTCCCTTAAAGGATGCTTCTTCTACATTCCACTCATAGTAGTTTTCTACGACTACGTCGATTGGATTATCTAAACGTACTGGAGGTACGATTCTATCTACGGAGCAGTCTGGGAATCCAACATATTTGTCTGCGTATGCTTTTTCTTCGTCATTTAAGTTTCCATAAACAGCTTCTTTTAACTGAGAACTTGCTTTGACTGCATTTTCGCAAGCAATGATGTTTAAGTATTCTTCAGAACCATTTTCTTTTCTTGCTTTGATTCCTTCTGCAATAGATGGAGCGATAATTGGAAGAATTCTTACTCCAACAGCTGTTGTAATGATTTCAGCTTCTTTGATCTCATCGATCAGTTCAGGTTTTGTTGAATTTACTCCGCTGATATCTGTGATCACGATCTCGCTGCTTTCTACGTCTTTTACAAAAATTGTATATTTCTTATCTTCGTTGATCTTATCAATGATTTTCTGATTTACGTCTGCGAATACAACATGATATCCTGCTTCACTTAACAGTCCACCGATAAATCCACGTCCAATATTTCCTGCTCCAAACTGAATTGCTTTCTTCATTTTCTTCACTCCTAAAATTAAAATCTAAATTTATAAGTATATATTTTAGGTATTTAATAAGCGAGAATGATTTCCCGCTTATTAAATTGACCTTGTCTGCTTAAATCTTATTTAAACATTTCCATGATTTCGTCAACGTTTTCTGTTGTTTTTAACTGTTCTAATCTTTCAGGATCTTCGATGATTTCAGAGATCTTAGCTAATAATCCAAGATGTTCATCACCGATTCCAGCGATACCGAATACTAACTGTGCTTTTTCACCATCAAAGTCTACACCTTCTGGATACTGAAGCATTACGATACCAGTTTTCTGTACTTTCTTCTTGGCATCTCCTGTTCCGTGAGGAATTGCTACACCTAATCCCATGTATGTTGTCACTGTCTGCTCACGTTTTACCATGGCATCGATATAACCTTCTTCAACGTATCCAAGTTCATTTAACAGTTTTCCTGCTGCTTTGATCGCTTCAAATTTGTCGACTGGTTTTAATCCTGTTTTGATTCCTTCTTCTACAAGGATTTTTGAATTTCCTGTAACAACTGGTGTTTCTGCCTTTTCTTCAACAGCTGCTGCTGTCTGAACGGCTGGATCTACTTTTGCTGTCATCTGTTCATATAATCCGTCTAAGTTTGGATCCTGTAAGAAGTTATTGATAATTACTAACTGTGCCTGTGGTGCAGATTTTCTAGCTCTGTCTGCTAAAACTGCCTGAACAACTGCGATATCACAATCTGCTGGAATATTATCTACAGATGTATTGATAACTGTAAGATCTGGTCTCTGTGCTTTCACACGGTTTCTGAATTTCGTAGCTCCCATTGCGGAAGATCCCATTCCTGCGTCACATGCAAATACGATTTTCTTCACTTCGTCTGCTGCTTTCTTTTCTCCTGGATCAACTGTGATTTCTTTATCAGCAATCAACCCATTCAAATAAGTCATATTCTGCTGTGCATGCCAACCTAATGTATGACCGTAAATAGTAATACCTGCAGCTTTGGCTACATCTACAAAATTTGAAACCGTTGAAAAGTTCATCGTACCATCATCGGCTACAACTGAGGCATATTTCATTGCATTGCCTGCAGTCATCTCGTCAAAGTTTGTAGTAACCGCTTCATAAACTACACCTTGCTGAACAAAATCACTTACACTGGCCGCTAATCCCAACTTGAAGTTGGGATTTTTAGCACGGTCCAGATATGATTTCAACACGTCATAATTATTCAAATATTCATATTGAGCAACGCTTGTCGGCTTTTGAACCGAATAGGGCAATAGGGCATCGTCAACACATGATTCTACTACCATCCCTAAGGCTAATACCGGAAGCAATTTCATATATTGTTTCATGTCTTCTTTAATTTAAGGTTATTTATTATATGTAACATCAAACCATTCAGCCTTAACCTGACGATCGCGCATAACCAATGTATCCTTAGTTGCATAGACAGTAGAACCTAAATCCACTGTATAATCCAAATACAAGACGTCACGATCTTTATTATTAAAGGAATTCTTTTCTCCCTTCTCTACATACTTACCAGAACCTGAAACAGTGCAGCCCGGAGTGTCTGTAGAAAGTGTACATTCATTATTATCATTAAAAGAAAGAATCAAGTTGCAATTTTGATCATTAAGAGTCAAAGCAAAATTAGCATCCTTCAATGAGCGAGTTGTCAATTCACAAACTTCATCACTTTCAACAGAACCTGTATGACGAACTACTGTATTAGTAGCACCACCTTGAGTAATTTGATCTACTCCACGACGCAAATAAACTGCATCCCACGGATTAATATACTTCACGGCATACAAAATGTAATCTTTCGGCAATACATTCCAGTCTGACTTGTTGCAACGAACAGGATTTTCCACTAAAGGAGAGCCTGACAAAATAGAATCCGCATTATGTACATTTGACATTACCAAAGGAATTACATACGTAGTTTCTATTGCTTTAGGATCAGCAAAGAAAGCATCAGTCAACTGTACTTCTACTCCCGCACTAATCTGACCTTGAGGTATAGTGATTTGGTCAGAAGAAAGTGTATAATATTCAGCAGGCATAGGAACCACGTCTTCTCCTGTAGAGAACTTCAAGTTGTCACACAAAGAATTTACCACTTCAATATCAACCACAGGCGATGTTTGATTTTCATATACACCACCCATTGTTGCCTTAATCATACATTTATGTTGATTATCAAGTGTATTGTCAAAAACTTCATCATTACCCAAAACGATAGTACGCACCGGATACTGATAAGCAAAATATACAGTAGTTGTTCCATAGTCAGGGAAAAACCAATCCCCATTCTCACACGAAGAGAAAGAAACCAACGCTAACAGTGAAAACAAATAAAATAGTTTTTTCATTTTTTCAGTCATTAAAAATTATTCCACATAAAATCAATCCCAACCCTTATTCTGTTCCAATGCATCAAATTTCACTACTTCGCTATAAGGAATAGGACCAAACCGCATGAAATCATTATATGTACGGCTTTCAACATTAAATACCTGATAGATTCCTCCACTAATACGTATTCCTTTTGCCGGTTCGTTCAAATCCATGTTCCAACGGCGCAAATCCCAAAAACGGAAACCTTCAAAACACAATTCCAAACGACGTTCATTTCGTATTAAATCACGCATTTTAGCTTGATCATTCTTCACACTTTCCAAATAAGGATCATTCCCTGAAGCATCTTTAATTCCGGCACGCTGACGAATGGCTTTAATAACATCATAAGCAGAATAACCATGTAAACCAGTACCTGTAGGTCCCCATGCCTCATTAGCTGCTTCCGCATAATTCAAATAAATTTCAGTATAACGGATACGCGGACTATAATGTGGCTGTCCTGTAGTAGTTGTAGAGCTCAAATATACATCTTCACGCAAATGTTTACGCAGATAATAACCTGTACGGGTAGAATAGCCGTTTTCTTTATTCAAACCATCATTGTTCGAAGTATTATCTACACTTGTATCAATGGTCTTGCCATCAGTACCCATAACAGTACCATTCACCACAATATAGAGAGCCAGACGTGGGTCACGGTTGGCATAAGGATATTGGTCATCATAATCAGCTTCAGGAGAGTCAATTGGATAACCATTAGCCATCGGGAAAGCATCAACTAAATTCTGAGTCGGATTAATCTGACCGCTACCGTAAAGGCTGGGTGGGAACTGCGCCTGCTCTAATGAATAAGCTGTAGCATCCTTACCATTTCTCCAAAGCATCTCCGGAGGATTAGAACCTCCAGTCAAGCTATTAATTTCATCCGCATTCTTATACCACGTATTTCCCTGAGCTGCCAAACCTGCTACTCCACCAATCAAGTCCAGGATTTCACCATTATAGTCAGCAGCTTCTGCCCATGTTCCTTTGCTACCTTCTGCAAATGCCGGGCTGGCAGCTAAAAGTGCAGCTTTTGCACGAAAAGCCAACGCGATACGTCCACTCATACGAGAACGGAAATTGTTACCAAATACAATGTTGTACTGGCTGAAGTTAGCTCCTTCAGAACGATATACTTCCGGAACTTCTGCATCGGAAGAAATATTCTCATAATCAAGAGGTAACAATTCTTCAGCCCGTTGGACATCATCATAAATAGCCTGAATACATTCATCAAAAGTGTTTCGCGGATAATTGAAATTAGAAGTTTCATCTTCTACTTCCTCCACAATAGGTACTCCCATCAAACGACCATCCTCTGTGTATCCAGCATGAGCCTGCAACATATAAAAATTAAACATTGCACGCAAACCATAAGCTTCACCTTTCAAACGGTCACAAAACATTTTATTCACAACCGGATCTTTTACCCATGAAACCTGATCAACCTGAGTCAAGAAAAGATTAATGTAATGAATAGCAGCCTTACAAGATCCCCACTGATCCATCGGATTATTATTTGATGTCCATGAACCAGTAGCCATCTTCAGATAACTGTTACTTGTCTGGTTAGTTACAGCGTCATCTGTAGCCACATCATTAAATGACTGTGAATTGTAGGGATTACGAGTATAAGCATTAGCCAAAATTCCTTCTGCATACAAAGGATCTTCAAGGCCATCCGAAACTTGCTTATTATTTTCAATTGCTGGTGTAAATAAATCATCGCATCCCACCAGTAAAAAAGCCGCGACAAAAACTGTCAATATTTTTTTCATAAGAATCTACTTTTATTTATCAATTTAGAAACCTATCTTGAAACCAATGTTGTAGAAACGAGTCTGAGGAGCTGCTCCTGTATTCAGTTCCAGCTTTTCACGTTCTTTCGATATTGTCAACAAGTTGCTTGCATAAGCATATACTGAGAAACTACGTACAAATGAATTTCCCAACCATTGTTTAGGCAAATCATAAGTCAACTGAAGACGAGACAGATTAAACCGATTAGTCTTATACATCCAGAAATCAGAATTACGATAGTTGTGATTATCCGTTTGTGTAGTCAAACGTGGATAAGTTGCGGTTTCTGCAGTTTCAGGAGTCCAGCGTCCACGTACCACTTCTGAATACTTCTTATCTCCATATACCCAATAATAATCACCACTCATGAAAGCAGAAGCACCCCAATAACCGGTACCTAAAGCAAACAAAGTAAAGTTCTTCCATTTCAATGTAAGGTTCAAACCTACTGTCAACGGAGTTCCTTGCGAGCCATAGCGTTCGCCCAAATAAACTTCATCCTTTTCATCGATAATCTTATCACCATTCTGATCTACATATTTCAAATCACCAGGTTTCAACTCACCGAAAGAAGAAGTGATTCCTGAATTCTGAATTTCCTCTTCATTGTTGTAGAAACCTTCAGCCTGTAATCCCCACATACCATCAGTAGGTTTGCCCTTGAGATAACGATATGCATCTTCATACAGTTCATCTACCTTTGTATTCTCATTGGTATAGTAAGTAGCATTTACTCCCAAGTTAAAATCAACTTCACCCATCTTCTTATTGAAATTCAATGCTAAATCAAAACCTGTACGGGTACTATTGTTATAGTTCACATAAGGAAGCAAAGTACTTTCGGGCCAATAAGAGTCAAAATAATTCGGATAACTATTAGAAGGTTCAACCAACATTCCTTCAAGGCTATTCTTAAAGAATGATGCATCAAAAGTCAGCATCTTATTCCATAAAGAACCGCGTAATCCTACGCTAATCTCCTTACGCTTGATGAAAGACAGATCTGAATTATTACCGCGTCTAGCTTCTGTTGCATGGCTCTGGTTACCATCAGCCCAACCCCACCAAGCACCATTAGCCTGGTCGTAGCTACTTTGGTACATATAGTAATCATCAATTCCCAAGTCTGTATTTAATACCGAACCTGAAACACTCAGCATTAAATCATCCAGAACCGATGAATCTTCCAGGAAGCTTTCATTGCTTAAACGCCATCCCAAAGTAAGTGAAGGTGAGAAAGCATTACGATTATTTTCCGGAAGACGAGCAGAATGGATTAAAGCTCCTCCAAAACTCATATAATATTTGCTCAAATAATCATAATCAACCTGCAAACCTAAATTGACATTGCTAGTTTTATGATATACGGCACTTTCACCTTGCTGATATCCGGCAGCAATCAACATAGCAGAAATATTGTGACTATCTGCAAATTTATTGTTATAGTTCAACTGAGCCGAGAATGCCATAGTCTGACGATTCCAGCTATCGGCAATATGCTGAATACCATCGTGTACGTCATCACCATACTTTGTCAGACCCACAATCTGATCCTGGCCGTTCACATTAGCCCATTGAGGTTCATAAGTAGCATAAGTATCACCATAATAGCGATTGTAGGTTGTTGCATAATCTATCGCAAAACGAGTCTGAAAGGAAAGGCCTTTCAAAAGCATAGAAAGATCCACATCTACTCCCATGTCAAACTGATATTGACGACTTGTATAGGTATTGACACCAGCCGCATAAAGATTGGCAATTTCATTAGTCTGATCTACTTGTGTACCGCCTAACAGATATTTTCCATCAATTAAGTAACGACTATTATTTACAAGATTCCAGGCATCCGTATTATTCTGCATAATATAATCAACAGGAATCAGCGGAGAGATACGGTTGGGTCTCAGCGAAGCTGCAGCTCCCCAGAAATTACCACGGGCACTACGTCCATCATAGAAAGTAGCATTGGCATTCACGTAAGTCTTAACATATTGTCCCAGATTCACATCAATGTTACCACGTACACTAAAGCGAGTTGTACGGTCATCTTTCGCATTACCTACCTTTATCAATGAACCTGTATTATAAAGGTTGATATTGGTATAAAACCGTGCCTTTTCAGAACCACCTGAAATTTCAGCCGTTACATCCGACTGATTGTAAGCCTTTTTCAGATAATCATCAGAATAAAGATTTACATCCGGATAACGATAAGGGTTTATTCCAGAACCATGGTTATAAATATCCACATCACTATATAACGGATCCATGCCATCATTTACACGAGCTTCATTATACAATGTCATGTATTCAGCTGATCCTAAATATTTCGGATAACTTTTCGGAACGAAAAAACCGGTATTACCTCTTACATCAATACGAGTATCTCCTTCCTTTCCACGTTTAGTTGTGATATAAATAACACCTTTGGCAGCACGGCTACCATACAGAACCACAGCAGAAGCACCTTTCAGGAAAGTAATGTCTTTAATTTCAGAAGGCATTACGTTGTTTGCATCACGGGGCACTCCATCTACCAATACCAGATAAGAATCCATTCCCCACAAACTACTTCCGTTCCAGCCACTAACCATGTTCTCCATGCCGTCTAAACTGTATGTGAAATAATCCTTTTTCATTAATTCTTCTACATTTACAGAAGAAACTCCTCCTAAAAGGTCTTTTTTGTTCACCTTTCTATAAGCAACCTGTACTAATTCCTCTTCAGCAACAGATAAAGAATCTGAACTGGCATCCAACAATTCTGACGGCAAATTTTGAGCGCCGACATACAATGAAGAAGTTGCAAGTGCCGCACATAAAACAGACTTTATTCGTATGTTTTTCATTTTAATTCCTTTTTAATTAGCATTCAAAATTCTCAAGAGCATTACCAACCGGGATTTTGATATAATTCCGGATAAATATTCACATCAGAAACCTTCAAAGGCAACCAATAATGTTTCTCAGAGAAATTACGAGTTACAATCACCTCTTCTCTGAAATTAGAAACACGACTTTGAGTCGGATCTTCCTTATCCAGTTCCACGCGATCAAATTCCTGAGAAGTTTTAATAGTATAAGGATACTCAGTTAATAGTAACCAACGACGCAAATCATTGAAGCGATGTCCTTCATAAGCTAATTCTACGGCACGTTCACGTCGTAACTCGCTCATAAATCCGTCTAATGAGCCGGCGTATTTACTAGCAACATCATCTACACCCGCACGTTCACGAATCTTATTTACAGCATCGACAGCGGTCAAAGAGCAACCGTCAGCTTTTGCAGATGGGCCTCCATAACCATTGGCCACAGCTTCAGCATACATTAAATAAATATCAGACAAACGCATCCAACTTACTTGAATAGTCAAAGCATCACCATAATCGCGAAAGCCTTCATCAAAACCATTCACTACAAGTGGAGTAAACTTATGCAGCAAGTATCCGGTACGACTTTCATTTTTTACATCACGATAATTACCTCCAGTATAAAGATTGGCATACTGAATTTGTTTATCCTTTTGCTCTGAAGTAAATTTAGCTGTATTCTGAATTACCTGCAGTCCATCATAAGTAATGTCGGCATAGAAACGGGGGTCACGATCACGCCAAGGATGTTCTTTATCAAAATGAGAATCCGGGTCATTCAACGGAAGACCGTTTTTCATACCATAATAATTTACATAATTAGCCGTCGGTGAGAAAACAACACCATTTGTCTCATTTGCCAAAGTAGAAGGAACATATTGAGGACCCAAACACCAGCCTGATCCCATCCACCAGTCGTACATCGGAGTCTGGAAAATAGCTTCAGTAGAACCCGGGTTCTTGCTATTCTGTTTAAATGTATAGAATATATCGGTATAATGTTCAAAGTCAACCAATGCATATTGGGTTTGTCCTTTTTCTACCAGATTCAACAATTCTGCAAAAGCATCAGCAGCCTTCTTGCAGTAATCCGCATTATAACTTCTGCTATTCTGAGACTCATAGTTCATCAATGGACTACCAGCCCACAAATAGTTCTTTCCTAAATAACCCAGAGCCATAATCTTATTGATACGTTGCTGGTTATTTCCATATGTAGCCTTACCAGTAGTGGTATCATCCCAATCAATAGGTAACAGATCTGCTGCACGACGGAAATCTTCGGCTGCACGGTCGGCACATTCCTGATAGCTCAAACGTGGGTTACGCAATGGTTCAGAAGAAGATGGTACAGAATCAATATAAGGTAAACCACCGAAATACTGCATCAATTCAAAATGGAACCATCCTCGGAAGAAATAAAGCTGACCTAATATCAAGTCACGCTGCTCTTCTGTGGCTTCCACCAGTTTATCAATATTCTCAAGTCCTAAATTACATTTACGAATACCATACCATGCCAATGGCCATAAAGATTTTTGCATACGGTCAGTAGAGTTAGCCACCGTATTGCTACGGTCCATCCAACCACATTGCCAGCCATCATAGCTGGACTGCCAGCCCCAGAAATCTCCCATATCAACCTTGTATCCCATATGATAGTCGATACTAAAAGAGATAAGTTCATCTTCTCCCCAGTTGAATGAGTTGTTCCAGTAGCCATGTGCAAAATCAGGAATACAGTAATACAGCTCTTCCGTAAAACCCTGGAAATTCCGGAAATTTTTAAAAGCATCCTCAGGGTTCACACTACTTTCAGGTGCTTTGTCAAGATAATCTTCACAAGAAGTCATTCCTACACAGCACAATGAAAGAAGTCCCCCATAGAATAATGTACGTATATTGTTTCTTTTCATTTGACTTTTCATTTTATAATGTGAATTTTAAACCGAAATTAATACGTTTCACCGTAGGATAAGCACCCTGAGAAGCCCAACCTGTTCCTGCAAAATTTGATTCACGGTCATCAGGCATACGAGTCCATACCCAAAGGTTATTACCATTAACGTAAAGTTTCAAATTAGAAAGTCCTAAACTCTTGATCCAACCGCTAGTAAAGGTGTAAGACAATTCTATATTCTTCAAACGAATGTATGAACCATCATAGAAATAACGAGCTGCATCATAATAACTGTTAGTCGTAGAACCAAAACGTGCCATCGGTACATCTGGATTTGGATTATACTTGCTCCAACGTGAACCTTCATCATAGGCAATCAACTGTTTCTGACCAAATGTAGGGAATACTACCTGACGAGTTACGTTATTTACACCATAGAACTGAACGAAGAAGCTCCATCCCTTATAATCAAAACCTAATGAAGCACTGTATGTATTCTGAGGACTGCTAGAATATCCATAAGGAATCTGGTCGTAAGAATTAATAACTCCATCACCATTATAGTCAAGAATATAGTAAGTTCCAGGCAATTTCTGATCATCATTTGACTCAAATGCTGTACTTCCGTAAATATCATCCATAGTCTGTGTATAACCATGGTCTACATAAGTATGAGTCTGACCAATTGACTTTCCGGCATCCTTCTGGTAGTCGGGTAACAATTCAGGATCATCAGCTTCAATAATTTCATTCACGGCATGAGTCATATTCATATTAGCCCATAAATGCAAACTATTTCTCAGAGTCTTGTTAATACGAAGTTCCAGTTCATAACCACGGTTTTTAACTTTACCCATGTTTATCCAAGGTGCATTCACAATACCTCCAAAATAAGAAGGCATAGCACGATCCGAACCGCTGATAAGAATATCCGAACGTTTATCTCTAAAAATTTCAATATTACCAGCAAACAATCCGTCTAAGAATGAATAATCAATACCAAAGTTAAATTTACGAACAACTTCCCAATGAATATCCGCATAACCTACAGTCTTCTGACGATAAAAAGTATAAGGACTTGCTACATTATACAAACCAGTTGCAATGTTGCCTCCTGTTTCCCACTGATCCATATAAAGCCAACGACGGGTTGTATCCCATTCGTCACCGATTACGTCATTACCGATTTCACCGTAAGAAGCTCTCAGCTTCAACATATCAAGGAACTTGATTTTCTTCATGAACTTTTCTTCACTCAGCATCCAGCCAATGGCACCTGAATTAAAGAATACAAAACGATTATCAGCACTAAACTTATCAGAACCATTATATGCACCGTTATATTCCAAGAAATACTTATTGGCATAGTTATAGGTAACACGGAAAGCCCAGTCCTCACGATAATTAGGAACAATACTACCTTTCGCACGTTCCTGACGGCTGAATAATCCCATAGCACCTACCGTATGATTACCAAATGTATTGTTATAATCAATCTGGGCAGAATAATAGAGATGACGTTCCGTAGCATTATTATCAATAGCACCACCTTCAGCAATCCAGTTAACTTGTTCATGGAAATCAAAGTTATGACTACCCTGGCTTGGATTATAGCTGACTGCACCCGTTTCTGGATTAATGTATTTGTACAACGCCTGATCAGTTGAGTTTACACCACGGTTCTGTTCGTAAAATACATTGTCCCATGAAATAGAAGCTTTGGCACTTAAACCTTTTACAATAAAGTCCAGTTTCTGTTCCAATGTAAAGTCAGTTGTCAAACGAGTAGTTGTACGTGTATTCTGTCCGGCCAAAGCCAATTGAGCAACTGAGTTATTGGCATTATTTATCGGGTCATATCCCCATGTACCATCTGAATATTGAGGATAAAATACATTAGGAGGTGTACTATAAGCACTACCCCAGATATTATATTCATAATCAGTACGAGGTCCTTGTTTTACCCCATGTGAACCTGAAAGGTTTGTCTTTAACAATGTTGTCTTGGTAAGCTGGAAGTCAAGGTTACTACGCATATTCACACGGTTATAACCATAAGTAGTCTGATAACCACGTCCATTATCATATTCCTTAAACAAATCACCTTCGTGCTGATAGTCAATGGCTGCATAATATTTCACAAAACGTGTACCACCACTCACACTGACATTGGCATTTTCAGAAAATGCATAATCCTTAAACATCCAATCTGCCCAGTCAATATTAGGATAGCGTTCTGCTTCTGCCTGATTTGCAGGATTACGATATTTATTCATTTGTTCCTGTGACATCATGTACATCCAAGAATCAGGAGTCAAACCTAATTCATATTCTACTGCATCATTACGCAATTGGAATGCATCGTATGAATCAAGTTTGTTAGGCAGTTTTGAAGGCATCTTTAATGCCATGCTACCACCTGCATTAATAGTCGCTTTACCTTCCTTACCACGTTTAGTAGTAATCAAGATTACACCGTTAGCACCCTTTACACCATAGACAGCAGTTGCTGACGCATCTTTCAACACTGAAATAGATTCTACAGAGTTTACATCGATACCTGACATCGGACGTTCAATTCCATCGACCAAAATCAACGGAGCGCTATTGTTCCATGAACTTGCACCACGAATGACAATTTGCGGATCTTCCTCACCCGGCATACCTGTTGAAGCTGTAGTAACAACACCTGGCAAGTTACCAGTCAACGCAGATCCCAAATCAGAAACTCCACCGGCACGTTCCAGTACTTTTGAAGAAGTCTGTGTAATAGCTCCAACGACAGATGCTTTTTTCTGTTGTCCATAACCTACTACTACAACCTCATCCAAAACTTCTGTATCTTCACGCAGCACGACTACAATCATCGTTCTTCCATTAACCTTTACATCTTGTGGAGTCATTCCCAAATAAGAGACTGTCAAGACTGAATTTCTATCGGGAACTTCAAGGGTAAAATTACCATCAAAATCGGCAACTGTTCCTACATTCGTATTACCTTTTAATACGATTGCTGCACCAATCAAAGGTTCATCATTTGCATCAAGCACCTTTCCTTTCACTACAACACCATTCTGAGCCATTAAAGAAACGCTACAGAAAAAAAGAAGTAAAAAGAAAATACGGCTTCGCGTGAGAAATAGCTTCTGGTTAGAAGAACTATTCTCGAGAAACTTTTGTCTTATGTTTTTCATTATACCAAATAATTAAAAATAAAAAAATTACAAAGAGTTACCTAATAGTATCCTTTCGTTATCCTCCGTCTTTTTTATTAACAACCATACGCATTTCATTTAAGATTACACAATTATAAATCATTTAACACAACGCAAATGTAAATCTTAATTAATAAAAGGGAATTATACCATATTACCAACACCTATGTTACATGTTACATCATTATCCCGTGTGTAACATTTTCTTTATTCTACGATACATTTAGGCTGTACAACATAAAAAGAAGGGCCCCATCTTTTACACAATCTTAATTTCTATACACAAACGTAACTTTGTGTTACATATCAAACACAAAGGCGCTCGACTCAAACGCAAGTACATTTCAATTAAAACTGTAGTGTACTAAATAAGTTGACACAA